>Ga0210020_1000140_pt1 | contig 77671 bp, 71 predicted proteins | sample CryGeymeta201514_FD_183980 | JGI IMG/M metagenome (GOLD analysis project Ga0210020, IMG submission 183980) | Groundwater microbial communities from Crystal Geyser aquifers in Utah, USA - Crystal Geyser metaG 2015-14 (SPAdes) (version 2) | ecosystem: Environmental > Aquatic > Deep subsurface >... | reverse complement strand
TCTTTTTTTAATTTCTTCCAGAGCAGGACAATTTCATGAAGCGTCATAAATATATGCTTCATCTTTACTTTGGATTTCCCCGAGGTCCTCGGCAGATGCGTGACCCCGATCTCTTTTATTTTCAGACCCTGCTTTTGTGCCTTGACCATGATCTCGGTATCAATAAAATACCCCTGGGAGTCGATCGTGATGGTTTTCAACGCGGACCGCCTGAAAAGCTTAAAGGAACAATCTATGTCCTTCAATTTCAATCCGAACAAAAGGCGTACCAGAAAATTGTATCCTTTCGAGAGCCGAAGCCTGTATTTCGGATCCTTTCGATCCTTTCTATAGCCCACGACCATATCGTATCCGTCAATCAAGGGCAGAGCATTGTGCAGATCATCCATGTCGAATTGATAATCTCCATCCGTATAGAAGACCAGATCCCCCCGCGCCGCGTTAAAACCCGACCTGAGGGCGTTCCCATAACCCTTGCTCTGATCGTGATGAATCGCCTTCACGTATCCGCCATTCTCTCTGCAGAGTTCATCTACAATTTGTTTTGTTCCATCGGTGCTGCCGTCGTTCACAATGATGACTTCATAATCTTTGAAATAAGCGCCCAGGACCCTTAACAGATCGCCGGTGAGCCTTCGAACCGTGCCCTCTTCGTTTAAAACAGGGAAGAAGGCCGATATGGATTTGTTCATTTCTGAGCCCATCCTTTTGTAAGAGATCGTTTTGGTACTGACACGCCTACCCTTCTCCCATCGGCAGTCTTCTTACACATGAGATTCTTCCATCAGGGCAGGAACCGTTTTACTCAGGACTTCTGTCAATGCCTCTCCAATCAGTTTGTTCCCATAAGAATTGTAGTGAGGATCTATCTTGTATCGGAAGCCCTTCGCGTTTGCAAGAATCGGGGAAAGATCGATATAGGGGACATCCAGTTTTCGGAGAAGATGATCAAGCCAGCCCATTGGCATGACGTCGATATTGACGATCATGAATCTTGCGCCGCGTTGGGCCGTAAGATCACGAAGGGATCTGAATATCTGCCCGGCGACTTTTTCACGGTATCTCTCTTTAAACTCCTTGTCGCCGATGTCCCGCTGCTTTGCCCTTGTTTTTGCCGTGTTCCACATTTCCTGATCTCGTTTCTCCAACCGCCAGGACATTACAGCTACTTTATATTTTACACTTAAATAAGAATAAAAATAACTGCTTTTTAACCGGCGATCCAGATAGTTTCTGACATCGGTGTAGGCGGAACCGCTGACCAGATAAGCCACAAGGTGCGTCCGGTCGCGACCTTCTACGCTTTCCTCTCGAGGGATAATATGCTTGCCTTGCTCACCCAGAAAGGCATATATCGCCCGATCGATATCACATTCAGAGATGCAGCACAACACCAAATCCCCCTTGATTTCATCTCCGTAGTGTTCATACCATCTATACATGTTTTGTATCCCGTAACCGGGTACCCCGGCATTGATTGTCTCAATATCCGGAAAGGCCTTGCCTACAATGTCTGTGAAGCGCTCGCCCACGGGAACTCCCTCAGCAAAGGTGAACGAATCACCGAGAAAGAGAATACGGGGACGCGTCTTCTCACGGGAGATCTCCTTCTCACGAAGCCCCTGGCTGTTAATTTCGTAAGTTATTTTAAAGTCGGAGGTTAGAACGGCTCCTTTCGATCCAGGCTTCATTCTGAATTGTGTGTAGGGGTCATGCATATAGATTTTTGGGAACCGTGTAAAGGAGAAGTTTCGGTAAACCTCAATATTCTCTCCGGCTATAAAAAGTAGAAAACGCGTGATCAGCTCGTTTATTGTGAAAACATAAACGAGCCAGAGAGTAGGCTTGACTAAACAACGAAGCACTCTAATGAATATCATGGAATGTGTCGTACGTATGACTGCGGTTTGTAAGAAAAGTCCATACCGAACCATGGACGGGCCGCCGTCGGCTCTCGTTCTTTATTATGGCTCTTCAGGCCGGGAAAACCCCTTGACGGCGATCGCGTGTTGACGGCAGCCCTCATAGCACCGGAGGCATCGTATGCATTTTTTATAATTCACTTTGTAGACATCTATTCTCATGGCATCTTTCACAGGGCAGATCCTCAGGCAGTCTCCGCATTGGTCGCACTTCTCCTTGAGGATCTCCGGGTTCGTGCCCAGGTATCCGGTATGGAACAGAAACTCGTTCAAATGCATGGGGAATATCCGTGAAAAGACCATATCAAGGATGTGAATCATCCGAGTGCTCAGATGGTAGAAAGCGCTTTTGTGAGGGATGTTGAAGGGGACCATCGCATCCGCAGGCTGCACGCCGGCAATCGTAATCTCCTGGCCGCCGGCATTCCCATTGAAAAGACGAATATATTCAATTTCCTTCCAGGAGAGCCCCATGATCCGGCAGGCTATCTTATCCACGGAAACCATATCTTTCCCGGCGATGATCAAGCCCACGTCAATGGGATCCCCATAGGTCGGGCCGTCTCCCTGCATGCAGGTGACGGCGTCTACGACCGTTAAGATGGGTTGGAAAACCCTGCCGATATCCGCGATGCATGCATGAATGCCGCGGATATGCACCCGCCTCTTCTCCGGGTCCGGCAGCAGTCCGATTAAATTCTTCATGCCGCAGGTCATCCCGGCAGACACATGGGTTTTGAGTTTGGGGAGGTTGATGATTTTTGCCTGGTGAAGAATCCGGGGAATCCTGATGGACTTCAATACCCTTGCTCCGGGCACCGGTATCTTGATCATCTCCAGAGGCCCCTCGATCAAATGAATCTCATTTTCCCGGACAAAGTCTCGAACACCCAGGACGTCGTAAACCGACTCTTTGTCAAATTCCGTTGCCGGAGTTTCATACAGGATGGGTATGGCCCCGCAGCGATGCACTTCTTCGGCCACCACTCGAATGATTTCGAAATCCGTGGTGACCCCCTGCCGGGACTCTCGTGGGGCCACGAAGTTCGGCTTCAAATAGACCTTATCGCCTTTGCTCACGAGAGATTCCATTCCCCCGGCGAGGGAAACGGCTTCTCTCACTGCTTGCTCGATGCCCTGCTCAACCCTCACAATGGAAACAACAGGACTCATCTCAATGCTCACAGGGGCCTTTGTCTTGGCCGGAAACATCTCGGCCTTTGCTTCTCCAACTCATCCGGGATACCGCCTTTAAAATATCTTCGGGTTCCGGCGGGCACCCCGGCACAAAATCGGTCTTGTTTTCCCGGGCCACGTCCCGGCAGCAGTTCCCGATGCAAAGGATCCGGCCCGCATCATGAGGAACCTCGGCCTTCTTCCCCCTCAAAAGATGAAACTTTTTGAAAAGAATAAAATAGATGAACTTGGGGAAGAAGGTGAACCAGTACTTTGGATTCACCAAGGCAAGATGGACGGCCTTTTCAAAACTGTGCTCATCCTCGGCGCAGGCGCGATAGTTTTTCCAGGAATAGAAATTCAGGATCTGCTTGGGCTTGGGGCTCGGCATCTCAAATACGCTTCGGTGGCCGGCAAATGCTTCACCGGTGATCTCGGGTTCAGAGGTACACAGCCCCTGCTGCAGTGCATGTTCAAGGTGCGGGACCTGCGCAGGAGACACCCCCATGAATTGACAACAGGCCATATCCGTCTCAAAGAGGTCTTTGCCGTAAACCATGACCTGGGTAGATTTCATCTTTCCCTTGGTCGGCCCTTCTCCCTCCATGGACTCAACGGCATCCACCATGATGAAATCCGGCTGAATGGCTTTAGCAATGGATAGCAACGCATGATGGAGATCATATTCTCTGTGATTGGCCTTCTTTGCCTGAGGCGTCAACAGCCCCTGCTGGTTCTTGATGGAGAGGGTCACGCCGGTATGAAAGTGCGTTTTCATCTTGGCCGCATTAATATAGAAGTCGCTGTTCAGCACCTCCTCGGGCAATTCCAATAGACCGTGGTCCCATTCCTTTTTTATGCATCTTGCTTCATTGAGGTTCACTAAACGGACTTTCATCTTCCTGCACAGATCTGAATAGCCTGACTTTTTGAAGGCCTCCCTCCCGTCCACACCCGCAGCGGGTCCATCTCCCACGGTGATCTCGGTGAGTCCCAACCCCCTCAGGACGTGAATCAAGGCCTCTGCCACAACCGGATGCGTCACCACGCACGAATCCGGCTTGGCTGGACGGACGACATTGACCTTGATAAAGGCGCTCCTAACCCCGTTCAGGTCCACTCGAAGCTCGTGAAACGCTCGAAGAATAGATTCTTGAATCAAGGATCGATCATACCGCGTCACTTCATCAAAGAAAACCGTCATGATTTTACTCCATGCCCGTTGCGGCTCATGATGATTGAAAATTGAAAACCGCTATTTCCGGTGGACAAAAGAAACGGATCGGCAAAATACTCGTCCCCACCCCGCGCGACACATAAAGGTTCGCGTCCCCCCACTGGTGCAGTCCCGAAATATATTTCTCCCCGATCGTTGTCATGGTAGCCAGAGGTCCATAAAAAGGGATCCGGATCTGACCTCCATGTGTGTGGCCGGTCAATATGAGATCCATGTCTCCCATTCGGTCCTTTGAATGGGCAGGCCTGTTGATACGGTACCTCTCTCTTCCTTTTTCGTCCACTGCATCGCTGAATTGCAGATAGACCGAATCGTTCATGATGCTTCCATGGAAGGCCCTCATCCGAATCCAGACATGGTATTTGACACCCTTCCTGGCGGCGAACGTCATTTCAAAGAAATCCCGGGGGTTCGTCAACGGCTGAAAGTGCCATTTCTTTTGGGGAGGGAGATCATCCAGCCGGAAACCGAACAATGCGCCGGGGTCAGGCTCTCTTTTCCATTTCCCAAAAAGGTTTTCCGGCTGCGCGGCCGAAGCCGGGATCACAATCAGCCCGGGATATCCGGTCGATATTTCCCGGCGTGCCAGCAGGCCGTTCAGGTGTTCAAAGTTTCCGGCTTTCAGTCCGGCATCTATTTCTTCATAGGGGCTCAAAAGAATCGTATCCAGGAAGACGCCGTCCTGACGACTCTGAACTCGGATCGTCTGCAGCCCATCCGCCTGAAAATAGACATCTCCATTTTCGGGACTGAAATAGGTGCTGTCCACCCATCCCCACTCCCGTAGGCGGTCTTTCATGCACGATCTTTCCAGGAGGTTGATGACCAGGGCGTCGGCCCTCGGGTTCAGAATATCCGGAGAGTGTGCCAGCAGGACCTTGGGGGCCTCCCGCGGGACGCCTTGGACGGCCGCCGCAAAATCGTCAAACAGAAAAAATGGGTCATCCACTCCGACGAGGTATAGATGCTTCCCATTGAACTTCAGTTTTACATTCCGGTTGTTCAGCAAGGTGATATGAATATCTTCCAGGGCGCGCACAAAGTCATGAAAAAGGGCGGCCGGTTCCATGGTGTGGTCTGCATTCCCGAAGACGGCAAATATACCGTATCGTGATCTGAGTTCTTTCAGTGTCCGGATACAGGCAGTGAAATCATTCTTGTAATTCTCGATAAGGTCCCCTGTAATCAGGATGAGGTCGGGTGTTTCACGATTGACCAAATGGATCAATCTTTTTTCGTGCGCGCCGAACCTTTTGATATGAAGGTCCGAAAGGTGTGCCAGTCTGAGACGGCTGAGGCCGTCCGAAAATTTCCGAAGACGGAGGCTGATCCTCTCCACCTTTATGTTCCGGGTAAACAGCATCAGGGAACCCTCTTTGCTGAGGCGTCCCGTCTCGGAGGCCTTCCTATGCTTTTCTTGAGGGATCGTGCCGAAACCCCCTTGAGAATCGAAAACATCGTCCCGTAGGAGGCCAGCATGTTTGTATAGCCGGCATTGGCCAGGGGACAGAAACAGCGTCTCGCTTTTATGGATCTTCTGATCTCTCGCGCCTCCCTGGAGGACCAGACTTTCCGGAAATCATAATTCACTGCTCTGAGGTTCCCCAGGGATTCGGCCTTGACGCAGCAGGCCCAGACCTCTCCATCCGGGGCGATCTGTGCCGAAAGAATGCCGGCATAGCAGGGGATGATCCCGCTCTTTTCCTTCATCATGCTCTTGACCTGCTTATAATAGTGCAGACGAAAGGCCTGCGTGATCCGTGATATTCCATGAAACTCCTGCCCGCCAAGCTTCCGGATGAGGAAATCAATCGCGTCGCCATACTCTTCGGCCGTGGGGGTGATGTCTTGACCCACGGTCCCGAGTTCTACACGCTCCTCGGCGATCTCCGTAATATAAGAGTCCGGAGCCAACCGCATGACCTCCTCGTAGATATCCGGGATGTTCCTGACGTTGAATCTGGAAATGACGGTATGAATTCCGATGGCCAGGTTCGGATGATCCAGTCGTTTGAGTCCCTCATAGGTTTCCAGAAACCTGACAAAATTGTTCTCCACGTTTCGGATCTCATCATGCCTTTCTCCGATCCCGTCCAGCGAAAGATTCACAATGATTTGAGACTTCGGCGCATTCCGGACGATCGCATCCACCTTTTCCGGGATGGTGCGGGACAGGATGCCATTCGTGGGGATGTTCAGGATCCCCGGCCTCAAGTGATCGTAAGCACTCTTGCAGATCTCGACGATGTCCTTTCTCAAGAACGGCTCTCCCCCGCTCATCGTCACCCAATAGGGGACCGGTCCTATCGAGGCAAAAGACTTGTCAAACTCTTCCAGGGAAAACTCCCGGACCTTTCTTTCAAAGATACGACAGGTCCTGCACCTCGAATTACACCGGTAGGTCAAACCCACAGTCAGGTTGAGGGGATACAGTTTGGGAATTCCAAATCTGCGGAACAATTTATACAGGGGTATCTTGGAAACCAGACTAATCATCTTTCAGTCTCTTGGTGGACCTCGCCACGTCCCATGCGAATGGGTTTTTCTTTTTCACATGGTAGTCATACATGCCCAGGAGCCTTCCCCAGGACTCCAGAAGAACAGCCCCGCAGGTCCAGAAGAACCTCTTTGGGTTCCAGGAGGTATCCTTTACAAACCGGCCGAGCAGGCCCATAAGGTTCCGGGCGCTCATGGTGGATACCCTGTAGCCCCGGGTCGACTGGAGATGCTTATGCCCCGCGGTGATACGGCGCCTCTGTTTCAGAAAGTCCGCGATCGTTTCCGGTCCTTTATTGTACACAATGGCATCGGCCGCATAATGGATACGATAGCCTGCCTCCGTCACCAGCGCCTCTATGCTGGCCTCATCCACGGCCGTATCCTTGGGGATCGCGTGAACAATGTTTCTGAAAGCGATCATCTCGCCGAGTTTCGGGTGGTTCAGAGCCAGCGTGTGGTGCAGGCGCCAGAACAGATGACTCGTAAAGCCCATAAAGCTATCCTCGGAATCTACGGGGATCGGGTGTGCCCCCGTCATGCCGATCTCCGGGTCTCGAAACGGCCGGACCAGATTCTCGATGGCATCCTCGTCCGGAATGGTGTCGCCGCTTTCGATGACCATCACATCGCCGCCGGCTCCGGACAGGAAGAGATTAATGGCCGAGGCCTTTCCTTCGCGTCTTCTTTGGACAGTCAGCGTCATCAAAGGGTCGGACCGAGCGATCGATTCGACGATCCTTTCCGTTGCGTCCGTGCATCCGCTCGCGACCACAATGATTTCCTTGACATGACACGTCACAAGGCGCTGCCGCAGCAGGGCATCCAATACGTATCCGATATTGGCTTCCTCATTGAACGCCATGACCCCTATGGAGCAGGAAAGCATTTTGATAGGCACTCTTTCAAATGAATCTCGGACGTTCTTAAACGCTCGACCTCGGCTGACAAAACAGGTTCCTGATAAATCCGAGATCCGAGATAACTTCCATTATAGTTTGACAAACAGGAACCGGTTGTCCGGAAAGGTTTCAAGCCTGTAATGCGCCTTTACAAACTCATAGAGGCGGATCATACCGGGATCATCCTTGACGCTCGGAATCTGCACAAGTTTTTCCAGAGGAATATGCACACAAAGGATGAACCTCGGCGCCGTTCGGATCATCTGATCGACTAATTCGTCGCGCAGCCTGGCGGTGATCGGGTTCGCGGCCAGCGATGCATCTGATGGGAAGAGATACCAGCTTTGAATGAATCTCGTCACAGGCTCCATGCCGGTCAGGAAGTGGATGACCGTGTCTCCTGCCGAGAAGATCACCCCCAGTTTTTCTCCGGGGAGCGCCTTTTCTTTCAAGTATTGCGCGATCCGGTAGTCCGAACGAAACGAATAGGGATGCGTGGGAAATTCACTAAAGACCTCGTAATACTCCTGCTGAGGCATCTTCCCCATAAAATAGAGGGCATGCCTTCGATAGTATTCATAGTCGGAGATTCCAAAACCGGCGAGGCAAAAAAGAACCGTCACCAATATAAAGGTTTTCCTGATATCGCTGAAATTATTCATGAGGAATTCCTTACATCCCGAGCCAGACGCCAGGAATATCGGCAGTCCATATCCCGTCAGTATGGCAAAGGGCGGCACAATCAGGATGAAATGGTAGCCGAAAAACTTTCCCTGCCCCCACACCATGGCCAATGAGACCAGGGTCCATAATGCAATCAATAAATTATTTCGTGATCTGTCCTTGAATAAGATATGAAGCAAAGAGGCGAAAGCAAACAACCAGAGGATGAGATTCTCTCTCATAACGGAATAGTGTCCCGAAAAGAGCGTTTCTATGCGGAGTCCACGGGAGAGTTTCGCATAACTGGAAAGATGAACGAACAGTGCCTGATATACATCCCCTAATGCGTCATGCTTCCAGAAATAATAGAGAAAGGGGAGCTGGATCAGCGTGAAGCCGAAGACCATGAGAAGGATTGCTCCGACAATCCTTTTCAGATTAAAGCCCTCGATCCCGACGGATTCTTCTCGAGCCACGATGAGAATAAATAGAACAAGCATCAGGACGGCGGTCACCTTATAGAAAGCCGCCAGACCGATCAGCAGGCCGTTGATCAAGTCCACAAACATGCCGTTCCTTTTCTCCCTGAGAATCAGCAGAAAAACGGCCCCTAAAACAAGGGGCGCCATGAAGACCTCCCGTTGAGAAAGGTACCAGTAGGTTCCCCAGGCGCTCTTATTTTCATAGCCGAACCCGCTGAAGGCCAGCCCATTGGAAAAAATCGTATAGCATAAGCCCGAAATCAACGCCGCATTCCTGCCATAGAGGCGATCCGTGAGCAAATAGACAAGAACGACCGTCACCAGGGAGACGATCAAGTGGCCGATATGGGCTGAGACCATGGTCATGCCGAACAGCTTGAAGAAGAGGGCAAAGGTGAAGAATATGCCATAGGCGGTCAGGTCATACATATCTTTATACGGGACCTTTCCCTCAAGAATGCCTTTTGCGATATATCCGTAGCCCGCCTGGTCAGCACCCCAGGGTTCCGCAAGGATGGGCAATCGGATCAGGAGGGTAAAGGCGAGCAGGAGGGTCAATATAAGGTACTTATATTTTTCCGGCTTCATATTTTCGGTCAACGTATAAAAACCTGTCATCCTGGAGCTTTTTTTCCAGGAGATAATGGTTCCTGATAAAAGAATAGATATCGCTAAATTGTTCAAAGGTATCGAGAGGCCGGATCGTGACGATGTACTTCGGAGATTTTCTCCGGAGGTCAGTCAACAGTTCCTGACGATAGGTTTCAGCCTGCGGGACCCGGCCGTGCGTCCGGGAAAAAAGGACCCATGAGAAGATAAATCTTGAAGGCGACGTCCTCTGACTCAAAAAGTAAATCACGCTTTCGGTCCCGCCCAGGACAAATATCCTGTCGGTCTCTTCTGTGTGGTTCACAATGTATCGGGCCGCTTCGTAGTCGGCTGGAAAGGAATAATCATGCTTTGGATAAGCGTCAAAGAAGGCATAATATTCTTCCTGACTTATTTTCCCGGTAACGTAGTAGTAAAACTTGGTGTAATGCATATAGTTGAGCGTCGCAAAGAAGACAAGATTGGCCAGTATGGCAAAGATGATAAAGGCCTTGCCCGGCTCCTCTGTAAAGATCTCGCGAAGATTGATGCGAGGCCCCAAGGCCTTGATGATTCCGTAGCCCGCCAACATGGAAAAGGGCGGAAACACCATCAGGTAATGATATCCGAAGAACTCTCTGTGGCTGATCACAAACAGAACCGATGCCAGTCCCCATAAGACCATCAGGAGATTTTCCTTGCTGCGTTCATTGAAAATCATATAGATGGATGTGGCGATGAAGAAGATCCAGAGGATGAAATTCTCCTGGGCAATGAAAAATGTCCGGGTGAGGGCCATCTTGATGATCGAGAGATAGTTGTGCTCGATATTGCCGTAAACAGAGTAGACATATTTGAAAATAACATCCGTCATTTCATGAAATGCGCCTTGGCTGATGAAGAACAGAACAAAGGGGGCCAGAGCCAGAACAAATCCAGAGATCAGGACAAAATTTTTAATTAGCAGACCATCCCAGCGCTCCTTCACCCTGGGAATAAGAACCGCCTTATTCAGATAAAGCAAGAGGCAGAAGAAAATAAGCAGGGAAGGGAACTTATAAATAAAGGTCAGGCCGGAAAGAAACCCTGACCATCCCAACATCCAGAGGCTCTTGCCTCCTCTCTCCGCTCTCAGAATGCAATAAAAACTTCCTACGATCAAGGGGAGCATGAAGGTCTCCCTCTGGGCGATATACCAGAAGGTTCCAAAGGCGATGTCGCCTCCGGCATGCATCCCCAAGCGCACGCCGTTCGAAAAGAAAGCAAAGAACAAGGCGCTCGCGTATCCCGCTTCGCGGTTCCAGACCAGCCTTCCCAGGAGATAAATGAGCAAGGTAGTCAGCATCGATACCAGGATATCCGTGATCGGTATCGCGACCATGCGGATCCCGAACAACTTGAACATCAGGGCGTAGGTGAAGAAGACCGCCGGGGAACCCATCTCCCAGTAATCCCTGTATGGAAGCTTCCCGTTCAGAATCCCCTGCCCGATCACAGCCATGATCCCCTGGTCCGGTCCCAGGGGCTGCGTCAAAGAAGGAATGCGAAGGACCCCGGCAAAAGCAACCAGACAAAAGATAAAACCTATCTCTTTTACTCTGACCCCGTCCAGACTTTTCCTATTCTTGTCCATCGGTACCCATTTTCAGGAAGGAGCGAACGGCTTGCTTCACTCGGTAGTTAAAATAGGTAAAGAATTCCTTGCTCAAAGAGTATTCTGCGCCGCAGTAAAAACTACAGGTGGGACAAGCCTCTTTTCTCATTCTTTTTCTGATCTTCTTAGACTCTTTGCCGAACCAGATCTCATCCACCGCTCTTTCATGAACATTTCCGAAAAGGACCCAGTCCTCCTTGGCGCATGGCAGAACCTCTCCTGTGGGATATAACGAGAGCACATACCTGTCATAAGCACAGGGTACGGATCGCATTCCTCCGTTCATCATCTCGAGATAATTCTTCCAAAACAGGCTTCTGGTGTTCGTATTCCGCACCAGGTTCTTCTCGACAAATTTTCGATACGCACGGATCTGGTCCTTGGAAAATTGCAGCCTGGAATCCACGGATGAATTGTGGTAGAAGGTGTCGATCATCAAGGGCTGGAAAATAATCCCCACGTCATAATCCTTGGCCAGTTTCTCCATCTTTTCCAGGTCGGACAGATTCTGCGGCTGTATCACCGTGATGATTTGGACATCAATGGGGTACCCGTTCTGAAACCCTTTTAATACATCGAGAGTCTCCATCGCGCGGTCGAAACCGCCGGGGATCCCCCGGATTTTCTCATGAGATTCCTTGAGGCCGTCTATGGAGACCGTAAAAGTCAATCGTACCGCATCGGGATTCACCACTGAAAGGATTTCCTGTACTCTTTTTCTGACCAGGTCCGGCTTCAATCCATTCGTACTCGATGTGATCTTCTTTAACTTAGGGCAGCACCGAATCACAATCCCATAGATATCCTTGATGTCTTGTCTCAGCGTGGGTTCGCCCCCGTGCAGGACCATCTCTTCGACATTTTTAAACAACGGATTGGAAAAGACCTCTTCAATCTTCCGGAGATCCATTTCTTCGGCTGAACCCGGGGTTTTCCAGATGTTGCACATCTGACACCGGGAGTTGCATCGGAAGGTTACGGGAAAACAGACGAACTTTGGTCGGGGAGTGAATAGATGACCGGCCAGATGATAAACGATCCCGTCCATCATATAAGAAGGAAGGTGCACGAGTTGTTTGACCCCTTTGATCGCTTTCATTGATGACCCGATATTCTTTTCTTTAAATAGAATCGAAGATAGGTGAAAAATTCCTTCTGCAAAGCGAATTCAACGCCGCAATAAAAGGAGCATCCGGGACAAACCTCTTTCTTCATCCGTTGCCGGACGGCCTTGGCTTGGCCGCCGAACCAGATCTTATCGGCAGGCGCATCATGAACGTTCCCGAATACAATCCAGTCCTCCCTGGAGCAGGGAAGAACCTCTCCTGTGGGATAAAGTGAGAAGACATACCGGTCAAAGGCGCAGGGACTTTTTCTTTTCTCGCCCTTCATCATGCAGAGTAAATCGTGCCAGTAAAAATGGGTCGTTGAAGAACCGTTAGCAAGTTTTCCTTCAATGACGCGCTTGAAGGTTTTCATCTCTTCTTCGGAAAATCCAAGCTGCGTGTCCCCGCTGATATTGAAAAACTTGTCAAACATCAAGGGCTGGAAGAATACGGGCACGCCCAGGCTCTTGGCCAGGTCTTCCATGGCATCCAGTTCATGAAGATTCAGGGGCTGGATCACCGTTCCCATACTGAGCTTGATGGGATAGCTTTCTGACAATTTTTTCAACCTGCGGACCGTTTCCGTACTCTGTTTGAATCCGCCTTGAATTCCGCGGATCCGATCATGGGTCTCTTCCAGCCCGTCCAGCGACACATTGATGGATAGGGCCTCCATTTTTCCGAAATGCAATACGTCTATTATTTCCAGAATTCGCTTTTCAATCCGATCTGTACCCAGTCCATTTGTCGATATCCACATCCGTTTCAGGTCGGGACAGGCATTCTGGATGATCCGGCATATTTCAGCCAGATCCCTGCGCAAGGTGGGTTCCCCGCCGTGAAGATTCACGTCCTCAACGTTTGAAAAAAGGCCGCTTGAAAAAACCTCTCGGATCTTCTCGATCCCGATTTCCGTTTCCGTATCCTTCTGCCAGCGATTGCACATAATGCACCTGGAATTGCACCGGTCACAGACGGGAAACTGGACCATCCTGGGTTTCGGCGTCACGAAATACCCATCAAAATGATAGCGAAGGCCCTGCAGGAGGTATTGCGGAGAGTGTAATAGTTCCTTCAATATTTTCATCTTTCAATGTTCCTTTGACCCGATAGGGATACGGACACATGGCTGAACTCAACATCGCAGTATTTGGCGCCGATGCCTACACAACCCTGCGGTATATCTTGATCACGGACCTGCATCCATTTCGTGCCATCGATAAAACATTGATGAGTGCCTGAGTTTGTGCGAATCGCGATCCGGTAATCCCTCTGCATCTCTGCATCAAAATCCTCTTCGGCGGTGACCGTCCAGACGCCCCGAACCCTCTTTATGAATTCTATCTTTTTCTTGTAGATGCAGAAGTGACAGGAATAGTAGTTCTTGAAATTCTTAAAGAGGAAAAAGAGGATCACCCCCCCTTCAGGCGGCTTGATGCTTTGGGACAGCAGTTTAAACGTCACCTCCAATGTAAAATCGGACCAGCGGGGGGATCCGGTCACAGCGATACTTTCACCCGATCTTGTTCCTGCCTCCGCGGAACAGAGTACTCTATTGAATGGAGTGATCTCCCACTTCCCAGAGAGGATTCTCCATTGATAAGGGTCCCGATGAAACATGGAGCGCCATTTGGGCGCGGCGCCGAAACTCGAGAGCAGATCGACCGATGAACCATCATGACCCTGCGCTGCCCCATGCTCAGATGCATCCTGAATCAGACGATGATAACTCACAAGCGGACTCCAAGCTTTCCAAGAATCAAGCTCACATTATATTTCATAATAAAATATATTAGGGAAAGAACCGCTCCGATACCGTAGGGCCGTGTCATCTTAAAAACCCTTTGCCACTTCTCCCGCTGGTTCAGCGACTCGTCCACAAGACGGCTGAAATATCTCAACCTGATATGAATTTCATTATACGTTCTCATGCGATCCCGTTCCGTATAGTCATCGGTCTCAAAAACCGGCTGCATACTGTCTGAGCCGTATTGCAGCGCCCCGTCAAAAGGCCGCAGAATCTTCGCGTGTGCTTGGACCCAATCCCAGGCTTCCGTGTGCGGATACGGCACGAAATTAAACCACCAGCCGCCGATCTTATGCTCTTTGACGAAGCCGATTGCCTTGAGATCGCTCTCCCGGGTGCTGTAGGGCAGCCCGACGATAAAGAAACCGCCCACACGGATGCCGGCCCGCCTCAGTTGTCGGATGCCTCTTTTCACGTCTTCGAGCTTTTCTCCCTTATTGATACTCTCAAAAACCCTCTCATCCGCACTCTCAATACCTATCCAGACGTGCCTGCATCCCGACTGCCTCATTTTCCTGGCCAATCCTTCGGTGATCCGGTCTGCCCGGATGCCGTTTTGGCTGTTCCATGGGAGATTGAGCTTTTCCGATACCAGAAGATCACAGATCTCCTCCACCCTTTTCAGATTCAGCGTGAAGTTGTCATCAACCACGGTGAAGCTTTCACTATGGTATGTCCGCTTGGCGTGCCTGAGTTCCTCAAGCACTCTCGCGGGAATGCGAGACCGCCACCTTCTCCCCATGATATTCGGCATGGAACAGTAAGAACAGTTGAAGGGGCACCCTCTGCTGGTCAGAAGAGGATATTCTCTCAAACGGCCGTCATTCTCCAGGATGGAGGTGAAGTTATCGTAATCGGGGAACGGAAGGGCATCCAGGTCCTGAATGGTATCGGATCTAAGGCGCTGAATCAGTTCCCCGTTCTTTCGATAGAGAACCCCCTGGGCATTCTCCATACCGGCGCCCGCATTTAGGGCTTTGCATAATTCCAGGATGCTGTATTCCCCCTCTCCCTGAATGCCGAAATCGATGGCTGTTTCCCGCATGAAGTTAGGCCCATCCAAGGTGATATGCGGCCCGCCTGCAACCGTCGCGACCTCAGGCCGATAAGCCCGGACGATTTGAAAGATCCATTGGGAGATCCCGGCCGTGAACGTCTTCACAGAAATGCCAAGGAGTGCAGGTTCAAACTCGTCAACGGCACGACGAACCCTCTCTTCCAAATTCTTTCGTGGCCAGGTGGGATTCGGGTCACCGCATGACCCAACCTCAATGTTGTTCAGATCCAGGACCTTCACTTCATGTCCGGCTTTCAAGACCGCGGACAGATAACCCAGGCCCGTATTCAGACCTTTATTCCTGCCCGGAGGATCAATTAGGAGAATTCTCATGCCATATATTCTTTATGTAATTTTTTTTGATACGGCCAGATGCCATTTCGGGCAGATGACGGGGCCATAATTAATCGTTCGCACCACCTGAAATCCCATCTCGTTTAAAAGGGAAAAAAATACCTTCCGAGGATAATGTTTCACAATGGCCTCCCAGCCGGGCGCCACGCCATGAAACTTCATGGTCCTCAGCCAGTTCAGGGGGTTCTTTCCCAGATACCTCGGATAGAACAGTGTCCACAAAGGGTTGCTGTTGGTGGAATCCAGGATGAGCGTCCCCTGGTCCATGAGCACACGCGAAAACTCGCTCAACGCCTTCTTTGGCTTCTCCAGATGGCAGAAAAGGTCCAGGCCCACCACGCACTGAAACGACCGGTCCGGGAAAGGGAGATCATGGGCGTCGCCGTTCACCAGCAGCATATTGTCGAACCTCTTCGCTTGCCCTCCGGCCTGTTTGAGCATGCCCAGGGAGACGTCCATCAGGACAATCTTGTTTTCCGGCGATTCGGCCAACGCGAGGGAGAGCCTCCCCATACCGCCTCCCACATCAAGGATGCTTTTCAAGCAGGGAAGCTCGTTGATGATATTCAAGGCATCCCGTTTTTTTCGCTTGTAAATCCTGGCAAAAGGATTTCTTTTATCATCCGGTTTGAAATGTTGGATATACCTGCCCGTCACAAAAATATCTTTGTTGAACTCTGCTTTTGTCGTAGTGCGCGTCGAATTCATGCTACCTTGCAAATGGTCTTTTTTTTGAGCCATTCTTCCTTTATCTTCTGATAGTAATCAACCAACCTGACGGCTACTTTTGCCGCATCAAAATCCCGCGCCCTTTGTCTTGCTCCTTCGGATATTCGCAACAGCCCTTTTTCGTCATCCAAGGCATGAATGATCTTCTCTGCCAAAAGGCCGCTGTTCCCAGGCTTGACCAGAAAGCCTGATATATCATTTTCAATGATTTCCTCGAAACCCGAACCTGAAGTGGCAATGACCGGCCGGCCCAGAGCCATGGCTTCCACGCAAACGAACCCAAAGGCTTCCCATAATGACGGCAAAATAACCAGTTTAGAAAGATGGACCATGGGGAAAAGGACTTCCTGAGGCTGATTATCAAAGAAGATGAGCCGCTCCCGAAATCTTCCTGATCTCTTTTGAATATATTTTCTAAGAGAAGTCCCTCTGAATCCTAAATCGGATCCCACAAATACCATATACAAGGATGGGCAGCGTTCCAATACAGAGGGCAGGGCCTGAGCCAACACGCGAACTCCCTTCCTCTCCTCAAGGCGTCCGAAATACAGGAGAAAATCCTTACCCTTCAATTGCTCCGGGGCCGGTCTATCTTCGGCGAGTTTCATGATCCGAGATACATCAACACTATTGGGGATGATCTCCACCCGGGATGGTTCTATCCCCCACTTCTCTGTAACGACCCTTGCCAGAGATCTCGTGGACGTGAAAATCCCATCACTGTTCAAGGTCTGTTTTTTTTCCATCCAATTGAGAAGAAGGCTCGGCCTGAAAAGCGTCCTGCCGTCCAGCTCTTCTGACAAATACATGGGCGTGGCCAACCGGGTGACCAAGGGGAAGATTTTGTTCAAGGCGAACCAAAAGGCTTCGCTTGCGAACTCGCTTGACTGAACAATATCGAACATGCAGTTGATCTGCGAGACCTTTTTCGCCGCAGCATACGAATAATTGAAATGCCATAGTTCCTTTGGGATGATCCTCCGGCTTCTGAGCCGGTGGACCACGACGCCGTTATCCTGGTATGAGCCCTCGGAATGTTCCGTGGATGTGATCACATGAATCGTATGGCCGAGCCTTGACAGGGCCATGGCCATATTGTACGTGTATGTCCCGATCCCGCCGCTATGGGTCTCCGGAGGATACTCTCGAGAGAAGAAACAGATGTTCATTGTTCAGTCATCATTCATTGCACAATTTGTGTCTTGGCGCTGCAGATTTCTCAGGGCGTTGCAAAGTGTCCGAAGAATGTTGTAATACTTTCCTTGGGCAGATCATACGCGAAAGAATCTCCCGCGACCGTGACGGGCTGTAAATTAGCTGAATTTTCCCCTTTTGATGTGCGGTACACATCCAGGCTTGATAACTGGTTGATCTTGTTCATTTTGAAAAGCACGTTTTTATTCTTTCGAGTATCATCATTAATAGCCACAATAGTGAAGGTCTTGTACGTCAAATGTTTATAGGCGGATACGAGGAGGTGAACATCATGAGAAGTCGATTCCACCCGGACCGCCCCCGGCCTGACCCAGTGTGCGAATTGCTTAAATGCATATCCATACTTGGTTATCCCGTCGGACGTAAATTCACCGGGAGGCCAGTCTTTTGAAAAAACAAAACCCTGCAGCGCTGGATTGTATTTACGTTTGTGCAGCATTAAAAACCACATAAAGGCGACGGCATCGCCGTCCACAAAGGCATGGTGAATCCATTTCGCCGTATGAATGCCGGCCGGATGCGGCATGGGCATATGTGCCGCAACATGAGAGGCCTCATCTGAAAAGGTTTCCTTCTGATACCGATGAGCAATATCTGCCAGGGTTTGCCACTGTTTAGGATTGCTGACGTTCCAAGTATGATTGTTTGCGGGCCAACCATATATAGAGCTTCCCACTACATCAAGATATCCTCTTGCCGCTTCATCTGCCAGCATGGTTTTTACATAAGATATCGTTATTGTAAGATTCCAACAAGCGGGGGCCACGATTTTAACACGGTTGTTTGCGCGTCTCAGCACAGGGCCGAATACCTTCAGGAAATTTGCATATTCTTTTGCGGATATGCCACAACTCGGGTATTTGCCGGCATGTTCTATACTCGGTTCCGGAATCGGATTCACATGCGTGATGTCAACGCCTGTTTCAGTCCTGATATGGTTTATATAATCGACGATATAATTAGAGAAATCTTTGTAATACTCCGGAAGCAGGGTCCCGCCGTAGAGAGACTTGCTGCTTTTCCATTCTGCCTTTGGACTCGAGAACGTGCAAAAATAGAGTTTAACGCCGTGAGCCTTTGCCTCTTTCAGCATGGGCAATATTTCCAAGGGTTCCCACGGATCCGCTTTGTAGTCCGGCGGCCCCGTGATAATGATGCCGGTTGCTCCTATATCATTAAACAAGAGGTCCCAGAATTCCGGACTGAACCCGGGCGGGTGGGTTTCCATATGCCCGCCAAGCCCTTCTATGGTCTGATATTCATGGGTGCCGTCTATGACGACTGTCGTGTTTGCTGCGAATGTTTGGGAGTGTCTCCAACAAGATGGAAACACAGAAAGCGTCAGCAGAACAACAAGGGCCATACCTATTGGCCTGTACTTTTTCCTTCCCAGTCTATGAAAGGTCTTATATTTCCGCTTCTCCACCGAACAGGTGCTCATGAATTTCCCGACTTAATGGATATATCCTAACGATCTTAATTTCTCTTTCATATCCCTGGTCATCCTGCCTTCCCCGCGGTTCCGGCCCGGGCTCTGATTTGCGGTTTCCCATGAATCAAGGTTCTGTCTCAATGCTCCCAGGCGTTCTTTATAAATATCCGATAAATCTTTTGATTCGCCGGGATCCGTTTGCAGGTCATACAACTCCTTTTTCCCCTCCATGAGCACTCTGCCTGACCACCACGGCTTCGTAATAATGGCCTTTTCATGCTGCTTCCTAATCGCGGATAGCGTTTTATTACCTTCAATTTCCCCTTTGAATATTTTTGCATAATATACCCTGTCCCATTCCGGCGCTTTTCCTTCCATCAATCGAACCAGGCTCTTGCCGTCCAGGGATTCTTTTTCATATGCAATGCCGGACAATTCTAAAACGGTCGGCATGATATCAATCAGCCCGACTTGAACTTCTATAACCGATGAATCGGTTTGATATGCTTTTTTCACGATCAAAGGGACCCTTAGGCAAGGATCATATAAGTCTTCGCTATGATCGAAATAATAATGATGTTCCGTAAGACTTTCTCCATGGTCGGACGTGACAATGATGACGGAGTTTTTATAAAGGTTCAACGCCTTCAATTCATCCATCAATTGGCCGAAACAGTGATCGTCATAAGCAATCTCTCCATCGTACTGGTCTATCACTTGCTGTCTCTTTGCCGCGTTCCCGGCAACGAGCAGTTTCTCCTCAGCCGTAAGTTGTTCGTATAGAATATAGTGATCTTGATCAACATGGGAAAACGGCTTTATGTATTCCTCCGGCGGGTTATAATTGGAATGCGGATCAAAATAATGAACCCACAAAAAAATATTTGTATGGTGATTACGCCTTAACCATCGTATTGCAGCCTTTGTGGTTTCTTCCGCCCGGCGTTCGGAGCCTTGCATTCCGTCATCGTACAAATCAAAATATTTTTTCAAATCCGAAATTTTTGAATGAAGCGTCCATCCGCTGACAAAGGCCGCCGTTTCGTAACCTCTTTTTTTCAGTTCCAATGGCAGCAGATCTATATCTCTGGATATTTTTATCGGCCAATTATTGATCACGCCGTGATGCGCCGGATATAATCCCGACAATATGGAAGTGTGTGATGGATACGTTAAAGGTATCGGCGAGATCGCCTCCTTGAACAAAGAAGATTCATGGGCAAACCTGTCTATGTGAGGCGTGGTATTCCGGCGATATCCATAGCAGCCGACGTGATCCTGTCGCAATGTATCAATCGTCACGAGAATGACGTTTGGACCCTTCCTGTACATGCCTGAATCAAAAAAATAAGCCGCTATTTCCGTGGAAACATTGACAATGATGAACAAGAATACGATCACCGGCACCAGTGCCTTGTATAGGGAAAGCGCCCCTCCCCTGAAGAAATTCGTCATTTTGGAAGATTTGAATTTGTCAAGGCCCCGCCAGATCCGGCTTGGTCCGGCTTTGGACAAGAGTCTGGACAGTAAAAATACAATGAGCACGATGGCTGAAACAAACACCCCTGTTAGAACAAGCCCGGCCGCTTCCATGCTTGCGTACGCATACTGCACAATCTGCTTATAAAAGTTCCTTAAAACCGCAGTCTTATATAACAAGGTCTTTATGGCCGGCAGATTCATCGCTCCAAAATATCCGATGGAGCCGATCAGGCAAAACGCGGCAAGAGCCGCCGTGAATTTGTCTTTGTTTATTATCTTTACATTCAGGGAAACATTCCTGGTAACGAGATCCGTAAATATCTTTTTTAAGAGCCGAATAAAAACAAAGAAAAAAAACCCGACAACCAGGGATTGGAATACCCAATGATTTAAATCTCTCTGCATATCCTGCATAATAAGTATGAGGGGTTGACTGAAATAGGACCGATGGATTTCGATCCGTTCAGCGAATTGATAAAAGAAAAGGCAGACGCCTATGAAGGCTGAAAGAGCCAAAAAATTTAACAAGCGGGAACCAGGCCAATTTTTTTTCATCATCTCATTTCCAATGAACCCACTAAGAGCATAGCCGGCAACCCGGGATGGATGGCCGCCGCCCGGATCCTATGATATATCGGAGGAGACGCGTGATGACCTCGTAAATGCCGGCCGCAACAATGATTCGACCTGCAATGATCGTCGGCAGATAGTAACGGTCAAAATTTACATTCTGAAATATGAGGATAAAGAAGTAATTGACCAGAAAAAACAGAAGCGGCGGCATGCAGAAGGCGACCTTTCTTTCTCGTAAGAGCGTATATATCCGAATGCAGCATAACATGACCCCGATGCATAGAAAGACCCCCTCGATACCTCCCATGACATAGATCAAACCGGCTTTTTTATTTGAAAAAATATGGGACAGGGAGGCCAAACTGGAATATTCCAGAAAGAGCGTCTTATGCAATGTATACACTCGGTTCCCCTGCCACAATCTGTTATATTCAAAGGGCACACCTGATGCTCCGGTTGCTAAGCGGTTCATAAAATAATCCCAGGTTAAAAATAATCGCGGGAATTCCAATAGATGGGATAGATTGGATAGTTGAGGATATCGTTCTTTTATATTTTCACCTATGGGATCTGCCTTTTGTATCTTCAGGTTCGGCAAATCTTCAGACACTATTTTCAATTCCTCAATCAGGGCTTTTGCATTGATCTCTTTATAGGAAGGCCAGTAATAAGGATTAAGAAGATAGATCATAAATAGAGATGAGAAGAAAAATACGATAAAATACGATACGATTTTTCTCTTTTCCAACCGAGCCATAAAACCCTTGTAAACAATCAAAGCCATAAACATCAATACTCCGATCATCACGCCGGTTATTTTTACAGAACAGGCAAGCGCAGTAAAAACCCCGCATAAAGAACTCACCCATAGCATTTGTGGTTGTTTCAAGGGTTTTAAAAACAAGATGGAGGCTGCACAAAGAAAGAGCAAAAAGAGGTTGTAATGCACATCTATCATGGCTCTGGTGACGGATATGACGAATACCTTGTTTGCAAGCAACAACATGGCGCCGATCAAGCCGATCCAGAGGTTGTAACAGGAATAGCCGATGACAAATACCAAGAGACAACACAAAACACCAAAGACGGCGCAACTGATCCTGGCAAATGATAAAATGTCCTGCGGGGGAACTTTACCCTCTCTTTTATTCTCTTGAAAAGACTTATTGAAGTTGTAAAACGCGGAAAATTCCCGGCCGCCTTTTCTTTCCGAATAGAGCTTCAGAGGAATTCCTATGAGCCATTTCCCCACTTGCGGGTTTAAACGTCCCCACGGACCGCAGTTTGTACTCCACTTCTCCCAACGAAAATCGTGATTCAGCAATAGACCCGAATAATAATATCCGGATGAAATCCAGCCGGATTCATCGCCATGAAAGCCGGTTTTCTTAGTATACTTGTACAAAAGGGTGCCGGAAATTAATGATATAAAAACGATGACGCCGATGAGTTTCATCCAGTGATGAGAATGTGAAACCTTCATTGTTTCAATCCACATGTCCATATCTCTGCATTCATCCGCCTGATCTATTCAGGATTGGAGGACATGAACATACTTACTCTTTCTTGGAGCCGTAGGTCTTCAAGATGCCCCTATTAAGAAACATTATAGAATAGAAGCGCTTCACAAATTGAATTTCTTCCTTACTGTAGCCCTGGATGACCCCCAAGACGAGGACATAGACAAGAGCCGATAGGGGGATTAAATAAAGAAGATTCCACTCATATATGTATTGAATAAATGCATACATCAACACACAGCTCAGCGCCGGCTTGATCAGTATTCTCCCGATAGGTATCGGCGTCAGGAATTTTGATGCCAGATACGCCATGAAGATAAAATGCAATGTTTCGGTCATCAGTTTTGCAACTGAGGCTCCAAGAAAGCTCAGTTTCGGTACAAGCACCAGGTTGAGCGCCAGGTTAAAAGCCAGGCATACGCCGACCGCGATGACTTTTTCTTTTTGACGATTGATCGCGGTGAGCAAAACGGAATACGTTGCCGCCGCGAAGCCGACGGCTATGGCCCAGCACAATATTTTTAGTGCATCCACCGAATCAACGAATGCCTCTGAAAAGAGGAACACGATTATTTTGTCCGAAATGGCATATAACCCCGTAGCCATCGGCAGACCCGTTAATAACAGGTATCTCAATGACTGTCTGGAAACGTCAACTAATTTTGATTGGGAATCAACATAGAGACGAGAAAATGTGGGCAAAAGGGCTGTGTGAACAATCATCAGAACACCCATGAGTGCCAAGACGATGTTATTGGCAACAGCATAAAACCCCACGGCTCGATCATCTTTCAGAAATTTGAGCAACAGAATATCCTGATGGTAAAGCGTTTCCATAAAAATTACGGTAAAGGTGAAAGGCAGAACCTGCATGAAGAGACCTTTTAAATCGAGATCCTGAAATTGGAGCCGCATGCCCCTGAAATAATAAAAGGAAAGGTAGATAGAAATGATTAAATAGATGAATGATCCGACAGGAAAGCAGATCAATACGCTTAAGAAATCAAATCGCAGCCAGAGAAGAATAATCCCGGCGCTCGATATGACAAATCTGAGCAATATGTTGAGCAGAGCCACCAGGCCCATCCGATCATGGCCTTTGAATTCAGCAAGAAAAACATCGGCGATACTGAAAAAAATATGATAGAGACCCAGTAAAACAATGATCCTGACGGTTTGTTCAGAGAATTCATTAACAAAAATGAGAATGGTTCCAGCGGCAAGCAACAAAGAAACCATGATGAAAATAAGCCTGAGACTCAGGCACCTGGCAAATATCCGCCTGTTGCCCGATCGATCTCTTGCAACCTCTCGGATGAGATACCCCGACAGACCAAGATCCGCAAGAACAGAGAATAGAAATGTAAAAGAAAAGGCAAATGAATACTGCCCGACAGCCTCGCCGCCGAGTTGCCTTGCAAAATATAGAAAAAAGAGAAACTGAAACAGGTTCCCGATCTGGCTGCCCGCGGTTAGATAGCTCGTATTCTTAAGCAGCTTGGCCCTAAGTCCCATATCTGCGATTACCTCAAAAAGAAGATACCCATAAGAGCACCTAAATATTGTGCCGATTCCATTTTAAATTTACGGATCTTATATCTGTTCCATTTCATCCATAATATCCTCAAGGGGCGGAAGGTGTAATAACAGACCTGAAAAATATTCGGCGCAAAATTTATCGAACCTTCAATGTCACATCCAGCGCATATGATATGGTCAGTCTCTTCTTTCTTGAGATGATGCGCTACATAACTTCTTGCAGATTTAAATTTGTCATTATTCCATGTGGAAGCAAAGTCATGGTCGAAAATATTTCCGAAATCATCTTCTTCCCTTGCTACTCCACAGCATGGAGAAACCGACCCATTGGCGTTGATGGCGACGGAGGTATAGGGCCAATTGCATTTCTTTTTCATTCGCAATACATCCTTGGATTGGCCGAGGCCATGCCGGCGGCTGTTGGAGAATTCCGGTCTGCTGGAGTCCCAACTCATGAATTCCGGAGGTATGTGAGGTTTTACAAAAATGATATTATCCACCAATAGATCCCTGGCCATCTGTTTCGCTTTTTCAATCTCGTGCTCATTATGCCGAAAGACTAAAAACTGCCATACAAGTTTCGGCTCCATCTTGGCAAACTGCTTCTTGTACCTGACGATCAGCTTGATGTTATGGATGACTCTATCAAATGAGCCCTTCACTCGATATTTCTCATAGGTTTCCTGGGAGGCTCCATCCAAGGAAATGGTCAGTGAATTCAACCTGGATAAAACCAATTCCTCATAAAAACTGTCGTCCGATAGATTCAGGTTCGAACTGATCCGGGTATATGTGTTATAGCGCCTGCCCGCATAATTGATCATCTCGATTGTGTCTTTATTCAGGAAGGGCTCGCCCCAATTGTATAACTCCAGATTAATACAGCTCCTGCCCAGTGAATCCATGATCCTCTTGAACTCGTGGAACTTCATCATGACCGGAGGACGTTCCCTGCCGTCGCAGAACGGGCACCTTAGCTGGCAAACACTGGATGGATCGATAACCACATAGTATGGATATCCAACAAGGTGCTTTCTTCCGATGATTCTCTGGCTGTTTACAAGAAGATAGTTAGCAATTTTGAAGGCAGACATAAGGGGCTCATTCATGAGATTCAGATTTTACCCATAAATTCATAGTGACGGTCGGACAGAGCAGTTGGCACATCTTGAACGCACTCGGATGAAGGCCGCATTTTTTAGCGGCTCTTCATCTTCTGAAAATTATTACAGATCGAGCAGACCGTATTTTCATCTTGCCCGGAATAGTTCTCTTTAGTAAACAGACTCCGTGAAAACAGATACTTTGAGTTATGCCATATCTCTTCCATGGATTCTTTGGTTAAATCACCGAAGGCATGCTCAGTACTCGTCACCCAACAGCAGGGAAATACCTTGCCGTCAGGATTGACAACGAGTGTTTCAAAAAGCTGAGTACAACCAGTGTTCATCAACGGAAGCCTGTATTCTTCGCGGTAGTGCGGATGTTGATGTTGTTTGTTTTTAGGCAGCCAGTATTCTTTTCTTTGTTGTATGGTATTCTTCAAATCAAAACCGGGCAGATCATCGCTGAGTCCCAGGCACGATGTCTCAAATTCTATACCCAGGCCCTCCGCTATCTTCTCGGCATCGGCAAGTTCCTTTTCATTGAACCTATTGACAATGAATTTCCAAATCATGTTCGGATTTTGCAGGCGCCGTTCCTTTTTTAAATTGACAAGGGTCCTTATGTTTGAGAGAACGAGGTAAAAGTCCCCGCCGATCCTGTATTTTGAATACGATTCCTGCGACGCACCATCTAAAGAAATGACCAGACTGTCCAATCCGGATTTTAGGATACGGAGGAAAAAATCATCATTTTTTTTTATACTGAAGTTCGAGTGGATCATGACTCTTATATTCTTCTCCTTGGCGTACCTTATCATCTCGAATATGGAAGGATTCAGGAACGGTTCTCCCCAATTGAATAAGCAGATATGTTGCAATGAAGGAATCTTGTCCAAAACAATTTTAAATGTATCGAACGACATGAATACGGGGCTTTGGTTGGACTGCCTTAATCCTGTCGGACAAAGGGGGCACCTCAAGTTACACGCATTGACAGGATCTATGGTGATGGCCGAAGGATACGGAGGTGTCAAGGATTTGGGACGATGAATGGAGACCCATCTTGAAATGCCATGCAGCCTCCGTCTATATGAAGCAGGTATTTTTTTCAGGAGTCGGCCTCTGATTTTTTCTATGGCATGCATGGAGTTCACAAGATCTAAACGCTTTCCTCGGCGATGATTCTTGCATATCTGGCAACCGTGAACGGCTTGACATTGATTAATTTTTGTGAAGCGCCCCCTTGGGAACAGAATTGGGCGATCTTGTATAGTTCATTCCCTCTTTTCCAGAATTCGCCGCTGAACGTCCACAAGCACGAATCTATGGTGCTCACGATCCAGCCTGGCCGGTTTCTTCTCAGTAAAACTTTCTCCGATTGCCGCAAGTCGGAGATATCGTTTATGGTTTCAAAAGGGGTCCATCCATCCCACTGCCCGGCCGTATAGTTTAAAGCGATAAATTCCTCGTCACGATATTTTACTTCCGGATATGAATGGAATCCGGCTTTGGTAAACATATATTGAAGCCCGGCAGCTTTAGCCGTCTCAATGATATCTTTATCCATGGACCCGGCTTCATAAAATTCATAAGGGCGATAGGGAAGAAAATATTTCGCCAATCCGGCTTTCTGCATCCCTTGTTTTACTTTTTGAATCGTTTGTTTCTTTATGTCATGGATCCTGTTTCCATTCTCGTTGTCCGGGTTTGTTTCATACGTTTTGTCTTTCGCATGAAATCGAATCTGAAGGTAAGGCGGATATTTTATGAACTGCACAGGTTTGGGTTGCCTGCGCCGGTCGAGTTTCTCCAAATTTGTGTCCATGGCGGTCCACCATCCTCTGGGGAGATATCGTTCGTCTTTTACCTTTCGTAAAATTCTGGTGAGCGCATCTTCAAGATTTTCTCGAAGCCGGTTTTTCGTCATGCAGGACTCGATCCCGACCCCCACGCCGCAGCTCCCCAAGACAGGCTCCACCAGGGGATAAACACCTCCCCGTTCTAAAGGGGTGATCAGCAGTTCAACAGGAGCATGCATCATGTATTCATAACTTTGCGCTGTCAGGACCAATCCGCATCTTAATTTGGACATGATAAAGAGATCCATGAGGTTATAAAAATTCGCAATCTCCCGGATCATCCCGCTCCAGAACATTAAAGATATTAAAATCCTTCCTTCACGCGCAAATTGTCTCAGCTCTTCGTCGCTGTATTCCGGGCCATAAAAACCTTCCTGGTTTTGATCCGTCTGCCACGTATATTCAACATGCTTTGATGATTGGAAAGGCGGGCGGCAGGGATCGATCACTTGCAGACATTGGTTTAATTTCGACAACTCAAAGAAGTCCTGATCACCGTACTGGCGGCCGTAAACGACGTTTCCTCTCGAGGCAATGAGATCTCCTAATTCGGAAAGGATCTTTTCCTGCGGGACACTATAGACGGCGATCAGATCCTCTTCACATGCCGTGGGCAGCCAGTGAGAGATGAGCGTCGGATCTCCAAGGATCCATCCCCTGGTTTTGTCGATCCAGCGTTTAGCCGACCGTCCGGTCACGCTCAGATAATCATCAGTCGTGTTCAACTGATCGACCACTTCAACCTCATACCCTCTTTGCTTCAACCGGGCGATAACATTCTTGTCCACATAGAAACAGAGGATCCTGCTCCCCTCCTGATAAAGGTCAGCCAGATCTTCATGAGGAACAGAGTCGGGCACCCCTATGGCCCGGCGATAGTAAATCTCCGGATAGAGATAAGCCTCCAAGCCGGACAATGCCCTTTCAAATTGCGATCCGATCATCACAATATCGCGGGGGAGAGGCGTATCCAAGGAATCAAACACTCTCTTGTAGAGATCATTGACGCGGTCCGAATGGGCCATGAGAGGGATTTTCAAATTCCGGATGGCTGAGAGAAAGATCGTCTCTTTAAAACAGACGATGAACACATCGAAGTTGAGAAGCAGGAAATAGAATTCTTCAAAATGCCGATCTGCGGGAACGGTTCCACCCGTGAGCTGTCCCTGTTTCAGCTCTCTTGCATCCCCTCCCCCAAAATGACCCCCCTGGTGATAGCTGTCATAGTAGTTATCAAAGAGGAGATTCTTATCCTTGCAAAGCCAGGCCAGCGTGGCGGCTATCGGGACATTTCCGGAATGACTTCCGTTTGAGAGGTATAAGAGTAATTTTTGTTTCATCCGGCTATAATCTTCTCAACTGTTTGTTCCACAGGTACTTGCAAGACCCCATGAAAAAACCCATCGTACTGTAAAAATAATATAGAAAATGTAAAGGGATGACCTTCAAGGCGAACAGGAGCCCCTTCTTTTTCCAAAAAAATACGTAGACATCATAATTGATAAGGATCACCATCCATAGGAGGACCGGAATGGCCCACGTGAACCACACTGAGGTTGCCGCCATAAGAACGGACACGATCAGAAGGATGAGAAGTATCCCGCTGAGTTTGTGTTTGGCTTTAAAATTCAAGTCATTTGTGAACTGCCTATTGCTCAACATCAAGATCGTCCAGGGCACGGCCCTGTCGAAGAGGTCCGCTTTTAATAAGCTCAAGAATGAATAATGCTTGAGATGATTGACGAGGAGCCCTTTATCGAGGCGAATCTTGTATTTTTTGGCTCTTAACGCGTATCCAAGTTGGATATCCTCCATCATCCGGCAGTTTTCATCGAAGGTCCCGATTTCCATAAAGATCTCTCTTTTGATCGCCCCGCATCCGCTCCAGAAGGTTGATGCATCTTCAAACGAGGTTTGGTGAATATAGTGATGGAAAAGATTCCTGTACTGCGATAAAAAGTTCGGGCTCCCCGGCCGGTCATCATAGGAGCCGAAGACAGCCGAGACATCCGGATGATCCCTGAAGGCTTTGACAATTCTATCCAGACAGTCCGGATATATCCGAACGTCCGCGTCCACAAAAAGAAGGAGGTCTCCTTTGGCAGCCTCCGCCCCCCGATTCCGTGCATGGGCGGCGCCTCCCTGCTTCTCGAGCCGGATGATCTTCGTGTCAAAGGATTCGGCCAGATCGATCGTACGGTCCGTGGAATGGTCATCAACGACAATGCACTCAAAATGCGGATATGAGGAATGAAAGACGCTCTCCAGACACCGATGCAATGTTTCACCGCCGTTGTAAACCGGGATGATGATGGAAATGAAATGATTTGTCATGACACTCACTGTTTTTGATCATTAAAAAATCTGAATTTCACAAGACCCGCCACTGAACCCATGAAATGAGACAACTCGATCATGATCAGGAATGGGAAGGCAATCATCATCTCTTTGATGCTCTTCTTGCCGAAAATCATTTCATCACGCAGAAGGCTCAGGGAAAAGATCAAAAATAAAACAAGAAAAAGGTACAAAAATAATTTATCCGCCGCGATAAATGGAATACAGCATAACGCCATAAAAAAAACCAGATGCCTCTTGAGCATGAACAATTTATTTTGCTTCTTTCGATACCAGATTGAGCTCACGCCCAAGAGATATTTCCTCTTCAAGAGTGAAATCAGAGTGCTTCTATGCTTATGTTTTACCTCTGCCTGAGGTCTGTAATAGATCTTGCAACCGCCACGAACTAAATAATCACATAAGAGAGCTTCCTCATAGCCGTATTTCATTTCATCATTGAACATGTATTTCTTCAGCACGGCTCCGTCAAAAGACATATTGCAGCCCACCATGTAGGTCACCAAACCTTCTTCGGAGGCGGCAAAATCGTGTCCCTTCTCCGAGAGTTCCCAGATATTGGTGACGTTTCTGGCTGATACACTTCCCCCTACTGCCTTGACATCCTCGTGGTCATATCCCTTGAGCAACTCCGAAATCCATCGGGAATCCGTTACACAATCCGCATCCGTAAAGGCGATGATGTCGCCGCTCGCGTGCCGAATTCCGGCATTCCTCGATCCGGCCACACCCAGGTTGGTTTCATTGCTTATAAATGTTATATCCATCTTACTCTGTGCCTGAAACTTCGACAGGAATTCCGCTGTGCCGTCGGTCGAGGCATCATTGACGACAATGACCTCTGTTGCCGGATAGTCCTGCTTCCTCAGAGACTCCAGGCACTCAGCAAGATCATCTTTTGCATTGTAGCTGCATACAATGATTGAGACTCTTTTCATTTAGACCACAGACGGATTTACTTTCGGCCTTGCGTAATTAGATCTTCCTTTTCTGTTGTTGCGCGGTCACCTATGCGAAGGGTCTTATACCATCGTGTCGGCTTCTGAGTTATATCCTGGTAAAGTGCCGTCAGACTGACAAGGATATCAACCGAAAACATGGAGAGTATTAACGGCAGACGAAGATAGATATTCATTCGTTCTCTTTCAAGGATCAGCGCAATCAGGATTTGAAACAAGGGAAGCCCCAGAAAGATCGGCCAAACCCAGTATGGGAATCGGTAAGAAGGCATAATAAAAAGACTTAACAAAGTCAAGACAAAGCCTGTGATGAAAAAAAGCCGATCCAGATATCCGAGTGAAACCAGGGTCTCTTCAATCCTGCGCGGCAAGGGCATGGATTTATCGCGAAGAATTCGGCGCCAATGAGTCCTGACCGTCTGGTTAAACCCTCTATTCCAGCGCAGGTGCTGAAGCATGTAACTCCGTACATTATGAGGTGCTTCGTGTTCACTGATGCTGGTCACGTCATATTTAACAATATAGCTGTGTTCATAAACACTGGCTGTTAGATCCATATCCTCGGTGAGGCTTTTTTCATTGAAACGGCCGATCCGATCCAGCAAGGCCCTTCTGATGCAAAAATTCGATCCCAGAATGCATGGCGCCAACCCCAGTTTGTCGCTTGCATACATAGTCACACGGTGATGTATAAGGCTTTCCAAATAAACATAACTGGAGATGATCGCATCATATTTGTTCCAGGGCCTGCAGCGTCCGCTGACCGCTCCGATTTCCCGGTTTGAAAAATGTCCGACAAGTCGGATCAGGGCATCGGGCCTGACCCGGTGATCGGCATCAACAAAATAGACGATTTCCCCCTTGGTAAATTTTGTAAGCGCCTCGTTCATTGCCGCCGCTTTGCCCCTTGCCAGAGCGCTCTTAGACCGTTGAAAGGCGTGGATATGAGAATATTCTTTCTCATACCTCTGCGCGATCTTCAGCGTGTGGTCTGACGACAGATCATCAATCACCACTATTTCCAGTTTGTCTCTCGGATAGTCCATCTTGAGCAGGGCATCGAGCGTTTCGGCAATGACGGTTTCTTCATTATGACAAGGAACAAGAATCGTTACAAAGGGCCGGAAGGCTTCCGGAATTATTGTCTCACAATCAATTCTTGTGAAGACTGCGGTCAGCGCAAAGAGAAAGCGCCTCAGTGAAAAAATGGATAGGACGAGAAGTACGAAAATCGTCAAACAATTTAGGATCAAAATGATCATCGTGAGAACTTATATGATGTGGGATATATCCATAAATTTTTTAGTTCCTGAAATTCACAAATTTGTTGTAGATCCACCCAATCACGGCGCCGCATAGGGTTCCAACCGTGAAGCCGTAAGCAAAACCAATGAGGCTCCCAAGGAATGAAACCCTATACCCGATAAAGAACTGACTCAGGAGCTGCAAGTGAGGCCCCACCACATATTCACCCGTGGGAGTGACATGGCCTCCCTTGATGACCAGCCAATTGGTCATCATAAAGATGGTAAGACCCAGGATGAGGCCGAGAACCAGTCCAAGAATTTTAACGTTGAGCACGAGGATGCCGCTGAATAATTTCTCTTCATCTGAAGATTTCATCTTTGCCATTTTTGCACCTCCTCGATGGGGTTCAACAGATCAGAAATGATCCAGAAAATCCTTGAAAGAGAGAAGCGCCGCCTTTCTTTTCGCCCTATAGATGAAGAAGGCCAGGGAGAGGTTTCGAAGGTAGGCAAACAACCATCCCGACAGGAAGGCCCAGACAAAGCTATAGGCGGCTCCGATGAAGGCTCCTTTCACCGTGACCGTATACCCGATGAAATACTGCCCCAGCAACTGGAGATTCGGACCGATCACTTCTCCACCCTTTATAACCAACCAGAGCGTGGCGATCAACATGAGCATGCCTGCAACGGATCCTATGGCTGTTGCAAAGCCTAATTTGTCCATTCTGGAAAAAGCCCGCACAATGGTTTCATCGGGGATCGCCTTCTTCTCTTCAAGATATTCCTGCTCTTCATTGACCTCCCATAAATTATGCTTGGCTCCAGAAAGATTTTCTACCGCCAGCATGGCCGTCAACATGGAGTGATCCTGATTGTTGTATTTATGCATCCCGTTGCGGCCCACAATCTGCAGGTTGCCGATCTGGTCGAGAAATTGACGGATGATCCGGAGGGACTCCTGATAATTGGAGTCATAAACAGGATAGGCCTTGGGCATCCGTACCACCTTGCCATCGACGACGTCTCTTGCCTCCACCAAACCCAGTTCCTCGACCTCCCTCTTTCCCAGCTCAATCAGTTCCTGATCGGACATGGACCACAACTCATCTCCTTCAAAGCAAAAATACTCAAGGCCCAGACAAGTCTTTTCACTGTCGGGAACCATGTAAGGGCTCCAATTCTTAAAATTCTGTATCCTGCCGAGTTTCACGCCCGGGTCGTGAATATAGATCCAGTTGTCCGGGAAGACGTCTCTCTTGTTGACAATAAGAGCCACCGTCAGAAAGTCCCTGTAATTCAGTTTGTCGGCTGCCCTGAGTACGGCCTCGGGAACCCGAGGCCGAAGTTTCTGGATCAGCTCCCTCATGGGCATACTGCTGATGAAGGCGTCTCCCCGGACCCGTTCCGTCCGGCCATCTACGCTGATCTCGACTGCATTCACCCTCTCCTTGTCCCACAGGATCCCTTCTACGTCCGCTCCTGTAAGAACCTTGGACCCTTTTTTTTGAACCATATCCGCCACGGTCTGCCACATCATCCCGGGGCCGTATTTGGGATAGTCAAAACGATCAATCAGTGTTTTAATCACGGCTTGTTTGCCTTCCCGTCCTTGTGAACTCATGATGGCGTTCCTGAGAGCGCTGATCAGGGAGAGACCTTTGATCCGTTGGGCCGCCCATTCAGCCCTGATTTCTCGACAGGAAATCCCCCACACTTTTTCGGTATAGGTCTTAAAAAAAGTTCTGTAAAGACGTTCACCAAAACGGTTGGAGACCCACTGGTCGAAGGTCTCCTCCTCCTTGGATGGGAAGGCATGAGCGTAAAGATAACTGGTAAAGATCAGAAAACTGTTCCAAACCCCCAGCCCTAACAGGGCGTTCATGGGACGGAGTGGGTAATAAAAAAATTTCTTGTTATAATAAATGCGTGAAAGCCTTTTCCGTTCAATAAAATCATCCCTGAGGACGTCCCTCCACATCTCGTCCACTTTTTTCACCTTCGTAAAAAAACGGTGCCCCCCCAAGTCAAAGTGGTAATCTTTATAGTTAACGGTCTTCGAGATTCCCCCGACAGCCTGGTCTTTTTCAAAGACCACGGATTCCACACCTTTTTTTGAGAGTTCATAGGCCGCGGTGAGGCCCGCCGGGCCACCGCCTATAATGACGACTTTACTGCTGTTCGATCTTTCCATGATATCCTGATTTTGCATGCTCACTCTGCGCGATTCGGCTGCCGCGTCCAGGAAACAGCGGAACTAAATAAAATGAAGCAGGATATAAACAACCGAAGATTGATAAAGGTCACTGTGGAATTGATGCTATGAACTGAGGATACATCGCCTGAATGAAGGAAACGATTCTCTTCCAGTCCTCCTCCGGCATGTTATCATGAAGGTTCGTTGAAATTCTAACAAGCGATCCGTCCGTCCTGTGTTTCCGAAAAGATGTCAAAATTAAATTCAAACGCTGGATAAACTCATCGGCGATGACCTTCTCCTGGGCCTGATACCAGTATGCAACCATCTGTTTTTCTGCGCCGTTTTGGATGATCATCCTGTTGATATAAATATCCCGGTCACGCAAGTGGATCGTAACAACTTCTTTGAGAACCGGATTCCAACCACTACCAGGATAGCAGTGAAGCGGAGAGTGGATCTGCGCTCTTGTTTTCTGGCTCTTATAGTATCCGACATAGAACCAGATCACCTCGCCATCTGGATGAACATAGGCGCGGTTCAATATTTCATCCGCGCCCATATTCTGAATAACGGCAGGTTCAAAAGGATAATCTTCTCCTACCCACTGATCTATTCGTTTTGGGAAAAGCGAGAGATCTTTTGCGAGAGGAATGAGTTCGGAACGGGTCAATGTCCGGCTATAAGGAATTGCCATAAGCAACAGAATGACGATGAGAAAAAATTGAAGATCTTTTTTTTTCATATGGATTGAGGGGTTTGTACCTTTTTAGGCGGCTGTCTGTTAAGCTTTCTGAGAATTTCATTCACTCCGAATATCAGGACGGTCGCTACAGTATACACAACCATGCCGGACGTGTCGTGCAGGAAACCATGAGCGGTTTCCGGCCCTTTGTAATAAGCCAGCATGGCTGTGATAATAATTCGAATGATATTGGAAATGATGGCGATAGGAATAATGGCCGTTACAAGGACGCTTCGGCACAAAAAAGTCCGTTGAGCTGTATAGGCGAAGACCAGACCAAAGGTAAAAAGAGACATGAGGGATCGTAGCCCGCTGCAGGCATCGGCAACCTCAAGGGTGGTATTGGAAAGGTATATGATATTCCCCTCATTGTGTACACTGATCCGAAGAAGATCGACAAAAAAAACGGCCCATTTCGTTGCAAAAAGCTTCATAGGGGAAGCCACTGCATAGTAAATGATATAAGGAAGGGGAATCATCAGCAGTAAATAAAACACCGGGAAAGAAAGAACCTTTGCCCCTCTCATTCCCAATAAGCTCATGAACACACCGAAAATCACCACGATCATGGAGGCGCGCATGGTGAAGCGTTCATTCCCAGCCATTCCGATAAGGCACAAAATAATACCCAGCAAAACAACAAACAGACCGGGACCATAAGGCTCAGGTTTGATCTCCTGGATCGTGTCTCTTTTCCACCAAACCAGAAAAGCTGTCAGAAATGGCACAAAAACACCATGTCCGTAATTCGGGTCCTGGTTCCAATCCTCCCATAAGGTTGGGAAAACCGGGGCGTAAAGGATGCCGATCAGCACGGCAATGATGAGGAGTTGGATCACAAATGTTCGATCATTCGACTTCGATTGGGATCTCATCTCTCTCCATCTCAAGCGTTCCATCTGCCATAGACACAGCTTCGCCCTCTGGATTACATGAATTCATATTATTAAGCAAAAGCCATGCCAAAATCAAATAGTCGATTTCACATGCTTAAGAAAATAAAAAGTATCCGGATAGACCTGATTCAATTCTATTCTAATGGATGGACTCTCTATCCTCATAGAGATCAAGAAATGACTTCCCGATACCATGAAATGGTATGGACAAGCCCCTGTTCTAAATCAAACTTAGGCCTGTACTTCAAATATTCCCCCGCATAGGAGATATCTGCTAAGGAATGCCGGATGTCTCCTTTTCTTTTTGACTTGAAAATAATTTTTGATTTTGATTTTGTAATTTCGATGATCTTCTTTGCAAGGTCCAGGATGCTGATGCGGGCGCCATAGGCAATATTAAAAGACCGGCCAGAGGCCTTGTCATTCATAAATCCTGCAATATTGGCCTCCACCACATCATCGATATAAGTAAAATCACGGGTTTGTTCGCCATCGCCTTCAATGCTCAGGTCTTCTCCTTTCAGAGCTGCCGTAATAAACTTGGGGATCACCGCCGCATAATCGGACTTTGGATCCTGTTTCCTGCCATAGACATTGAAATAACGGAGTCCAACCGTGTCAAGCCCATAGACCTGATGGAAGACCTTCAGGTATAATTCCTTGGTGACCTTGGAGACGGCGTAAGGGGATTGGGGGTTATAAGGCATGGTCTCCCGCTTGGGAAGCTCCGGCGTGTCTCCATAGACTGATGATGAAATGGCTACAACCACCTTTTTTACCCCATGGTCTATGGCGGCCTTGAGAACATTCAAGGTTCCGGTAACGTTGATTTCATTGGTGGCCAGAGGGTCCTCCACGCTGCGGGCTACACTGGGCCTCGCCGCTTGATGGGATATGACTTCTATCTCATGTTCCCGAATCAGATCTGCAAGATGATCCCGGTCCAGGATGGTTCCTTTAACAAACGTGAAGTTTGGATAGGAAGACAGCCCTTGCAGGTTTTCGATCCTGCCGGCGCTCAGGTCATCATAAACTATGACCTGATGTCCCTCAAAAACCAGCCGCTCTGCGAGATTGCTGCCGATAAAGCCGGCGCCTCCGGTGACAAGAATTTTCATTGATTTTCTCCGCAAAGTTAAAAAATGATAACTTATTGATTTCATTATTATACTAAATCTTATGGGGCTTGCCAATGAAAATAGTTTCAATCACCCATGACGTATCTTGATTGCACGGATGGTTTGTGTCATAATCTTCATATGAAAAAATCGACATTGCTCATCGTCGATGACGATGAAGGGATCCGAAAACAACTGAAATGGGCCTTAGAGGAAGATTATACGATATTCCTCGCATCAGACAAAGAGAGCGCATTGGAAATGATCTCGACTAACAAGCCGGATCTCGTTGCGCTTGATTTGGGACTTTCACCGCATATGAGCGGCGAAACCGATGATGAAGGTTTGGAAATCCTGCACAGGGTGGTCAAGCGGGATCCTTTAACTAAGATCATCATGATCACAGGGAACGAAAACAAGGAATACGCAATCAAAGCCATCCAAATGGGGGCGCATGATTACTATTTCAAGCCTATCGACGTGAAAGAGCTGCGCTTGATTATGAAACGGGCGGTCCACATCCAGGGCCTGGAGCGGGAAAATATCCGGCTCAGGGAAGAACTTGTTCAGAAGAAACAATTTGCCGGCATGGTGGGATGGTCTCCGGCCATGCAGGATGTTTACAAACAAATCGAAGGGGTGGCAAGCAGCAATGTAACGGTGCTGATAGAAGGCGAAAGCGGAACCGGAAAGGAACTGGCATCCAAGGCCATTTATGAAAAAAGCGATCGCGGCAAAGGGCCTTTTGTGGTGATCAACTGCGGAGCCATTCCAGAGAACCTGCTTGAATCCGAGCTTTTCGGCCATGAAAAAGGATCCTTTACCGGCGCAACGGGCACAAAGATCGGCAAGTTTGAACAGGCCGAAGGAGGGACCCTTTTCCTGGACGAGGTTGGTGAACTGCCCCTGTCTCTACAAGTCAAACTGCTTCGATTCCTTCAGGACCACCAGATAGAACGGGTGGGAGGCAAACAGCCGATCAAACTGGATGTCCGGGTCATCGCGGCAACCAACCGGGACTTGGAACAGGAAGTAGAGGCTGGAAGGTTCCGAAAGGATCTCTACTTCCGGCTGAATGTGGTCCGTATCCTCCTTCCTCTATTAAAAGATCGATTCGGAGATGCCCTTCTGCTCGCTTATCATTTTTTGGATCGGCACCGGTCATCACAAAAAAGGAAAATCACGGGTTTCACCCCTGAAGCCGAAAAGGCAATTCAAACCGCCGAATGGAAAGGAAATGTTCGTGAACTGGAGAACCGGATCCGAAAGGCATTAATCGTCACCCAAGGGCCTATGATCACGGAAAAAGATCTGGGGCTGGAAAATGACCAGGGAATCATCTCCTTTTCCCTGAAAGAGGCCCGGGAAGAGTTAGACAAAAAATATATCACCATGGCCCTGAAAAATTCAAAAGGAAACATCAGTAAGGCGTCGAGAGAACTTGGAATCAATCGAGTCACCCTCCATGATTTACTTAAGAAATATGCCATTTCAATGCCCACAGGTGATGATGATGAATAATCTCATTTAAAATGAGGTGTAGTGAATCTTTACAATCATAATTCGTTGATATCAAAAAGGAATAATAACTAATACAAGCAGTTTTTTAGAAATAAATGTCGGTTTACCTACAGTTTTCAAACTCGGCGCCCTATAAAAAAACTGGCCATCAAATTTCCTTTGAACTAAAAACATCGTGATTTCAAATAGTTAATTAAGCAAGACTCCGTTTGGCACATCATTTGCAATGGATATTTAACGATTGGTATTTTATACATTGATTTAATAATTTTGAAGGAGTTCTGGTTATGAGAAACGTTTGCTTGTTCATATTGACATTATGTGCTGGTATGATCTTTGCCGTATCCGATCTGCAGGCCTTCCCTGTTTTACCTTTTGATTCCTCAGGATGGGTTGATCCATCGTACAATACTAGCTGGAATCCGGTTACTGCAACGGGCACTGCCAGGTATTTTTTCTACTTTGACAACCCGAGCGTCAGGGTCAATGAATTGGCGCTTCAGTTTGAAGGCGACGTCTTTAATCTGTCGCTGTTGACTGCTTCTGATTTCAATATGGTAGTGCCAGCAGGGTGGAACAGCACAATGTTTGTCGAATCTCCGGGAGTATATAAATGGTCATTGTCTGGAGGCAATTTTGTCGATCCTGCCAGCAGTCCATTGATCTTGGATGTGAATTATACTCTCGTAGCTGCTAACAGGTTCTCTTTCGGAGATAACATCTATGCAGGAGATCCAACGGTATGGGCATGGAACGAGGCCCAGGGAGCTAATTCCCCATGGAGCAATAAGTATTCTTTAAGCGGCAAAATGCTTGTAAATGATAATTGGTATGATGCCATGAGTGGCGGATCCACCAGTCCGATTCCCGAACCGGGAACCATGGTTCTCTTGGGGATCAGCGTCCTGAGTTTTGCCGGATATGCAAAGGCGCGTATGAAATAAAACCTGAACCTATTCACACCATTGTCCCAAGAGGACAGGTTTTAATCATATAGAAAAAAGCGCTCCCTCAAATGAGGGGGCGCTTTTTTCTTGATTTCTCATCAACACGGTGAGGACTATTTCATCTGTGAGAGGGTTTTTCTCGCCTCTTGAATCCCGGTAAACTCTTTCCCGCTCTTTACCGCCTCTTCAAGGTGACTCTTCCCTTTTTCCCGATCACCCAGTTTGAGATAAACCATGCCTATATGATAATGGACAATCGGCTCGTTCGGGCCTGCCGTCAGGGACGTTTTCAGGGTCTCGCCGGCGGCGGCATAGTCCCCCAGCTTGTATTGAATCCATCCGAGTGTGTCCAAATAGCCAGGCTCGTTCGGATCTTCTTCCGAGGCTTTCTCGGCAAGACGTTTGGCCTCTGCCAACCTCCCCTCCTTTTCCGCATAGAGCCAGGCAAGATTGTTCATAGCGGAAGCATTCTCCGGGTATAATGAAAGAACCTTCTCATACTGTCTGACGGCGAGATCTTTTTCGTCTTTGCGTTCATAAAGCAAGGCCAGGCCCATCAGGGCATCTTCGAGGTTCGCATCCTTCTTCAAAATCATATCGTAGGTTTCTCTTGCCTTGTCCAGACGGTCCGTGGTCATATAGAGCGAGGCAAGTCTGATATAGGCCGCCGGATCGGAAGGACTCTTTTGAAGGGCTTCCTGAAAATTCTTTTCCGCCTCAGGCCAATTCTTAAACATACTATAAAGGTCTCCCATGAGGATAAAGGCGCCGAACGCATCGGGAAATTTCTTTTGAATCTCACCGGCCGTCTTGAAGGCGCGATCGTAATCCCCCTTTTTTGCATAGGCAATCGCCATACTGGCCGGGATGTCAAACCTATCAGGTGAGAGCTTCCAGGCTGTTTCATAGTCATTCAGCGCTTTTTGGATGTCGCCGTTTGAAAAGAAGCTGAGACCTCGCTGATAATAGGCTTCATCCGTTTTGGGCATGAAGGCGACAACCCGATCCAGTGTCTGGATGGAGCCTGCGTAATTCCTTTTTGCCCGGAGAATCTTACCCTGCATGAGAAGGGCCTGAGGCAGGTCCGGGTGATTGACGATCACGGCCTGAACCTTTTCCTCGGCCCGGTCGACCTCTCCCTGTCTCAAGTATAATTCAGACAGGGGAAGAATCGCCTGCTCAAAGCCGGGGTCCTTGAGCAGGGCGTTTTCATATTCCGGGATGGCAAGTTTATCCTTTCCCTGCACGGCGTACAGGCTTCCCAGATAAAAGTGGGGGGCCGCACTCTTCGGAATGGCCTTGATAGCCGCTGTATAGCATTCCACCGCCTCTTCAGGTTTGTTCAGCAAGACCAGATAACCCGCTTTTTTCAGGTAGGGTTCCAGATAATCCGGCTTGGCATGAATCGCCCGGTCAAAATATGCAATCGCCTTGTCCGCATTCTTTTCACCGGCATAACCGCTTGCCATGATATTGAGGATGGCAGGATCCTCCGGCCATTTTTTAAGAGCGGATTCCGCTTCTGCTATGGTCTTCGTGAAATCCTTTTTCCTAAGATAGCTCAGCATCAGCCGGATCCTGGTTCCAAGCTGTTCCGGATCGAGTCGCATCGCTGTCCGGTATTCTGAAACAGCCTTGTCGAGATCGCCGGAAACCTCGTAATAGCCGCCGATGTTCTCATGGGTCAGACGGGAATCAGGATCCAGGGCAAGCGCCTTCTTAAAGACATTCATGGCATCATCAAGACGTTTCATCTTCAGATAGGTTGTACCGAGCCTGTTCAGCGCAAGGGTATTCTCAGGACCGGACTTCAGCGCGGTTTCAAAATAATGCGAAGCATCATCCAGATAGTTCAAAGCAAGGGCGCTCTCACCGGCGATCATATTGGCTCCAAAGTGAACAGAAGAAATCTCAAGGGCCTGTTTGGCCATTGTAATAGCCTGTTGAAGTTGATTCTGATCATAATAGGTCTGCGCAAGGAGATAGTAAGGCATGACGAATTTCGGATTTTCACTGGTGACCAGGACAAGTTCCTTTTCGGCCTGATCATACTTTTTCAAACCGAGATAAGCCGCCCCCCTCAGGAGATGAGGCTCCATGGCTTTCGGATCTTGCGCAGGAACTTTCTCCACCTCTTTAAGGGCCTGCTCGAACTTGCCTTGTTTGATGAAGATTTCACTCAGCTTGAGACGGCCGGGTACAAGATCAGGATGCTTTGTCAGCGCTGAACGGATCTCTTCCTCAGCCCCCTGAATGTTCCCCTGTCCGCCATAAATCTCCGCAATCGTAAGATAGGGGCGTCCATCATCAGGGTCAAGCTTCTTGGCCTGTTCAAGAATGGGCAAGGCTTTTTCCATGTCCTTCAGCATAAAATATACAGTTCCCATGCTCACCAGCGCAGACTGAAAATTCGGGTTGAAATCAAGGGCCTTTTGAAGCAGGGTAAGGGCTCCTTGAAAATCTTTTTTCTCGGCGCGTATGTTACCGAGAATAAAATAGACCATGGGGTCATCTTTTCGAAGGGATAGACAGATCTCCGCTTCCTTGAGAGCCCTGCCCATATCCGCAAGATAGACCAAAGCTTCCGAGATCTTCAGATGCAGATCATAATCGTCCATCCCATATTTCCGGGCCAGCTCGTATTCACTGAGCGCCGCATGGTATTTCTGCTTTGCACCATATGCCTTTCCAAGAAGAAAATGCGCTTCAGCGGATTCAGGGGTTAATTTAACCAGATTATTAAATTCCACCAAAGCCCCGTTGGGGTTTTCCCGCTCCAGGTAGGATATCCCCTTTTCACGATGGCGCGTAATCTTCTCCTGCTGACTTTCACAACCGGAGAAAATGAATAAAGAAACAAAGGTCACGGCAAGCAACACACTATACTCAAGCGATCTTTTTAACATGGATCAGACCTCCTCATTCATGTGATGATTCCCGATCGGATTTTTTTTGACTATAACAACAGCATGATAACCTGTCAATGGATTTCAAAATATTTTCCAGATGGTTGACAAAAGACGCGGTTATCAAGTAGGATAGCATTGGAAATTTTTTATAAGGATCGTCAGAAAATGAAAATGGTCAGATCCATTCAGGAAATGAAGCAAGCGGCGTCGTCACACCGGGCCGGAGGTGCGTCCATCGGCCTTGTCCCGACCATGGGGTACTTCCATGAAGGGCATCTCTCGCTGATGAGATCCGCACGCTCTGAAAATGACATGGTCGTAGTCAGCCTGTTCGTAAACCCGATACAATTCCGGCCGGGGGAGGACCTGGACCGTTATCCCAGGGATCTCAATAGAGATGCGGAACTGGCGCTGGGTGTAGGAGTGGATATCCTCTTTGTTCCGGAAACCGCCGATATCTACCCCAAGGGGTTTTGCGCGAAGATTTCAGTGGAGGGATTATCCGACAGGCTCTGTGGGGAAAGCAGGCCGGGACACTTTCAAGGCGTAGCCACGGTGGTGGCCAAACTGTTTCACATCGTACAGCCGCGCCGGGCATATTTCGGTCTCAAGGATTTTCAGCAAACAGCCGTGATCCGAAGAATGGTGGAAGATCTGAATTTCGACATAGAGATCATAACCTTGCCCACGGTCAGGGAAAGTGACGGCCTGGCCATGAGTTCCAGGAACAGCTATCTCTCTGCCGAGGAACGCATCTCAGCTCGTTCTCTCAAAGAATCCCTGGATCTTGCCGTGCAGCGAATCAAGGAAGGTGAGCGAAGTGCGGACCGTATCCGAACGATCATCCGTGAACGGATCGCCAGGGAGAAACTCGCCCGCATGGATTATGTCTCGGTCAGCAGCCCCGAATCCTTGCAGGAGGTGTCTGTTATCGAGGGAGAGGTCCTGGTGGCGCTGGCGGTCTTTGTCGGCCGGACCCGGCTGATTGATAATGTTCTGGTTCATCCTTAGTGGTCCTGTTCGTAAATATGGTAACGTACCGAGAGGGTCGTAGGGCGGTCTCATCAAGGCGCGCGACTGAGGTGTACCCCTGTGGTACGCCGCAAGGAGCGGAACGCTGAAGAGACCGCCCTACGGCACTCGAATGCGACCGTATTTACGAATAGGGCCACTTAGAATCAGAGGATCCTTACTCCCATCTCAGAAAGCATCTCGGTGAGCTTCATCATGGGAAGACCAACCACGTTGGTATAGCAGCCTTGGATCCTTCGTACCAAGAGCATCCCCTTCCCCTGGATTCCGTAGGCGCCGGCCTTGTCCATGGGTTCACCGGTCGAGATGTAAGCCGAGATCTCCCGGTCGGTCATCTCTTTGAAGAAGACCCGCGTGGTCTCTTGGCCGGTCATCATCTTGCCGCTTTCTGCTTCGATCAGGACCAGCGCCGTGATGACCTCATGGGACCTTCCGGAAAGTCTGCGCAGCATTTGGAATGCATCTTCCGGATCCTTGGGCTTGCCGAGAATCTCCCCGTCCAAGACAACGATGGTATCCGCTCCGATGACGATCCCGGACGTAAGCCGGGAAGCCACGTCAGCCGCCTTTTCCCCGGCCAGGGTCCGTGCAACCTCAAGAGGCGATAAGCCGTCTTGATGCTCTTCCTCAACGGAGCTGGGAATCACCTCAAAACGCAGTCCCACCTCTGCGAGCAGATCTCGACGACGCGGAGACGCGGAAGCCAGGATCAGTCTTTTCATCAGTATCCTTTAATTGACAAACCAATAAATTTTCTTTCCCATTCACACACCGAGCTCTCAGAATAATAAAAGTGCGACATCAAATCAATGGATTTTCTTTTTTTTATTTTATGGGATGAATCTCATGGGGAAATATGTTATCTTTTCTTCAACGCATGATCCATATTACGGGTTGGCGCATGGGTCTTCAATCCTGCTCCATACCCTTTTTACAGGGACTACAAATTCATGCCTTTAATCAACGAAAAAAGGTTGGACGAACATATCCGTTCCGTGAAGGAACCGTATGAAAAGAGTTTAGAACGTTTGGTGGAAATCCCTACAGTCAGTTCCGACCCGGCATGCAAGCAAAATATCCGGAAGGCCGCGGTTTTGACGGCGGGAATCCTGAAATCGTTCGGCATTCATGCGGAAGTTTTATGGACACCCGGCCATCCTGTGGTGATCGGGACCATGGGTACGAATAAAAAACATCGGACGGTTCTTATTTATAACCATCTGGACGTGCAGCCTGCGGATCCATCGCAGTGGGACCAGGACCCATTCAAATTGACGATCCATGCCGGCCGATACGGCGGACGGGGCACGACCGACGACAAAGGCCCGGCCTTAACCGCCCTTTTTGCTGCAGCATACGCTCTGAAACAAGGGGTTCCCCTGAATTTCCGTTTTGTCTGGGAATTTGAAGAGGAGATCGGAAGCCCGAATTTTGAAAAAGCCATCCGATCAAGGAAAACCCTTCTCCAGGCCCATTCGATCATGGTTTCAGATACCGTCTGGGTCTTACGAAACAAACCCGCCATCCCATACGGCATCCGGGGACTCCTGACCGCAAGCCTTTTTCTTGAAACCGGCAGCCGGGATGTTCATTCAGGATTGGCCGGAGGCGCGGCCAGGAACCCCATCGGAGAGCTTTGCAGGCTGATCACAGCGTGTTATGATCCTGTGACGGGCCGAGTGAAGATCCCCGGATTTTATGACGACATGCTGCCTCCAGGCAAGAAAGAACGGCGAAACTTCGAGGGGGTCGGCTTCAGGATTTCCGGCTTCAAGAAGGCGCATGGATTAAAGAAGATCCGTTTTGAGAAGACCGCACAGGTTCTAAACGCCATCTGGTTGAGGCCGACCTTCGAGGTTCACGGCATTGCAGGCGGATACACCGGGAAAGGGATCAAGACCGTGATCCCTCAAAAGGCAGAGGCCAAAATCAGCATGAGGCTGGTCCCGGGACAAGACCCGGGAAAAATCTTCTCTCAGTTTCGAGCTTTCGTAAAGGGTGAGAATCCTGACATCCATGTCCGTCCTGAAGCCTTTCTCGATCCCTATCTTTCCCCCGCAGATGGAGAGCACCTTCAAGCGGCTTCTGATGCCATGCAATTCGGATTTCAGAAAAAACCCGCCTTGATCCGGGAAGGAGGATCCATCGGGGCCGTGGTGAACCTAAATAAAATTTTTAAAATCCCTGTTATTTTCTTAGGACTCTCTCTCCCGGAACACGGGTATCATGCGCCTAATGAATATTTTGAATGGACTCAGGTCACGGGAGGGATGCGAACCTTTGCACACTACTTTGAACGGATCAGCCGGATTATTTAGCTGAGGGATCCGGATCCTGAAAGAACCGGTTTATCCCTTCTCTCTTTTTTGCTCTTGAACCTTGAGCCGGATCAGTTTGATATAGTCCATCACCCCGGCGATTTCCAGGTCCGGAAGATCCTCAATCATCTGAATGAGTTCTTCTTTCTTCCGGCTGAGTCTCGTATAACCGGGGATGCTCTCATGAAGCGAGCCGGGGAGGGGTTGCGCGCCTTCTCTCAAATCAGCGAGTCTTCGGTAATCCTCTTCATCCAGATACCCGGTCAATGTGTACAGGTAGGTGTAGTCCAATTTTAACGGCAAGGCCAGCTTTCTTAGGACCTGCGGGGTTGGGCGTTTTCTTTTCTTGTGGATGATCAGGGAGATCTCGGCTCGGGTCACGCCTGACAGGATCTCAAGTTTACGGAGTGACATCTTCGGACTGCGTCGTATGGCCTCCTTGATGATATCTCCCAGATTTTTCATCGAGCAATTTTTTCCATTAAAATTCATTGATTTGATTTAAAAATTAAGGCTCTTCTCCCATGTAGTGGGTAAAAAGGGTTCGAGGATTCCAGGGTTCAAGGGTTCAAGTGAACCCCGTTAGAGAGACGAGCTCTCTAACGGGGTGAAATACTGAAACGCAAGCAAAATCTCCAGAGAAAAACACCGGCACCCTTAACCCCTAGTGTCGCGTCAACCTTGCAGTGCCTTTTGGTGTCACCCCCTCATCCTAACCTTCTCCCCATAGGGGAGAAGGGTTGTTTGAACGTCCTTCCCTTGGGGAGAGGACTGAGGTGAGAGGGAAAATGGGATACGTCATTTTACACGTGACACGACACGAGGACCCTCGGCCTTTTATGTTTTAGCACTTCACTTGACCCCTGGAATCCTTGACCCCTTGACCCCTTATGTTTTCACCCACTCTTTTGGAGATGATCCAAAATTAATATAACATTAAAGAAACTCACGGAATATGAAAACCCCAATAGATGAACAATAAATGGTTGACAATATAACTCCATAAAAGTATAATTGGATATATCCGGCCTGACATCGAATCATACTGTGCGCTTTTTGATTCTGTCAGAATCGAGGCGTACCGCCAGTTGCAGGAATACCTCAGCGCACAGTCTCATGGGCCTGAAGATTGAGAAGAAATTTCCAAGGCGGATATTTGAAAAACAAAGTCTGAATAAAGATCATTCATTGAGGCTGCGGTATGCATTCACCTCTCGGTTTTTGGTTGATATTGAATGATTATCTCGACGGCACAAAATCACAAAAAAGGCGCTCCCTTTCGAGGCTTGTGGAGGCGGTTTCAAAGATTCCTTCCGCCGCCTCGATGCTCATGGATATACTAAGACCCCTTTCTGAGGATCATATCTCGGAACTCCTGCTCTCGATCGCCCAAAGGCTGGACCTTGAGATCCACAAAGTGACATGGGATCGGGAAGATTTTCAAAACGTGATGATCAATACGATCCGGTTCTACTCATCTGCGAATCAACTCGTAAAAGCGCTGCGGGAAAAAAGAGACCCTCCGAATCTTCACAGGCCTGCCCGATCCGCCGAATCCCCTGATCTTAACGGACTCTGGTCCAGAGAAAAGATCCGCGAGGCGCTGATCCAAATCTATCTGGAGAAAAAATGCAGCCGCAAGGCCGCGGCTGAGTCTCTCCTGACAACGTCTGCAGATCTGCGTCTCAGGATCTTCCCGCGCTTTGGGATCATTGAGAAAGCGCTGCAAAGGAGATGGATCGAGGATGCCGTGCTCGAATGTCCGGAAAAAATCGGAGAGGCGGCAGAGAGGCTCGGCATGAGCAGCCAAACCTTGAGAAAGAAGCTTAAGAAATACGGAATCCAAAGGCCCTTGCCGCCTAAAAAGATCCTGCATAAATTGGTGGACCGGCTCCCTGTTGTCCAGTGGTTCGAGGAGATGCATCACGGCACCGCTGAAACCACGGCAAAAGATTACAAATTTCGAAAATATTGTCTTCTCTTTTTCGGCTGCGTGGACAGGCTTTTTAACAAGGAATTTCGAACGGAAGAAGAGAAAAAATATATCCTGCGGTCATTGAGGCAATCCGCGAGCAGGAACCGGCGCCGAATTCATATTCTCTACGATCAGCTTTTTGCCAGGCCGATCCCTTTCGATATCACAAAGGCTACGCGATACAAGTTCTGTAAAAGCATTCTCTATGAGATTTTTAAGTCACGATCTTCCGATGGAATGTTTGTGGATATCCTGCCGTCAGGAGATCCAAAGATGGATGAGATGATCTTATCACTTATGGTCTGGGCCCTGCGTCACTGGACCGAAAAGCCTATAAATTGGAAGGACTACCGCCGATGCGTCAGAACCGTACATCCTGTGCCGGATGTCCAAGAGAACCCTTCTCCTCTGCCGCGTCTTGCCTGAACGTATCCGGTTCGACCGGCTCACAGCCCTGAACTTGCCGAAGGGGCCGGTTTCTCTTAACGGCCCTATTTTTCAATACGGCGGCATTCAATCGCCATACACCTTATGGACGAACAGGACCCATTAGAAGGATTTACTTCTTCCGGTTTCTTCTCTTTGACGCCAGGGTCACCATATCGGATTTATTCCGATCCATTTTGGCCCTTTTCTTGGCTGTTTTAATCTTTCTCTTACGGGTCTTGGATGCCAACTCACCCTCCATCAGGTTTCAATCCCCTATCCATGTAGAATCCGAAAAGTTTTAAATTCTCCGGTATAGGGTTCTTCAGACATGTCAACATGGTTCACTTCGGCATAAGGAGGACCCTTCCGACACCATTTTGTAAACTCATAAAGGGTCTCTCCATCCCCTTCAGCCAGGACCTCCACGCTCCCATCGGCAAGATTCCTGACCCATCCTGTCAGGCTGCATCGAACGGCTTCCTCTTGTGTGCCGGCCCGGAAAAAGACTCCTTGAACCCTGCCATGAATAAGCAATCTTACTCGTTGTTTTTTTGCAGAAGCCATGATCATTTAAAAAAAGATCCTCGGAACTATTTCTTATTCTCAGTCTCAATCTTTTTTTCTTTCTCCGGGGTCACATCGATTTCATCTTCGCCTTTGGTGGCTTTTTTAAAATTCTTGATCCCTTTTCCTATGCTGGTCCCGATCTCAGGAAGCTTCCCTGCGCCGAAAAGAACCAATACGATGACAAGGATGATCAAGAGCTCCATCCATCCCAATCCGAACATATGTCGCTCCTTGGAGGCTGCTGCCCTCTTTAATGGGTTTCGGAAAACTCCAATTTCAGGGCCTGGTACTCGTCCGGTGTATTGATATTCCGAATTGAACGAAGTTCAGGGTCAAATCGGACCATCTCCTTTTCCGCAATATACCTCACATGAAGGGAACTCACCAACTCGTGCAGGCTCCGTCTCCCCTGCCTCAGATGCCGCTCCATGGCGGACAGGCAATCCTTTTTATAAACGGCATGCAACGGATGGATCCGGGATCCTGGCCCCCTTTTCTCATCATGGATGACCGGTATAACCGCATCATATCCATGGGCCAGATTCATCATATATTGAACCAAATCTCTTCGTATCAGGGGCATATCGCATGCCGCACAAAAATTTATTTCATCTTTGGCAGCCGCAACTCCTGTAAAAATTCCTGTGAGAGGCCCCCGCTCAGGCAGAAAATCCACCACCGTTCGTACAGGGAAGCCGGAATAAAGATCGGGTTCTCTGGTGACAATCATCAGTTCATTAAAGAGAGGAGCCAACGCCTCTATGACGGCCCATATGAACATTCTCCCCTTGCATGTCAGGAAGGCCTTGTTCCAGCCCATCCTTCTGTTTTCACCTCCGGAAAGAATGATGCCCGCCAAATGTTTTCTCCATCGTCAGAAACAGCCCTGCATGGGCGTTACTTCATCTCCCTCACCTTAAGAAGCGACGTGACTCCCTTCACTCCGCTCACACCCCTGGCAATGGTCATGGCCCTGTCGATCTCATCCTGGGAACGGACATAGCCGGAAAGGGTAACCTCCCCGAGGTTGGTATCCACATCGATATTCAAGGCGCGTATATATGGATCCTGCAAGAGTCTTGTCTTGATGGATGCAGTAATCAAGGAATCATCGAACGCCTCCGGTATGGTTTTCTGATCCGTCCCCATCTTATAACCTGCCGTAGCCGCGCCTCCGATTAAGAGGGCTTCGCAACCCATGGTGAGAAAGGAGATCAGTAAAATCAAGGCGGTCATATTTCTAAGTTTTACACGCATGCTCTCTCTCCCAAATCAGCAGGTTATATTGCAAACAGCACCCTTGCCGGTTCTGTGAAAGATAGCAATTTTCTTTATAATTGTCAATGCCATTTCAATGCTGCAGCGCCTCATCTCTTGACACCTCTTTCTCCCTCTGTTATTCTGAATCCGCTTTTTGAGGAGAAATATGAATCCCCTTGGGTTCGGCGTCATATTCGCGCTTCTTTCCGTGACCATCCCTTCTTATTCTGCCACGATCAACTGGGGTCCCTGGTCGGAAAATAAAGAAGCCCCTGTTATCGGAGAGGGATCGCCCTGTGATGAAAAAACAGAACCGGACGCCTGGAATCCTTTCGTTCGCTTCCTGGGCGGGGCTGTTCACGTTTTCCAGCAGTACATTTCTCCGGTTGACGGAGACCGGTGTTCCATGGCCCCGACGTGCTCACATTACAGTATCCAGGCCCTGCAAAAGCATGGAGCTTCCCTGGGGTTCATGATGAGTGCGGACCGGATCGTGCATGAATATGAAGAACAGCGGTTTGTCCCTGTTCTCCGGGATGGCATGAGATCCCGGTTTTACGATCCGATCGAGAATAATGATTTCTGGTTTGCCGAAGCGGTCCGTCACGACCCTCCTGAATCGCGCCGAACCGGGGAGTAGGTGATGGAACCGAAAACCCGTAAGTTCGTTTTTTCAGTCATCTTGATTCTTATCAGTTTTTATACGGTCCTCTCCGCCCATGCCGATCCTTCCGGTTCTCTCGAAGCAGACCGCCTCATCGCTTTTGCAGGGAGTCTCATGGAAGAAAAGGATTATTACCGGGCCATTACCGAATACAAACGGTTCTTGTCTTATTACCCGGATGATGAACGGGCCTCTCTATGCCTTCTAAATATCGCCATCGCCTATGAAAGCGGAGGAAAGACCGATCTGGCTGTGGAACAGTTTCAGCGGATTTATAAAAATTATCCTGGAACCCCCGTATCAGAAAGGGCTTACTATGAAATCGGGATTGCCTACTACACGGACGGACGATACGAAGATGCGGACAGGGCCTTTTCGGATTTTATAAAAAACTATCCGGACTCCACCCGCATGGATCCGGCGCGCCTATACCTGGGGTGGTCTCTCATTTACCTTGAGAAGCTTGATCGCGCCGCCGGTGTTTTTTCCGGCGTCAGCGAAAAGAGCCCCCAATATCCCGCTGCCCAAGCCTTATCCAAAGAGATGGCATCCGGCATGGCCCCTCCGGTCAAGTCTCCTCTTCTTGCAGGAATATTCTCCGCCGTCCTCCCCGGGGCCGGCCAGATCTATACGGGACGATGGACTGAAGGAATGACGTCATTCGTCCTGAACGGATCTTTTATCTGGGCCGCTTTTGAGCTCTTTGACCGGGGGAGCGAAGCAGCCGGAACGATTCTCGGATTTTTTGAGACCGGATGGTACACCGGAGGGATCTTCGGCGCCGTAAATGACGCACACAAATTCAACCGGAAGGCAAGGATGGATTTCATTCAGAATCTAAAAACCCGATTTCCATTGCTTGCTGTAAAAGAAGGCGCAGGCTTTTAAAAAGAAGCGGGTTCCCGGCCTCGGGTCTCTGTGATCAAGAGCGCCGGAATGGGATCATGCCGTGGCCTCGACAAAACCGCCGGCCGGAAGGCCGGACTTTTCGAGGACCGGGACCATGGGATAAAGTTCTTCCCTGCGGGTGACATAATCCCACTTTTGCGGATGGTCAAGAATCTGCTGGACCAGCCTGGCATTCAAGGCATGTCCGGACTTCACAGCATGGAAATGCCCGATGATCGGACATCCGACCAGGCTCAGATCTCCAATAGAATCGAGAATCTTATGACGGACAAACTCATCCGGATAACGAAGGCCTTCAGGATTCAAGATCCGATAGTCTCCGATCACGATGGCATTGTCAAGAGAACCACCCTTGGCGAATCCCATGGACTGAAGATATTCCACCTCTTTGAGGAAACCGAAGGTGCGGGCCCTGGCGATTTCACGAACAAAGGTATCTTCGCTTGCCCGGTAATAATAACGCTGTTTCTTCAGCATGGGGTGTTCAAAATCGATCTCATAGGTAATCTCCGTCAGATCCGAAGGATAGATCGCGGCAAAACGGTCTTCATCCTTGATCTCAATCGGCTCACGAATCTTAATGAATTTCTGCAAATGGCTTTGCCTTCGGATTCCGGCGGATGTCAAAAGATAAATATAGGATGCCGCGCTGCCATCCATGATGGGAACTTCCGAGGAGTCGAGTTGAATCACGGCATTGTCAATCCCGAGGCCGGCAAAGGCAGCCAAAAGATGTTCGGCCGTCTTGATCTGGATACGGTTTTTACCCAGCGTGGTATTCAGACGGGTATCCACGACATTCTTGGCGAGCGCCTGGATCTCCACCTCATCACGAATGTCGGTTCGTTTAAAAACAATGCCGGTATTTGCGTGAGCGGGAAGGATCTTGATCTGGACTTTCCGGCCGGAATGAAGACCCATACCGGAACATTCAATGGGTGAGGCGATGGTTCTCTGATATTTCAATCTCTTTCTCCTTTTAAAGACAAGTATGCATTTAAGTTTATAAATACTTGCAAGTTCTGTACCAAACAAGGCCTTAGGGGTTGATAATTTTTTTTACGAATAAAAACAATCGGTTATAAATCTTCTCAGGGCAATTGCCCTTACATAAAATTCGGGGTGATGTGGTAATTAAAACTCAATATCTTAAAAATACTGTGTCTTTTTTTGCACATACCTGAAACAAATCATGATGATGACAACACAGGTAGCGCTGACAAGCTGTCAGGATTACGAAGAAGCGGCCGTTGAAACATCCGTCCGGAACCTTCTTGATCTTTTGGGCGGGATCGGCGCTTTTGTGCATCCCGGAGATTCGGTGCTGATCAAGCCTAACCTTCTGGCTCCAAAACCGAGCGGGTCGGCCGTGAACACCCATCCGGCTGTGGTACGGGCCGTCTTAAAACAAGTCTTAAAGGCCGGAGGCCGGCCGGTCATCGGGGATAGTCCGGGGCTGGGAAGCGCGAAAAAAAATGCCGTACGTTGCGGAATAGACAAGATCGCCCGGGATCTTGAAGTTCCAATTATAGAGTTTAGAAAATCGGTCCTGGTGGGAAAGGCCGGTAAAAGTGGTTTCCCTCTTGAACTGGCGGAAGAGGCCCTGAACGCGAATGTCATCATCAATCTTCCCAAACTCAAAACCCACGGGCAGGTCCTGATGACTCTCGGTGTCAAAAACATGTTTGGATGCGTCATCGGGATACGAAAGGCCCAATGGCATTTAAAGGCGGGGGTCAACCGGGATGCGTTCGCAAAGATGCTCGTAGAAATCTATACCACCCTTTCCCCAGCGCTCACCTTGATGGATGGAATCGTAGGGATGGAGGGAAACGGTCCTGGAAGCGGCACTCCGAGGCCGATCGGCCTCTTGGCGGCTTCTGCCGATGCTGTCGCCCTTGATGCCGTCATCATGCATCTGATGGGAATGGATCCTCTCCGCCTCCCGACCCTCCGTTCTGCAAAAAAATTGGGCGTGGGCGAGGTTTCTCTCAACCGAATTGAGATCCTCGGAGAAAAGGCCGGAAAGATCGGCATACGGGATTTTAAATGGCCTGAATCGGCGGATCTGGAATGGAGGATCCCGGATTTTGTGATGAAGATGCTGAAGAGCAGCCTGAGCGCCTACCCGGAATCCGATCCCACTCTCTGCAAACAATGCGAGGTCTGTGTCAAGGCCTGCCCTCAGCAGGTCATCAAGATAGAAGGGGATCACCTGAGAATTGATACCCGACGCTGTATCCGATGCTTCTGCTGCCAGGAACTATGCCCGCATGGAGCCATGAAGACCCGTCAAGGATGGCTGTTGAAACGGATCAAAAAAAGATCCTTGTAAGTCTCGTTTGAGTCTTCCGGGTACTAAGTGGTCCTGTCCGTAAATATGGCAACGTACCGACTTGTACTCGGTTTACCGGTAGAGGGTTGTAGGGCGGTCTCATCCCCGCGCGGGACTGAGGTGTACCCACTGTGGTACGCCGCAAGGAGCGGAACGCAGATGAGGCCGCCCTACGGCACTCGAATGCGACCGTATTTACGAATAGGGCCGCTAAGCAGCCGTTGCGATCCGTGCCGAAGAAAGGATCAAGGAGATAAAGCGTCCTCTTGAGGACGCTAAAAAACGCATGCAATCAAATTTTATTTGACAATAACCACAATAAAGTTTATATTCCAAACTTGAGATTTTAACCCCATTTAACTACATCAAGGAGGAAAAGATATGCCGACTGCTGATAAGACACTGGACTGCAAAGGGTTAAATTGTCCTTTACCCGTTCTTCAAACCAAGAAGGCCATGGATGCCATGAACAGCGGCCAAATCCTGGAAATGTTGTCCACAGATCCCGGATCCAAAAACGATATCACCGCCTGGGCCAAAAGAACGGGAAATGCCTTGGTCGAGACGGTTGAGGAAAGCGGCGTTTTCAAATTCTATTTAAAGAAGTCATAAGCAAGATTCTCCCAGAGGTGTTTACTGAACCCCGTTCCACCAGACCCCCCGGCCTCGCTCCGCAAACCGGGTCGGGGAGGAGCGAGATGAACGGCAACAGGGTTCGCTGATCCTTCACACTGAGGACCCGGCAAAGCGTTATGATCCTCCTTCACTGATAAAGCTCCTGCAAGCGCCGGGAGGATGTCCTATCGCCTCGTTTTGGGAGCCGATATGAAAGAGCAGACAAAGCTCTTGATTATTCAGACCAGCGGTCTTAAAACACCTGAACGAATACCGGCAGGTTTTTTTATCGCAACCACCGCTGCGGCCATGAACATGGATGCGACCATTGTTTTTACGGTCAATGGGGCGACCATTGTTGAAAAAAAAGCCGCGGAGAAAATCACGGTCAAGGAGGGAGGGACCACGCTGAAATCATTTCTGGATCAGGCCATCGCGGCCGGCGTCAAATTAATGGTCTGCCATCAGAGTCTGGATCTCCATGACCTTGAACCGGACAACCTGATTGACGAGGTAGAGGAAATCATCGGAGCCGCCGCTCTTCTTGATATGACCCTGGAAGCGGATATTATCTTGACCTTTTAATAGCACACATCGGTTTTGCATGCCCTCTTATACAGGACAACATCACCCTTCATATCTTTATCTTTAAGGACAGTCTCTCCATGGCCCTTTCCGGTGATATCAAAACCATGCCGGTCACCGATCTTTTGCAATGGATCGAGGCCGCCACGCAGACCGGAATCGTTGAGTTTGTCCGCGAAGGAGAATGGAAGAAGGTCTTCTTTCAGTCGGGCCGGATCCTATTTGTTTCCTCGTCCAGGGAAAATGAAAAGATCGGACAGTTCTTGATCAGGAAGAAACGGATCCGTGCAGGAGATCTCGAACGCTGCCTGGAGGAAAATGAGCGGACTGGAAAGAAACTGACGGAAATTCTGGAGGAGTGCGGCCTGATCTCGCATCAAGAGCTTTATGAACAGGTCATCTTGCTGATCAAGGACAACCTCTTTGATTTGTTCCTCTGGGAAGGGGGGAGATTTGAATTCACGGACCGAAAACTCCCCACAAAGGTCAAAGGGCCCCTTGCCTTGAAGACCGGACGGATCCTTTTCGAGGTCCTCACAAAAATAGATGAAAAACGCCGAAACGGCATGGGAAAAATTCAAGATCAAGAAAAAAAGTCTCCCGGTCGGAAAAAACTGCGGGGGCGAATCGTTTTTAAAGTGGATAATAACAAGTTTCCCCTTCCTGGATCCTATGAAAAAACAGAAATCTCCGGATTTAAAAAAATTGCGGGTGAAGACGATCAGGAGACGGAAGGTTCGTGAACCCATTCAGTGGGAAGAGGCTATTTCTTCAAATTTTTCTCAATCATGGCGATGATCAGGTTCGGATCATAAGGCTTGAGCAGAAAGTCATCCGCGCCGGCGTCAAAACCTTTGTCTTCAAATTCCACCTGTCCTTTTGCCGTCAGCATAATCACAACGATGTCTTGGGTCGCTGGGTTCTTTTTGATCTCGGCACAAACCTCATAACCGTTTTTATTCGGCATGTTAATATCCAGAAACATCATATCCGGTTTTTCCTGCGCAACGAGTTTCAGCGCTTCATCCCCGTCATTGGCTGTGATACACTCGTATCCTTCCTTCTCGAGCATGAAGGCCAAAGACCTGGAGATGAAAAATTCATCATCTACGATCATGATTTTTACGTTTTTCTTCAAACCACTGTTTTGAAATTCCATGAAGTCCGCGCCTCGTCGTATCCGGATAAACGGATAAACTTTCCCTAACACTTTAATGTATTTTTAAAGGGATGTCAAACGGTTATTTAACGGCAACTTCATAGGGCTTGTTGCAGATGGATGACCTCAAAAAGGCTTCCACGACATCCGGAGCCAACTGGGTCCCGCTGCACCGCATGATCTCCCTCATGGCAGCCTCATGGCCCGGCCCCTTGCGGTAGGGCCTGTCCGATGTCATGGCATCATAAGTATCCGCTACAGCCAATATTCTGGCCGATAATGGAATCTCCTCCTCCCGAAGACCATCCGGGTACCCTTTCCCATCATATCGTTCATGGTGATGTTTCATCCCGGGTATGATTTCCTCCATCTCTTTGATGTTCTCGACGATCTTTACGCCGCAGACCGGATGGGTCTTCATAATCTCGAATTCTTCTCTGGTCAGCTTTCCCGGTTTGTTCAATATCGATTCCGGAATAGCGATCTTTCCAATATCATGAAGAATGGCGGCCAGCTCCAGAGTTTCCATCTCGTGTTCGGGAAGAAGCATCTGATCTGCAATGGCCTTACTGTAGATGGAAACATTCTTGGAATGGCTGTGGGTATAAGGATCCTTGGCATCCACCGCGGCTGCCAGGGCTATGATCGTATCTAAAAACAGGGTCTTCTGGTCCTCAATGAGCTTTGCATTGTCTACGGCAATGGCGGCCTGGTTACCGAGGGTATGAAGGAGTTCCACATCCTCATCGGAAAAATTTCCCGAAGAAATCTTGTTGACGACGGCAATCACGCCGATCGCTTCTCCTTTATGGAAGAAAGGAATGGCAAGAAGATTCCGTATGGGGACTACCCTCCCGTCTCTGAGAGGCAGATGTGTCAATGCGCCGGGTTTGTCCATTAAGAATTTTTTACCCGCTTTCAGAATGTCCGGAAAAGGAACGTGATTTTTCCATGCCCGGCTATTCCCGTTTTCCAAAAAAGAGAGGCGGCTTTGTTCTTGCGATCCGACCTCGGCGGCGATTTCCTTGTAGTATACGGCGGCATCCTCGGCATTCGTCATATTTTTTGCATAGAGGCAGATCTTTTCAAAGAGCTTATCCAGATCGAGTGTGGCATTGATGGCCAGGCTGATCTTGTTGATTTGATCGATGATCACCGCTCGTTTTTCCAGGTTCTCGTAGGTGGACATCAGTTCATGCAGCGTGATTTTCAACTCTTCCTCGGACTTTCTCAGCTTTTTCATGGACTGGGCATTCGCAATGGACACAGAGGCCTGGGCGGTCATCGCGCTGATCAGCTTGAGGTCATTCGACTTGAAGCATTCTTCAGTCGCCTTGTCCGACAAGTTCAGAACGCCGAGGAGCCGTTTTTCCTTCTGATCGTTTATGGTATAAAGCGGTATGGAAATAAAGGAGCCGGTCTTGTAAACGCCTTTTGAATAGATGGCAAGATCAGGGTGACGCTTGATATCATGCACGATCAGAGGGCTGCCGGTCTTCAGGATCTCGGCGCAGAGCGTGTCCGCGAGATCCAGGGTAAGCGACTGGAGTTCATCAGACACAAAACCGTATGAAGCTTCCGCCTGCAGATGCTTCCCATCCTCATCCAGAAGAAGCACCGAGCCTCTTTCAGCATGCGTGATGGCAACGGCCTGATCCAGGATAATGGATGAAACGCGCTTGATATCATAGATATCCCCAAGGGCTTCGGACAACCGATAAAGCATGTTCATGGTTTGATAATTTTCCAGAAGCTCCATGGAGAGGCTCTCTATCTCCGCTTGGGTCTGTAAATGCCCTTTTAGAACATCATACAATAATTGAAGGGCGTTCTCCAGATTTGCTGATTCTGAATCATCCTTTGAAAAACCTTTGATGATCAGGATGAGCGCGCTCCCTATCCGGACCTCCTTGGTTTTAAAGGCGCAGGCAGAGAGATCCTGCGAACAGGCAACGGCATTCAATAGCATCTCATGCGTCGGAACATGAAGGATTTGCAGGGGAATCCCTGATAGATGACCGACCTGGTCCAGCAGCGTCTTGATGCTTTGCCGGATCTTCGTGTTCCAGGGAATGATGGTCTCATTTTCTTGCATCATCACACCAGATAAAATATGCCGGGTTTTTTGTGAAAATCCATCCCTTCTATGGACAAGTCCATCAATCCATGGTCTTACAACAAGACAAAAATATGTTTTTCAACTTCATGGCTGTCGGTCAATCCCATAGATCTTAAGAATCGTATCGGTTATATGAATCCATACCTTTAGTAAAACCTTCGGAATCGGCTGACTCCGGATCTTAAAAATCAAAATCTTGTCCCTTTCAATCTTTTTTAACGGCATGGAAATCGGCAAATTTAAAGAGATCTCAAGATCATAATTTTTGTAACCCATTAAAAAATAAAGTCTCTTGACAAAACACATAAAACATTTTAAACTTTTTAATAAGATAACTACCGTTCACGGCCTTTCAAAAAAGGAGAGATCATGAAGATCGGTTCCAAGATGCTCATGCTTACTGTTCTCAGTCTATCTTTGTATCTCCTTTCCGGCAGAATCGGTTCGGCCGGAGCGGTTTCCGGTTCAGAAGGGGAGACGCATTCCGTCATCAAAGGGGACACCCTGTGGGACGTAACGGAAAAATATCTTGTAAACCCCTTTTTCTGGCCCAAAGTCTGGCAATACAATCCTCAAATTAAAAATCCTCACCTGATCTATCCCGGGGATCAGGTCCGAATTCCCAGCGCCGAAGAACTTAGGCGCATGGGAGCGGCTGAGCATCCTCAAACCACCACGGCCCAACCCTCACCGGAGAAAACCATTCCGGCCCAAGCCGTTCCGGCCCCAGCCGAACCGGCGATTGAAGGTCCGGTGGCCTACGTGGGAGGATACCTGGTGGAACGAGACCTTTTCGAATCGTCCGGGTTCATCCTCCCATCAGGAGAGAAAGCAGGAGAGGGGGTCATTGTCTCTACCTGGGAAGAGAAGGAAATGCTGACATACCGAGACGTGGTTCATCTGAGCCTGGGTTCACGGGATGGGGTCAAATATGGGGATCTCTTTCAGGCCGTCCATGTAGGGGAGGACGTGGTACACCCCGAAACCCGGTATAAGATGGGCAAACAGGTCACCGTACAAGGAATCTTAAAGATCACATCCCTACAGGAAAATCTATCCACGGCCAGGATCATCAAGGCCTACAATCCGATCATGGTCGGGGACATGGTCCGGGCGTATCATCCTCAGCCCTTGATCGGCCCGAACAATCTCAGTACCGAAGACAAGAGCATTCAAGGAGTCATTGTGCAGAATACCCTCGGCAAGTCCAATTTGGGGGTGCGGGACATGGTTTACCTCGATGTGGGAGCCGAAAATTCCGTGGCGCCCGGCGATCGGTTCATCATCTATCGTGCCGGGCCCCCGCCCCAGGTCAGTGCGAAGGATGCCGCTCTATCCGGGATCCAGGCCAAGGATTTTCCCGTGGATATTATGGGAGAACTGGTGGTTCTGAATGCCATGAAAAATACATCGACAGCCGTGATCGTGGAAGAGCTATACGAAATCAACCCGGGGGACCATATCAAATATACCCCCCAATCCATTCCTCCTATCAAGAAATATGATATGGAATAATGGAGCCCTTCTACAAAGCCCGCCTTTCAAAACCGAAGGCGGGCTTTGCATTCCTCAACGCGATAGAAAATCTCTCCCCGATTCTTCTTCTGAAAGTTGAAAGGCGCCGGCCACTGCAAAGAGGAAAACGCTTTTTACGCCGGATTTCTTGAGGCGTCGCGCACATTCATTCGCTGTAGCCCCTGTGGTCATGACGTCATCCACCAGTAAAACCTTCCGGCCCTCGATCCTCTCCGGATTGGTGACATGAAAACATCCTCTGATGTTTTTAAGCCGTTCTTTTCCCCTGAGACCCACCTGAGGCCGGACCCGTTTCGTCCGGACGAGAAGATCAAGCGCCATGGGGATTCCCTTTGCTTTAGAAAGCTCCCTCCCCAAAACCACGGCCTGATTAAAACCCCGCCTGCGGAGGCGCAAGGTATCGAGCGGAACCGGCAGAATCAGGTCGGCCTCAAAAGGGACCTCTTTCATGCAGTCCACAGCTCCACGGACCAGCCCCCTCCCCAGCCTCCAGTATCCACGGTATTTGAAAAGGTGGATGGCCTCTCTGACAGGTCCGGCAAAATAAAAACATGCCTTGGCGCCGTCAAGATGAGTCTGCCGGAGCCTGCAGACGCCGCATCGAAACTTAGGATTCATCTCAAGAAGTTCCCGGGACGGCAGGGGGCGTCCGCACGTGGGACAACCATGCCCGGCGATCTGGATCATTTTCTGTAAACATGAACTACAAAAAGGAGGCGGCTCGCCTTCCTCGGTGTTTAAATCGACATGGCATATGGGACATTTGCCGGGCAAGACCAGATTCAGAAATTCTCTGACCCAGGAGAGCATGATGGAATCCCCGGACTTTAAAGAATAAGGCTTTTCCCGGTCATCTCCGCAGGCTGTGAAAGCGAAAGGAGGTTGAGCAGGGTCGGGGCGACATCGGCAAGAATCCCCTTCCCGCGAAGCCGCACACCTTTCTTCGTCAGGATCAACGGGACCGGATTCGTGGTATGCGCGGTAAACGGCTCTCCTGTATCCGGATTCTTCATCATCTCGCAATTGCCATGATCGGATGTGATCAGGAGCGCCCCGTTTTTTTTCTTCTGCAGGGTCTGATAAATTCTGCCGATGCATCTATCCACGGCCTCAACCCCCTTGACGGCCGCCTCATAGACGCCGGTATGCCCAACCATATCTCCGTTGGCAAAATTTAAGATCATGACATCAAAAAAGTTCCTTTCAATTTGCCGGATCACCTCATCAGTGACCAGAGGCGCGCTCATTTCCGGTTTTTTATCGTAGGTCTCCACGTCCCTCGGGGATGGGATCAGGATCCGTTCTTCACCTGAAAAGACTCTTTCTTCTCCTCCGTTGAAAAAGAAGGTGACATGGGCGTATTTTTCGGTTTCCGAGATGCGAAGCTGTTTCAAACCCGCATGGCTGATGACCTCGGGAAAGATGTTTTTCAAACCAACCGGAGTAAAGGCAACGGATAGGGAGAAGGTTTTGTCGTATTCGGTCATGCAGATGTAATCAGAAAGATCCAGCTTTTCCCTGGGGAAGAAGGAAAAATTTTCTTGGGTGAACGCCCTGGTGATCTCCCGGGCGCGATCCGCGCGGAAATTGTAAAAGATCACGGCATCGCCGGACCGGACCGTGATCGGGGCTGTTCCATTGTAGGAGATACTCAAGGGTTTGACGAACTCATCCGTCTCACCCTTATTGTAGGCTGACTTGACCGCGGTTTCTGCATTCGGATAAGAGGCTTCTCCATGAACCATGGCCCGATAAGCAAGCGCAATCCGTTCCCACCGGTTGTCACGGTCCATGGCATAAAATCTCCCCATGACGGTCGCGATTTTTCCGACACCTATTCTTTTTTGAACATCCTCCAATTCTTGAATATACTCGATTCCGCTGGTTGGAGGGGTGTCCCGGCCGTCCAGAAATGCATGCACCCAGACCTTTGGAACCCCCTTGTTTTTTGCCAGATCGAGCAAAGCCCGGAGGTGATGGATATGGCTGTGGACCCCTCCATCGGAAAGGAGGCCCATGAGGTGCAAGGCGCTCCCCTTTCTGCATACCGCATCCATGGCTTGATTAAAGGCTGGATTTTCAAAAAACTCCCCGCTCTCAATAGATCGGCTGATCCTGACGAGATCCTGATAGACGACCCGCCCGGCCCCGATATTCTGGTGACCTATCTCGGAGTTCCCCATCTGACCGGGAGGAAGACCGACATCAAGACCTGAGGTCCCCATAAGGGCGGAAGGATATTCCTTGAATAAAGAATCAAGCACTGGCGTATGGGCATCGGCAATGGCATTGTATGCTCCTCCCTCCCGATGCCCCCATCCGTCCAAAATCATCAACATAAGCGGCTTGGGGCGCTTGAATATTTCAGTCATGATGGACTACGGTGGCCATGCGGGAAGGTGATGCCTCCTTGTCCGCATCGGGCAATTGAATGGTCAGTGTCTGAAGCTTCCCGCATCTCTTGCAGCATGGCATCCATTGATCCTGCTGATTTCCGCAATGGGTACAGGTATAGGGAACCAGGACCGGCCGGACAAAGTTTACAGACTCCCTGTATTCCAGGAAGGCTTCTTCAGTTCTTCCCCGTTTATGGTAAATATCCCCCAAAATCTGGCGCAGAATCGGGAAGCGAAGCCCCTGTTGAACGAGATTTTCAAAGATATCCAGGGCATCATTGATCATCTCGAGACGATAATAAAATTTCCCGAGCAGGAATCTGAACATGGGATTTTCCGGGTATCGATCCATGGCCTCCTTGTAAACCAGAATACCGCTGGCAGGATCTTCGAGTCTTCGGTAATGTCCGTCCAGCGCCTCCAAAAAGACCACGGCGCTTGTCTCCTTGAATCCCCTTTTCCAGATCTTGACGGCTTCTTTCTGGTCACCCTGAGACTCATAGATCTCCCCGAGCTTGAGGTAGGGGGCGGCAAAGGTCCTGTCTGCCTTAATCAATTCGGAATAGTGTCTGATCAGCCTCTCCGGGTCGTTTTCAGCATGGAAAAGTTCCGCTCTCATGAACTGATAATAGTAAAGCCGCCTCTTCTCTTCGGAATCTTTCTTAAGATTCAGGTAATCCTTCTGCAGGGCATAGGCTTGATCCCATACCCCTTCCCGCTCGTACAAATCCCGGAGCTTGATAAAGGCCTCCACATTTTGATCATCGATCTTCAGGATCGTCCGGTAGACCTCGGCAGCCTCCGTCATCTGCCCGGACTGCAGATAGTCCTTGGCGAGAGCAAAAAGCACGGAAAGGTTCTCCGGCTCAATGGTCCGGGCCTTGGCATGAGAGCCGACGGCATCACGGAGATTGCCGTTATCCCGATAGAGTTCGCCGATCCGGAGGAGTGTCTCTATATGATGCGGATCCCATTCCAGAACTTTTTGAAAATTCTTTAATGCATCTTCTCTTTTTCTGCTGAGAAGATTATCAATCCCCTGGCGATAGAGATCCATGATTTTTGCTTTCTTTTTGAGCCGTCCCTTTTCCCGCCATTCTGCGAATCCCTTTCGGGCATCCCGGAAGACCACGGCCGTCATCATCAGGAATACACCGGCGCCCATGGAGCTGATCATCAAGAGGCTTGTGGATATAGGGAAAACGGTTCCAGGGGTCAGATGCAGCTGAACCGTTTCAGGATTCAGATGAGAAAGATAGAGCATGACCACCACAAAAAACAATATCCAGAAAAAGATGCGATGGATCATCTTTCCTCCTTCAAAATTGATATTCATTTTTTATTTTTACTATGTCATTTTGATTTTTGATTCTTTATCTTTGATCTCATTAGCCGTTCAACCTTTTTACGAAAGAACCCTTATTACCGATGATACCGTTTTCCTCTGAGTATGGTGAATCCCCTGTAGATCTGTTCAAGCAGGAGCAGCCGTGTGAGTTCATGAGTGAGGGTCATCTTGGAGAGGGATAGAATCCCATCCGAGCGTTTTCGTATGGATCCGGAGACCCCTTCCGCGCTCCCTATCACAAAACTGACGCTCCTGACCGGAGCTTTGAGGGCCTCGTCCAAAAAACATGCAAAGGCCTCGGATGTCATCCCCTTGCCCAGCCTATCCAGGAGAATCACCCTGTCCCTCGGATTCAGGCGTTTCAGGATCTTCTCCCCCTCCAGATCCAGGGACTTGCTTACATCTTCTCTGACCCCGGCTTTGACCCCTTTGATCCGGATCTCTTCCAAGGGATTGTAGACCCGAAGCTGCCTGATAAAATGTTCCGCCCCAATGCGGATGTAGTCGTCTTCGGTCCGTCCGATGGAGATCAGGCGTATCTTCATGGCGCGTAGGAACTTAGGATTTGCTCCTGGGTCAGATGCGGAGCATCCCCCCAAAGTCGTTCCAGCCGGTAATACTGCCTGATTTCTTCCAAGAAGACATGCACCACCGTATCACCGTAATCCATGAGGATCCATCTCCCTTCAGCGGCGCCTTCGACATGATCCGGCTCTATCTTCATCCTGGAGAGGGACATCTCGATTTCGTCGGCAATGGCCTTGACCTGCCGGGTTGAGGAGCCGCTGCAAATCACAAAGTAATCCGCAAAAATGGAGATCCCCGAAAGATCCAGAATCACCAGGTCTTGCGCCTTCTTTTCCAGGCTTGCCTTGATGCAAAGACCTGTCAGTATCCTGCTGTCTATTTCCCGCCCTTTAACATCTATAGGTTTTTTAATTTTTCCGGTCTCATAAAGCAGGTTCAAAATTTCCTCTTTTCAGCATATAAACCGTTTGAAATTATATACGATGCCACAGATTCCGGCAAGAGATATTTGACGGACCGCCCCTCCCGGATCCGGGCACGGATCAGCGTGGACGAAATTCCGATGGGAGTCACGTCTAACAGGTAGAGAAAATGGCCATTGGGTAACGGGATCTGCCGGCTTCCCGGCTCGGCCCGGATCCCGAATATGGCCGTGAAGAAACCAAGCGTTTTCTCCAGGGAAAATCCGGGCCTGGAAATCACAATAAAATTGCACAGCCCGATCAGGCGCTCGGGTTCATGCCAGGTGTTGATCTCTGAAAAAACATCCGCCCCCAGGATAAAGAAGAGCTCGGCGTCCTTCCCGTATTCTCTTCGGAAAGATTCCACGGTGTCCACCGAATAAGATAGACCGGGGCGTTGATGCTCAATGACGGACAGATCAAAATGGGGATTCCCCTCAACAGCGAGCCGGGTCATTTCCAAACGATCTTCTGCATCCATCCGTTCCGGCTCAGACTTGTGGGGCGGCCGGGCCGAAGGGACAAAGAAAATCCTTTCAAGTGAAAAACCCTCCCGGATCTCCTCCGCCACAATCAGATGTCCCAGGTGAATGGGATTGAATGTCCCGCCGAATATCCCGATACGCATGGATGATGCCCGCTTGTTTTTTCGATGCCTTTAAAAATATCCTTCATTCTCGGATCTGCCCGTCCCCGTAGATGATGAACTTATAGGTGGTGAGTTCCTCAAGGCCCATGGGGCCTCTGGCATGAAGGCGGTTGGTGCTGATTCCGATCTCCGCACCGAGGCCGAATTCATAGCCGTCGGTAAACCGGGTCGAGGCATTGACATAAACAGCGGCGGCATCCACCTCCGTAAGGAAGCGCCTTGCCCCGGCATAATCGCTGGTCACGATGGCCTCGGAGTGCTGAGAGCCGTACTTTGTGATATGCTCGACGGCCTGCTCCAGCGAACTCACCACTCGGACTGATAAAATCAAATCATTATATTCGGTATACCAGTCTTGCTCCTCGGCCTCCTTGCACCCGGGAATCAACGCACGCGTCTTGGGGCATCCCCGGATTTCAACCCCTGCCTTGAAGAGACGTTTACCGAGACGCGGGAGAAATGAGCCGGCGATCTCTTCATGAACGAGGAGTGTCTCCATGGCATTGCAGACCCCGGGCCGCTGGCATTTGGCATTAATACAGATCTTCTCGGCCATATCGAAATCCGCATAACGGTCCACATAGGTATGACAGACCCCCTTGTCGTGCTTGATGACCGGTATGGCGGAGTTCTCACAGACGGTCCGGATCAACCCTGCTCCCCCTCTTGGGATGATGAGATCGATATACCGGTCCATTTTCAGAAGATGCATGACCGCTTCCCGGTCAGGAACATCTATAAACTGAATCGCCCCGTCCGGAACACCCGCATCCCCGGCGGATTCCGCAAGAATCTTGGCGATCGCGGCATTGGAGCGGATGGCCTCGGAGCCCCCCCTGAGGACCACGGCGTTTCCGGCCTTCAGACACAGGCTCGCCGCATCCGCCGTGACATTGGGCCTGGATTCGTAGATGATCCCAATGACCCCGATCGGAACACGGACCTTCCCGATCTGAAGATTGTTCGGCCTTTTCCACATCCGCATCACCTCACCTACCGGATCCGGGAGCGCCGCAACCTCACGCAGCCCCGCGGCCATGGCCTGGATCCTCTGGTCGTTGAGCAGGAGCCGGTCCATCATGGCCTTGGAAAGTCCTTTGCTTTCTGCGGCCTCCATATCCTTCCGGTTCTCCTCTTTGATGGAGCCCGCCTCGGTTTTTAGGCGTTCCGCCATCAGGAGCAGGGCCCTGTTCTTGGTCCCTGAATTCAGACTCACAAGCCTCCGGGAGGCTTCCCTGGCTTTTTGAACCTTCTTCTCCACATCTCCCTGCAGGCTCATACCTCTCTCCTCATTCAAGAATAACCAGATTATCCCGATGGATGACCTCGTCGTAATACTTGTACCCCAGGATCTTTTCGATCTCTCCGGTCTTTCTTCCCATAATTTTTTCAATCTCGTAGGAATGATAATTAACCAATCCTCGTGCGATCTCCTCTCCTCTCGGGCCCAGGCAGCTCACCGGATCGCCGATTTCGAACCGGCCCGATACCGCCTTGATCCCGGACGGGAGCAAGCTTTTCCCCTTCTTGAGCAGGGCCTCTGCAGCTCCTGCATCCAGATGGAGGCTCCCCTTGGTGTTCAGCGTATAGGCGATCCAGTGTTTCCGGCTGGACAGGGGGTCTTTCCCGGCAAGGAACAAGGTCCCGATCTCCTCTCCCTGAAAGGCCGCCTGTATCGCTCCCTTCTGATGTCCGTCAATAATCAGAGTCGGAGTCCCGAAGGCTGCCGCTGTCCTCGCGGTCAATACCTTGGAACGCATACCGCCGGTCCCGATCCCGCTCATACTGTCACCGGCCATGGCGATAACCTTGTCCGTAACCTTTTCAACCATGGGTATTAAATGGGCGTCTTGATGCAGGTTGGGATCCCGGGAATAGAGCCCGTCCACATCCGACAGGATCAGGAGGAGGTCTGCCCGGACAAGATTCGTGACCAGGGCCGAGAGGTGGTCATTGTCCCCGAACTTGATTTCTTCGACCACGACGGTATCGTTTTCATTGATGATGGGGATCACCTTATAATAGAACAGAGACTCCAAGGCATTTCTTGCATTTAAAAAACGCCGGCGGTTCTTCAGGTCATCGGCGGTCAAAAGAATCTGGGCCACCTTCTTTTTATGTCTGCCGAATGCCTCTTCATAAGACCAGATCAAGTGCCCCTGCCCTACAGCCGCTGCGGCCTGTTTAACCGGAATGTCGGAAGGCCTTTTTTTCAGTCCGAGACGCCCCATGCCTGCGGAAATCGCACCGGATGAGACCACCACGATCTCAATCCTTTTTTTCATCACCGAGACCATCTCATCCGCCAGATCCTGGATTCGATCGGTATCGAGACGCCGTTCGTCGGTCGTGAGGATGCGGCTTCCGATCTTGATCACCGCACGCTTGCATTGACCCATCAGCATTTTCCTATAATTCATGACTCCCTACCTCGACCAGTTCGGAAAGACGCATACAAAGAGACGAAAGACCCTCGCCTGTAACCGCAGATATCGCAAAGAACTCAAGACCATGCCCGGTGCAATAGCCCTTGAGTTTCTCCAGATTCTCCTCTCCCTCTCTGATATCCAGCTTAGAGGCGGCGATCACCTGTTTCTTTTTCGAGAGTTCCGGGTTGTACTGCCGCAGCTCCTCGTTTACCATGAGAAGCGCCTCTACGGGGTCATGGGTACTCGCTGACGAAACATCGACCAGGTGAAGGAGCGCCCTGCAACGTTCTACATGACGTAAAAATAAATCCCCCAATCCGGAGCCGGAATGAGCCCCCCGGATCAATCCGGGAATATCGGCCAGAACAAAAGAGGCCGCCTCTTCGATCTTGACCACGCCCAGGTGCGGAGTCAGGGTGGTAAACGGGTAATCCGCGATCTTGGGCCTGGCCGCGGAGACCTTGGACAGCAGGGTGGATTTCCCTGCGTTGGGGAGCCCAACGATCCCCACATCGGCCAACAGCTTGAGTTCCAGGATGATGGACCGTGTCTCTCCGGGCTCACCGGGCTGGGCAAAACGGGGCGTCTGCATGGTGGCTGTTGCAAAATGAGCGTTCCCTAATCCGCCTCGGCCCCCCAGGACGGCAATCCAGGTCGCGCCGTCGTGCACAAGGTCAGAAAGCACCCCGCCCGATTCCGCATCCCTGATGACCGTACCGCAGGGGACGCGGATCACCAGGTTTTCACCATCCTTGCCGCTCATCCTTTTCCCTTTGCCATGCCGGCCTTTCGGGGCTTGATAATGCTTTTTATAACGGTAATCGATCAGGGTATGGAGATTGCGGTCCGCCTGGATGATGACATCCCCGCCCCTGCCGCCACCCCCCCCGTCCGGCCCTCCTTTAGGGATATACTTTTCCCGGCGGAAGCTGACCGCTCCTCTTCCCCCCGGGCCGGAGCTCACCATAATCTTAGCATAATCGATAAAAATCCCTTGTTTCTCTGATCTGCTGGGTTGGAGGGGCATCATGACGATACGACCATGTTTCGTGGTTGAAACTCATTTTCAGATGTCTTTAGGGAATCTTGAACATGCCGGGAATATTGAATCACATTCCTAACCCGGTTCTGCATTCGGGGCTGGCGCTCACTTGTCTTTTTCACAAAAAAGGGGATCTGGTCTACCCTGTTCCGGTAACCCCAATCCCCTGAGATGTGGATGCTTTAAGTCCTGATGCGTGGACCAGGAGCGGATTTTGTCAGTTAGAAGCAGCGTATATGCTGATCCTTTTCTTGTCTTTGCCTTTTCTTTCAAAGGCAACAATGCCGTCAATCAGGGCAAACAGGGTATCATCTTTCCCTTTCCCCACATTGATGCCGGGATGGAATTGGGTCCCCCGCTGACGCACCAGTATGTTTCCTGCCCGGACAAGCTGTCCGCCGAAACGTTTGACTCCCAATCTCTGAGAGTTACTGTCCCTCCCGTTTCTTGAACTTCCTACGCCTTTTTTATGTGCCACGGCCTACTCCCAGTTAGGATGCAATCTGAACGATCTTTAGCGCGGTAATTTCCTGTCGATGCCCCTGCCTTTTCCGGTACCCTTTTCGTCTTTTCTTCTTGAAGACCACGATCTTTTTCGCCCGGTCCATGGAAACCACTTCAGCCTTGACACGGACATTCTTAATATACGGCATTCCAAAGGTCGCAGCCTCGGCGCCGCCGAGCATGAGGACACGGTCGATTTCTATGGTATCACCGACTGAGGCATCGAGCCGCTCCACCTGCACGATATCCCCTTCGGAAACCTTGTACTGTTTTCCACCGGTTTCGATGATCGCATACATAAGATTTGCCCCTCAAACAACGATTTCTTTTTAGAAATTGTAAAAATAACAGAAAAAATATTCCTTTGTCAAGGAATTTCAAAAGGTTTCTAAAAAGTCACGGACTATGAAAGTTAACTCGCTGATATGATTGGCTTCTTTTCAGCACCCTGGCCATATCCGAATGGATCCTTCCATTGCTTGCGAGTACATCCCCTTTGTAGATGGAAAAAGCCTTCCCGCTGGTCAGGGTGACCTTTGCTCCCGCCTCCTTGAGGATCAGGCTTCCGGCCGCCATGTCCCATGGAGCGAGGGAGAACTCCCAGAACCCGTCAAATCTCCCCATGGCCGTGTAGCAAAGATCCAGGGATGCCGAGCCGTCCCTCCTCACAGCCTGGGCCTGAAGAACAAACTGGTTAAAAGGTTGAATGTTCTGCCCGGTCTTTTTCACATCGTAGGGAAATCCGGTTGATAGGAAGGAACCCTCAAGGCCGGCTGTCTTGGACGGGAAGATCTTCCTGCCGTTTAAATAGGCGCCCTTGCCCTTTCGCGCGGTAAAGAGTTCATCCCGGATCGGATCAAAAACCACGCCGAGGATGATCTCACCATCCGACTCCAAGGCAATCGATGTAGCAAAAAAGGGATACCTGTGGGCATAGTTGGTTGTCCCATCCAGCGGATCGATGATCCACCGGTAACCCGATGCAGTATGACTCTCCCCCCCTTCTTCAGCAAGAAATCCATGGCCGGGAAAATGTTCTCGAATCAGAGAGATGATCCGTTTTTCACAGCGATGATCCACATCCGTCACCAGATTAGTCGGCTCCCCCTTGTAAACGATATGGTGATTTTTACAAAGATATTTTTTCTGTATCCTGCCGGAGGCCTTGGCTGCCTCTATGGCAACATCCAAAAAAAGTTTTTTCATTCTTATCCGCTTTTTGAGGCATGATAACGGCCGCAGCCATCTGCGGATCACGGCTGTCCGGAGCCCCATTCAGGATTTTTCTCCGCAAGAGTCTCCGACTTGATTCTATCGAAGATTCCAGCAAAATCCGAATGGCGCTTTTCCAGAAATGACTTCAAGGTCTCGATCTCGATCCGCAAGGTATCCAATTCGCCGCGGTGGTCCAGTTTCAATTTATCCAATTCTTCCACAAGCACGCTAAGTTCCCTTTCCAGAAGAGAGATCCTTGTTTCAAGCTCTTTTTCTTTCATGGCCCCCCTCCTTTCTTTTGATTAAGCGTCAAATCTTGTGGATAGAGTATACCACAGGATTCAGGAAGTTGCAGCGATCAGAATCAGAACTCGTAAATAAGGATTTTTGTCCCGCCGGCAAAAGGGCGCCATCCATCCCCAAGGATCAGGACCAGATCGTCTTTACCATTGTTATCCACATCTCCCACAGTGAGATCAAGAATCTTCCCGGATATGGGCTCCGTATCCCAGAATTCCGCCACATGACCATTGGCCAGGATCATATCTGCAACCCTGTTTCTTTTTAAAAGATGACGAACCCCCCAGATGTCTGCCAAGGGACGATCAACAATCAGAAGGACCTCGTCCATTCCGTCCTTGTCAAAGTCACCGGAAAGAAATTTTTGAGGAATCCGGACCCGTTTTCCCCCGGACTTCCCCTGATCATCGCCCGTATGGACCCGGAATGAAGATTGTTTGATCTCTCCAATGGAGACTCCCTTTGCTGTCTCCTTCAAATCCGAAGAAAAGAAGCGGAGTCCTTCCGCATGGCTCAAAGTAACGTATGCGGCTCCGGCCGGATCACCGGTGAGATAACTCTCCGCATTAAAAATGTCCACACCCTCAGGGAGCTCCATGGATTCCCCTTTTTTCACGGCGTTTCCATCCCAGAGGTAATGATACGTTTCCTTTTTCACGGAATGGAGGTCCTGCCCGGCGAGAACCGGACGGCCGTCCTCTCCGTGAAAGACCTTTAGATAAAGACCGGCATCGGCCTTATATAGCTGAAACCCGCCCTTCTCATAGGCGATGATCCCGGAGACGACCTCGTGGTCCTCTATGCCGGTAAAGAGGATCTCATCCCGGCCGTCTCCGTCAAGATCTTCGGCTGACAGCGATAAATAATGAATCCCCTTGTTCAGCTTGTTGATGGTTTCCATGGCCCTGCCTGAGTCCTCTCTTGACCAGAGCCGGGAAGAGAAGAACCCCCTTTTGCCTTCCTGGACCGAAGAAAAAATCGGATGAAACTCTCCGTACCTCCACTGGACCATACTAAGCCGACGGCCGTCCGTGCCGATCAATTCATTCATCCCGTCCCCGTCTACGTCTCCGATGCTGGCAGACTCCAGGGAGAAATTCAGTTTTTTCTGCTTCCATATTTTTTTATAGATTTTCTTTTGAACGTAAGTAGGAATGGCTCCGATGTGCGGAGTCTCCTGCACCTCGGCGCCCTTGGATTCCGACGCAGGCGCCGCGTCTTCAGGGAATGCATTCGGGACCGGAGGCGCCATAAAAAAAAGGATGCAACTCCACAATAAAAATAAACGCAGTAATTTCATCTAAGCTCCTCTATGACAGGAATCCTTTTGGACTGCAACTCTCGTTCCTCATGATCCGGAATGACACAAAACTCAAGCCGGATGAGCCGTTCGAAAACCGCGTGGGGAACCAGATGAATATCCCAGCATAAAACCAGGCAGGACCCCTGATAGATCTTTTCAAAACCCTCCTCGGAAAGGGATACGGTTTCAACCGGGAATCTCCACAAGGAGCAGGGGTGATCCAGGGAGATCTTAACCTGAATCCCTTTCCATTCATCGGTCAGGCAGACGGACTGAATCCCGTCCGTATCGCCGGCGCTTGCGAGAAAGGATGATTCCGGCTTCTCGTCATTCAGCAGATAATACCGGTCAGCGGCTGATCCGGCCAGAAGGGTCATATTCCATTCTATGCCGAATCTCGCCATCAACTCCTGGCCGGAGAGGTTAAGAATTCGATAGCGCACCGTCAACATGGAATCCCCCGCCCGTCCATGAACGGTCTTTGCGACCTGAACCTGCTGGGGAGGAGATGCGCCCTCGCAGGCTTGCACCCATCCGGTTCTTTCCAAGGCAACAGAGGCCTCACCAGCGGATTCTGTCTTCGTCGCGACATAAAGGCCTTGGACGAAATCGCCTCGCTCCATGTGTTTTCCTGACCGGAAGGATTCCATCCCTTCATCCGGCTTCATGAAATGGTCGACCAGGGATCTTTTTGGATACCGATCATACACAATCCGATCCGCCAGCCCTTCCTCCTTGGAAATAACCCTGTCGTGGATGGATTTTGCTCCTCCCCCCTTTTGTTCTTCCGTAGGGGCGCTTATGATATCCCGGTGGTAAAACTCGGGAACCCTCGTAAAGGTGTCCTGAAGATTAAAGGACCTGGGCTTGAAGTCCATCCCCATCAGCGTGCCTCCGAGGTGAGTGTCGAAAATAAGCGTATAACGCTCCGTGTTCATGATAGATTCGTTGATGCCGTCTTTGTCCAGATCACAACGGATGATCTTGATCCATCCTTTCTCTCCAGGATGCATAGCCTGGTCGGCGATATATTCCGCACGGATCAGATGTTCATAGATACTGGATCTCAAATGAGGAAGATAGATCCCCCCGAACACGCCGTGCCAGTAGGCATCATTGCACTGGCCTTTCCATAACTCTTCGAGGGCTTCCGTTCTCTGCTTCCCCTTGAGCATGTGATGGATCTTTTCGCTGATGTAGAGCATCTTCTTGTGCATCAAATTGCTCTCGGGATACTTGGAAAAAAAATTGCGCCAGAACCCCCCGCTCAAAAAGGGACGCGACATGTCTTCCAGCCCATGATCCTTGAGCTTCTGCTTCAGAACTCGGAACTCCTCTGAAGCATCGTAGATGAGGGACCATTCGCCCATCTCCATGTAGGAGGATGTTGGAAGATAAATACGGCCCAGCGGCGGATGGGTGTCTATCACCTCGGAGAATAACTTACTCTCGATCCAGCCGCTGTTCTGCTCAATGGCCTCAAAAAAACGATGGAGCCACCCCTCTTCGTAGACACTGTGATAGGTTCCCGGCCATGTGCCGAATTTTTCACCGTCATCCCCCATGACGGCAAGGGGCTTATCGCCGCTATCCAGAATTAACCGCAAGTAGGCCAGGGTCTCCTCCACCGGATGGAAAGGGATCAGATAACGGAGCTTCTCGCTCCCTGGAAAGACCTTCAGGATCTTCCCTTTCTCTTCCGTGATGTAATATCCGAAGAGAGCCCTGCCCCTCAGCCCGGCCATGATAAAGTGGTGGTCATCCAGGACGATATACTCGGCTCCGGCATTGTAAAGGGCCTCGGCCAGGTGAGGCTCCCAGACGCGCTCTGCAAGCCACATCCCCCGAGCCTCGGTATCGAAGGTTTCACGGATGAAGGAATTGAGCTTTCGTATCTGCCCCAATTTGTCGGAATCATAGAGGGTGGTCAGAATCGGCTCATAAAAGCCGCCGGACATCATCTCCACGCGGCCGGACAACACCAGATCTCTGATCATGGAGGTGAATTCCGGATGGGTCCTTGCGAGCCACTCCAATAAAAACCCTGAATAGTGCAGGGTCACCTTGATACCTTGGTGCTCCTTCAATGCCAGCAGGAATGGGAGATAGGATTTCCGGTACGCGCTTTCGAGGACATGGGTGAAATTGCCAACCGGCTGATGGTTGTGGATGGCAAGCAAGAGAATGACTTTGTGATCCATTCGTTTCTCCTGATCCGGCATTTTGCAGATTAAATAGAGAAGGATTATAATCAATGCCGTCTTTTAAATCAACCTCAGATTCTCATTCATTTTCATCCAGTTGACGTTGAAAGATCCGTTTCATTTGATCGTGATAAATTTCTAACGGGTCTGAAGGCTGGGGTGTTCTGGTGTAATGGGATAAAAAAAGTAAGTGAAAAAAAATGACCGGTCATTGAGACCGGTCATTTCAAGAAAGGAGGACAGAACTTTATTAAGCCTGTGGTAAGGAGACTCAATAAAGGATGTCTTGTATGATTTATATATGCAAGCATGATGCCAAAAATAAAAATATTCGTATCCTGTTGATTTTTAAGAAAAATATCTTCCATGCAGTCTATCCTCACAGTGAATTTTCTGCTCATTTTCCTCCCCTCGGCAGACACCGCCCCTCCTTTCTCAGCATAACCTGTTGAAAAATAAACATTTAAAAGATGCGCAAAAATGCGCCCCGGAAAGATCCTTTTTGAACATAGAAAAACACGATATCTTGTCAATGGTATATTTGAGAAATTTCATTGACATACTGAAAACAGGTAGTTAGACTTTTGTATGTGCTGGGGCACAAGGATGTCAAGACGACGATCACGAATTGGGTTGCAAGCGAGATTGTGTTGATATTTGAATGGGTTGCCGATGGCTCGTAGAGACGTATTTATCGGTATTAGCTGGCAACGTTATATATAGCTAAAACAGCTGTCTATAGGTTTTTATACGGATCTGTATATATGGCCATGAATAATATCGAACAAGAAGTAATTATTCTGAAAGCAGTCAAAGAGTTAATTGACTCAATGGTAAATTTTGAGCTGATGTCTCTGGAAGGAAACGACCCAGATTCAAATATCAGTTTCAAGTCAATGACTCACCAAATGTTTTTCAATATTATTCTGGTAGATTTCTTATCTTGTACTGACAAAAAAGGCCCAATTAAACAAACGTCCTATTTGGGTGGTTTGCGCGTAATCTCAGATAGCCCAAGCTTTGATCAAGGAGATTCGATAATAGATTTAAAAATCGCAACACAGGAGTTCAAGGATTGGCTGGAACAGGAAGTTGAGGTCGATATTTGGTTACCTTCCATTGACAAGGAAACAAAGCTGAGTGTCACCAGGTTTAACTTTTTGAAAATGACCGGTGATATATCGAAGCATAACTATCTTAGAGCAGTAGATGTGGCCGAAGAATTGAAAAATATTTTGGCCAAGAGTGGAGTTGACGTGGGGATAGAGGAAGCTTTATTGGCATTATCTGAATTTTATGAGCGTTTCCACACCGATATTCTAGGATACCACAGTAGCACAATCGCTGAGTTTCTTAACAATATAAGATGGGGCATTTACTATTACTTGCAGCCTAAATTCAAGAAAAGCATCGTTTGGGAAAGTAGGGAACCTCCCAAATACCGTTACACATATCCAAAAGACCTAAATTCTGAATTTGCCAAGGCATGCTATTGGGAATTAATGAATGAGGTTCGAAGTGAACCATATATGCGTAAATTCAAAGTAACGAAATGGTTAAAATTGAGATATTAGGGACCATAACAATTGTATTCACCAGACGGCGAGAAGCGTGGCGGCGCTGACGCGGCAAGTTCATTGGCGCCGCTGGTGATGCAGATCGTTCGACAACAGGAGACTGAGACATGCCTCTCACAAGACAGGAATATAACGACCTAATCGCACGCAACGATGCGGAAGAGATATGTTTCATGTTCGACCCCACCCAGTGCAAGGATTTCCTGCTCAAGCTCGACAACGCTGAAGCTTTGTCGAAAACGGGCAAATCGCTCCGCTTCGAGTCGCGAGTCGTCCGGACCATCGTGCATTTTCTAGAGCCCGTTTCTCTGCTGGTGGCAATCGTTGCCGGTTTCGTATGGCTCAAGTGGTGGGGATTACTCATGGCGCCAAGTGTCTGTATTTTTTGGATCATGATTAAATCGATGTCCTCAAGTGGCAGGCAGGGCATCATCGTCCCTTTCATTACATTTTCATTAGGAGTTGTCCTTATGGTTGTGTTTCGGGAACAAGGCCCGGCATGCATCACATTCATCCTTGCCCTGTCGCTGCTTTACCTTTCAGAAAAGATGCTCTATGCCCTTCCCGTAGTGTTTTTCTCATTTCTTGTTCGCTCGAATTACGAACTCGTGAACGTGGTGTATGACAAGCCGGTTGATGATTTCAACCGTGAGATGGACATCCCCCTGATGTGGCATGTTGAAACACCGGAAGGGAAGATTCCGCAGGCAAACCCGAAACTGCCTTCCCGACTCTTCTTGACGCTGTATGGTTTCTTCAACAAGGAATGCCGAACCAAGGCATTCAGCGGACGCAATAAACCGCGCCGCTGGTGATGCAGATCGTTCGTCGTATACCAAGGACATCAAGAGTCGTATTGCCAAACGATCCCCATCATGTTGATTTCCTCTTTGAAAAAATCTTTGAAAAAATTTTATGTAATCCCAAAATGATAATGTCCTATTTGGCCAAAGTAGAAATGTCCTATTCTGAGTTATAATGTTCTCTTTTACAAGGAGGGCATTGTGACGGAAAAGGACATGATCACCATGAGCAGAAAGGAATCGAGGAGGCTTCACATTATCCATCAGGCACTGGATGAGAAGATCACGCAGGTTGATGCGGCATCGGTTGTCGGTCTCACCGACCGTCAGATGAGGAGATTGATCAAGCGAGTTCGGGAAGAAGGCGACGGAGGCATCTGCCACAGAAGTCGCGGCAAGACGTCGAATCACCGGATTCCCAGGAAAATCAAAGACAAAGCCCTCAAGCTGTATCGGGAGCGATACAGCGACTTTGGCCCTACCTTGGCCAGCGAGAAGTTGTTGGAGAGCCATCAGATTGCGTTAAGTGATGAGACGCTTCGGCTTTGGCTCAACCAGGAGGATGTTCCTTACAGGAAGCGCAAGAAGAGGGCCCATCGACAGTGGAGAGAGAGAAAGAAGCATTTCGGGGAGATGGTCCAGATGGACGGCTCTCATCATGACTGGTTCGAAGGCCGGGGCCCGAAATGCGTGTTGATGGGATACATCGATGACGCCACGGGGAATGCGTACGGCCGGTTTTATGGCTACGAAGGGACCCTGCCTGCCATGGACAGTTTTAAGCGGTATGCCCAGTGCTACGGCATCCCCCAGATCGTCTATTTGGACAGACACTCCACGTACAAATCCACGGCCAAGCAGACCGTGGAAGAGGAGCTGACCGACAAGAAGCCCCAAAGCCAGTTTGAGCGGGCCTTAAGTGAGCTTGTAATAAAGGTCATCCATGCCCATTCCCCGCAAGCCAAAGGGAGAATTGAAAGGCTGTTTCGTACCCTCCAGGATCGGCTGGTCAAAGAGATGCGGCTTGCCGGCATCCATACCGTGGAGCAGGCCAATGAGTTTTTAAAAAGGTGGCTGCCCGTATACAACAGAAAATTCAGGGTCACGGCCGCAGCCGAGGCTGATCTTCACCGACCCGTATTGCCTGCTCGGGAACTTGACAAGATCCTCTGTATCCAGGAAGAGCGCACCGTACGGAATGACTTTACCATAGCCCACAATGGCAAGCTCTACCAGATCGAAGAGCGGGTCAAGGCGAAAAAGGTCATGGTGGAAGAACGACTCGACGGCTCCCTGCATATCACCACCCCAAGCCAGGATCTTCGATATCGGGAAATCACCACGCTACCGGTCAAACAAGGATCAAAACCCAGGGTATCAACTCAGAGAAAAAGAGGATGGACGCCTCCCCCTGACCACCCCTGGAGACGACCTATTAAACGACAGCCAGGAACAAAGGAGCAACTACATCTGACTGGCTAAAACCGGACATTTCTATCTTGGTAAGAATAGGACATTTCTATTTTGGCTTTACACTTTGAAAAAATTTTATTGACGTCTCTCATTTACCCTGTTAATATCGAACGTTATGAATCCATAGGTGATTCTGTTAT
>Ga0210020_1000110_pt1 | contig 88612 bp, 83 predicted proteins | sample CryGeymeta201514_FD_183980 | JGI IMG/M metagenome (GOLD analysis project Ga0210020, IMG submission 183980) | Groundwater microbial communities from Crystal Geyser aquifers in Utah, USA - Crystal Geyser metaG 2015-14 (SPAdes) (version 2) | ecosystem: Environmental > Aquatic > Deep subsurface >... | reverse complement strand
CGAGGATGATGTGAATACTCGAGAATATGCTAAGTATGTGTTGCGTGAAGGCACACCACTAGAAAAGCGTGAGTTACTGGGACACTTAAGAAGTAGACTAGTGCTGAATGATAAAAGGATTACTCTCCTACAGGAGTAGGCATCAGACTCTCATCTTCATCGGTAACGACATCTAGATATACGAAGCCGTCTTTGAGAATTAATTTACTCTTCAAGTTGAGGAGTATATTTCTTTTCTCTTCAATAGAACCATCGAGAAGTATGTATTTAATATACTTTTTAATATCAACATCTTGCTCCTCTGCATCCGTGTACATTGGTGGTTTACCCATAACATCACAATTGAATCGATGGATGCGTTCAACTTCTTTCTCAAACTGACCACGAAGTCCAAGATCATCGAGTGATAATTTATCAACTAATTCACGAAGTGACTGAATAAGGTACTCTTCACGAATATATCTGATTTTGCATGATGGATCTTTGGATCGTGTGCATCCATAGTAAACGTATCGAGCGATGGATCCGTCTTTCAGTGCTTTGAACTTTTCTTCTGCTGTTACATTTCCTCCACACAAACCGCACTTCATTAGCTTGGTGTAGGCAAAGTTCTTCTTATACACATACTGCAATCTCTTCTTTGCATCGGTCTGCTCTCGCACCTGATCGTACAATTCTTTTGTGATAAGTGGTGTATGTATTCCTTTGTACCAATTGCCACTTTTTCTTGGAAACTCAAATTCACCATAATAAAAAGGTGTACATAAGATTTTTTGTATTGTACTCATTGCTAAGTGCTTGTTGTTTTTAGATCTGAAATCTAAATCATCACGAAGCCATCTTCTAATTCTCCTATGACTCCAACCTTCTGATGCAAGTTGAAATATTTGTTTAACTACATGAGCACGAATAGGATCAATGACGACATGACCCTCTTTACCTCTCGTCATGTTGTTCAAATATCCTGTGGGTGCAACTGTGGGTCATAATCCCATCTCAACTTTGGTACGTAGACCACGCTTCACATTAATACTCTTATTATCGTTTTCAAGTTTCGCTTGAGAACCAAGTATCATGAGTAAAAACTTTTCATTCGGCGAATTACTAAACTTTTGATTATAGGTTCGTATTTCAACTAATAATTGACTATCCATCAGATCAACCAACACACCAAGATCTCCAGCATTTCTACTAAGACGATCAGGATTCCATGTAAGGATGGCGTTGTATTTGCCATTGCGTAGTTCTTCAATCATCTGATTAAAGACAGGACGCTGACCTGAATTTTTTGCAGAGTGAGCTTCTGTTCGCATTGCAACGACATAGAGATTATCTCTTTCTGCTATTTGCTTCATTTCCTTAAGCTGTGAATCAATAGACAAAGCTTGCCGTTCTTCGTCTTCCATTGATTTACGAGCATAAAGACAATACTTAATAACGGGAAGTGGTTTATTTGGTAAGGTCGCATTTCCCTCAGACCTTTCATTTATATTATTCATACACCCAAACTCTCTAAAAAATGAGAGTCTAAGTCAAACAAAAAAGAGCGAAATAAATCGCTCTTTTTTGTAACTTGATAGGTTTGTGGGTCGCACTAATTACATAAGTAATTAGGTCATGTATCTACCAAGTTGTCAATGCGGAGAGTATGGGATTCGAACCCATGAAGGGCTATAAACCCTTACCTCGTTAGCAGTGAGGCGCTTTCGACCACTCAGCCAACTCTCCATATATCAAGTAATTACAGACTAAATTACTTTCTAAAACTTTTCAATATTTTTATTCTATATTAGAATACTCAATATATTAAACATAATTATCATTTAACACAAATTTTATGGAATACGGATTAACAACATTGATGAGTGCAGATTTTGGAGGAGCCGTTTCGATAGTATTTTTAGTGGGACTAGTATGGACGCTCGCATGGACAGGTTGGGCGCTTTGGATTGCAGCAAAAAAAGATTCAAAGCCTTGGTTCGTTGCTTTACTCGTTCTGAATACTTTTGGAATTTTAGAAATCTTGTATATCTTTGTCTTTAGTAATTGGGGAAAAATAACAAGAGATGAGGGATTAATCAGTGAAGCTGAAATTAAAAAAGAGGTAGAAAAAGTAAAAACAGAAAAATCATCAGAAGGAAATTCAGAAGAAGTAAAAAACTAGTGAGCAATAACAACTGAAATTACAAGGGAAGCGCCGGACTCTAAAAGAGTCCGGCGCGCTTCTTTTATTGTGGCGCCAGTTGTTGTAACATCATCAACTAAAATAATTTTCTTGCCGGTAATTTTTGATTTGAATTTTTCTCTGACCTCAAAAACCCCTTTCAATTTCTCTAATCTTTCAGCTCGACTACTCCATGATTGTTTTTGAGTGTATTCATTCCTTATTAAAATATCTTTTTCATATTTAATCATTTCGTATACTCGATTAATTTCATTTGTTCGCTGGCCAGTTCGAGTATTTTGCTTCCGCAATATTTTAATAATATCTTCGCACAACCACTCGCATTGGTTAAAACCTCTCTCGGATCTCCGCCTCTTGTGAATAGGAATAGGAATTAAAATAAATTCTCCGTCTAATTTTTCATCGAAAAAATCATAATTATTTTTCATTTTAATTCCTCTAATTATTTTTTCTCTCAAAAATGCACAAAAAATTCCTGCAAATATTTTCGATATCTGACGGTTGTTTTTAAATTTCAATTCCCAAACGGCATCCTTTATTATTTTTTCTTTGTAACTAAAAAAATAATAAGAATCCAAATGGCGCATATCTCTCAGCTTAATAATTGATAAGTCGACCTTGCTCTCCAATTCAGAAAAATTAAATTCTCTAGGAAAAAACAATTCCAATAACAACAACAAAAAACTATAAATTTTATCAACAGTTGATAAAGTAACTTTTTTGAAAGCATTCATTGAAACGTATGATATAATTATTAAGAATATCTATGGGAAATTTTCTTAATAAGTTTTTTAGTATTTTTTCAGGAGGAGGCAAAAATAAAAGTGTCTTGGGAATTGATATTGGCGCCTCTTCTATAAAAATCGTCCAAATTAAAAACAAGGGCGGTAGGGCTGTTCTGCAAACTTATGGAGAAATTGCACTTGGACCATATGCCGAGAAAAATATTGGACAAGCCACTAAATTACAAGTTGATAAAATCACAGAAGCTTTAACTGACCTTATCAACGAATCTAATGTAACTACAAATCAAAGCGCTATTTCAATTCCAATGAGATCCAGTATGGTGTCTGTTTTCAAAATGCCAGAATTAAAAGAAAAACAATTAGAACAAATGGTTCCTATTGAAGCTAGAAAATATATCCCAGTCCCTATTTCAGAAGTTGCGCTTGATTGGTTTATCGTTCCCACTCATGGAGATGATGATGAGGATAAAAAATTTGTAGAAGCGATGGTTGTTGCGATCCATAATGATGTTTTATCTTCATATAATCAAATAGTTCAATCTTCAAAAGTCGACGCTTCGTTTTTTGAAGTTGAAATGTTTTCAACCGCTAGAGCTGTTTTAGACACAACATACAATATGCCAGTTATGGTCATCGATATTGGCGCTGGTGCAACAAAAATTTATATAACAGAAAGAGGGGTTGTTAGGGATTCTCACTTAATTTCAAAAGGTTCACAAGATATCACAAGAAACATTTCTGTTTCATTAGGGATCTCTTTTGACTACGCAGAAAAACTTAAGAGAAATTTTGGTAGAAATAAAAGTGATCAGGATGAAAAAATAAAAAATGCGATCGAGAACATCATGAACCCTATTTTATCTGATGCAAACAGCACCCTTCTTAATTTTCAAAAAAAATATAGTAAAAATGTTCCAAGGGCTGTCTTTGTTGGTGGTGGTTCTTTATTAAACGGATTAGATGGCTTGGCTCAAAAGAGATTGGGTGTAGAAGTTGTAATGGGTAACCCTTTTGAAAAAGTAGAAGTCCCAGCTTTTTTGATGGAAGTTTTGAAAGAAACAGGGTTAAGTTTTACTGTTGCGATTGGGATTGCGTTAAGAAGATTACAAGAACTTGAATAACTATGTTTTCATATCGAAAAAAAATGTAGTATAATTTATTAAAAGTATGGCCGAGCAAAAATTTAAAACTTCATTTATTCCAAAGAAACCAGTTAGCACTGTTTCTTCAGGTGGAAAGATAAAAAAGAAAGGTTCTGATCTTTTCACATTAGTCTCATTCGTTATTTTTATCGTAATGATTGTAGTTGCTGTTGGTACTTATTTCTATAAAATTAAATTAGAGGCTGATGTTCAAGGACAAGTCGCTAGGATTAATGAAGAGGCAGAAAATATCGATAGAAACTTTATAGACCAAGTCATAAGATTAGACACCAGGATTAGTACCGTTAAAAAATTGTTAGACAAACATCTAGCTCCTACTCAACTTTTCTCAGTCTTAGAAGAAAATACATATAAAACAGTCAAATTTAATAATCTTAGCTATAGTTTAGATGGTAAAGATGTCATTTTATCTGGTTCTGGTATAGCCGCTGGGTATGAATCAATTGTTTTGCAATCTGATCAATATGGCAAGGCAGGCTTAAGAGACGTGATTTTTTCAGGGTTACAAAATAATGAACAAGGCCTTGTAACTTTTAGTTTTAGTTCAAAAATGTCTATTGACGAAGTTCTGTATAGAGACGATCTTGATATGGGTCAAGATAATCAGAGAGAGAATTCGCAAAATGAATCGAGTGGCAGTATTCAAACATCTGAAAATATGGAAAACGGTGTTATGGTCGATGAAAATAATAATATAAATAATCAAGAACAATAATTATGAAAAGTTTAATGCCATTTATTTTTATAGCGCTTTCGGTAGGTATATTTTACGTATTTGTTGATCCTGTCTACAAACAAGTTCAGTCCGTTCAAGAAGAAATAGACGAAAATAATGAGTTGATAGAATTTGCAAATAGACTAAGAAGTGAAAGAGATGAACTACAGAAAAAATATGCCAGTATTGGTCAATCAGATAGAGACAGACTTCAAAAGATTCTGCCAGATACAGTTGATAATGTTCGTTTGATTATTGATATGAATAATATAGCTGAATTCCCTTATAATATTAAATTATCAAATGTTAATGTTCAACAAAAAACAACAGAAGGTGCTAAAATAACTAATAGAAGTACTGGTGATTATGGGACTATCGGGATCTCATTCTCTTTGTCAGCAAGATATGACTTGTTTAAGCAATTGATGAATAGATTTGAAACTACAATGAGATTGGTCGATATTACAAGTTTCTCAGTATCAGCAGGAGATGGAGTTTTTTATAATTATAATGTCTCTTTAGACACTTATTGGTTAAGATAATATGTTAAAAAAATACCGCAAAATAATAATATTTATTCTAGTAGTAGTTTTAAGTTTCGTGTTGTATACGATTTTCTTGAAACCACAAGCAGAACAAGCCTTACTAGATAGTAGTGGTCCAGCACAAGTTAATGCTGTGGGTCAAGAAATCATAGATACACTAAACAGAATTCAATCGCTTGAACTTGATAAATCAGTATTTAATGACCCATTATATTTGAGACTTAGAGATGATAGTCAGCCAATCGAAGATGAAGATCTAGGACGTTCTAACCCATTCGAACCATTATCAGGCCAAAGCAATAATATTAATATTGATTTTGAGGCGCAAGAAATCGAAAACGATGAAGAGGGTGGAGAAAATATCGAAAATTCTGAAACACAAGAAGCAGGATTAGAAAATCAAAATAACAACAACCAATAAAATATGACATTTATAGACTTTTTAGTTGAAAAAGGAATCTTGGATAGAAAGTCAGGTGAAGATGTAAGAAAAGATGTCACGGAATCTGATTCTTCTTTAGATAAAAAGTTAGAAGAGAGAAAAATTGATCCACAAGAAATTATCCAAGCTAAATCAGATTTTTATGGTGTTCCCATAAAAGATCTTTCTAATACAAATGTTTCTTCTGAAATTTTAAAATATATTCCTGAAGAATCGGCTACTCACTACAAAATGGTGCCACTTGCTTTTAATGATGGCTTTTTAGAAGTTGGGATGGTTGATCCTAGTAATCTACAAGCAAGAGATGCTTTAAATTTTATCGCTTCTAAAAATGATATTTCATTTAAAATTTTTGTCATATCAGAAAAAGATTTTGAAAAAACTATAGAGCTTTACAAAGGGATTGGTAGTGAGGTTAAAAAGGCTCTCGGTGAATTAGATACAGCTTTCAAAGAAGAAGATGTCTTAGAAACAAAAAAATCTGATGATTCAGAAGGAGAAGAAGGAACTAGAATTATCGAAGATGCTCCTGTTACTAAAATTGTTGCTACTATCTTGAGATATGCCGTTGAAGGTCTGGCGTCCGACGTTCACATAGAACCACTCAGGTCACAAGTTAGAGTTCGTTTTCGTGTTGATGGTGTTATGAATACTAGTCTTGTTTTGCCGATTAATGTTCACAATGCAGTTGTTGCTAGAATTAAAATTCTTTCTAGAATGAAACTTGATGAAAAGAGAAAGCCACAAGATGGTCGTTTCTCAGCTAGGATTGAAGGAAGAAAAATCGACTTCCGTGTCTCTACTTTCCCATCTTATTACGGAGAAAAAATCGTAATGAGAATTCTCGATCAAAAGAGAGGTGTTAAAACTATCAAAGATCTTGGTCTTAGTGATAAAAATATGGAACTTTTAAGAGATGCTATCAAGAGACCTTATGGTTTAATTTTAATATCTGGTCCTACAGGTTCTGGTAAGTCAACAACTCTTTATTCTGTTTTGAATGAAATTGATTCAAGTAAAAAAAATGTTTTGTCGCTAGAAGATCCTGTTGAATATGGAATCGAAGGTATTAATCAATCTCAAGTTTTTCCTGAGATTGGCTATACTTTTGCTAATGGACTTAGGACAACTTTGCGTCAGGACCCTGATGTTATTATGGTTGGTGAGATCCGTGATGGTGAAACTGCCAAGCTTGCTATTCAAGCGTCTTTGACTGGTCACCTTGTATTATCAACAATCCACACCAACACATCAGCGGGTATAATTCCTCGTCTAATTGATATGGGTGTTGATCCTTATCTTATTCCACCAACTCTTGTTTTGGGTGTTGCCCAGAGGCTTGTTAGAAAAATTTGTGAAGGTGGAGGGGAACCAATGAAAATAGAAGGTAGTATCAAAGAAATGTTTGATAAGCAATTTTCAGATCTTCCCGAAGAGCATAGAAAACAAATTCCACAAGGTGAAGAAGTTCTAAAAATAAAAGCGACAGAGGATTGCCCTTCAGGAACAAAAGGTCGTGTTGCTGTTTTTGAAATGTATAAAATGGATAGGGATATCGAAAAAGTTATTTTGCAAAACCCTGTAGAATCTGCAGTATATGATGTAGCTCGCTTAAAGGGAATGTTAACCATGAAAGAAGACGCCATTATCAAAGCAATTAAAAAGATTATTCCTTGGGAAGAGGTAAATAATTTATAATTTTTTGTTATAATATAAAGAGTATGGAAGAAGATTCAAACACAAAAAAAATGATGATAGTTGATGACGATAGTTTTTTACTAGATATGTATTCAACAAAATTTAAAGCTTCGGGTTATGAAGTTATAACAGCTTTAACACCAGATATTTGTATAGAAAAAATAGAGAATGGGTTTAATCCGGATATTTTAATTTTTGATTTAATAATGCCAAAAATGAACGGTGTTGAATTGTTTAAATTCTTAAAAGAAAAAAACTTAGTTAACAGTAGTGTTAATGTTGTTTTAACAAATCAAGGTAAAGCAACTGATTATGACAAGGTAAAAGATCTAGGGATTGACGGTTACATCGTAAAGGCGTTACACACCCCATCAGAAGTTCTTCAAAAAATAGAAGAAATTTATAACAAAAAACAACAATAATTTATGAATTCAAAAGAAACATTAGAAGAATTACTTTTAGAAACTATTAATCGAAATGGTTCTGATCTTCATATGTCAGAAAATAGAAAACCAATAATAAGAATTGATGGCGATTTGGTGACATTAGAAAAATATGAAGTATTTAAAAAAGAAGACATAATTTCTTTTTTAAGAGAGATGATAAATGATGAATTTATTAAAATTTTTAATGAAAAACAGCAAATAGATTTCTCTCATGCCTACAAAGATCAGGCTAGATTTAGAGGTAATGCTTTTGTTCAGAGAGGGGCATTTGGTATTGTCTTACGTTTGATTCCAAGAGATATAAAAACTATTGATGAATTGAATTTACCTCAAATTCTAAATGAATTCGCTAATAAAAAACAAGGTTTCTTTTTGGTTGTCGGACCGGTTGGACAAGGTAAATCAACAACTTTGGCTTCAATGATTGAAAAAATTAATAGAGAAAGAACTGAACATATCATTACAATCGAAGATCCAGTTGAATATGTTTATGATCAAAAAAGTTCAATAATAGACCAGAGAGAGGTAAAAATTGATACACCTTCTTTTGAAGACGGTTTAAATGGAACATTTAGACAGGATGTTGATGTAATTTTGGTTGGTGAGATGAGAAATAGAGAAACAATATCTGCTGCTGTTACTGCAGCTGAAACTGGACACTTGGTCTTTTCAACACTTCACACAAATAACGCGTCACAAACAGTTGATCGTATTATTGATATATTTCCATCAAATCAACAAGATCAAATTAGAATGCAGTTGGCTAGTTCGTTGATTGGAATTTTTTCTCAAAGACTTGTACCTAGAATTTCTGGTGGACTAGTCCCTGCTTATGAACTTCTTATAAATAACAATGCTATTTCAAATCTTATTAGGGAAAAAAGAACTCATGAAATAGATACCGTTATTGAAACAAGTTCAGATAAAGGTATGATTGATATGAATAGAACTCTTGCAGAGTTAGTTAGAAGAGGGGAAATTACAGCTGAAAATGCAATATTGCATTCATTCAGACCAGAAGTATTACAAAAAATGATTTAATTAATACATTATTATGGCAACATTTATATACCAAGCATTAGATAAAGATGGTAACCAAAAAGAGGGGACAATCACCGCTGTTTCTGAGAATGTTGCTATTAACTCTCTTCAGAAAAGAGGTTTTATAATATCTGATATTAGGGATGCTGAGGGTTCCGGTAGTATTTTTGATAAGAATATTACTTGGCTACAAAGAGTCAGTATGAAAGACATCGTTATTGTTTCTAGACAATTGGCGACTCTTTTTGGTGCACAGGTTTCTGCACTAAGGGTTTTTAGACTATTAGGTTCTGAAAATGAAAATCCTAAGTTATCTAGCGCACTAAATGAAATTGCAGAAGACCTGCAAGGTGGTAGTTCTATTTCTGCTGCTATGGAAAAACACCCAAAAATATTCTCTTCTTTTTATATTAGTATGGTTAAATCAGGAGAAGAGACAGGTCGTCTTGATGAAACTTTTGATTTCTTGGCTGACCATCTCGACAGAACATACGAAGTCCAGTCAAAAGCTAAAAATGCTTTGATTTATCCAGCTTTCATCGTGTTCACTTTTGTTACGGTTATGGCACTTATGCTTACTATGGTTATTCCAAAGATTAGCTCTATTCTAATAGAATCAGGACAAGAGATACCAATTTACACAAAAGCGGTAATTGGTCTTTCTGAATTTCTAGTTAATTACGGTCTTTATTTCTTGATTTTATTAGTTATTGGGATTTTTGTATTACTTAAATATGGTAATAAGGGCAGAGGTAAAGAAATGGTTGATAGGTTTAAATTATCTATACCATATGTTGGTAATCTATATGAAAAACTTTATCTTTCACAACTGGCAGATAACCTTAACACTATGCTTATGAGTGGTATTCCTATGGTTAGAGCATTAGAGCTAACAAAGGATGTTGTTAATAATGAAATCTATCGTAATGCTATTGATGATGTCATTGAGCAAGTAAGAGGTGGAGGTTCTCTGTCAGATTCTTTTTCTAGACATCCAGAATTTCCGGGTATTTTGATTCAATTGATTCGTGTCGGAGAGGAAACTGGTAATGTTGGTGAGATTTTAGGGACACTTTCAAAATTCTATCGTCGTGAAGTTACTAACGCCGTTGATACACTTGTTGGTATGATCGAACCTATTATGATCGTGTTGCTTGCTGTCGGTGTTGGATTCTTGTTGGCTTCTGTCTTGATTCCGATCTATAATATTTCTTCTGCATTCTAGGAAGGGTCACTATTGTCTCCGAAAGGTTTTCAAGACGCACCTTTAACTTTCCTAAATAAACAAAATAAGTTATCATCATACCCATGTCAGATACAAAAACAGCTATTAAATATATTCCAACTATTGGATTGGAAGTCCATGCTGAATTGAAAACAAAAACAAAAATGTTTTGTGATTCACCTAATAACCCCGACGAAGAAAAATCAAATGCTAACACTTGTCCAATATGTTTAGGACACCCAGGAACTCTTCCTGTTTTGAACAAAGAAGCAATCAAAAAAGTTTTAATGGTTGGGCATGCTATTGATGCAAATATTGCCGACTTCACAGAATGGGACAGAAAAAATTATTTCTACCCTGATATACCGAAAGGTTATCAAATTTCTCAGTATAAATATCCTCTAATCTCTGGTGGGGAAATCGGTGATGTTGAAATAACTAGAATTCACTTAGAAGAAGACACTGCTACTTCTATTCATGATAGGGGTGATTTTTCATTGGTTAATTATAATCGTGCGGGGGTTCCTTTGATGGAGCTTGTGACAGAACCTGTAATTCATAGCGCTAAACAAGCTAGTGATTTCGGGCGCGAACTACAATTGCTATTGCGATATTTGGATGTGTCAGATGCTAACATGGAAAAAGGTGAAATGCGTGTTGAGGCGAATATTTCGATTGCACCAGAGGGGTCTAGTGAGTTTGGAACAAAAGTCGAAGTTAAGAACCTTAACTCTTTTAAAGTTGTAGAAAAAGCTATTGAATTTGAAATCAAAAGAATGACTAAGTTAATGGAAGAAGGTCGTGGCGAGGAGATTGTGCAAGAGACTCGCGGTTGGGATGAAGCAAAAGCAAAAACTTTTTCACAAAGAAAGAAAGAAACTTCAGATGACTATCGCTATTTCCCAGAACCTGATTTACCAAAACTAAAAATATCTGAAATTTCAGAATTTTCTGCTGAAAAACTAAGAGCGGAATTACCAGAATTACCGAACCAAAAAAGAGAAAAACTGGCAACAGTTGGTATTGCCGAAAATCAAATTGATTTTCTTGTAAGGAATATTGAATTTGGGAAATATTTTGATGAAATTTCAGCAGCTGTTTCAGATAAAAAACAAATTACTTTGGTTGCGAATTACTTATCATCAGACGTAGTTTCATTAATGAAAGATGATGGCAAAGTGTCTTTGGATAATTTAGATAAAAAACAATTCATTGAGATGATTAAGATGATTTCAGGGAATGAAATTTCTTCTCGTGGTGCAAAAGACATCTTGGCTATTTTAATAAAAGAAGGAGGAAATACTAGAAAAATTGCAGAAGAAAAAGGTTTAATGCAACAAAGCGACACAGGTGCCCTAGAAGAGATTGCTAAAAAGATTATTTCTGAAAATCAATCTGTCATCGAAGATTTTAAAAATGGGAAAGAGGCCGCTATGCAGTTTTTGATTGGTCAGGGGATGAAAGAAACTCGTGGCTCTGCTAATCCACAAGTTCTAAAAGAGGTATTTACAAAACTTATTAAATAGTTTGTAATGTTTAAATAATGAAATTTTTCTAAATTTTCCACTGGGTTTTTGTTTTATTGCCATGCTATACTTCGAATAATGAATGTTAAAAATCATGATCAGCCTTTAACAAAAGGAGAATTCTACGAAGCTTTAGGTTTTATAAAGGGGCGGTTTACCTTTTTTGAAGACCAGTTCGAACGAATCGATAACAGATTTGATTCGCTAGAATCAAAAATGGACATAGGTTTCTCAGAAATAAACAACAGAGTAGACAACCTAGAATCTAAACTAGATAAAAATATAGATGATATTTGGTTAAAAATTTATAAATTAGAGAAAACGGCTTGAATTATTTATAAAGTAACTACTTATAATACCAATCTACCAACATAAAATAGGCCAATTAATATAAAGATTAACGCTTGGATAAGAACTAATTTTGTTGTCATTTTTTGTCCCCCCATCCATAACCTCAATGTGAATACACTAATCAAGAATATTATTATTTCATCTAGGAGATAAAAAATCATGAAAAGTAATATGTATAATCCTTTAGCAGCCATTCCTATTCCAAAATCAGTTAGTATAGCAGCAAAAGCAACAGGTATAACGGCTGAACAAGGGAATTCGATTATTGTAACAATGAATGAAAAACCAATAACAGCTAATGCAGTCATCCAAATATTTTTCTGATTTTTGAATATATCTTGTAATTTTCTAACGGCGTTGTTGACCAATTTAGAATCAGACATTTCGCAAGTTGGACCGTATTTTTTGTAACGGATGTATTGCCGTAGAAATAGAGCACCACCAATTAGACCTATTCCTCCGATTATAACTTCTAAAGCAATAATGTAAGGAGATAATAAATAAAATAGAGAGGTCCAAAGGAAAATCAAAGCGGCATAAGTAATTCCTGTTATTAATATGAATAATCCTCCGAATAATAGAACCTTTTTTCTAGATTTAAAAGTTAAGACAAGGCTAAGGATAAGCATCAAAGCCCCTAATGAACATATGTTGAATCCATCAAAGAAACCTAAAACAATAGCAAGAATAGGTAGTGGTAATTTTTCTGGTTCGATCCCAATAGATGATAAGTTACTAGATTGTTTTAACACAGTATAGCTACCACTATCAATGGCAGAATTAGAATCTGTAGAAGATAAAAATTCAGTTAGATCAGATTCACACAAAACTGATTCTTCATCATCACAAAATTCCGCTTTGGCCAGCAATCCAGGACTGTTTTTTATTAAGGCAAGTTCGATGTCTTTACCTGTTGTATCTGCGCTTCTGAAACCGACTATGAAAGATTCACCAATAAAAGTAAGAGGGACAACCGATGTGTATTGTTGAGCATTGTATCTCTCGGCAAAATCTCTTAGTATTGGACCTGTTTCCTTATCTCTATTTCTATATGAGTTTATAATCAGATTAGGATATTTTTCTAATAACTCCTGGTGAAATTCTATTTGATCTGCACAATGAGTACAGGTATCACTGTAAAAAAAATTAATTTCTGGTAAATCAGAAATTTCCTCGGCAGTTTCTTGTGCGCTTATTGCGTCGATATTTATAAAAAGTGATAAAGCTATTAAAAGACTAAAGAGTAATGATTTTGTTATTTTTTGCATTAGTAAATTCTATCTGAATTTCACTTAAGGTCAAATCGATAGATATGTTATAATTCACTATTATGGATACAACAACAATTCACATAGGAGCAGATCATGCAGGTTATGAATTAAAAGAGATTTTAAAACTTTTTTTAGAGAGAAAAGGATATAACGTCATTGACCATGGTGCAGATGAATATGACGAAGATGATGATTATCCTGATTTTATTTTCCCAGTGGCACAAAATGTCGCATTAGATACTGATTCAAAAGGTATTGTTTTGGGGGGTTCAGGGCAGGGTGAGGCAATCGCAGCCAATCGTGTAAAAGGTGTCAGGGCCGTAGTTTTCAACGGACAATATCAACCAATCGACGGACGCGAAGTTCCAGAAGAAATTGTGACAGCAAGACAACACAATGATGCAAATGTTTTATCACTTGGTGCTAGATTTCTATCGGAAGAAGAAGCAAAAGAAGCAGTTGATCTATGGCTAGAAACAGGCTTTTCAGGAGAGGAAAGACATCTACGACGCATAAAAAAACTAGATCAGATGGGATTTTAATATAAAACTTAACTTAAAACTTGAAATAATGAACGAACAAAATACACAAACAGAAAAAGAAATTGAAATTGTTCCAACAGTGATGCCGGAATCATACAAAGATTTCGTTGAAAAAATTGAGAGAGTGGGTGAGCTTGTAAATATTATTCAAATTGATGTTATGGATGGAAAGTTCGTTCCTTCAGCTAGTTGGCCATACAATAATCAAGATATTGATGAAGATGGAAAAGTGGTTGCAAAGGATTCAGATTGGAAAAATTTGATAGATCAAACTGTCGGGATTCCTTTTTGGAAAGAATGCTCTTTTGAAGTTGATCTAATGGTAGCGGATCAATTAGGCGAAGCTAAAAATTGGATTTCTGCAGGCGTCGATAGAGTTATCTTTCATTTGGAGGCTTTGATTGATCAAGAGACAGAAGTTGGATCAGAAGAAGTATGGAAAGAAATAATTGATATAAAAGAACAAGGAATAGATTTATCTTTTGCGATTGTTCCAGAGACTCCTAATTCAAAATTAGAAAAATATCTAGAAGTTGCAGAATCAGTTCAATTTATGGGAATTAATAAAATTGGATACCAAGGGCAAGATTTCGAACCAAAAGTTCTAGAAAAAATTGCCGAACTCAGAGAGAAAAATCCCGATTTGGCAATTTCGGTTGATGGGGGTGTCTCTTTCAAGACGGCTCGTGACCTGGTCGATGCCGGCGCAAATCGACTTGCCTCAGGATCAACAATTTTCAAGGCAGAAAATGCAAAGCGCGCTATAGAGAATCTTAGAAAAATGGCCAATTCTTTGGTATAATTATTTTAGTTATGGGAAATATTTCAGATAAAAAAGTCCAAGAACTTGAACAAAAATCTAATGAAATTAGACAATCTATTATCGAATCATTGACCGAGGCTGGTTCGGGGCATACTGCTGGTTCTCTAGGAATGGCTGACATTTTCACTTATCTGTATTTTCATGGAATGAATCATGACCCAAAAAATCCCGACTGGAGTAGTCGTGATATTTTTGTTTTATCAAACGGTCATATCTGTCCTGGACTCTATGCGACAATGGCACACGCAGGTTATTTTCCCGTCGAGGAATTAAAAACTCTTCGTAAATTAGGAACCAGATTGCAGGGCCATCCTCATCGCGAAACTTTACCTGGAATTGAAACTAGTTCTGGCCCACTTGGTTCGGGGATTTCACAAGCTCTTGGGATGACTCTTTCGATGCGAATTGATTCTTCTGGAAAAACTTCCGGCAGATTTGTTTATTGTTGTGTCGGTGATGGTGAATTGAACGAAGGGCAAAATTGGGAAGCAATAATGATGGCCGCAAAATATAAACTTCACAATCTAATTGTAATCGTTGATAGAAATAATATTCAAATTGATGGATACACCGAAGATGTAATGCCGTTGAATGATTTGGCTGAAAAATTCGAAAGCTTTAATTGGCATGTCCAAGAAATCAGCGGACATAATTTTGAAATGATTGATGACGCAATCGATCACGCAAAAGCAATTTTTGACAAGCCTTCGGTCATTATTGCCAACACAATTCCAGGAAAGGGAGTTTCTGAATTTGAAAGGCGACCAGAATGGCACGGAAAATCACCGAGCAGCGAAGAAGCACAAAAAGCCTTGAAGGAGCTTCGAACTCTCGGAGGGAATATTAGATGCGACCAATTAGATTAGAACGGTCAGATTAAATTAACAAGAGGCTGATAAAATTTATAAAATCATGTTAAACGAAAACCTAAAACTAAATCCAGACTTATTCAAAGAAGACCTAGGCGCAAGCCAAGGATTCGATAAAACTCCAACTAGAAATGGTTTTGGCGATGCACTTTTGAAACTTGGGGAGGAAAATGAAAATGTCGTCGCTCTTACAGCAGACCTATCAGAATCAGTTCGAACTGAAAAATTTGCTGAAAAATTTCCAGAAAGATTTTTTGAAGTTGGAATTGCCGAGCAAAATTTGGTTAGCGTCGCCTCAGGATTGGCTCATCAAGGAAAGATTCCTTTTGCCGCCAGCTACGCCATGTTTTCACCTGGTAGAAGTTGGGAGCAAATCAGGACGACAGTTTGTTACAACAATCAGCCGGTAAAAATGGTCGGTTCTCACTCGGGACTTTTGACTGGTCCAGATGGCGGAACACACCAAGCATTAGAAGACATCGCCATTACTCGCGTCTTGCCAAACATGGTCGTAGTTTCTCCTTGTGATTATCAACAAGCATACAAAGCGACCGTTACCATGTCAGAAACCAGCGATCCTACTTATCTGAGACTTTCTCGTGAAAAGACTCCACAGATTACAACTACAGAGACTCCTTTTGAAATAGGAAAAGCTCAAATTCTATTCCAGGCCAAAGAACAGGGTGGAGATCAAGATGGAGATCAAGAAAAAGTTGGCGGTAAAATTGATGTCGGCATAATTTCAACCGGCGTAGTTACTTATCAAGCATTAAAAACTGCCCAGAAATTAGAAGATGAGGGTCTGTCAGTAGAAGTTATTAACATCCATACCATCAAACCTTTGGATGAAGAGGCTATAATAAAGTTAGCAGAAAAAGCAGGTGCAATTGTGACTGTCGAAGAACATCAAATAAATGGCGGATTGGGGGGTGCAGTCGCCGAAGTTCTTTCCCGAAATCATCCAACACCTCAAGAGTTCGTTGGCGTAAAAGATTTATACGGAGAGTCAGGAAACGGCTATGAATTATTTAGTCATTTTGAAATTGATGAAAAAGCAATAGAAGAAGCGGTCAAAAAAGTTATTAATAGAAAATAATTATTAGTTTTATGAAAAATATTATGAAAAATTTAAATATATTAACAGGAGCTGTAATCGCTTTAGCGGTTTTGATTCCTGGATTTGTCATCGGGCAAACTTTAGAAAGAAACACTGAGATTGATACTAGAGATGTTCAACTTGAAATTGATGAAATTATCGATGAAACCGAAGAGTCAGTAGATTCAACTATAGAAGAAACTACAGATATCATAGAAACAGCAGACACCACAGAGAACACTAGAGTCATTTCAGAAAATCTTGATTCAATAAAAAGAGAGTCAGATAAACTAGAAAATGATGTCAGGGCGGATGTTAAAAAAACAATCGACAAATCAATTTTGGATATTAGATCCGAGATTGATATAGAGGCTTATGAACTTCAAAGAATCGTCAACGAAGCAAGAGATGAAATTTATCATGACTTAGACAAAACTCTTGAAAGTAATGATTATAATAATACAGAGTCTATTACAGAACTTCAAAATAGAGTAAAAGAAAACGTATCTAGAATTAAACAAGATCTAGAACGACAAACAGGTGTTGATTTGGCAGAAGATAATTCTAATCAAGAAATTGATGACAAGTTTAGTAGGTATTTAGAAACAGTAGTGGAAAACGCAAGAATAATTAATGAAAGAGAAGGGGAATTATTGCAAAGAGATACTGATGGTGACGGCTTGTCTGACTATGATGAAAAATTCATCTACAACACCGATCCTAATAATTCAAAAACAATCGACGGTGAACTTACCGATGGAGAAAAAGTAGAAAGAGGAATTGATCCAACTAGCACATCTAGCGAGCAAATAAATTATAGCGACCCTAGAGAAGACAGAACTTCATATGTTTCTAAAATTCATAATGTTGAAAGTGTCGAGTTAGTAACTGACGAAGAGACTCAACAAAAAAGACTTCGTATGTCTGGAACAGGTCTACCTAATTCTTATGTGACTGTGTTTATTTATTCAAACCCTGTTATTGCGACTGTTAAAACTGATGAAAGAGGACAATGGACTTATACACTGGATAGAGAATTGGAAAATGGGGAGCACGAAGTCTATGTCGCAACAGTTGATAATACCGGTAGATTGGTGGCAAAATCTGAGAGAATTCCGTTGACTCAAACTGCAGAAGCAGCCGCTTTGGGAGTGTTTGGTATTGGAGAACCAACAAATACATCCGACGCCTTCAACAGAAGAGAATTTATTCTGATAATAATATCAATAATTTTACTTGCCATTATTGTAACTCTTGTTTTGGCGGGTTCTAAAAAGAATGAGGATGTTGAACTTGATGTAAAAGAGTTTTCTGATAAAGGTGATAACCAAGTCTAAAAAGAATTATAATAATGAAAAATTTCTTTCCTTCAGCGCAAAGCGGACTTCAAAAAATAAAAAATAGTAAGCAAATTTGGGCGACTATAATTATCGGTATTTTAATTATTGGTTCGTTCATTTTTGTTGTATTGAATTTTGTTAATGTTGCGAGAGATGCGCAGGACAGATTATCTAGAGTTCGTTTGGATTCTATCCAGAGCTCTTTTGTTAATTTTGCAAATGAATATTTAGAAAAAGGATATAACTTGGAGGATCTGCAAGATACAATTCAGAAAATCGTTATTGAAAATCCTAATATATCAGAATTCAAGATTGTTAACTTTGATGATGCCGATAGGCCTCAAGTAATTTTCTCTCTAAACAAAAGTGAAATAGGTAGTTATGACCTTGAAAATGAAACTATTTATAATTTTGCAAAAGTTAATAAAAATTCTTCACCAATAGCCGAGTTACTTATAGAAAACGAGAGAGTTTTGAAAGGGGCTAGGGTAATTACTGACGATCGAGGTAAAGTAGTAGGTGCGGTTTTGACGACTCTTTTACCATCACAAGCTGATACTATAATCAATCGGGAAATCAATAATAGTATTTTTATCTTTGTGTTAGTTGTTATTTTGATCTTGTTTTTATTCTTCCGCCACTCTAGAATCATCGACTACAGCACTCTATACCGGAAAATCAAAGAGACCGATCAAATGAAGGACGACTTTATTTCGATGGCCTCACACGAATTGCGAACTCCGCTGACTGTTATTCGTGGCTACGCCGAGAGCTTGAACGAATCGGGCGAAATGAATGAAGTCCAAAAGAAGAGCGCCAACAGAATCGAAGTCGCCGCTAAACAGCTGGACGATTTGGTTAATGATATGTTGGATGTCTCTCGTCTAGATCAGGGTCGCTTGGAAATTAATATGGAAAAAGTTGATCCGATAGAACATGTCAAAGAAAATATCGCAGGATTTATGAAAGTGGCAGAAGATAAGGGATTGAAGTTGGAATACATCAACGAAATCGAGGGCAATATTTCAATTAATGCCGATACTGACAAGTTGCGTCAGGTTATTGTTAATCTGGTTGGTAATGCAATCAAATACACCAAGGAGGGTGATGTGAATGTTAAGACTTCTATTGTTGATGGAGATTTTGAATTGAGGGTAAGTGATAGTGGTATCGGAATGAGTAGTGAAGAGCAAAAAGGCTTATTCAAAAAGTTTCACCGAATCAAAAATGAAGAAACCCAAGAAATTCGCGGAACCGGACTAGGTCTCTGGATCACAAAGCAAATTGTTGAGTTGATGGGTGGAACGATAACGGTTGAATCTATCAAAGGTGTCGGAACGCATTTTATTGTGACTTTTCCACAGGTGAGGTAAAAATTCATTGAAAATTAAGGATTTTTTGATAATTTCTTTAGAAAAATTTTGTATGCTATTATGTGATTAATAGCGTAAATAAATAGCATGTCTAGAAAATTATCTAAAAAAGAAGAAGGGGAGTTGGTGACAAAGGGGTTTTTGTATGGTGAATTCAGGGAAGACTTCCTAGAAGAAATTGACAAAAGGATTGATACTAAAATCTCGGCACAAACGGGCGTTTTAATGGAGGATTTAAGAGATCAGTTAAAAGGTATGATGGAAGCAATCAACATGAGATTTGAGATGTCTGACAGAAAAAACGAAGAAAGATTTAGCAGAATCGAAGCACGCCTCGACGCAGATAGAGAGTGGCTTAGAAATCACGAAATGCGAATTTCAAAATTAGAGTATAAAAATATCTAAAAAATAGAGTTACATAAAAAATTGCCTTTTCACTTTTTAATGTTAACCTATTATGCGGAAGTTCATGAGGTGTGGACTTTTTCAAACAAAAACTATATATAATAAATAAGATGACTACAAAAGCAGTTGCAGGAATGAAAGCCTTGTTTAGTGAAAACCCCGATATTATTTTCTGGATTGTCGAAGGACATTTTCCTACCGGCGAAAACGAAAACGAATTGGTGGAGGTCAGCGATGGAGAGGTGGCTCTCCTAAGAGAAGCTTATCGTCTAGATATTCCAAAAAAGGGAAAGTATACACACTACAAAAAGGGAGACATCTATGTCGTGAAGGGAATCGTCAAGAATCCCGAAACAGATGATATTTTTGTCTGGTATCAGGCACAATATTATTCAGAGGTTTTCGGAAACAATACCAATTGGGTCAGACCAGTTGATATGTTTCTGGAAGAAGTCCTCGCTGTCGACTATAGAGGTCCACGATACAAGTTTATTGGGGAATAGATTTATCTTCTGTTTTACCCATAAATTGCAAACCGCCTAGGGATAGGCGGTTTTTTAATAATTTTATTTATCTTCAATAATAAATCATTTTTAGATTTTTTTGTAGAAAAATTATGATCTGTTGGTAGTATTTCTAAAGGTATTTTTATCGTTAAGTGTTTATTGTATTTTTCTGCAATTTTGTAACCTGCTTGCTTTGCCCCAAAGATATAAATATTTTTGTCTATTTTAGATATTATTTCTTCGTATTTTTCTAGTTTCTGGTAACTTTTCCTTTTTGGGAAGATATCTTCTAAATTTCTAGATGGTTCACAAAGTATTAATTTCTCGAAATACGGTTCTAATTTTAGAGAAAAATAACAACCAAGACTGTGAGATATGCAAATAATCTTTTCGGATTTTATTTTTTTTAATTCTTTCTCTATATTGTTGAGTGTATTTTTAACACCCCACTTTTTATTTTCACTAAAAGTTTTTAAGGTAATAAAATTAAATTCTTTCTTTAAATTCTTTTTTAAGAAAACAGAAAGATTATTTTTCGTATCGTCTAGATATCCAGTTATATATACAATAGTTAAATTAGACTTCATACAAGAAATTATAACATGTTACTTTTTTGTGAAAGCACTGGACCTGCCTTTGGGGTATTTTCTGGAGGTGCTGTATTAAGGGGTTGAGTGTACCAAATTTAGGGTTGACATTTCTGATAAAGTATGTGTATAATATTGGTAAGTTGATCTTTTAAATTTGTTCGCAAGGTGCGAGCGAGGATCACGCAACTATAACCCTTAATAAAGGATAATATTATGAAAAAGCAATTCTTTGCTATTTTAATCAGCGTGTTCCTTGTGAATGCGCTTTTCTCGATTACAGTGTCGCCAATCATAGAGAACGAAACATCATTCTTTGCAATTCCGGATGGTGAGACGATTGAAACATATCGTCCGTTTCATGGGGAAATTTTCGAAAATGGTAACAACGAAGCGCAAAATGTTGCTGTTGGTAGTGGAGATTTCTCGACATACAGCAGTGCATACGACCTCGATCCGAATTGGCTTGTGAATACAAAGTATGATTTTACTCTGTCTCACGATTCAGCCGGCAATGTCAACTTCATTGTTCACAATATTGGTATGGCTGAACCTCTCAGTTACCAACCATTGATTGCTACAAACCAAATCTTTATCGGCAACGATAATGATTCAGGTATTAGTTTTCATGGAATGGAAATGACTGATATGGTGTTTAGTTCGGGTACGGATGTTCTCGTGTTACCTGATTTGGTTACTACAGGGGATACCTTCAAAGGTCTCGTGGTTTCTGATTTCGCAGATACATGGAACCTCTCAGGAATAATAGAGTTCACCACACCAGAAGGAGGAACACTCGCACATTTTTCGAGTTTCAAGTTCTATGGTGCAGTTCCGGAGCCTTCGGCATATCCACTGTTGCTTGGATTATATGCAATTCTGTTGGTTATCTCCAGCAGGAAGCGATAATTCGATTAAGGCACAAATTTCATCGCTACCAAATTAGTTTGGTAGCGATTTTTTTAATCATACTGATTAGAACTTTCATAAATAAAATAGGTTGTTCCTGCAAAATCTGCTGAAAGTTCCTTACTATCACCTCCGCAGTTTTGAGAAGTGCCTTCAAGATACCAATGTAATGTGAAATTTGTACAGTTACTATCTGTAGTACAATTATAGATAACCCCTTTCATGTCACCATATGAACTTGCTAATGTTTCTGAATCACTTTTAGGTGTACTATCTCCACCAAAATGAGAACCTAAATCACCATTGATATCTGTATCACCAGTAACTTCATAAATTCCAAAGCAAAGTTCACTATTCCCGTATCCCAAACAGGCATAATTAGTACTATTTATGCTACCACCATCATACCCCCGATCTGGATATTTCCCATCCGAATTATTACTCCTATACAACTCTAGTGCGTTTACATACTGTTGAACCATTTGAATCTTGGCACTATTCCTCGCCTCTCTCCTCGCGTCCTCTAAACTTACCAAAACAATCGCCGCCAAGAGGCCAATGATGGCAACAACAACCAAAAGCTCTATTAATGTGAAACCTTTTTCTGTTGTTGTCTTTGCTACTTTCATTTTAAAAATTATTCAGTATTACTATTATTAGCTCTGATGTTTTGTGGGGATAGGGGATCTCTGCCTTGGTCGACTAAGTCGAGATATTCTTGCATTTCGTATCTGGTGCCGTCAGGTCCTACAACATAGTCATTGCCGATGCTTCTCCCGTTCAATAAATACCAAGTCAAAGCAAAGAAAGTAATAATGATTAAAAACAGTAAAATAAAAGCACTAGCTCTGCTGCTAACTATTTTGTATCTAATCAAGAACTTTACCATTGAAGGGTCGTCCTTTCTCCCATACAGCTTTTTAGCTCTAAGATTAAATTCATTTTCTTCGTCAAATTGTACGCCTTCCATTAATTACATTTTAATGTTAAAGCCGTTTTAAAGCAATAAAGTTAAGCAGGGTTTTAATTTTATTAAAAATTCATTTGCAATAAACTAAAACATTGTAAATTTAAAATTTTCGTATTTCTTGCTTTTCGTCTTTTTGAGGTTGCGATTTCGAACTCTTTTGACTTTTCGCAAGAAGAGGTTTACGACGATAAAATTGATGCAGACGCTTGTGATAGATAGTGTGACGATAGCGATTTCCATATAAATCGCCCATATTAAAATAGATTCAACAAATCCGAAAAATAGGGTGAGAATCAGGGGGATTAAAAATGATATTAGTGATAATAGTGCTCCGAATTTAGGGAATTTTTTGATGAACCAGTCTGTGATTTTTAGGATAATGTGCATATTTGGAGTGCAAAAGATAACAAATATGCTAGTGGTGGTCAACTGTGGATTACTTTCTTAAAAATTCTTGATGTCATCGTGCAACCCGCGCGCGAACTCTACCGCGACTTCCATCAAAAGCGCTGTGTATTTAAATAACCAAAAGGTCAGCAAGATTATTATTACCGCTGGCCACAAAAGATAATACATTATCGTTCCGATTCCCATACTTTCTATAATACTGAATTAAATTAAAATATTAATAAATTTTTCCTAAAATTTCTTCGAATAAAAATTCTCTGAATTTTTTTCTATTCTACTAAATTTTTTCCGGTTTGTAATCTGCAGGCGCTTCTTCTAGAAACTTTTCAATTTCAGCGAGCGTCAGGTGTCCCGCTTGCGCGCCGATATGTTGCACAACACTCATGGAATTAATCGGCCCCATCATCAAAGCTTTTTCGATTGAGCGCCCCATAGCAAGAGCCGCGGTGAATGTGGCAGAGAAAGAGTCGCCAGCACCAGTTCTATCAACAGGAGGCGCAGGATCAGGATACATAGGACCATGCCAAGCAACTTCTCCGTCGTAAACATAAGAACCTCTAGGTCCATCGGTAATCACAACAATGTTCGGCCCAAGATCGTGCATCTTTTTCATCAAAACTTTGATGTCGTCTTCGGTTGTTTCCAAAATCTTTTGCGCTTCTTCTTTGTTGCAGAAAAATAATTCGGTTAACTCATATAGATCGCGCAATTTATCGTAACCTAATTTCATTTGAAAAGTCCCTGGCTGGAAAGCCAACTTTGTCTCGGGATGATCACGCAGAAAATCGGCAATCTCGTGGTGATGCTCTAGCGAGTTGTGGGCAAGGGAACTGAGATACATCCATTGTGGTCCAACTTTTAAATTAGGAAGTCTGTAGTCGTATTCGACATGATGAACTAAAATCGTTCGCTCTTCTTTGTATCGTAAAATGTAGTTGTGATTAGAATCTTTGTCAGGGTGGATAGTAATATGATCGGTGTTAACCCCTTTTTCTTCTAGCGCTTTCAGAATTGCTTTCCCGTTGTCGTCTCCACCAACATTAGTAACTAGACCAGTTTTTAGCCCAAGCTTGCCAGCAGCGTTAACTGCATTCGGCGCATTTCCTGTCGCTTTAACATTAACTTCTTTTTTATAAGGAATTTTGTCACCAAAGTGCATACAAAGTTCCTGCTTTTTCTCGGGATTATCATCTTCAATCCACGCGTGAATCAATTCAATAAAAGTATCAATCACCACATCTCCATAACCTAAAAATTCTATTTGATCATTTTTCATAATAAAATTATTTTAACATGGCGAAAATTTGATACAATTAAAGTATGAACGAAATCAATACAAATCTTTTGGAAGAAACAGTTAAAAAATTATTAGCTAAAGGAAAGGGCATATTAGCAGCTGATGAGTCGAACGGAACGGCCGATAAAAGACTGCAATCTGTCGATGTCGAAGGCGGTGAAGAAAATCGTCGTCGCTACCGAGAACTCTTTTTGTGTATGGACGGTTTAGAGGATTATGTTAGTGGAGTCATTTTGTATGACGAAACTTTTTGGCAAAAAGATTGTTCTGGAGAAAAAACCTTTGTGGAGAAATTAGAAGAAAAAGGTGTCGTTCCCGGAATCAAAGTCGACCTCGGTGCCAAGGACTTTCCAGGATTTCCAGAAGAAAAATTGACTATCGGGTTAGATGACTTGGCAGAGCGCGCCGGAAATTATTCAAAACACGGTGGTAGATTTGCTAAATGGCGCGCCGTTATAAAAATTGATGAAGAAAAAGGTTTGCCAACCGAAGAGGCGGTAGAAGCAAATGCTGACGCACTCGGCAGATACGCCAGAATTGTCCAAGAGGCAGGTTTGGTGCCAATTGTAGAGCCAGAAGTTTTGTTAACTGGCCCTCATTCTCTTGAAACTTCAGAAAAAGTCACTAAATATGTCGTGAAAAAGGTTTTTGAAAAGCTAAACGAATACCGCGCCTATATCCCGGGGGTTATTTTGAAAACTTCTATGGTTATTAATGGAAGCGCTAATGTTGACGAAGCTTCTGCCGAAGAGGTGGCCGACGGAACAGTCAGAATGCTACTAGAATCAGTTCCAGAAAATGTTGGAGGCGTCGTCTTTTTATCAGGAGGACAGACCGCAGTCGAAGCGACAACTCACTTGGATGCAATTGCAGAGCGCGAACCGCTACCTTTTGAAATTGCTTTTTCATACGCTAGGGCACTTCAACAACCTGCGCTCCGAGTTTGGAAAGGAAAAGATGAGAATACAGACTTAGCCCGCGCCGAATTCAAAAAACGTCTAGAACTTAATCAGTTAGCAGACGCTGGGGATTACGACATCGCGATGGAATATTTAGAATAGTATAATAAAAATGTATAAAAGAGGAGAAAAAACTTATAAGAAATAATTTAAAAAATATGGAAGAAGATAACAAAAATAATAGCCAAATAAAATTAATAGCTATAGTAGTAATTGTGTTTGCTGTGATTGTAGCTGGGTTTATGATTTTTAATAATAGTGGTTCTGATAAAGAGCAAGTTATAGAAGAACCCGTAAATGAACAAGAAATAGTATATGACTATATAAATGTAATCTACACAGAAAATGGTTTTATTCCACCAATGGTTATAACTAGTGAATCAAAAATTAAGTTCAAAAATAGAACTTCTGAAAATATTGAATTGGAGATAAGAGAAAATGGTAGTGAATTTAGCGATATAATAAAAGTTAATATAGGCGGAGAAAAAATGCATGAATTTTTCATTGGAGAATATACAGCGACAGTAGTAGACACAGAAGAACAAATTGATATTAGGATTAAAAATTAAAAATCAGGACTTAATACAAGTCTGCTCAAGTAATATATGAAATTAAAAATCACAAAATATTTTTTATTAGCAATAGTTGCTTTCTTTTCCTTTTTTACTTTTGGTTATAATGAAAAAAGTGTAGATGCCCAAACTTGTACTCGTATTACACCTGGAGCTTCACAATGTGTTTCTGGAAGTTATTGCCAGCAGAATATTTATTTTAATTGTGAAGAGGGAGGCTATGAAATGGAGGGGCCGATTGATACCGATGGAAACATATGTCAGCCACCATCTGAACCTGTGGATCCAGCAGAATATAGATGGAATAATCAATGTGAATGTGAGCAGAAACGGACGTCTTTTAGGTGTGATGATACAACGGCATATGGTACTTATGAGGAAACAGATTATTGGACTACGGGGGGGTGTAGATAGTGCCGATTGTTCTGCTGTTTCAGATCCAAATGATTGTAGTGGTGGCGGTGGCGGTGGTGATATTCTTATGTTTGAACAAGATTTGGATTGTTCCACTGGTGAATTGACAATAAGTTGGAATAATTTATGGCAAACATATTATGGTTCAAATGACATAGGCTACTCATATCCTATAGAAATAATTAATACTGACACAGGCAGCTCAATACTTACTAGAGAATATTCTAGTGCATATGATGATGGTGTTGAAAGTATAAGTGATGGTCGTATATCAGTTACTTATGATATATCTACTGAAGATTTAAATTTTGATTCTAGTAACTCTTCATATTCAGTTGATATATCTGCCTACGATTTTAATTCTTGGGATTGGTTGGTAGCGACACCTCATACATACCCTCCAGAACCCGATGAAATAACTGCTTCTTACTCGAGCGGGGTACTTGATAGTGATTATAAAATTTATGATTGTGCTATAGAAGATGTTAGTTGTCTTCAGGGCTACGATCAGTGTGGTGTCTGTGGCGGTGACAATTCAACTTGTACAGATTGTGCAGGTGTTGTAAATGGCAATTCAGTTATTGATGTCTGTGGCGATTGTACTACTACACCAGAGACAGATCCAGATCAGTGTGAACCTCAGTTTACTTTGACTGTAACCGCTGGTTCTTGTGTCACTAATGATGAAGATACAATGTATTTGACTTGGACTGATATGGGTGGTAATCCAGAAGGGTATGTCATAGAAAGAGATGGAACTCAAATAGACACTGTTAACGCTACAACTACTTATGTTGATATATTGAGTGAATCAGATCCTAATTACTCACCAAATAAAACTTATTCTTATGTTGTGTATCCATATTATGAAAGCGGTAATGGTTTAGCTGGTTATGATACTGCCACTACACCTTCTGCATGTGATGGTAGTGGTATTAGTATCACTAATTTGGATCAGCAAGGTTTATGTGGATCAGAAAAAATAGTCGTAAGTTGGACTGATATGACCGGAGAAGATGGTTATTATTTATATAGAGATGAAAACCTAATAAAAACTCTTTCTGAAAGCTCTACAACTACCGATGATAATTTTGATGATGGTTTCGATACTTTTTCACCAAACACAGAATATACTTATCAAGTTGCTGTTTATTACGATGATGGAACAACAGTTACAACAGCAACTTCAACTCCTGTATCAATAATTTCAGAAGATGTATGTACTACTGAGAATAATATTTGTGGATCATTAAATAATACTACTCAATTAACTAAACCAAGTGGTTCAAATCTCTGCTCGCTCGGCACAGAGTCATCTGTAACCGCAGATTCGACATCTCGTGATTGGGAATGGACATGTACTGATGGTGAAACTGTTTCGCAATGTAGTGCGAATGTCCAAGTTGGTTGTGGTGATGCAGCAGGCTTTCCAACAGATACAGCACCAACAACAGATTTATGTATTACTGGTAATAGCACATCAACAGATGTGGGGACTAGCGGAACTCAATGGATATGGGAGTGTAGAAATGATAGCGCTTTTTCAGATAATGTAGAGATAACTACACAATGTGGGGCTGAAAATACTGACGGCGTCTTTATTAAAGATTTCAATTTGAATCCTAGAATTGTCCCAGCTCCAGAAGAAGTATGTACCATCAACTATACAATAGAAACTTCAAGTGCAACTAGTACAAATTGTCTATTACAAGATACATCAGGTGCAACAACATCACTTCCTTTTACAAGTGGTGTAGAGCAAAGTTATTCAACCGATGTTAACCCAGGCAAAAGCTACAGAATATCATGTGTGTATGATGATGGAGTTGATCCGCCTATTGAAAAAGAGACTGGGTATTTGTCTTGTAATCTGAATCCTTCATTTTCGGAGTTTTAAAAAATCTTGATATTTTTTTAATAAAATGTATACTTTGTGCCTATGACAACTATTAAAGCAGAAATCCGTCAAGGAAAAAATGAAAATCAATACCTAAGAGATAATGGAATGATTCCAGCTGTCTTTTATGGTCCAAAACAAGAAAACACTTCAATTAAAATATCTGAAAAAGATTTCTTGAAAACTTACAGCGAAGCTGGAGAATCAACTATTGTTACACTTAATGATGGTAAAGAGGATCATGATGTTCTAATTCATGATGTTCAATTTCATGCCGTATCAGGAAGACCTATTCATGTTGACTTCTATGTAATTGAAAAAGGTAAAAAAGTCGAAGTTGAAGTACCAATCGAATTCGAGGGAACTGCTCCAGCAGAAAAGAATCTTGGAGGAATGTTGGTCAAAGTTATGCACGAACTTCCAATTACTGCTATGCCCAAAGATTTACCACAACATATTGTTGTAAATATTGAATCACTTGTTGATTTTGACTCACAAATCAAGGCTTCAGACATCAAACTTCCAGAAGGTGTCGAACTTGATATCGAAGATCCAGATGCAGTAGTTGCGCTTATGCAAGAACCTAAAGAGGAAGAAGAAACTGAGACAGAAGAATTTAATCCAGATGCAGTCCAAGTAGAAGAAAAAGGTAAGAAAGAAGAAAAGACAGACGCTGACAATTCTGAAAATAAAGAATAATTTGCGCGACTGTTTCGTAACTACTTACAGAGAGCAGATTAATTTCTTATAAAAAATCGATAGCCTAACTATCGGTTTTTTTGTTATAATAACCGGACTAATGAATCAAGTAAAAAAAATCTTCAAAAGTAATTTATTAAGAGTTCTATTCTTGGCAACTATTTTTGCTACTGGGTTTGCTTTTACTGACACAATTTCAGCAGAAACCGCTATAGAGAGGCGAGAAAAAGAGCTTAGAGAAGAACTGAAGAGATTAGAAGAGCAACAAGCCGCTGTTCAAAGATCTCTTGATCAGCAAAAAAGTCAGACTGCCACCATTCAGCGTGATGTCAGTATTCTAGAGGATCAAATTTATAGCGCTGAACTTTCTATTCAAAAGAAAAATATAGAAATTCAAAATCTTTCTCAAACTATCAATTTAAAGAAGCAAACAATTGAGGAACTGAATGAAAAAATGGATCGTAGTCGTTCTGCCTTGTCTGAACTTATTAAAAAAACTAATGATATAGACAAGACATCTCTACCAGAAATTATTCTTTCGAACAGAAGCTTGACTGACTTTTTTGCTGACCTTGATTCATATAATAGCGTTCAAAAACAATTAGAAGATTTATTTGATCAAATTCGTGAAATTAAATCTCAGACTGAAAATGAAACTCAAGAGCTTTCTAAAAGACAAAATCAAGAGTTAGATATTAAAAAAGAAATCGAAGGAGAAAAGAGAACTATTGCTGTCAAAAAGAATGAAAAAGACAACTTATTGGGTCTTTCAAAACAATCAGAGGCCACTTATGAGAGCATTCTTCAACAAAAAAGAGCCGAAGCATCTAGAATTCGTGCTGCACTTTTCCAATTGCGTGATACCGACGGGATTCCTTTTGGAGAAGCTATCGAGTATGCACAAAAAGCCTCAAGACAAACTGGCGTTAGAGCTGCTTTCATTCTAGGTGTTCTTAAACAAGAAACTGATATTGGTAGAATAGACGGATCTTGTGTCATTTCAGATCTAGAAAGTGGTAAAACTAAAAGTATTAATTATGGAACAATTTTTGATAATGGTATACACCCAACTAGGGATTTGCCGATTCTAAAAGAAATCCTACCTAATTTAGGCAGAAATCCATTAGATACAAGAGTTTCTTGTCCGCAAAGTGTTGGTTATGGTGGTGCCATAGGCCCTTCTCAATTCATTCCATCAACTTGGAAAATGTTTATTCCAAAACTTGAAGAAATATTTGGCACTTATCCTGATCCGTGGATACCGGAGCAGGCTATTATGGGAACCGCATTGCTTTTGAGGGATAATGGGGCAGCTAACGGTGGATATACATCAGAATTTGAAGCTGCAGGTAGATATTATGCAGGAGGTAATTGGAATTTATATGGTCGTGGCTATGCAAACAGTGTTATGTCTCACGCTGTTGAAATTCAAAAACAAATTGATTTCTTGAGTGAAGTTGAATAAGTTACTATTAATAGATTATTTTATATTTTAAATTTAGTTGATTTTTAAAACTTTATCTGTTAAATTATCAAGCAATGAAAAAAGATATACATCCAGAAGGATATGGAAAAGTAATTTACGTCGATGATTCATCAGGCGAGAAATTCCTAATTCCTTCTATTACAAAATCAGATAAAACAGAAAAATGGGAAGACGGTAAAGAATATCCAGTCGTTCATGTTGAAATTTCTAGTGCTTCACACCCATTTTATACTGGTAAAGAAAATGTCATCGACACAGCAGGTCGTGTTGAAAAATTCAAAGCTCGTCAAGCCCAAGCTGGCAAATAGCTAATGAATTTAGAAGACTACAAAAACAATCAAAAAACTCGCTTTTACGCCGAGCAATACGAACAGCTTTTAAATAGAAAAGCGGAGTCTTTGGAAATGTCTGAGAGCGAAGAAGATCCAACGATGAAAGAGATGGCACTCGAAGAGGTTAAAGACATAGAATCTCAAGCTGATGCTATTAAAAAACAAATGGATGAAATTCTCGAAGATGAAAAAGCGGAGGATGATTTTCCTAACGAAATCATTTTAGAGGTTCGTGCAGGAGCAGGAGGGGACGAAGCTTCACTTTTTGCTTATGAATTGGCGGAGATGTATTCACGATATTCTGAGAAGAAAGGTTGGCAAATTTCAAAAGTTTCAGAATCAGGAAGCGAAGCGGGTGGCTACAAAGAAGCTACTTTTGAAATTCATGGTAAAGGAGTTTACAAAGCGCTTCGTTTCGAGACAGGTGTTCATCGCGTCCAAAGAATTCCTGCTACTGAGAAACAGGGTAGAATTCACACTTCGACTGCTTCTGTAGCTATTTTGCCCCTTCGTAAAAAGATTAATATCGAGATTAAGGATGATGAACTAGAAGTCGAATTCTCTCGCTCAGGTGGTGCTGGTGGTCAAAATGTTAACAAGGTTGAAACTGCTGTTCGTCTTATCCATATTCCGACAGGTATTGATGTCCGTTCTACCGCAGAGCGTAGTCAACAGAAAAACCGCGATCGTGCGATGTCGATTTTGCTTTCCAAGCTCGAGCAGAAAAGACGAGAAGAAGAAGAAGCCAAATATGCTGCTAATCGTAAAGATCAAGTTGGAACTGGTGCGCGATCAGAAAAAATCAGAACTTACAATTTTCCACAAAACAGAATTACCGATCATCGAATCTCCAAGTCTTGGCATACAATCGAAACAACTATGGCAGGTGATTTAGAGGATATTTTAAATTCTGTAGAAGATTTTTACGAAAATCAAGAAAAAGAATAATTTAAATATTCTCTCGAATTGGCTTCTGACTCAGTTTTATTAAAAAAGAAGTCCTACAAAGATTCTCTGTAGTATTTAAATTATTATTTTTCTTGTTATAATAAACACATGAAAAACCACAACAAAGCCTTCACCCTAATAGAAGTTCTAATCGTAACAGCAGTAATATCACTAATAGCATCTATTATTAACGCCCAAATGGGAGAAGCTAGGCAAAAAGCAGAAGACGCTCACATGAAGACAGAAACACAACAGGTAAGAAACGCAGTAGAACAATACAGACAAAGAACAGGTAGTGTGCCGATACCAACAGGTAGTTATACAGCAGGATCTATGGTTCAAGAAGGAACAACACAATATAGAACAGCTATGCAAAAACTAGTTGATGAAAATCTTATATCATCAATACCAACATCACCTAGTGGTCAATCATACAGTTATCTAGCAACGACAGATGAACAGCAAGCTGTTTTTGCTGCTGTGTTGAATAATGATAGTTCTAGTGGTTCAGGTGGGTCTAGTACTAATAGTTGTGAAGTGGTTGATGCCACTGTTGTGTATAGTAATTGTCAAAAAGATGCTTTTTCTTGTACTGAAACAGAAAATATTGCATGTTTTTCATCTAATATTTCTAATAATGGTGTTGGCTGTGATTCAAGTACAATGGTTCTTGATTCTTGTGTGGCAGAAGCTATAGGTGATACTCCTCAAGAAATATGTGACGCACATTGGGGAAATTCAAATGGAACTTGTGCATTAATTTTATTGTCGACACCTTGGCAATGTGAAAAAACAGTTAGTGGTGTCTGCTCAGGCGGATCAAACTCCGACTACTGCTCCTGCATTTAATCAATATTAAAATCGACTTTCACAATAAATCACTTGCCATAATAACCCTTATTTGCTAGACTCTGACCTACATGAAAACAGAAGAAAATACAAAAACAAGCTTAATCGACAGAATGTTCCAAGTAGGAGCCCATTTTGGTTTTGCTAAGTCACGTAGACATCCATCTGCACTACCATTTATTTTCGGTAAAAAGAATGATGTCGAGATATTTGATTTAGAAAAAGTCGAGGAAAAGCTAAAAGAAGCAAAAGAATTTGTTTCAAAAATCGCCTCACAAAAAAGACAAATCCTTTTTGTTGGTGGCAAGAGAGAATCACAAGGAATTATCAAAGATGTAGCTGAAAAAATTGAAATGCCGTATGTTGCAGGTCGTTGGATTGGAGGAACTTTAACTAATTTTGAAGAAATCAAGAAAAGAGTTAAAAAACTACAAGACCTAACTTCTCAAAAAGAAAAAGGAGAACTTGGAAAATATACTAAAAAAGAGCGTTTAATGATCGATCGAGAAATTGAAAAATTACAAGAGCGTTTTGGTGGTATTGTATCAATGGACAAGAAACCAGCAGCGATTTTCATTATTGACTCTGACAAAGAGAGCATTGCTCGCGATGAAGCTGATCTAAATAAAATACCAGTAATCAGCCTTATGTCATCTGATTGTGATATGACAAAAGTCAAATATCCTATTCCTGCTAACGATACTTCTGTGAAAAGTATTCGATTCTTTGCAGAAGAAATCGCCGATGCATACGAAGAAGGTTTAAACCAAGCTCAAGCACAAACTAAATAATTTTCGAATTTGTGTTAAAATATTCTTCATACTGATTTTAATTTATTAATTTAATTTTTTTATTATGGAAATTACAACTGAACAAATTAAAGAGTTGAGAGACGCTACAGGTGTTTCTATTATGCAATGTAAAAAAGCTCTTGAAGAGGCCGAAGGTGACATGGACAAAGCAAAAGTTATCCTGAGTAAAGCTAGCGCGAAATCAGCTTCTAAAAAATCTGACAGAGAATTAGGTGCAGGGGTTGTATCTTCTTATATCCACGCAGGCGGTTCTGTTGGTTCTATGGTAGAACTTCTTTGTGAAACTGATTTTGTTTCTAAAAATGAAGAGTTCCAGGAGCTTGCTCGCGAAATTGCTATGCAAGTTGCCGCTACTGATCCTGAATATATTACAGGTGAAGAAATTGACGATGAAATAAAAGCAAAAGCTACAGAAATTTTTGCTGGAGAAGCAGAAGGAAAGCCAGAAGATATAAAAGCAAAAATTATTGAAGGTAAATTAGAATCACATTTTGGTGAAAAAACACTTTTGAAACAATCATACATCAAAGACCCTGAAAAAACAGTTAACACTTTGATTGAAGAAGGTGTTCAAAAATTTGGAGAAAAAATTCAAATAGGTAGAATTTCAAGATTTGCTATATTACAATAGTCTTATGACTTTATCCATCTGGTTAATTACAATTTCATTAGTTGTTATTGTTGGAATGATATCCTATCGTTCTTACGAGATTTCATCTAATAAAAAAATAATTTCCGATGAGAAGAGACTGTCTTGTGATAAAAAAGTTTTGACTTTTTTCAATAAAAATATTAAGTTATTGAACAGACTTTCCAATAGTGTCAAAAAATTACCCGAATGGTTTTTGCACCAAGTTCATAACATTTGGAAAGCTGTATCAAGAAAAGTAGATTTTTACTTCGAAAAAATCAAAAAAAACAAATCAAGCGATAATCGCGGTTCAGTATCAATTTACTGGCAAAAAGTCAGTGAAGTCAGAAAAAAAGAAGACACTGAATAAAAATATTTGCCACCTTAGCTCAGTTGGCTAGAGCAACCGCCTTGTAAGCGGTAGGTCATCAGTTCGAATCTGATAGGTGGCTCCATTAAAACCTAGGAATTCTCCTAGGTTTTTCGTTTGAAAATTTGCTTGAAAAAAAGTCTTAAAAAAGGTAATCTTTTATCTATCAATGGACTATAAAAACAAACCTTATTTTCATGTAGCGCATGCTAGAGATTTAACAGGTTGGAACAAAATTTTATATAGATTTTTGGAAATAATCCCGGGCTTTTTAGCTTGGTCTACTCTTATTGGTGTCATTTTGCTTTCTTTCTACAAGCCTGTCTGGGCAGCGATTTTCATTATAATTTTTGACTTGTTTTGGCTTTTGAAAACTGCTCATCTTAGTTTTCATCATTTTCACAATTGGCGAAGAATGAAACATAATATAAAACTTGATTGGAACAAGCAGCTTTCTAAATTAAAATACGAAAATATTTATCATCTAGTCCTCTTACCATTCTATAATGAAAGCGAAGAGGTCATTACGAATACAATCGATGCTTTGGTTAGTTCTGAATATGACAAGAAAAAAATATTGATTGTCTTGGCGTCAGAAGAAAGAGCAGGCCAAGAAGCGCAAGATCTAGCAAATAAATTAAAAAATAAATACCAAGATATTTTTGGTGATTTTTTGATCACAACTCATCCTACTGGTGTTCCGGGTGAGATAATGGGCAAGGGGCCAAATATTACTTATGCTGCTGAAGAAGCTCGTAGGAAAATATTAAATTCTCGAGGAATTGATTATAAAAATGTTTTGGTTTCAGCTTTTGATATTGATACTGTCGTTTGGCCAAAATATTTTTCATGTTTGACTTGGCATTTCCTAACAGTTGAGGATCCTCAAAGATCATCTTTCCAACCTGTTCCTTTGTATAATAATAATCTTTGGCAAACACATGCGATCTCGCGTGTTGCTGCTTTGACTAGTTCTTTTTGGCAAATGATCCAACAAGAAAGGCCTGAAAAGCTAGTTACTTTTTCATCTCATGCAATTCCGTTCAAGGCGCTTTATGAAGTTGGTTATTGGCAAAAAAACATGGTCTCTGACGATTCTCGTATTTTCTGGAATTTATACATGGCTAATGATGGTAATTATAAGGCGGTTCCTATCTCTTATCCTGTTTCTATGGACGCCAATCTTGCTCCAACCGTTTTCCAAACTTTTAGAAATATTTTCAAGCAACATACTCGCTGGATGTGGGGGGTCGAGAATTTACCATATATGATTTTTGGCTTTATTAAAAACAAAAAAATTCGTTTAAAGAAAAAAATTCATCATACGATTGTTCAATTAGAAGGTTTTTGGTCACTGGCTACAAATCCAATCATGATTATGGTTTTGGGTTGGCTACCGATTGTAATTGGAGGAGAAGCATTTCGTCAGACAGTTCTTTCATATAATTTACCTCACATTACTCGTTATCTTATGACGATTGCTATGTGCGGACTTATTCTTTCTGCTATTATTGCAACAACCCTTGTGCCTAAAATGCCACAAGAATACAAGAGAAGAAGATTTCGTTGGGTTATTATGTTTTTGCAATGGGCGCTAGTTCCGTTTACAATTATTGTATTCGGGTCGTTGCCAGGATTGCTTTCACAAACTAGATTAATGCTTGGTCGTTATGTCGGAAAGTTCTGGGTAACACCTAAACATAGAAAATAAAAATTATGAAACCACTTTCAAAAAAAATGAGATTAGGTTCTGGAATATTATTAGGGATAGTATTTGTTATTCTTGCGCCAATATTGTTGGCTAATTCTTTTGGATATCAATGGGAAAAAATCGAAGATGTTTTTACTTTTGTTAAGACTGGTGGAATCTATGTCGCATCAGATATATCAGGGGTTCAAATTTATGTTGATGATGAATATATAAAAGATAGTGGACTTTTCATAAAAAATACATTGATTCAAGATTTAAAGCCAGATACTACCCACACAATTGTTGCTCAAAAAGAGGGAAGGCACGATTGGAGAAAAACTTTGCCGGTATATGAATCATTGGTCACAGAGGCGAAACTCTTGATGCTACCAACCGAAATTGAAAAAAGAGAAATATTTCCTTTCGAGATAGAAGGAGTTGGCACAACAACTCCAAGTGAAGACGCTATACAAAGCTCAGAAGTGGATGACGATTTTCTTGTTGATGGGTATATTCCTACAAACCCACTTTACAAAGAATTAGTTAATTCTTTTAGTGATAGAGTTGTAGATGTTTATTCTACTTCTACAAAGGTAACCGATGACGAAATACCTACATTAGGAGAAGAACCAATTTCCACTTCAACCGAAGAAATCATTCCAGAATATTTTACTGATTTAGGTATAGAAAATCCGAATGATTTAGAAAATTTAATTATTACATCAAATCAAATAAGTTGGTTGGAAAATGGAGATATTAAATTAATTTGGGTTAATGATGAAAAACCTCCATATTATTATTGTTTCGATTTGAATGATTGCGAAACAGAAATTACCATTGATTGGCAGGATGAAATATTAAAATTTGATTTCTTGCCTGGTCGTTCGGATGTTTTTGTTGCTATGATTGCTGATGGAATTTACGCAGTCGAAGCCGATGGAAGATCAGATAGAAATATTCAACCAATATATCTCGGATCAGATTTAGATTTTAATAAAAGTATAAGAGATCAGATAGTTGTCAAAGATGATTTAGTTTTTTATGAAATGAGATTTTAAATTTTAAAAATGTCAGAGCAAAACAAAAAAAAGAATACAGAGCAAAACGTAAAGACAGAGACAGTGTCAGGGTCTATTCATCCTCTTAATAGGGTAATTTCTGATATTGTGGAAATATTCTCTGAAATGGGATTTGAAGTCGCAACCGGAACAGAAATAGAAGATGAAAAACATAATTTTGATGACTTGAACGTTCCAAAAGATCACCCAGCCCGTGATATGCAGGATACTTTTTGGCTAAAAGATTTTCCTGGTCATCTAATGCGAACTCATACTTCAGGTGTTCAGATTCACTACATGAAAGAAAACCAACCACCTTTCAAAATCGTCGCCCCTGGAAAAGTCTATCGTTATGAAGCAACTGACAAAACCCACGAAGTTCAGTTCCATCAGATTGAAGGATTGGTTGTTGGTAAAGGAATCAATTTAGGGCACCTTAAAAAGGCACTGAACACTTTTGTTAAAAAATTCTATGGAGATGATGTAGAGACTCGTTTGCGCCCAGGGTATTTCCCATTCGTCGAGCCTGGTGTCGAGGTTGATATGAAAAGAGGTGATGGTGATTGGATAGAAATGTTGGGTGCAGGAATGGTTCACCCTAATGTTCTGAAAAATTGTGGCTTGGACTCAGAGGAATACAGTGGATTCGCATTCGGTATCGGTCTTGATCGTGTAGCAATGTTAAAATATGGTATTGATGACGTTCGTAAATTTTACGATGGTGACCTAAGGATGATTAATCAATTTTAATTTATGGTTTTTTCATATAATTGGCTAAAAGAATATTTTGAAGAAGATTTGCCCACAGCAGAAACTGTCGCAGAACTTTTGACTGTGCATTCATTTGAAATCGAAGGCGTCGAGAGAAAAACATTTGAAAGCAGTGAAATTAAAGAGGTAGGTGACGACTGGCTAATCGATATTGATGTCTTGCCTAATCGAGCGCACGATGCCTTGTGCCATTATGGAATGGCGAGAGAAATTTCTGTTATAACAGGACTTAAACTTAAAAATATTGAAGAGAAAATATTTCCAAATCTATTATCTCCTAAAATTAAAATTAATGTAAAAGAAGATTTTTGTCGTAGATATATTGGGCGCCAGATTAAAAATGTAAAAGTTGGGGAAAGTCCGCTAAAGCTTAGGCAAAAACTTGAGGCAATTGGTCAAAGGTCAATTAATAATATTGTTGATATCACAAATTTGGTCATGTTTGAATTGAACCAGCCAATGCATGCTTTTGATTCTGGCAAGGTTGATGGAGATATTAATATTAGATTTGCGAAAGAGGGGGAAGAAATAACTACTCTCGATAATAATGAAGTAAAGTTGAGCACGGACATTCCTGTAATTGCCGATGACAAGAGCCCACTCGCGATTGCGGGTGCCAAAGGAGGAAAGAAGGCAGAGGTCAATGAACAGACAACTAATATTATTTTAGAATCAGCTAATTTTGATCCAGTTCTAGTCCGAAAAACATCTGTTAAGACTGGAATTAAAACTGACTCTTCAAAAAGGTTTGAAAATGAAATCACACCCGAGTTGGCTTTAAAGGCGATCGATAGAGCGACCGAATTAATTTTTGAATTTGCAGGTAATGACGACACCGAAGTCTTTGAGGTTGTAGATAATTATTCAAACCCAGTCGAAGAAAAAACTATCGATGTTTCGACTGACAGGGTTAATTCACTTTTGGGTTCAGAGCTTTCTACCGAAGACATTTCTAAAATTTTAAATAAATTACTTTTTGAAAATGAGGTTTCAGATTCTTTGATAAAAGTATCAATACCATACGAGAGGTTAGATTTGAACATGCAAACAGATGTGATTGAAGAGATCGGTCGAATTTATGGGTATGACAAAATCACAGAACAAGATTTGCCGGATTTTGATTTCAAAGCCAAAATCAACAAAGAGTATGGGGTGAATACTTTGATTAGAAAAATTCTGATTGACTTAGGCTTTTCAGAAGTTGTCACTTATTCTTTTATTGAAAGCGGAAGTTTGTCTCCAGAAAAGCCAATCGCAGAAGACAAGAAATTTTTGCGTGATTCAATTAAACCAGGAATGCAAAAATCATTAGAATTAAATCAAAGAAATGCTGATTTATTAGGACTTGATCATATTAATATTTTTGAAATCGGAAAAGTCTTTGATGGCGAGCCAAATAATTATTATGAAAAGCCAGTTCTAGCAATCGGAACTATCAACAAGCAAGGAGTCAAAAAACCAAATCCTGCAACATTTAAAAAACAAGCAATCGAAAAACTTTCTGAAATTTTTGGTGTTGAATTTAAAATAAAAGATAATTTAGAAAATTCTGATGTTGTTGAAATTGATTTGGAGGAAATTTATAAATCTGCTGATTCAGATAAATTGTTAAAAAATGATTCTTATCCTGAGTTTCCTGCTATCAAAAATAATAGTTATACTCCTGTTTCGCAGTATCCTTTTGTTTTGCGCGATATTGCTGTTTGGCTGCCTAATGAAACTTCCGTTGACGAGCTTACAGAAATTTTAAGAGAAAAAGGTGGGGAGCTATTAATTAGAGAACCTCGTCAATTTGATGTCTATCAAAAAGATGACAGAACTTCTTATGCGTATCGTTTAGTATTTCAATCTTATGAAAAGACTTTGACTGATGACGAAGTGAACAAAATAATGGATTCTATTAATTTAGAAATTGAATTGAAAGGTTGGGAAATTCGGTAGTATATAATATTTATAAAAAACAGAAACAAGAATAATTTAAATACTCTCTCGAATTGGTTTCGGACTCAGTTTTATTAGAAAGGAAGTCCTGCAAAGATTCTCGATAGTATTTTAATTATTCTTGTTCTTGCTATAATACTCATATAATCAATTACAAATAAATTTAAAAACCATGAACAAAACACCAAAAAACAAAGCCTTCACTCTGATAGAGGTTTTGATTGTAACGGCGGTGATATCACTAATGGCATCTATTGTCAGTGCGCAGGTAACAGAATCAAGACAAAAAGCAGAAGACGCTCACATGAAGACAGAAACACAACAGGTAAGAAATGCAGTAGAACAATACAGACAAAGAACAGGTAGTGTGCCGATACCACAAAGACCAGAAGGTGGTAATTATACAGGTGCCATGGTCTCAGAAGGCACTGATGAGTATGAATCAGCTATGCAACAACTAGTTGCAGAAAAACTTATACCATCAATACCAACATCACCTAGTGGTCAATCATATAGTTATCTAGCAACGACAGATGAAAAACAAGCTGTTTTTGCTGCTGTTTTGAATAATGATAGTTCAGGTGGTTCTAGTTCCGGTGGGTCTAGTCCTTCAAATGTGTGCGATTCAATTGAAGGTAATGTTGAATATACATGGGGGAATTCCTGTGAGATAAATACAAAAATTGAAAATTGTAATGATTATGAAGGTGTTGAGGGATTTGAATGTTTCGATGTTTATGATGATAATTATTTATTACAAAATTGTGATGGAGCATATTCATTGAATGAGGATTTTCCAGATTTCATTTGTTCTAATAACATTATGTGTAATGCTGAAGGCTGTTATCCTGGTCAGTTTGTAACTGCTCCAGGATCATATATCTGTGAATTTGAAGCTAGCGGTGCAGTTTGCTCCGGAACATCAGACTCCGACTACTGCTCTTGTATTTAAAATAATTTAACCCTCCGGCTTGATTTTTGTCGGTGCACAGTCATAGTCTGCAGTTTTTTACCTACTTCAAAAGCCACTCAATCGCTCTTAAAACAAGTTGTCGCACCCCCTAAAATTTGCTAAAATAATCCTTACAAATGCCGAAAAATCCTAAAAGTAATCATAAATATAAAGCTGATGAAATCACAGTTCTAGAAGGGCTTGAGCCGGTTCGTAAGCGACCTGGTATGTATATTGGGACAACTGGTCCTGACGGCCTACATCACCTAATTACTGAAATTTTCGATAACTCTCGTGACGAGGCCATGGGTGGTTTCGCTGATCGTATCGAGGTGGCACTTTTGCCGGACGGGTATGTTCGTGTCGTCGATAATGGTCGTGGTATTCCTGTTGACAAGCATCGCCAAACTGGAGTTTCTGCACTTGAGACAATTATGACAACTCTGCATGCCGGAGGAAAATTCGGAGGAGAGAATTCTGGTTACAAAGTCTCCGGTGGTCTTCATGGTGTTGGTGCTTCTGTTGTTAACGCTCTTTCTACTCACGCATTCGCCGAGGTATATAAAGAAGGTAATAAATATTTCCAAGAATACAACATTGGGAAAAGCAAAGCACCCGTTAAAAAGATCGGTAAAACTGATGAAAACGGGACGATAATTTCTTTCAAAGCCGATGATTCAATTTTTGAATCAGTCGAATACGATTTCAAGAGGGTCGTAGAGCATCTTCGTCAACAAGCTTATTTGGTAAAGGGTGTTAGGATTACTGTCATTGATGCTCGTGAGCTAGAAGAAAAAATCGATTTTGAAAACATCTATTACATTTCAGATTCAAACATCGAGGCTCCTTCGCAAACTTTCTACTTCGAAGGTGGGCTTGCTTCTCTTGTAAAGTTCAAGAACAAATTTCAAAAACCAATTCATAAAAATATTTTTTATATCGACAAAGAAACAGAAGACATTTCGGTTGAGATTGCTTTGCAATATGTAGATGATATTTCACCTCGCCTGAATGCTTTTGCCAACAATATTTACAACCCAGAAGGTGGAACACATGTTACAGGTTTCAAAACCGCTTTAACTAGAACCCTTAACTCTTATGGGAAGAAAAATAATTTAATCAAGGATACTGATGGTGGATTTACCGGAGACGATGTTTTGGAGGGAATTACTGCCGTTATTTCTATCAAGATGCCAGAAATTCAGTTCGAGGGGCAAACCAAGGCAAAGCTAGGTTCAACCGAGGCTCGTAGCGCTACTGACTCTGTTTTTTCTGATGCTTTCGCAACTTTCCTAGAAGAAAATCCTGATGACGCTAAATCAATTATCAGCAAAGTTGTAATGGCACAACGCGCTCGTAAGGCTGCCAAAGCTGCAAAGGATTCTGTTTTGAGAAAGGGTGCATTGGAGGGAATGACACTTCCTGGAAAATTAGCCGACTGTCAGTCTAAATCAGCGGCGGAATCAGAATTATTTATCGTAGAGGGAGACTCTGCTGGTGGTACTGCAAAAACTGGGCGCGATCGTAGAACACAGGCGATCTTGCCACTTCGTGGAAAAATATTGAATGTTGAAAGGGCGCGTCTTGATCGTATGCTTGGTTCTGAACAAATTAAAAATCTAGTTGTGGCACTCGGTGCAGCGATTGGTGATACATTTGATATTGAAAAGCTTCGTTATCACAAAATTATTATTGCAACCGACGCCGATGTCGACGGTGCTCATATCAGAACTTTGCTTCTAACACTATTTTATAGATATTTCCGTCCGATTATTGATGGTGGATTTTTGTATATCGCACAACCTCCTTTGTACAAGCTTCAAAAAGGAAAAGAAATTCACTATGTTTTCACTGATGAAGAAAAAGATAAAATAATTGGCAAGGAAAATGACGACTCTTTCGATGATGATTACAATGATTCTGACGATGATTCGGATTCAGATTCCGACGAAGAAGAAAGCACAAAACCAAAACGCGTAGCAAAATGGAAAATTCAACGCTACAAAGGTCTCGGAGAAATGAACGCTGATGAGCTTAAAGAAACTACTATGGATGCTAATAACCGCGTCTTGAAACAGGTGTCAGTTGATGATGGAGAAATGGCCGACCAAGTCTTTGATATGCTGATGGGAACTGATGTCCCAGCTAGAAAATCTTTTATCACAAACAACGCCAAAGAGGCAGAGCTGGATATCTAAATTATCCTCAAAGTAAAATTATATACCCCCTTTTTTTTATTAAAAGTTATATAATTATTATATGTTAAAGAAAATAAAAAATAATAGAGGTTTTACATTAATAGAGCTCCTCGTTGTAATCTCCATTATCGGAATGCTTGCTGCAGTTGTTATGATTTCACTTAACGACGCAAGAAGAGATGCACAAATTACCAAATTCAATGAAGAAGTTAGGCAAGTTGAATTAGCTATTCAATTATACAGAGATAGTGTTGGTGGTATAGAGTACTATTCTAATGATCACCCCGCATATGGTGGTGACCCATACCCAATACAAAATAATGTGTTAGGTGTTTATATGCCTGAATTACCAGAAGTCCCTTTTTATGATAATTTATATCTGTACATTGGTTATAAAAATGAAAATGGTTGGGTCAAATCTATAGATGATGGAGATTCATTCCATGATCTTATGATATTAGATGGTTCGGGTCTTTTTAGTTATAGTGATAATGAAATGGAAATATTTGCTGAAAATGGCTGGGTTAAATATAATGAAGGTTAATAATTGAGAAAGATTAATCCCTAACTCTCAACCTCACACTATCATCATTGTTTCTTTCGTTTTCCTCATCAACATCATCGTCTGAGTCGACTTCTACTTCGATATTATAGCGACCTGCGTCGGGGTTTTCGAATTCAACAGTTATTATTCTTGACTCACCAGGGCGTAGAGAGCTTTGTCTGCCTGAACGATAATCATTATTACTGTCATCGTAAGGAGTGCCGTCTATTTCAAATCTCCATGTGCCTGTAGATTCACCACCGATATTTACAACTTCAAAACGAATCGCCGCGTCGTCTCTTTCATCTATATCGTCATCTTCTCTAAAACGAGAACCGCTCATGTATCCAGCTTCTAGATTTCTAATAATCAAGTCAGCCTCGTCGTCAGAATCGTAATTATTGTCAGATGAATCTCCGTTTCCGCCATCTCCTCGAACAAAGACAGTCGTAATGTTGTTAGTCTCTGAATTCTCTCTGATTGAATTTGTTGGGTCTACAGAGATAACCGCATTACCCGATGGAATATCATCAAAGGTAAGTGTGTATCTAATAGTTGCACCAGGAGTTAGAGATAATTGTAGGGGAGAAGTTTGTAGTCCTTCGCCAGGAATTGTATAAGAAAAGTTCCAATTACCACTAGAGCGACCACCGATATTAGTTACATCAAAAACAACTATAGTGTCGCTAATAGCACGAGCATTAAATATAGCCAAATCAGCAGGAACATTTGAAACGGTTTGATTATTGTTTGGAGTATTTGAATTCGTAGAGTCGTCAGTGTCGACATTATCATTATTACTTGTATCACCTCCACCTGTATTTACACCTTGGCTAGAAATTGTGGCACTGCCTGACAAATCATTAACGGGGGCGCTTCCTTCATTTGTTACTGAAAAAGCTTCAGAAGCGCTTGAAACTTCTTCTCCTGTTCCGTCTATGTATGCAACAGATATTTTAGATTCTGTATAAGTGTTTTCTCTAGCTGATACAGCTTTTAAATCGATAAATTTGTCGCTAGCTGATAACGGATAATTTGTATCACATTTTAATTCAGTATTATTTTCATCAACTACAACTAAACCAAGGTTTGGAGCACATTCATAATTTAAATTAAAAGTTCCTTCTTTTGACCCTTTATATTCCCAATACAGTCTGAAAGCCTCGTTAGAATTAAGGTCATTTTCGCTTAATCTGATTTCTACATCACTACTGAAAGGGGATTTAACAGAGCTTCCAACTGAGGCAAAAGATGAAAACATAAAAGGAATAAAGCGTATTACAGCAAAAGCAAGCAACACGATAATCACCAAGATCATTATGATAAATAATGACTTTAATATTATTGGTTTGTATTTTTGTGTGTTTTCTGACATTTGCAGTATTATTACATATAAAATGCTTTATGTCAACCAAAATCCTTGAATTTTGTCATGGAAGTAAAATGAAATAATATTTTCCAAAATGGAAGAAAATTCTCTCAAAATCTTGCCTAAAATTAAGTTTTATAGTAATCTTTCACACATGTCACAAGATAATTTGATACAACTAAAGAACAAGGATACAGGTGAAGTTTATTGGTCTCGTCGCAATAAAAAGATCACTGATACAAAACTTGAGCTTAAAAAATTCAGTAAAAAACTGAAGAAATACATTACTTTCAAGCAAACCAAGAAATAATTTATTTCCCGATTTGGTTTTTCTAATTTTTAAACAAATGTGCTAATATATTGCTTAGCACTTTTGTTTTATTTGTTAAAAGTGTTACAAATATGGGTCTATAGTTTCAATGGTAAGATGCTACGCATCTTGCTTCAACTTCGTTCGGACGATGTAAAATTAAAATTTTACTCGCTCCTCACTTGTTGAAGTAAAACGTCTCATTGGTTAATATTGATTCAGGTAATAAATAGGGTCTATAGTTTCAATGGTAAAACGTCGGTCTCCAAAACCGAAGTTCGAGGTTCGAGTCCTCGTGGACCCGCATAAAATAGTTTTATCCACAGTCAAACTCCCACCCCCCCCTCAACAAATAAAATTTGTTATAATAATCGCATGTCAGATTTTAAATTTGAAGAAGAAACCGGTCTTCCACACAAGAAACCATCATTCAAAAAGGAATCAGGAATGGTTAAATGGTTAAGATCAAAGGGAATAGCAAAGAGCGAAAAAACAGCTCAAGGTATTTTAATATTAATTATAGTTGTATGTTTTGGTATAGCATGGGTGTTACTAGCTGATACATTTGGTGGTTCATCAAATAGTCAACCACAACAACAATTAACAGAAGAAGAAATCCTTCAATTACCAGAAGACAACTTTAGAAGAATACAATACGAAAGAAACAACCAATAAAAGTATGAAAAATAAAATGAATAAAAAATTAGGTTTTACATTGATAGAGTTGCTGGTAGTTATTGCTATAATTGGTTTACTTGCCTCTGTTGTTTTGGCTTCGCTTTCTTCTGCAAGAGAGAGGGCTGCTTGGAGTAAGTTTGATCAGGAGATATTGCAAATTAAAACCGCTACCCAATTATATAGAGAAAAAAATAATGGTGAATGGCCTGCTTCAAGCGATGTTACGTTTAATTCTCCTGGGGCGCTGCTAGAAACTTTAAATTCTAGCGGTTTATATAGTGGTGATTTATCAGAAACACCAGATGGGCATAGATTAGCAAGTTTTGATAACATAGAAACAGGTGGTGGGTATATCATGAGTTGTGATAAATGGGTTGATGGTGGAGATGCTTTTGTTTTTTATATATCTGATGACGGTGAGACAAAATCGAACAGTAATGTTTTTGGGGACTTGTATGTTAATGGTGATTTACAAGCTTCGTATTCTTGTAGTAGTCTTAAATAAATAAAAACTTCAATCCAAAATAGAGTTTTTATTTAAATTTTTTGTTTCTCTTCTAATATCATAGTAATTTCCAGGACTAAACCATCGTATACTCTCGTCCCTCTTCCACCATGTCATCTGTCGTTTCGAAAACTGTCGGATTTTGTTTTCTAGTTGCTCTAACATCTCTTCTTTGGAAATTTCACCTTTTAAATAATACGAAATATAGCGATACTCTAATCCTAGCTCTTCTAGGCGTCGCCAGCTAACTCCGTCTTTGTGTAGTTGTTCGACTTCTTCAATCATTCCGTCACTCATGCGCGCGATGAGGCGGTCATGAATTCTTTTGTCTAAAATTTCTTTAGGCCACCGCAGACCGATTTGCAAGGCATCGTATCTCGGCTCTTTTTTAAGTTCGGGTATTTTTGATTCGCCATCAATGTTTTTATTCAAAGTCGCAATCTCGATTGCGCGAACAAGGCGGACCTTATTTTTTTGATCAATTTCTGAAAATCTTTTCGGGTCTAATTCCTCTAATTTTTGCTGTAATTGCTCTAGCGGCATTTGCTCTAGATTTTTTCGTAATTTTTTGTCTTCATTGATTTCAGGAAAAACTAATCCATCAACAATTGATTGAATATAAAAAGCGGTTCCACCAGCGATGATAGGAACTTTACCGCGAGATAAAATGTCTTCTATCGCACTATAAGCTTCTCTTTGAAAGTCGGTGACGGTAAAAACATCTCTTGGATCAGCAACATCTAAAAGATAATGTGGCACACCCTGCATCTCACTTTCGGTAATTTTGCCAGAGCCAATATCAAGCCCTCGATAAACTTGTCTAGAATCAGCAGAAATAATTTCACCATTAAAATCCTTGGCAATCTCCACAGCCATATCACTCTTGCCGGTCGCTGTCTGGCCTAATACAACAATAATTTTTGGCTTTTTATTTTCTTTGTTTAAAAAAGGAAATATTTTGTGCGCTATTTTTTTAAGTGTATTTTTGCGCTTCATGTTTTGGTGCTGGAGGCGGGACTTGAACCCGCAAGCCCGAAGGCACACGATTTTGAGTCGTGCGTGTATACCAATTCCACCACTCCAGCATTTGAGATAAAAATTTTTTATCTCGCATTAACTCAATACATAGAGCTTAATATTTTTTTTAATTTAAATCAATGTTAGAATAGTGGAATATGGAGAATTCAAATAGTTCAGACTTTCACAAAAACGCAGTATTTTTTATTGAAACAGGAAAAATTCACCCAAATCCTTATCAGCCAAGGCGTGAATTTGACCAACTTCGCTTACAAGATTTAGCAGAATCTATAAAAATGTATGGGGTTCTGCAACCTCTGGTCGTGACTCGTAAAGAGGTTTTAAAAGAAGATGGGGGATTGACCACAGAATATGAATTAATTGCCGGAGAGCGGCGTCTGCGCGCCTCAAAGATCGCAGGACTGCGAGAAGTCCCAGCCCTTATTCGTGCCAAAGAAGATGACGACAAAACAAAACTTGAACTTGCAATAATTGAAAACCTTCAACGCGAAGATTTGAATCCGGTCGATCGCGCACAGGCTTTTCAACAGTTGGCTGAAAAGTTCGGTTTCAAACATGCAGAGATTGCCAAGAAAGTCGGAAAGAGTCGCGAATATGTTTCTAACTCAATTAGGATATTAGTTCTCCCTGACGAGATCAAGGCGGCTTTATCTAGTAAAAAGTTGTCTGAAGGGCATGCACGTCCTCTGTTGATGCTTTCTGATCGACCTGAACAACAAGAGGTTTTGTTCAAGGAAATTTTACTTCGCAGGATGACGGTTCGTGATGCAGAAAAAATTTCCCGCAAAATTGCCTTTGACAAAGTTCGCAAAAAAGAGCGAATGTTTGATCCTGAATTAGTTGAGATGGAAGAGGGAGCTAGCAAGAGACTTGGTGCACGCGTCACCATCGAGCCAAAGGACGAGGGTGGTCGAATTCGTATTGATTATTTCAGCAAAGAAGAGCTTCAAAAGATTATGCACGTTATTAATGAGAATCGCGCCGAAGAAGATCAAATAACTGAAAAGGATTTGGTCGGAAGTGTTGTAAATTCGCGCGGGGAGATTGGTGGTGAATACGAAAGGGAGGAAAAGCAAGAAAGTGAGCAAAATGTTATTAACGACGAGAATCAAAATTTTAGTCAAAATGAAGATGTTGATGTCGAAAGCAAAATTGACGATAATCCTGAAATTTGGCAAGAGCAAAATCCTGATGAAAATCAAAATTTAGAATCTGAAAAAACTCCAGAAGAAGATATTCAAACTCCCGATTATTCAGATGATGAAGATGATGATAGCGATGACGATTCTTATTCTGTGAAGAATTTTAATATTTAATTGTTTGCTATAATATCTACATAACCAATTTTAAAATAAACTTAATCATTATGAACAAAATTTCAAAAAACAAAGCCTTCACCCTAATAGAAGTACTAATCGTAACAGCAGTAATATCACTAGTAGCATCTATTGTTAATGCCCAAATGGGAGAAGCTAGACAAAAAGCAGAAGACGCTCACATGAAGACAGAAGTGCAACAAGTAAGAAACGCAGTAGAACAATACAGACAAAGAACAGGTAGTGTGCCGATACCAACAGAAGGAAATTATACTGCCGGTTCTATGATTTCAGAAAGTGAAAACCCAACAGAATACAGATCAGCTATGCAACAACTAGTTGCAGAAAAACTTATACCAGAGATACCAACATCACCTAGTGGACAATCATACAGTTATCTAGCAACAGATGACACAAAAGAGTCAGTCTTCGCTGCTGTTTTGAATAATGATAGTTCTGGTGGTTCAGGTGGCTCTAACACTAATAGTTGTGAGGTGATAGAGAACGAGATAAATTTTATAAGCTGTACTAGTCCATGGGAAGAATTATATATTTCATGCTCAGAAGTTGAATTAAATAGTAACCAAGTATGTTACCATTATATGTACTATTTGGATTATTGTTGGTGTTCAAATGATGAAATTTATTCTTCAAACGAAGATATTATTCCAACGCAAATCTGTCAGCTTGTTCAGGGTGGTAGTAGTTGCGATTCTTCTTTTTTTGGTAAGCCACTCGGCGGAGATGATTTTGTTTGTGATTATGAAGGGGGTTCGGTATGTGATGGTTTCAATAATTCCGACTACTGCTCCTGTATTTAATATCTAAGAAGTTGTAAATCCTTTTTCTTCTGATTTTTTAATAATCAGCGCCTTAACCGCTTCTGAGTCATTGGTGTAAATTCTGACTTGCTGGTTGTTACTATTATCTGTCACCTTGATCAAGATAGATGATTCGTCGTCTAATATTTTTATATGTTTGCGCCCGCCACTTTTGCCACGATAACTTTTTATAATCCCTGGAGATATTTTTTTAACTAATTCACTTTTCGCTAAAATATTTGTGATTCTTTTTGCGACAGGAATTATTGTTGTATGTTTGCCACCAAATTTTTTGTTTGGAATTTTTTTGGTTTTTTGCATTTAGTTTATTTAAAAAATGATTTACTTTTTCTTAGTCTTTTTTGTAGTTTTTTTCTTGCTACCTCGAGCTTTTTTCGGTTGAGATAAAATCTTCAGAGCACGCTCCAGTGTAATGTCATATACAGAATCCTCCTTTAGCGATCTAAAATCCTTCTGGTGAACGATAAATGGGCCAAAACGACCAATTCCTGCGGTTATATCTTCACCAGTATTTGGATGTTTCCCAAGAATGCGAGGAACACTTAGGTATCGAACTGCTTCATCGACGGTAACTTGTTCAAAATCTTTTTCCTTTGGAATGCTAGACATCTTTGGTTTAATTTTCTTGCCTTTCTCATCTTTTTTGCCACCTTCTCCTAATTGAACATAAGGGCCAAAACGACCAACCTTTACAAAAATAGGTTCACCAGTTTCTGGGTGATTTCCGATTGGCTCATCAGGCTTTACCTCTTTTCCTTCCATAGTCAAAGCTCCGTCGCAATCAGGGAATTTAGAACAACTCAGGAACTTTCCGGTGCGCGCTAGTTTAATATTCATTTTCGCACCACATTTTGGACATTTGTGTTTTGGATCGGCCTCTCCGAGAGTGGTTAGCTTTTCAATATTTTCTTTCGACTCGACTTCTTTTAGAAAAGGTCCGTAAAAGTCCTTCATCACTTTTAAATATTTCTCTTCACCACCTGCAATCTTGTCCAGTTTCTCTTCCATCTCTGCAGTGAACTCGTCACCAATATAATATTCAAAATTTTGTTCAAGAAAACTAGAAATAACATCACCGGTGTCAGTCGGAATCAGGGTGCGGCCTTCCTTGTCGACATAACCACGATCGGTAATAGTTCTGATAATAGACGCAAAAGTAGAAGGGCGACCAATCCCACGCTTTTCCAATTCCTTGATAAGCCCTGCTTCGGTGTAGCGAGAAGGTGGTTGGGTTTGTTTAGCTTCGCTCTCGATTGAAATTAGATCAAGCGCTTCGCCTTCAGATACTTTTGGAATTTCTGTGTCTTCGCCGCGAGCTCTCGGATCGGCCAATAGCCACCCAGGAGATAAAACCCTAGAACCGTTTGCGGTAAAGTTCGGAATGCTTTTGCTCTCAACATTTGTGACGAGCTTTGTTCGCATGATTTGTGCGTCCACCATCTGAGAAGCCAGAGTTCGAGCTCGAATCAATTCATAAAGTTTTTTCTGATCGTCATTATTTCCGGCAGATTCTTTGGCTAGATTTGATGGGCGAATCGCTTCGTGGGCTTCTTGGGCATTTTTTGCTTTTGATTTAAAGGCGCGAACAGTGACTAAATCCTTTCCAAATTCACTCTCGATTACTTTGGCAGCTTGGGCGATGGCTTGCTTGCTCAGGTTTATGCTGTCAGTTCTCATGTATGTGATATGTCCTGACTCGTATAATTTCTGTGCTAGTGCCATGGTGCGAGACGGTGAAAAGCCTAAACGAGTCGAAGCAGTTTGTTGCAGAGTCGAAGTTATAAAAGGTGCATAAGGCGAACGCTTTGCTTTCGTCTCTTTGATCTCCATGACTTTCCACGACTCTTTTTTTGCAATATCTAAAATTCTATCAACCTCTTTTTCTTCGCGAGGTTCTTCTGCACAATTAACAGGAAATTCAATTTTTGTTGAAGATTTCAAGTCGGCAGAAATTGTCCAGAAATCTTCTGGCTTGAAAGCGCGAATTTCTCTTTCGCGTTCCATAATAATACGAAGGGCAGGAGATTGAACGCGACCAGCAGAGAGACCATAGCGAACCTTTTTCCAAATCAAACCAGAAAGGTCATATCCAACCAGGCGGTCCAAAATACGACGAGCCTCTTGGGCAGTTTTTAAATCCATATCAATATCGCGAGGATTTTTAACGGCTTCTTGAACAGCATCCTTGGTAATTTCATTAAAAGTCACACGCCTGATCGGTTTCCCTGGAATTTCTTTATCTTTGGAATTTTTTAATATTTCAGCTAGGTGCCACGCGATGGCTTCTCCTTCACGGTCGGGGTCAGTCGCTAGATAAATTTCGTCTGTCTTTTTCGCCAAGTCTTTTATTTCTGCAATAACTTTTTCTTTTCCGCTGGAAACTTCGTAGGTAGGGACAAAGCCGGCTTCTATATCTATAGCCTTTTTGTTGCTTTTAGGAAGGTCACGAATATGCCCGACTGATGATGTAACAGTGAAATCTTTTCCTAAATATTTTGAAATTGTTTTTAATTTTGCAGGTGACTCTACAATTAAAAGTTTATTTGCCATTGAGAACATTAATAACTCATATTTTTACTTTTGGCAAATTTTTATTTTAAAAAATAACAAATTGTTGATAACTTTCCCCAGAAAATACTTTATAAGGTAAAATGAAGTATATGAAAAAAACTTTTATATTAATATTTCTTTTTGTATTTATCACATTTAATATAGCGCAGGCCCAATCACCCAGAACAGTAGAACAATTAATCGAACAATACGACAGTGCAACCACAATTGAAGCCTTAGAAGAATTCTATGACTCACTAACACCAAGTGAAGAAGAAATATTAAGTCAATCAGAAACTCATTCTTTTATTGTCACACCAATACTTCCACCAGGATTTGAATCAGAAGAAGAATTTGAAGAATTTCTAGAAGAATTTGAAGAACAACAAAATCAACCACAAGATGTAGAACAACAACAAACCGAACAAGTATCTTGTTTCGATCACTACGATTTTGGAAGTGTCCAAGCTAAACTTTTCACAGGAATAGAAACGGCAGTTTCAGGAACAGATTTAATAATAAACATGGAAGTCACAAACGACAATCCATATCCCGTTGTTGACACAGCGGTTTTCTTGAAAGTATACAGGGAGTTAGATGACACATCTAGAAGAACAGTTGATGGTGATGATTTAATTGATCAATTTTGGGCAGTGAAAGATATTTCACTAAACGCAGGTGAACAAAAGGAGTATGCTATATCATGGACAATACCTGCTTTCTTAAGAGATGGAAAATATCACATAGATTCATATGTTGTTTCATCAGATAGATACAACCTATCAGGATTAACATTCACTGATGATGTATCTGGTTCAAAAACTTTTATGTCAATTAGAGGAGTGGATGAAGGAGTATATTTTGATAAGTCATCAGTCACCAAAAATGGAGAAAGACATCAATTCATCTCACCAATCTCAGTTGAAGACCAAACAGCACCGATAACAGTCTCAGCTGATATTGTTAACACAACAGATAGAGCTCAAACAATAGAGGTTGATTGGAATCTATCTATTTGGGATGGGCTTCTTCCTGAAAACTACCTAGATCAAAAAATAGAAACACATACAATCCCAGCAAATAGCAGAAAAACTATAACTTATACAGTCTCTGACAATAATCACTCAGTTTATTTTCTATCGCCAAAACTATCATGGGAAGATACCAGCTCATGGTTAAATATTCGCTTTGCTAGAGAGGGAATAGATATTCCAAGGGTTAATTATCCAGCAGTCGATACCTATCCATTAATTGCAGGAGAACCTGCTAAATTCTTTGTCTGTCTTCATAACACCCAAGATTTTGTCGATGATACATTATTCAAAGCACAAATTATCGACCACAAAGGAGATATTATCTACGAATACCAAAGAGAAGGAACCATCACAGGTGATATGATGGGCTTTGAAGATGAATTCATTCCAAGCAAAGACCACTCAGAATTCACAATCCAAACAGAACTTTATCAAGATGGAGAATTACTAGATGAAGATGAAATGTATTATTCATGTGAAGTGTTAAATCCGGATGGGTGCCATAAATCAAACACAACTAGAAACATTATAATTGGCCTACTTGCGTTATTGGTGCTGATTGTATTATCAAAATTAACCATATTAAAAAAGAAAAATGATTAATAATTTATTAAAAATAGTTTTAGTGGTTACGTTTCTTTTGGTGCAAAGTGGTACTGTTAATGCGCAGTTTTTGGCAAGAAGATTAGATTTAAGTCCCCAGTCATCAATAATCGATAATTATCCATTTTATATTAATAATACACAAAGTTATAATGGAAAGGGGCTTTATTCAGTTAATCTTTATAGTGGAGCAGCTGGAAATGGTATGGCATTGTCTAATCCTGCAATCTCAGTTAGTTATTATGCAAAAATAGAAAATGACACAGGAGAAAAATTAAGCAAAGACTCCATAGTTAATGTTGGTGACAAAATTAGTTTTTCCTTGAAGCCATTTGGAAATACAGATATTGTATGGAATGGATTAGGATATTGGTGGGACACTCCTTATGGCAGGTGGACTGATACAGATAGACCTCCAAATAGTGATGAAAGGTGGCAATCGCAGGATTATGTAGCCACGATTCGTGCATTGGGTACAGATCATATGTACACCCCATTTATGGTTGTTAAACCAGAATATTCAATACATCACAATGGATCTGCACAATTGGATTGCCCCAATAGCGATTTTGATTGTGAGGTTAAAACATCTGGAACAATTGATTCAAATCTTGTGATAGGTGAGGCGACTGGAAAGTTTTATTATCAGACCAATCACATAAGTACGGGTTTCTATCCAGGAGGGCCTAGGTATACAAATATTCCAATGAAAATAGATAGTAAAGGAATAGGTGGTAACGTTTTCCATGGCGGTTTCGTCGTAGGTTCTAGACATTTAAGGAATTGGTACGGTACCCCAACCTTCATCCACACTGTCCCACAACAGACAATAAACTTTAAATTAACAGCGCAGAATGACTCAGGTCTAACAGTAGATCCACCATCAATATCAGGACCAACCGAGGGATTCGTGGGGGAGCGATATACATTTAATATTCAAGGAACATACCCAGAGATAGAATCTTTAACATTATTTGACGATATTTTGGAATTAGCTTCAAAATTTATGGCAGCAGCCACAGCATATGGTAATGATGAACCACAGAAAAATTTAAAGAAACCCATAAAATTTCTTATAGACTCAATAAATCCAACTTTCACTTCGATAGATTCACGAACAGATAGGACAGCAACAGGTTTTCAGACATACAGCAAGACTTTCACAGATACAGGAATAAACTATATAACAGCAGTATCAGAAGCAGAGGATGAATACAGTAGTAGATCACAACCATCAGACACACACGCAATAGAGATATACCCAAGGCCAGAGATAACACTAACAGCGACACCAGATGAAATAGTGGGCGAAGGACAAACAACGATAAAATGGAATGCAACTAATGCAGATGAATGTAGTTCATCAGATGTAGTGACAAATGATAATACTTCAGGTGAAGAGACACAAACTATATCTAATACCAAAACTTATACTGTAGAGTGTAGCAGGACGCTCAATAGTGGTGAGTCAACAAGTGTTACCGCTTCAGTGACAGTTGATGTTTTAAATGCATGTGCAATCACCGGTTCTATCGATCAAGGTTCAACTATATCAACATCTGAGTCGGATTTATGCATAAATAATGCTAGATTGACTAATTTAAAAGCAGAAAGCAATGGTTGGACATGGAGTTGTAATTCAGTATCTTGTGATGCGTCATGTGATGGAGGGGCTCCAATAATTGATGGTGCTTGTGGTATAGAGATAGACCCTATTGATGTCGATATTAATGTAGGATTTGATATGAAAACTGCAGTTGTCTCAGATGATGATAAAAGCTGTGTAGCAGAATGGGGTGTCACAACAAACGATTATGCTAATACATATTGTTCAATAGTGAATGATTCGAGTGATACAATAGAAAACATCTTATTGTCTGATAATGGTGAAATTATTGGTACTATTGATGACGGGTTAGCACCTAGGAATTCTTATAAATTAGTTTGTGAATACAATGATGGTATGAGTCCAACACAATCATTTAGTACAGATTACGAGAGATGTATTTTGAACCCTACATTTAAAGAGTTTTAGGAAGTTTAAAATAAAAATTTTGGTGAATAGGTTTGATTTTTACTTTTGGCAAATTTTGTTTTCGATTTTGTGGATAAGTCCTTCGATTTCGAGCGTGCTAAGGATTTTATTGAGTTCAGAAATATTTAGGTGGCTTTTTTCTAAAATTTCATTCAAGTCTTTTGGATTTTCTAAAAGTTTGTAGATTTTTAATTCTTGTTCGCCAAGCCTTTCTGCGATTTTTTGGTTTTTCAAATCTTTACCTAAAGATTCGTCCGATTCGTCCATTTTTTTGATCGTGAGAATTTCCAAAATATCATCGGCACAAGTTATCGGTTGGGCGCCTTCCTTTAATAATTTATTTGTTCCTTTGGATGTTTCGTTAAAAATCGATCCGGGGACAACTGCTACATCGATATTATAATCGAGCGCCAGCCTCGCTGTAATCATCGTTCCTGATTTTTCCGCTGCTTCAATAATTATTACCAAATCAGAAATTCCTGCCATGATTCTGTTTCTCTGTGGAAAAGTCCAGATAGCGGCAGGCTGGCTATCGTCAAATTCTGAAATCAAACAACCGCCCGCCGTCAATATTTTCTCTGCTAGGTCGATATGCTTTTTAGGGTAGATGACATCTTTGCTCAATCCCGAACCAAGGATGGCTATCATATCCATATCATTTTCCATTGCTACTCTGTGAGATATGGAATCAATCCCGTAGGCAAGCCCCGAGACAATCGTCACAGGATAACCTCTTAACTCGCTAATAATTTTTTGACAAACCGCCTTGCCATAATCTGAAAATCTCCGAGATCCCACAATGCAAATCCTCTTGTTTTGCCAATTAGGCTCCCTGCCTAAAATTCGCAATTTTTTTGGGATATCCTTTTTCGGAATTTCTTTCAAAGATTGAGGCCACTTTTCTTTTGGTATTTTTCTTGTCTGCCAATCTTGCCAGCTTTGTTGGTTTTGTCGGTTAATTTTAAAACCATCTCTCCCAATTTTGGAATCGACTCTTCGATTGTTTTCTTGTTCCATAGCAGAATTAATACATATTTGCTATGATATTTTCATTAATAAAAGTTAAAATTTTTCTAAATAAAATGCTTGATATTAAATTCATTAGAGAGAATAAAGACATTGTCGCAATGGGTGCCAAGAAAAAGCACATTAATTTTGATGTTGATAAGTTGATCTCTGTCGACGATCAAAGACTTGAAATTCTAAAAGAAGTAGAAGAAATGCGATCTAAACAAAACGAAGTCTCTCAACAAATCCCACAAGCAGACGAAGAACAAAAACAAACTCTCTTGGCTGAAATGTCAGAACTTAAAAAAGAACTTCAACAAAAAGAAGAAAAATTAAAAGATATCACTACACAATGGCAAAAATTAATGGTCCAAGTGCCAAACATTCCTGACATGTCTGTCCCAGAAGGTGCAACCGACGAAGACAACAAAGAGCTACGAGTAGTAGGGGAAAAACCGAACCTAGATTTTGATGCCAAAGACCACATTCAATTAATGACCGAACATGATTTAGCTGATTTCGAAAGGGGAACAAAAATTTCCGGCTTTCGCGGTTATGTTTTAAAAAACGAAGGGGCGTTACTACAATGGGCAATCTTGCAATATGTTCAAAATAAAATTGTCCAAAAAGGATACAAACCATTAGTTGTTCCATCTTTGGTAAATCGCCAAACCCTTATCGGAACAGGCTACTTACCACAAGGAGAAGAAGATCTATATAAAACTCAAGACGACGAATATCTAGCCGGAACAGCAGAAGTTGCGACGATGTATTATCATAGCGATGAAACTTTAGACAAGCAGGACTTACCAATAAAATATGTTAGCTATGCTCCAGCATTCCGACGCGAAGCAGGAAGCCACGGTAAAGATACAAAAGGACTTGTTCGTGTTCACGAATTTCACAAAATAGAACAAGTCATCCTCTGTGAAGCAAATCATGAAGAGTCTGTAAAATACCACGAAGAGCTCTTGGCAAATACTGAGGAGATTATGCAAGAACTAGAAATTCCTTATCGTGTTGTTGTTAATGCAGGAGGAGACCTTGGGTTAGGACAAGTTAAAAAGTATGACATCGAAGCTTGGGTGCCGTCAGAAAACAAATATCGCGAAACTCATTCCGCTTCTTATTTTCATGACTTTCAAACTCGTCGACTGGGAATTAAATACAAAGATGATGGGAAAAACAAATTTGCTCACTCACTTAACAACACCGCGATTGCTTGTCCTAGAATTTTGGTCCCAATAATTGAAAATAATCAACAGCCAGACGGATCAATAAAAATTCCAAAAGTTTTAGTCCCATATATTGGCAAAGAATTTATTGGTAGAAAAGAACCAAACGAGGAATCAGCCGGATATAGTTATGCACAGAGCGAATAAATATCAATTTCAAGTTTGATGAAAAGAAAAAACAAAAAAAAGCCTCTCTTAAAAAGAAATAAAATTCGTTATTACAGAAAAGTAATAATTTGGGTGACTTTTGTAGTCGTTCTATTATACGGAGTGTCTTTTTGGTCTGATCACGAATCAATGAAAGTAGTTAATGTATCTGTTGTAGGTGATAATTTTGTGAATCCTGAAATTGTAGAAGATATATTTTTTGAAAAGATTTATGGTAAGTATTTTTATCTGATTTCAAAAAGTCATTTCTTGTTTCTACCTAGAACAACAATAATAGGTGAAATTGAGAATATGCTAGAAATAGATTCTACGACAATCAAAAGAGAAGATATGAATAGTGTTGTTGTGGAAATAGTCGAGCACCAACCAATTGCAGAGTATTGTCTAGAATCGAATTGTTATCTAGTCAACGCTGAGGGGTTAATTTTTGTTAAAAAGCCAGATGTATTTCTAAATAATCTAATTACTTTATCGGGGCAAATAATAGAAAACAACAATGAAGAAAGTGAAGATAATGACGAAGTGGTAGAAGACGCTGACATTTTAGGACAGAGCTTTTCAGATAAAGAAACTTTCCAAAAACTTTTAATGAAAATAAAACTACTCAAAGAAGAAAAAATAGAAATTTCCAACATATCAACAGAGGATTTTGAAACATATACATTGCAAACAGTAGGGGGGCCAGTTTTGTTAGTCGAAAACCAAGATGCGCCAGAGACAGTGGTTTCAAATCTAAAAGCCGCACTAGCTCAAGAATCTATTCACAAAGTTCAATTTAATAATATCGACTACATCGATCTGCGTTTTGAGGACAAAGTTTTTTATAAGCTAAAATAAAAATGTTATAATTTCTACATGAAATTATTTGTTATTTTCCCTCATTATTTAGCTTGGCATTACACCATCGCTTTAAAAGATTTTTTTTCTATCTGGGGTAATATAATATGGTTTTTATATAACTTTTTCTCAATCGAGGTCCTCTTTAAAACTTTCTTTTCACCATTCAAGAGGCTAACTGAAAGAAAAAAAGATTTGCTAGATATTGGTGGTTTTTTTGAAACACTTCTAATTAATACATTGATGAGAATTATAGGAATGGTTCTGAGGACTATTATTATAATTTCTGGGTTGGTTTCATTGGCAGTATCTTTCTTTATTGGTCTGGTATCGTTTTTCTTGTGGCTAGCACTACCGTTCATTATTATTTTTATGATGATTGTCAGTTTGATGGGATTATTTAAAATTTAAAAATATGATTACTTTTGCAGAACTAAAAAATAAATCTTCTAAACTCTATCCAGCAATTTTGTTGGAAAAGTATTCATCATATAGAAAAAGAAGAATAGCTAGAAATATTATGTTTTGGTTATTAATCTTATTATTTGTTGCAATGGTGATTGGGCCAGAATTACCGCTTCGATTAGGTGAAGTTTCTATGTTTTTTCGAGATTATCAGACAAATATTAGGAGTGCCTTTGTTCTTGCGCTTTTGGTTTGGGTCTCTCTTTATTTAATTAGAGCATTTTATTTTTCACACTATTTCAGAAAGTCAGAGATTGATTTCGAGGTCGCCAAGCTAATAATGGATTCTGATGAGGAGACTGATATAACAAAAACTTTTCTAGAATCAGATGTTGGCCAATATACAATGATTAGACTTGGTATTGGTTCTGATCAAATAAAAAATTTCGTGAGAAATCGAAAAAATATTATACCTGCTGATAAATTTGATATAGAAAGAACTTATACAAAAGAATACATAGGAGTCAAAGATTATGGAAAGTCATTATTGAGGCAAGACCCAGACTTCGCTTCTTTCTTGTCGCAATACAAAGTAGATTCAGATACTTTTGTTGAGGCATTAGAATGGGTTGATGATTTAGAATGGAAAATTAGGGCTTCGCAAAAATGGTGGGATAGATCGCATTTAGCTAGAATCAAAGGACTAGGCAGGAATTGGGCTTTCGGAAAGGTTTATCTGTTAGAGAAATATGGACACTCGATAATGTCTGATAATTCTTATCTCAATTTAGGGGATCGTTGGAGAGTTTATGAAAAAGACGCTAGAAAAATCGAATCAATTTTGGTTAAAAAAAGAGATGCCAATGTCGCATTAGTTTCTCCAACCACAAGCATCGGTCTAAACATCATGGCATCTTTGGGTAAGATGATTTTGAATGGAAAGATTTTGTTTGAGATAGAAGATCGTAGGATATATGTTTTAGACACAGTCGCTATTATGGAGTCTGTTAATGATTCTAATAATTTAGAAATTCTGATTAGGGATATTTTGTTCCAAACTAATAGGGCGGGTAATGTAATTTTAGTAATACCGAATTTACCTGCTTTTGCAGAGCATGCAAACAGTTTAGGGGTCGATGTTATGAATCTTTTGTCAGATTTCCTTAGTTCAGCCAGAATGCAAATTGTAGCAATCTCAGATCGTCACAGTTATCACCAAGTTTTGGAACCAAATATGGGATTGATGCAAAGCTTTGAAAAAATTCTAGTCGAAGATATCGATAAAAATTCTGCTATTAAAATATTGCAAGATGAAGTTAACAGAGTTGAAGTCAGTAACGATGTATTCTTCACTTTTCAATGTATTAGGGCGATTTCAGAAGGGGCAGAGAGGTATTTTGTTGGATCTACTTATTCAGATAAAATTTTAGATTTATTAGATGAGGTTGTTGTCGAAGCAAAAACATCCGGTCGAAAAATTATTACAGAAGAAGACGCTCACAAAGTAATATCAATCAAGACTGGGGTTCCGCAAGGGCAAATCACCCAAAAAGAAAAAACAATTTTGGCAAATCTAGAAGAGATATTGCACCAAAGAGTCATCGGTCAAGATTTGGCCATCGATTCGATTTCTAATTCTATGCGCAGGGCTCGTTCTGGAATTACTGACCCTAATAGGCCAATGGGTTCTTTCTTGTTTATTGGTCCGACTGGTGTTGGAAAAACTGAGACGGTAAAAGCTTTGAATGAAGTCTTCTTTAAAAATGAAGAAAAAATTATTCGCCTAGATATGTCAGAATATAACAGTGATGATGCGATTGAAAAATTGATCGGTTCTTATTCAAATAAATCATCCGGAATTTTAGCTAGCAAGATTCGCGATCAACAATATGGAGTTTTGCTTTTGGATGAATTTGAAAAAACTTCTGACAAGGTCAAAGATATTTTCCTACAAATTCTTGACGAAGGGCAATTCAGCGATTCCCAAGGCAATAAAATTAATTGTCGCAATTTAATAATCATTGCTACTTCTAATGCCGGCAGTCAATTAATATTTGATGTCACCAGATCTGGCGGTAATTTGGCTGAGAAAAAAGACGATATCATAAAGCAAATTATCAATGAGAGAATATTCAAGCCCGAATTGCTTAACCGTTTTGATGGAACTATTTTATTTCATTCTCTAGAAAAAGAGCACTTACAAAAAATCGCTAAATTAATGCTTGAAAAGCTTAATGAAAGAATTGCTAAAAACGGCATAAGAATTAAAGCCAAAGATGATATCGTCGATTATCTTGTCGAGATTGGTAGCGATCCTAAATTTGGCGCTAGAGAAATGAATAGAAAGATTAAAGATGAAATAGAAAGTCTGATTGCCGATAAAATTATTTCAGGCGAAGTAGAGAGTGGTGATATTATAGAATTTAATTTAGAAGATGGAGTTTTAGGTTTAACTTCTAAAAAAATAGTTTAGAATAAAACAATGAAATTTAAATTTTACTTAAGTCTTGTTTCGTCTGTCGCTGTTGGAATTTTTGTTGCGATAGGTGTTTTGTCTGTTGGGTCATTCGTGGTCGATTATATAAAAACACAGAGCTATGCCATCTATGATAGCGCCAGCGACCTTGGGTCCGGCAAAGAATATGAAATTGAAGAAAAAAAAGTAGAAGAATTATCCAAAACAGACGAAGGTGTTCCTGTAAGAGATAAGTATTTTTTGTATGAAGAATCTCAAGATTTTCCAAAATTAACTTCACAAGCTTATTTAGTGGCCGATTTAGATAATGGCCAGATAATTAAACAAAGAAACAGAGATGAAATATATTCTATTGCATCTTTGACGAAACTTTTAACAGCCTTGGTTTCATTAGAGACGCTTGATCAAAATGATCAGACTACAGTTAGTTATAATGCAGTTAATACTTATGGAAAACAGGGAGGACTTTATTCTGGACAAAAAATCATGATTTTTGATTTACTTTATCCGCTGTTGTTAGAATCAAGCAATGATGCTGGAGAAGCTTTGGCGGAACATGGTAAAAGAAGTGTTTTTATGGAAAATATGAATGGAAAAGCTAAATCAATAGGTTTGTTTGATTCATATTTTGATGACCCTAGTGGCTTGTCTCAATACAATGTTTCAACAGCTGACGATCTTTTTAAATTGCTTCGCTATATATACAAAAAACAGAGAGATATTTTAGAAATAACCAAATTAAGAGAATACGAAAACGTTGAAAATAAATGGTTTAATAATTCTCGTTTTAGAAGTGACGGCAGATATTATGGAGGAAAAAATGGTTATACTGATGAAGCTTTGTATACTTTGGTTTCGGTTTTCGATTTACCTCTAGTTGATGGTGCGAAATATTTAGAATCTAATGATAGACGAATTGCTATTATTTTGTTAAGAGGAACTGATACCGAGGGGGACACTAGAGAAATTATATCTTGGTTGTTAGATAACATTTATTATCAATAATGGTTTTCAATAATTTATTTAAAAAAATATTCGGTAAAGAAAAATTCGTGCCGAATAAAAATTTTTGGCAGGATTTAAAACGGCAAAAATTAGACGCCGGAAAAAATGCCGAACCGATTTTGGTAATGGCACCGATGGCTGATGTCACTGATTATGCTTTTCGAAAAATGTTTGCAAAATATGGCAAGCCTGATGTTATGTGGACTGAATTTGTCTCAGCGGATGGATTGGCGCTAGCTCCAGAGGACGGGCGAGATAAGTTAATGCATGATTTTGATTTTAATCCGCAGACAGAGCGACCAATTATTGCTCAGATTTTTTCTTCAAATCCACAATATATGAAAGAGGCTGCCAAGCTGGTAGAGAGTCTAGGTTTCGATGGGGTAGATATTAATATGGGATGTCCCGTTAAAAAAATTGTTAATCAGCTCAGTGGTTCGGCGATGATCAAATACCCAGAGAGGGCGATAGAGGTTATCAAAGCAACAATGGATGGAGCACCTTCTCTGCCGGTTTCTGTTAAAACTAGGCTTGGCTATAATCACGATCAATTAGAAGAGTGGCTTCCAATTTTGCTGACAGGAAAAGTAAATGGAAAAGACGTTGTGCAGGATTATCAAGCGCCAAAATTAATAACCCTACACGCGCGAACCCAAAAAGATTTATCAAAAGTGCCAGCGCGTTGGGATAGAATTGCCCGTGCGGTTGAAATTCGCGATGAAATCCAGTCAGATTTGCCGAAAGAAGAGAGAACTCTGATTTTTGGTAATGGAGATGTTCATTCTGTTAAGGATGCTTTTGAAAAGTTTAACGCAACTGGGTGTGACGGAGTAATGATTGGAAGAGGAATTTTCGGAAAGCCTTGGATGTTCAATAAAAAATATTGGGAAAGTGATTCTGAGTTGACATTGAAACAGCGTTTAAAAATTTTAGTCGAGCACGCAGAGGCTTTTGATAAATATGTCGGACATAAAAATTTTGCTGTAATGAGAAAACATTTCAAGGCGTATGTTGAAGGTTTCGATGGGGCCAAGGAATTGCGCGTTGAGTTGATGGAGACAAAAAACGCTGAGGAAGTTAAAGATATAATTGATAAATTTCTGGTAGGAAAGGGGCTGTAGGTTTTTGCTTGACAAATCTTTATTGTGTGATAGATTACTTAAATCCTCAAATAGAGGAAAAGATCTTTAAGTAAAACTCTCTCCGGAGATTGCTAAAAATAGCTCTCGTCGGAAAAACAAGAAACCAACAGAAAGGAACCGCCATGTCCAAAAACAATGGACCCCCGTCTGCACAATGTGGACTTCAAAACGATCACGACCTCGGCGCCGGCTCCGGTGGTGGCGGGTGCTGCTAATAAGCAACACCCAAAGCCAATCAGAAAAAACTAGAAAGGAGGAAATGAAAACTTGGAACCCAGAGACGAGACTTACAATCTCTATTAGCTCGGGCTGGTAAAAATATAAGCAATATAAATAATAAAAAGGAAAAAACTTATATTCGACAATCCTCTGGAACGCTTAGACCTGTGCTCAGGGCAGGCAGCGTTCCAGAGGTTCTTGGAGAGAATACAAATAACATCCGCATCATCATGATGCGGTTTTTTATTGACAAATCTTATTATAGAGTTATATTGGAAACCTGTTGCGGGATTGGACACCCTGCAACGAGTTCGAAGATGGTTACGTGCGTGACCATGGCCAATTCACGGCCAGCTCTCGGGATACGCGTAGAAGCGATAAGGATTGATGGGTCACAAGGTTTTTGCTCCTTGCCCCTTAGGCATAATAATATAATCCAAAGCTGCTCAGTTTTACTGGGTTGTATCCCGAGAGTAATCTCGGACACGAATCGTACACAAATAGTACACGAATTCAAAACAATAGAAAATTAGTTCTTTATACAAACTGCGCAATGCGCGGTTTTTTTGTTATAATCTTTTCATGTCAAAAACAAATACTCCGCAAAAAGCGCTATATACAAAATATCGTCCACAAAAATTTTCAGAAGTTCTAGGTCAGGATCATGTCGTATCTGTCATCAAAGATACAATTAAAAACGGAAATATCTCTCACGCTTATTTATTTTCTGGATCAAGGGGAACAGGAAAGACTTCAATTGCTAGAATTTTGGCTAGTGAAATCGGCACATCAAATCGAGACCTTTTCGAAATTGACGCAGCTTCAAATAACAGTGTAGAAGATATTCGTGAACTAAATGAATCAGTTACTTCGCTTCCTTATGAATCAAAATACAAAATCTATATTCTCGACGAAGTTCACATGCTTTCAAAGTCTGCTTTTAACGCACTTTTAAAAACTCTGGAAGAGCCACCCGCTCATGTTATTTTTATTCTTGCTACGACAGAGCCGGAAAAAATTCCTGAAACTGTAATTTCTCGTTGTGAAGCTTATTCATTCAAAACGCCAAATCGAACGATCCTGAAAAAAATGGCTATAGATGTTGCCAAGAAAGAAGGTTTCGAGATAGATCCAGCTGGCGCAGAGTTGATTTCAATTTTGGGTGATGGGTCGTTTCGTGACACTCATACAACTTTGCAAAAGCTTATCCGTTCTTCGTCTGACAAAAAAATTAGCTTGGGAGAAGTCGAGAGAGTTCTAGAGGCGCCAAAGAGTGAACTTATAAATAATTTTATAAAATCAATTGTTGAAAAAGATATAGAAAAAGGATTGTCTGTTATAAAAGAATCCAAGGAGTCAAACATTGATGCAAAATTCTTCTTGAAAATTTTAATGGAAAGAATTCGCATTTTGTTGTTGATAAAAATCGGTGTGGACAAGCAAAACTACAAAGACATTATTTCAGAAGAAGATCAGAAAAGATTATCTGAAATTTTAAAAACAGATTCAGATTCTAAAATAAATTCGAAATTCCTAGTTGAATTGATTGATGTTTATGAAAAAACAATGAGGTCGTATGTGCCATATTTGCCGTTAGAAATACTGTTGATAGAAAATTTAAATTAATTTAGTTGTGATATAATTATTTTATTATGGAAGTAAAATTTAATGAATTTGATGATGACTTAAAAGGTCATACAAGAAAAAAGAAGCATAAAAAATGTCCTATAATTGACCTTTTGATTAGAAAAGGGGTTGTTAAAAATAAACGCCAAGCAGACATTTTGTTAGTAGCCATATCGATTGTCCTACTATCGCTTTCTTTTATGATTAGTTATAACGATAGATTTTTTGAATTTGATTTAGGTAACTCTTCAGAAGAAGAATTTTTATACGATGAAGAGCAAGTATAATTTCAATGACAAGGCTTTTACTTTGATTGAGTTATTGGTTGTTGTATCAATAGTATCTTTATTGTCTTCGGTTGTTTTAAGTTCTTTGAATAGCGCAAGAGAAAAAGCTAAAATTACAAGAGCACAACAAGATATGAGGGAAATTTATAATGCTTTTTCTTTGTATGAGCATAAATATGGGTATGGTCCAAAAGGAAATAGTGGAAGCACCTCAGAGTGGCAAAGCTGGAACAGGGCAATGTGTGATGGAAACCATAATATTGCTGGTGGTACTCCAAATAATCCTGATGAACACGATAGACCAAACCAAGCATTTGTTGATTATTTTGAAACGGAATTGACCGAATTTATTTCAGAGATTCCAACTGATCCTTGGGGCAACAGATATGTTATAGATGCCGTCTATAACTGCTTTGAAAATAGTACGGGAGGATGTGAAGGTAGCCCTGATCCTGATGCTGATAATAATGATTTTGTTTATGCAATTGCTAGTGGTGGCCCAAATGGTAGCTATAATGCGAATACCGGTTATCAAGCTGGTGTGATATATGACTCTGACAATGTAGTTTTTGTTGTCTGTGATCACGCTAATTAATTATTAAAAGTTTTTTAGATAACAAAACATTAAACTAAAAACTGCGACCCTTAATTGAGTCGCAGTTGTAAATTAGATATTAGATTCTTCTTTTTTTTCTGGTTCAAAAATCTTTCTGTAAAAATATTTGAAACCAAAATAAGCTATCCAAATAAATGACACTATTGTTCCTGTATAAACAAAGAACGAATGCATGAAAAGAGATTTGTTATCATGACCCAATTCTCCTCCATTAGAAGATGATAGACATAAAATAGAGACTAAAAATAATGGAATGACAACCATCGAAAACCATGTAAACGGTGTGTCGCCGATAGAGAAAATAATTTTTCCAACTTCGTCTTCCATATAAACCAAGGGTGAATTTTCCTTTATCTCTACAAATTTCATTTTAGGTATTGGTTTTGATGGATATGCGTCAGAACGCACATGCTTCAAAACACTTTTCAACCAATCAATATACATTTGCTCCGGCTTTTTATAAAAGAAAAACCACATAAAAGCAGTCTTTAATAAAAACCAAGGAAGAGTTATGGCTATAAAGCCGACTCTGTAAACGAGAATTGCAACTCTTACAATTATTTCTCCAGTCATATTATTAGGGTTTAGTGTTAATGTTCAGGGTTCTCCGAAAGATTACCTTTTTAAAAATATTAAGTCAATTTATTAATTTTTAATAAAGCTGTGTGTGTTTATCCTTGCTTTTTGACGAAATATAACTAATATCAGAAGAGGAATTTGATTATCACTCTGATGTCAAAACCTAGAAAGTACAATACAAAAGCAAACGAAAGGAAAATAATGATAGCAACAACAGGAATGAAAATTGGGTTAGAGGTGACCCGAGGAAAAACCAAGAAAATCTCAACGCTGGAGGGAGATGATACGACAGTTATCATCGAATCCTTTGATTCTATAACGGCCGGCGACGGTGTCAAAAAGGACGATATTGGTGGCAAGGCAGAATTTGCCAATCAGACCACTTGTAATGTCTTTGCGCTCTTGAAAGCTGCTGGGATTCCAAACGCTTTTCGAGGAAAAGTCGATTCAACCAGATTTCTGGCAGATCATTGTAAGATGATTCCGCTAGAGGTGGTTGTCCGTCGCGTCGCTCTCGGGTCTTTTCTGCACAGAAATCCCGGAGTCAAAAAAGGCGAAGTCATGAGCGATCTCGTGGTTGAGTTTTATCTTAAAACTAACAATCGCGGGTTCAATGGAATAAAGATTCCAGAATGTGATGATCCGTATCTTCTTTTTGATGAAGGCAGGCAAGTTTTCTTGCTTTTCAATCCGACGAAGGAGATTTGTCAGGAAAATATCATCGAAACGATTTCGTCAGGTTGTGTCATGCCGGATTTCTTCGATGTGAAGCCTGAAATGATAAAGACCGCGGTTCGCACATTCGAGGTCTTGGAACAGGCTTGGAAAAAGCTCGGCTATACTCTGGCTGATTTCAAGATCGAATTCGGTTTTGATTTCTTTGGTGACTTGATGGTGGCTGATGTGATTGACAATGATTCTTGGCGAGTCATCGATTCACAAGGGGCTCACCTCGACAAGCAGGTCTACCGCGAAGGTGGCGATCTCAAAACCGTCAAAGGTATGTATGAGAAAGTCGCTCAGTTGACCGAAGAGTTCGCACAACAAACCATGGAGTTTGCTCGGTCTTAGTCTCTCGCTCGAAGAAGCTGTAGCCAGCTGAAAATTCTGGGTGGTCTGAATAGATTGTCCCGCAATTTCAGTGTCATCGTCTCGCATTTTGGTGCGGGGCGATTTTTTTAAATAATGTCTAGCTTTATAAACAGTTGAAATTATTAATAAAAATGAGTAGTATATGTTAACTGCTTTTTATTTAAAGCAGAATTATTGCCTGATCGTCTAATGGTAGGACGCCTGGTTTTGGTCCAGGAAATTGGGGTTCGAGTCCCTGTCGGGCAGCAGCCAAGTGAGACCTATCGAGACTCTTAAAATCGCTATATTTTGTAAAGCATTTTAAGAACGAGTCATGGGCACGAACTCCCAAAAGGGGTGTCCTAGACTCCTCAAGTTTCGATAGAAATCAAAGGTAACTATTCTGTCATTGCATACCTGCTGAGAGCAGTAACCAGAACACAAAAGCACCCAATCGGGTGCTTTTGTGTTTGAGCTTACCTGATCTGAAATATACAAAATGCAGCGAAACAAATCACAATACGTTAAAAGTTTGTTTTTGATATACTTCAAATAATGAAATATGACCTAACTAATCTGGATTCAAGAGCTTTTGAAGCTTTGTGTGCTGATATCGTAAAAAAAGAGACCAAACAAAGAGTGGAGATATTTTCGCCTGGAATGGATGGGGGTATTGATGGTAGGTTTTGGTTTGGAGATAGTAAAAAAGGTGTATTACAGGCTAAGCATTATCCATCGTCTTCATATAGCACAATTAAATCCGCAGTAAAAAGAGAGTTGCCAAAGATACAAAAAATTAAACCTGAAAGGTATATCTTTATGACCTCGGGTAAAATTACTGTAACTAGAAAAGATGAGATTAAGAAAGAGCTTGATCCTTACATTGTAAGGGAAGATGATATATGGGGGCACGATGAAATTCAGAACTATCTTTTGGAAGAAGAGAATTTTGATATTGTTCAGAAGTATCCACAACTGTTCGTTTACTCTACCCAAGTACTGAAACGAGTATTTGGAGACTCGTTCAAAAATCTATTGCAAGGTGGAGTAAATGGACGAAGTGACTTTTTATTAGATGAGATAAAAAACGGTGCTAAAAAATTCGTAGTTACAAAAGATTTTGCAAAAGCTCTAGAAAAACTATCAGAAAAACATGTTGTTGTCATAACAGGAGAAGCGGGAATTGGAAAAACCATGCTTTCAAACATGCTGTCATTTGAGTACGTGAAAGAAGGTTATTCATTTTGTGCAATAAGCGATATTAAAGAAGCGGAATTGATTCTGTCGCATTCAAAAGCCTCAGATAAAATTATTTTTTATTATAACGACTTTCTTGGAGAAAGCTTCGCTAGGTTTATGGATGGAGGTGAAGGTTCTCAAATAATGCTTTTTATAAATAGAGTTAAAAAACTCAGAAACGTTCGACTTATACTAAATTCACGAACTACTATTCTAAATAAAGCTATACATAACTTCCATTCTTTTACTAATGGAAGAATAGCCAAAAATGAACATCTTTTAACAATTGAGAATCTGAATCGAGTTGATAAGGCTCTTATGCTTTATAAACATATGTATTTTTCAGAATTAGACGAGAACTATATAGATGAAATATATAATGAAAAAAAGTATAAAAAAATTATTGGACACAGAAATTTTAGTCCAAGAATCATAGAATATATTTTAGAGAAGGATAGGATTGTAGACCTCGATATTGATAAAAGGAATTATTTTTCTTATATAGAAAAGTCACTCGATAACCCAAAGGATATATGGGCAGATTATTTCGAAAAAATTAATCTATGTACTCAGAAACTAATTTTCCTAATAACCTTTAATCAAGGCAAGATATCTGACAGAAATTTAAAATCAGCGTATTTAAATTATATCGAAAAGAACAATATAGAAACTTCTACAGAGTCGTCTTTTGGATATACAATTAAAATCGCATTAAATTCACTAGTGGAGAGGAGTTTGGATGGTAAGGAATTTACATACACACTCTTTAATCCTTCTGTAGGAGACTACGTAGTCAATGAATATTTTTGTAATGAAGAAATTGAAATCACAAAGTTATTGATGTCTTTAAGAAATATTGAATCTTTAAAGTACTTAGTTTCGTTAGAGTCTAGTAGTTACATTACAAAAGACACGTTATTGAAAATACAAAAGAATATTTTCAATTCAGTGCTCAAGGATAAATTAGATGAAATTGATTACGAGTGGTTACTTTTTGTTATAGATATTGATAGCTCAAATTTGGATGTTAAGAGTGTTCGTGAAATATTATCGTCTTTTGTAGAAATGGATAGAAACGATACAAAGAACTTCTCGTCAGGAGAATTTTATAAACTTCCTTATTTGTTAGATTATTTTGATGGCGGCATTGATATTAAAAAATATGACTTTTTATGGAACTATATTAGCAATGATATGGATGACTCTGATTTTGAATATTTGTTTCGCTATATCCCAGAACATGATATTCAAGATGATGAACTTTGTGAATATATAGCAGAAAAATATGAGCAATATATTAAATTAAATATTGATGATCATCTTGATATTGATTACGGTAAATATGTTGAGGTAGAAAGAGATGGCTCGTACGTCGTAGATGAATCAGGAATACTAAGTGAGATGGTTGTTGCTGTAGAGGATAATTTTGTTAACTATAGTTTTCAAAAAGATTTTTTAGAACAAACTTCATTTAATATTAGCGAGTTGCTTGCAGATATTAATTCAAGTTATACAGACAGAGCAGTTGAAGCGTATGATGATGGAATGAAAGATGATCTTGATATCGATTCTTATAAAGAGAGAGCTTATCATGGAGATTCAGAAGAAAGCATGATAGATGAGATTTTTAAGAGATGATTTTCATTCTATTGTTATGTAGTATTTATTTCTCTATAGAAACTGCTTTATCTTTCAATATCAACTTGCTCCTCAGATGCTTCAGTAACTCGCGCTTTTCGTGCAGAGGTCGCTTCCGTAGGATGTGCTTGGCGTAGTTCCTGATATCTATCTCCTTGATTTTTATCTTTTCTTTAACTTCCTTTCCAAGCACTGACTCTTGAAACTCATTGTGGGATTCAATCTCTGCCTTGATCCTGTCTTTCATTCCTATCTCGTCGAGCGATACCACATCGAGTACGTTGGCAAGTTGTTCTATTAGATCTTCTTCTCGCACGTACCCGCACGGGCAGTTCTTGTCCCTAAACTTCGTACATCCGTAGTACACGTATCTGTTAGTAGTTCCATCTTTGAGCTTCTTGAATTTCTCATCCGCAGTCACTCCCGATCCGCACAGTCCGCAGGTAATCATTCTGGTGAAGGCAAACTCTTTGTTCTGATCTCGCACTACGTGGTCGCTTGTGATCCTGTCTTGCACCTGCAAGTATAGATCTTTGGTAATAATCGGGTCGTGTATGCCCTTGTACCACTGTCCGCCCCCTTTCGGATATTCAAACTCTCCGTAGTAGAAGGTGCTTTTTAATATTATGTAAATATTGCTCAGGGTCAGTGGTTTTCCGTGTTTCGTCCTGAAGCGTATGTCATCTTTGAGCCAGTAGAAGAGCTTCCGACCAGACCATCCATCGTATGCGACTTTCTCATACATCTGCTTGATCACATCAGCTCGCTGTTCATCAAGCACCACTTCGCACTTCTTGTTCCTGTCTGAGTGACTCAGGTATCCAGTCGGCGGTACTGATGGCCAGAGTCCCATCTCGCACCTAGCTCGAAGCCCACGCTTCACGTTTACCATCTTGTTGTCATTCTCAAGCTTCGCCTGTGACCCAAGGATCATCAGCAGGAACTTCTCGTTTGGATTGTTGGTGAACTTTTGTCCGTAGGTGCGTATCTCATGAAGTAATCCCTGGTCCATCAAGTCTACGACACTACCAAGGTCGCCCGCATTTCGACTTAATCGATCGGGTGCCCATGTGAGTATTCCGTTGAACTTTCCTTGCCTGATCTCATCGATTAGCTCGTTGTACACTGGTCGCTGTCCAACCTCCTTGGAAGAGTGCGACTCTCGCTTGATCTCCACAATCTCCAGACCCTCACGCTCGGCAAGAGTGATCATCTCCCTGACCTGTGACTCGATTGATAATGCTTGCTTGTCCTCTTGTTCCGTACTTTTTCTCGCATACAGGCAGTACTTAACTCCTGACGGGGAAACCTCTTGTGCCAGCCCCATTTCTGGCTTTTGTATTGTGTTTTCCATACAACACAATGAATGACGCAACTCCCTCTATGAGTCTAGTGAGTCCGAGACTCCCGAAGTTGGTAACTAAATAGCGTCAAATCTGTGCTTTCCGAACAAGCCCGCACTGCCTTGTTTGGGATTGTTCTGTATTGCCTTCAGTATCAAGAGGGCGAATGCGTCAGCCAGATCATCATGCTTTTCCTTGCCGAAACCGATAAGTTGTTCAATAAGTTCTTCGCACCCTGTTTCGGGAAAGAGAACACGTCCCTCTTTTATAAAAGACGTTGTCAATCTTAGTCGAGCCATTTTGTCGCTTTTTCCTGTGGGCACTCCTTCCACGTCATACTTTTGACTCTCGCAAAGCTGTACGAGTGCTTCTTGGTACCCATTATTTTCGATGTATATTTTGACACGGTTATGCTTTTGTTTTTGAACAGCAACCAATGACTTGACGTATTCCATTTGCACAGGAAATACAACCCTTTCATTTATAGGGTTTGGCTGGATGTATATTTCCATCTTGTTTCCATGTCCGTAGATATGTCCAACTACCATTGCGGTGCAATCAGCAGATTCCTTTTGACTTACGGCTAGATCGATACCAATCGCTATACTTCGCAAACCATCATATGGTGTTTTGTTATAGAATTGAATCCATTCTGGATGTACCACTCGCTCGGTAGTCGAAATAATTTTGAGTAGATACTCGCGAGACCAAACAATATCATCCATTGTTATTTCTCTTTCTGCCTCTATTGCTTCAGGGGTCGGATATCTTCCAGGCCAGAGAGGAACGCCATTCTCATCAATGATCGGGTATTCACGATAGATAGCATTCGATAGTCTCATTTCACCATTTTCAATTTTCTTCCTGAGACGCATCAAAACTGAGTCTTCATGCAGAAGGTTGCCGACTACGATGAATCGAGTCTTTTTACTGCCCGCAGGAATTACCTCACTAGCTAGCCAGTTAAATGTCTTGTCCCTACTTTCCTTTGTCTTAACTGAATCAGTATCCTCTATGTCATCAACGATTATGAGATCAGGACGGTGTTCGTTATGTCTCATTCCACGAATACTCTGACCGACCGATCCAATCATTATTTTCACGTTGAGTTTTTTGATAATGATTGCTGTGGCGTTACCGATACTGTCACGCTCCTCAGTGAATGGTCCGAGATCCTTTTGGAGGAGTTCGTTATGAAGAAGCTCATTTTTTATCTCCGTTAGATAGAGTCGAGCTTTTTGTTCGGTTAACCCTTCGATAACGACGAATTTCCGCTGTTGTACACCAAGAATAGACCACAGAACATATGCGGTCGTGATGATGGTTGATTTGGCAGATCCTCGAAAGGCACAGATGACGGCAAACCTTACCGACTCATCCTCAAGAATTCTAAACATCTCCTTATGGAAGTCAGGTGTCTCAAACACCATATATCGATGAAAGTAAATCGGAAAGAAGTGTTCAAAGCTTTTTTGTACAACATCCTTTCGTATACCTTTATCAGACAGAATTATCTCTAGTATCTCCTCGTCCTCATTTTTTCTTTTTTTCTTTGACATGATTTCGTAATGAAGAGAGCTTGAGTGCTTCTCGAATTAACTTCTTCTGCTCTTTAGTAAGTGGCTCATCTCTTGATACAGACCCAGACACTTCGAGCTTGTTGCTATACCGAGCGTTGTGCGTCGAGAGGTATAACCTTATTGCTTCGATCTTCTTGTCACCGATAAGTGAAAAGAGCTGATTCTCGGCAATGTCGGACATGAAGGTGCGACCCTCGGCAAGTGCTTCGTCAACCTTTTTCTCGAAGCGTTTGTTGCTATTGATCCAGCGGTACACGGTCGCTCTCGAAACACTGACTTTTTGGCAGGCAGTCTCGATTGTCGGAGTACGCTTAAGTTGCTCAAGGAACGCCTCCTTGAGCTTTTTCTGGCGAGCGGTAATGGTGTTTTTTCTACTCATACCGCTCAGCTTTAATTCCTGATAATTTCTCGAACCTGTCGATGATGGTCTGGCAGTATTCAGGATCAAGCTCGACACCGATACAGACTCGCTTCGTCTGTTCACACGCAAGGAGTGTGGTGCCTGATCCGAGGAATCCGTCATATACCACGTCCCCGATACGGGTACCGTTTAGAATTAATCGACGCATAAGATCGAGAGGCTTTGTCGTTGGGTGCATCTTGCTTTTGTTAGGCTTCGGACAGACAAGCACGCTCTTATCTTTAGACTTTAGGAATTCATGCACCCCATACCATCCATAGGCGATCAGTTCATGCTGTGGTGCATAGTCCATCCGTCCAACGACGGCATGCGTTTTCACCCAGATAAGAAGTTGACCAAACTTCACCCCTGCTTCCATCATGCCCTCACGCAAGGCAAAGACCATCTTGTCTGAGTTGAAGATGTAGAAGGAGTTCTTGCGTTCGAGGAATGGCGTGACCGCTTCGATCCAGTCACGGGTGAACTTGCGATACTCAGCATCGCTTTGCAGATGGTCGTTGACGATGACCTTATTTTTAGCAAGCGTTTGAAATCCCTGCTTACTCTCGGTAACGGCTACTCCGTAAGGTGGGTCGATAATTACTGACTTTATCTTTAGCTTTCCGATTAGTTTGGCGACCATGTCCTTGTTGCGTGAGTCCGCACATAGGAGTAGGTGGTTGCCGAGGCGAAACGCCTCCCCATACTTAATTGAGTTTGATGACTTCTTCATGTTGATTGAGTTGTTTAAAGCGATTAATAATTACTTGGCAAAACACTGGTTCAAGCTCATTGAGATACGCAGTACGTTTGAGTTGTTCACATGCTGAGAGAATGCTTCCTGAGCCAGCGGTTAGATCGAGCACGACATCACCGACACGAGTACATCGCCTAAGAGCCTTTTCATGCAAGGTTGGATTTTTCTGGGTCGGATGTTGGTATTCTGAACTTGGAAGACGCTTCACGAGCCATATGTTGAATAGATCAAGAATATCGTCAGTGAGGCGATTACCCGTGGTTACCTCCTTGTTTTGAATCTCGTTGAGGTTCTTGAGCTTGTCATTCAGATACGGTTTTCCAATCGTTCCGTATACTGCGTATTCTGTCACTTTGTTGAACGCTGTCTTGGGTGTGGGTGACTGATTATCTTTTATCCAGATGCAGAGACGCTTGGAGTCGATTCCAAGCTCACGGTATGCGTTCTGAAAAAGCCACACGTAACGTTCGTCGCACCAGAAGAAGACGTGCACGTCTTTCTTTGCTACTGACAGTGCGTTCTTCATCACCGTCTTCACGAAGACCTCGTACTCCGCATCAGACTTACTGTCGTCGGTAGTACCGCCATAGCTGGCTTTATTGCTGACACCTTTGTCATACGAAAGCCCTATGTTGAAGGGCAAATCGTCATTGATTAAATCGGCAGTTGCTCCAGCCATCAGTTTCTTTACGTTCTCAGGATGAGTGGCATCTGAACACAACAGTCGATGCCTTCCAAGGGCGAAGTAGTCGCCGGGCTTGATGTCGGTATCCTGAGCTTTTTCAATTTCTTCGTCTTCATTCCACTCACCATTGTTCACATCAAGATTGTCGTCAAAGATGTTAGAAAGATCGAACGAGTCGAAGCCTGCGGTGAGAAGCTCTTCAAGGGAGAAGTCTTGGCAGAGTTTCTCGAAGTCCCACGATGCTCCAGACCTATTCGAAGTTAATAGATAGTCACGAAACTCTGCTTCTGTGAGCAAGCGATTCGGTACACGTACTTCGATTTCTTCATCACCTCGACCAAGGAGGGAAAGTGCCAAGACTCGCTGATTTCCTGCCACAAGTGTGCCGTCTGTATTGATACAGGGTAATTCGGCGACATTGAACTTCTTGAGACTACGTTTTAGTCCCTCAAGCTGGGTTGTTGATAATTTGCGAGGGTTGTTCTTGTACGGAACAAGATCCTTCACTTTGCGACGCTCAGTGCGCCACTCTAATTTTTGCTTAGCCATATTAGTTGTATGGTTAGTTGATAATTAGTACGACAAAAAACACTAACCTTTTGGGTTAGTGTTTTTTGAATTAAACGTGAGGAGATAGTGCTCGATCGTTAACGCAACAACACAACCCGTTTAGGTTGTTATTGTTGCCTTACTCATCAAGCTTGGTTTGACAGAGACTTTTCAGTTCTGCCCAGCATTTTTCCGATGACCGAATGCAATATCCGGGATCGCCTCAAAGGCGAAGCACTGGCAAATGTGATTTATGAATGTACTAATAAAGATTATATCGTACTCAAAAGATGCTTGGCAAGTGTTGGTAACTCAAAGCTTCGCAAATTCGATATTTTAAGCTATTATTGAGGTACAACTGAATATGCAGACCTAACCCCTTTGGTTCGCCAAAGGATATGGTCGAAAGTCCTATCAAGCATAAAAAACCCGTCATGGGGTTGCTTGATAGGCCGTATCGGGAAACTGGTACGAGAGGGTTCGCCCTCTACCCGTGGCGGGCTTTTTGTATCCCGCCATAAAAAGACCTATCAAGTTATGGCAATAATAATTTCAAATCAAGGCAAGAACGCCGTAAAAGTAGAGAAATCATCCTTTGATAAAGAGGACTATTTGCAACGATATATCTACGATAATCCTGAGAGCATTCCACTCTACGATATCAAAGAAGATATCCGTCTTCTTATACTCGCACGAGAGTTTCCAACTAACAGCGGTCCAATCGACGCTATTGGTATCGACCAATACGGAGAGTTATATATTGTAGAAACTAAACTCTATAAGAATCCAGACAAGCGTACTGTTATTTCACAAGCTCTCGACTATGGAGCGGCACTCTGGAAGCATTCAAACGACTTCAACGAATTTCTTGGTATCCTCGACAACCATACACAAAAAGTTTTCAATTTACGAACTACAGACAAGTTAAAAGATTTTTTCCAACTTTCCGATGAAGAGGTCGAGTCAACAATAGATAAGGCACGCACCAATCTCAATAACGGCATATTTCATTTCGTCGTCTTGATGGACAAGCTCGATGACCGTCTCAAGGATCTTATTTTATACGTGAACCAGAACAGTCAGTTTGATATCTACGCCGTCGAACTCGAATACTACAAGCACGACACCTACGAGATCATCATTCCGAAGATATTTGGAGCAGAAGTAAAGAAGGACATTACTGTTTCGTCTTCTGGCGGTTCTCGTCGTAAGTGGACAGAGGAGGCTTTACTTGAAGATGCTCGTCAGAAACTTACACTCGATGAGTATCGAGGTTTTGAGCAGATATATAACTTCTCCAAGGAGCACGCTACCGAGATGCGACTTGGAACAGGATCATACGGTTCATTCAGTCCAATATTTGGAAACATCTCCGACCGCTCACTCTTCACTCTCTCAACCGATAAGCGTTTGGCATTCAATTTCGAGTGGACTGCCAAGGTAAGTGAGTCATTGGCAGAGGAATTTAAGAACAAGCTTGAGTCCATCGGCTTCTCATTCCCTGAGAACTACAGGGAATTGAGACCGAGTGTTATGACGGAAGAGTGGTTATCAAAGACCGCAGATTTTATTAATGTAATTGGAGAGTTGCAAAAGTCCTCCTAAATTAAGGCTTGGTAATCCACTTTCATTAAGGGTAGATTTATTGTAAACTTATGGTAAGTCACTATTTATGACAAAACAGGAGGATAAATTTAAGGAGTTACCAGATATGCTTACGCTTCAGCAAGCGTCAGATATCTTAAACGTACACCCTAACACCCTCCGTAATTGGGATAATGAAGGTGTACTTAAGGCAATTCGATACGGCAAGCGTGGTGATCGTCGTTACCATAAAGAAGACGTCATCGAGCTTTTGAATAAAAACAAGTAAATTATTATGGCAAGTCTATTTGGAAAACATCGGTTAAGGCAATTAGCCGCAAAGATTAATACGGAAGATGTTCAAGAATATATTGAACTTGTTCAAACATGGCACAAAGACTATAAAGATGGCACTCTTAAGACTGATAAAGAGACTTCACGTGAGCAGGCGTACAATCAAGACTTTTTTATAAAGATTCTTGGCTATAAAGAAAAACCATCAAATCCATACAGTCTTGAACCAAAGGCGACTACTGAGAAAGGTCAGTTACCTGATGCAGTTTTGAGTTATTCCGATCCTGAACAAGACATCAAAAATATTGCCGCAGTGGTTGAGCTTAAAGGGGCAAGTGTTGATCTTGAGCGACCTCAAAGACGTGAAGGCAACATGAGTCCTGTTCAGCAGGGGTTCAAATACAAAGCCCAGTATCGCAACTGTCCGTTTGTCGTCGTAAGTAACTTTTGGGAGTTTCGTTTATATCGAGACAATTTGCTCGACTATGAGGTCTGGAATTTAGATGATTTAGTTAACCCAGACAATGATTACTTTTTATTTAAGACTTGGTTTGCGCTCTTAAAATTTGAAAACTTTGCGTCTGTTTCTGGCCCAAGCAAGACAGAAGAGTTGTTGACTGATATTCGCATCGAACAGGAAGAAATTGGAAAGAAGTTCTACAAGGTTTACCGAGAAGCGCGCTTAGAACTTCTGCGTGATATTTATCGCAATAATCCATCCGTTAAGGAGAACATCGATTTTGGTATTGAGAAGGCACAAAAAATCATCGACCGTATTGTTTTCACTTGTTTTGCAGAAGATACGGGGTTATTACCTGACAACACTCTCCATCGAGTGTTGAAAGCATCTGATGGCTCGGCTTTTGGAGGTTCGCTTTGGAATACTCTCAAAGGTTTCTTTGAGGCAATTGATGTTGGAAGTCAAAAGTTAGAAATACCAGATGGATACAATGGAGGTCTGTTCAAACATGACTCAGAGTTGAATAATCTAAAGATTAATGACGAGCCACTAAAAACTGTAATTTCTCTAGGTTTATACAACTTTGAAGAGGATCTCAGTGTCACTATCCTCGGTCATATCTTTGAGCAATCCATTAGTGATCTTGAAGAGATTAAGAGCAAGGTCAGTGAGAGTCAAAATTTAGAATCTATTGCTCACAGTCGTCGGAAGAAAGATGGTATCTTTTACACACCTGATTATATTGTTCGTTATATAGTTGATAATTCTTTGGGGTTGTATCTGCGTGAACACGAGGAGAAATTTAAAGAAGAATTTAAGCTTAAGGGAGATATTAATGATGAAAATTACGAAAAACGTGAACGTCAGGTTTATGAAAAGTATCAAAAATTTCTTGAAGGAGTGAAGGTGCTTGATCCAGCTTGTGGTAGCGGTGCGTTTTTGGTGTATGTGTTTGATTATTTGATGGCTGAGAATAAGCGTGTCGCCAGTATTCTTGGTGGGGGTTTGTTTAGTACTGATCAATATATTCGCTCAATTCTGAAGAATAATATTTTTGGTGTTGACTTAAATGAGGAATCTGTAGAAATTACTAAGCTTAGCCTCTGGCTTAAGTCAGCAGAGAAAGGAAAGAAACTTACATCTCTCGATAAAAACATCAAGTGCGGTAATAGTTTGATTGATGATCCTGCGGTTGCCGGTGGTAAGGCTTTTAAGTGGAAGGAGGAGTTTTCAGAAATCATCCAGAACGGAGGATTTGATGTAATAGTTGGTAATCCTCCATATGTAAGATTGCAAGGTATTAGATCAGTTAGCGATGCTGATGTTGATTACTACGAACAACAATACGAAACTGCAAGGGGCAGATTCGATCTGTACGTTTTATTTATAGAAAAAGCGATGCAACTGTTGTCTAATCAAGGTAAGGCATCGTACATTCTGCCTCATAAATTTTTAGGTTCAAAATTTGGTGAAGCAACTCGCCAGTTTCTAACTAAGAATAACTATATAGAAAAATTGGTTCATTTTGGTTCTCATAAAATCTTTACAGATGCCTCCACTTACACGTGCATTTTACTTCTTTCCAATAACAATAATGCAGTAGCCTATAAAGCCTCGTCGCCTGATTCCTTACTTGATGATTCTGGTTTTATAAATGTTCCATACAGTAATCTTAATGAGGAGGGTTGGGTATTTACAGATGAAAGTAGCAGCTTATTGCTGAATAAAGTTAAGTCTCAGCCAGTAAAGCTAAAGCACGCTTTCAATAAAGTCTCTCGAGGGGTAGTGACAGGTGCTGACAGCATCTTCATATTTACAGGCAGAATTGATGGGAATCAATTCAAAGGTTTCTCAAAAGAATTAGAATCTGAAGTTATTTTAGAATCAGATATAGTTCAACCATTACTAATGGGCGGTTCTGTTGGTAGATACACGATTTACGATAATGACCTTTTTATCCTCTATCCACATAAAGTTGATGATCACGGTAAGACAGTTTCTTTTTCCGAGAGTGAATTATCAAGCCGTTACCCTAAAGCATTTGCATATTTATCATTATTTAAAAATGTACTTGTCGATAAAAAGATAAAGTATAAGACTAATCCTGAGTTCTGGTTTTCACTGCATAACTCAAGAGAAATTGCTGTCTTTGAAAATCGCAAAATTATTACTCCTTACCTAGCGTTAGGTCCTAACATGTTGATCGATGACAAGGGATTTTATACTAATGATAAGTGTACGAACCTTGTGTTTAGGGATAGTGACGATGTAAATTTACAAAACGCTTATTTCGCTATTTTGAATTCTAAACTTACTGCTTATTACATAAATAAAACAAGTTCGGAGTTTTCTGGTGGGTATTTTGCTTATACAAATGTTTATCTTGAGCCGTTTAGTTTCCCTAAAATGCAAGAGGAAACTATTAATCTTTTTTCTTCTAAGGTAGAAAAGATAGCAGATAAATCTAAGATATTAAACGATCAGTCAGAGAGGTTCCGAGCTTTAATCTCAAGTGAATTTGATAAAGAGTGGCCATCAAAACTACGTGATTGGTGGAGTTTTGATTTTGATCAACTTGTAAAGAAGCTAAAACTAAAGCTTTCTTTGCAACAAAAAGATGAGTTTTATTCATTGCACCAGAAGTATCAAAAGGAGTGCCTAGAGAATAACAATGAAATATTGAGAATAGAGAGTGAAATCGATCAGCTAGTCTATGAGGTATACGAACTAACTTCTGAAGAAATAAGGCTACTAGAATGATATGGGAGTAAGATGTTAAGAAATTAAATTTATAATGAAATTAAAAAAGATAGAAAAGATAAATTGTGGTAGCTTCGATTCTTTTCAGTGGGACAGTGATGTTCCTGTTTTTCATGACAGAGTAAATATAATTCTTGGTTGGAACGGTTCTGGTAAAACAATTTTTTCACGTCTATTGAATACCTATGAAAAAGGATCTCTTGTAGAAGAAGATAATATCTTCGGTGCCACCTACTCAGTTGTGTTTGATTCAGCAACCAAAAAACATGATGATCTGACAGGTTGTCACAACAAAATAAGAATATTCAATGAAGACTATATTCAAAACATTATTGCAAAAACTCACTTAGAGTATGTTGTTGCACTTGGTGAGACAGAAGTAGACTTCTCTAAAAAACAAAAGGAATTAAATGATGCAGAAGACGAATTGACCAAGATGGTGAAGTGTAAAAATGAGCATGACGAAATAGCAAAGAAGGTTTCAGATAGTATTAGAAGATTGAATGGTATTGGTCATATTAAAAAGGATCCAGTTGTAGAAAGTAACGGGCTGTATAACTCCTACTCGAAGTCTTCTTTTGAAAAAAGAATAGAATGGTTTGATAAACAGGTGGAGAGTGGTAAAGGTATAGATTCTTTTATTCAAAATGAAGAAAACTTACAGCAGTTACTTTCAACACTTTCGAACTTATCTGAAAAGGAGCGGGAGTACAAGATTCTAAAAAAATGGAATGATTGGTCTATTGAAAAAATAGAAAAGATTAATCATTATCTGCAGTTTGCTCCCAATTACCAGAATTCTGAAAGGATCAGTAAGTTTTCTGGAGATAGTTCAGAAGAAAAGTGGATCAGAGATGGTGTTGATGTGCATAATCTTACATCACAAGAAGATCAACTTAGTAAATGTTTATTTTGTGATTCAGATATTTTAAATAAGGACGAGCTGCTCAAACATTTTTCTAATGACATTATTGATTTAAATAAAGCTCTTGATGCTCTAAGTATTTCTGTGGAAAGTGGCTTGTTAGAAATAGCAACCTGCGAAAGTTTCTACTCTACAGAGAAAACGAAAATCGATGAATTTTTAAAATCCATAAAAAAGAAAATTGTAGAGAAGAGAAAAAGTAAAACTGACTCCATTGATAAAGTAGAATATTCAAATCTATTTAAGACACAAGAGGCTTTTGATGCCAATGCTACAGCGTGGAATATAGAAAAAGATTACGTTGCAAGAGAATACAAGAATTACAAAAAACAGAAGAATGCATTTGAATTTTGCGTTAAACAATATGCTGAAAAAGAAGAAGGAATTAAGCTATTGAATACTGAATTAAAAGAACTTAAAAAAACTGCTAAAAATGTAAAGATTCCTGCAGATAGAATTAATTTATTACTTAGAGCAACATTTCCTTACAAAAAACTAGAATTAGATGATTCGGGGGATGAAGTTGGTTACGCACTAAAACGTAATGGAAGCGAATGTAATTTTTCTAGTTTAAGTGAAGGTGAAAGAAATTTTATTGCACTAGCATATTTTTTGATATCGATAAATGATGAAGAAGACAATAAATTAGATGAAGAATCAATTATTGTTATTGATGACCCAGTATCTAGCTTAGATTCGGACACGCTCTTCCAGGTCTTTGCAATATTGTTTGGTGAAATTGAAAATAATGAAAAAAGACAGTACTTCATATTGACCCATAATCTAGATTTTTTTGGTCACTTAATTCAAAACTTTAGAAAGGCAGACGGGAATTTAAAAGACGATCTGGTAAATTTTTATCAAATTAGACTTACGGCAAAAGGTTCAGTGATTGATAAACTGCCAGATAGTTTAAAGAAATATCGCTCTGATTACCAATATGCCATATCAAAACTTGATGAAATCAAAGACAGCCAAGAATTGGATGATAATATTTTAGCCGCAAATCTTTTGCGTCGTGTGTTAGAGACATTTTTACATTTCAAGTATGGACATGGTGATTTGCGTAGCAAGACAGATAAGTTGTACTCAAAGTATAAGGATATAAAGAAAGGTAAAATAGATCCTGCAAAGATTGGAGAACTAGAACAAGAGGTTTCTCAAAATAAAAAAGCAATCGAGCGATTCATAAATCACGGATCGCATGAATTTTTGGGTATTGAAAAGTATGACATTTCGATCTTGCAAGGCAGTAAGCAAAGGATTGAAAATTTCTTTGAAATTATAAAGGTAATCGATACAGATCATTACAAAACTTTTATGTTGACTGAGCAAGAAAATTAAATCATGAATTTAACAAAAACAGACTTTAAAGAATATCTAATTTGCCCTAAATGGTTATGGGTAAAAAAGAAGAAACCTGAACTCTATGTTGAGGGTGAAATGTCTTTGTTTTTGGAGAAGCTCATCAAGGATGGCTATGAGGTAGAAGAATACGCACAAAAACTTTTTCCAGAAGGTGTTGAAGTTACAGGAGATAAATCCACACTGATAGCTAAGACTAACGATCTGCTACAAGAACATAAGACAATGTTTCAGGCGACCTTTCAGACAGAGAATGGTCTGTTTGCGAAAGTGGATGTTCTGGCTTTCAATAACGAGACTCAAAAGTGGGATCTGTACGAAATCAAAGCCAGCTCAGAGATAAAGACGGATTTGCAACACAATCATTTGAAAGACATCACTTTTCAGACCATAACTGCCGAAGAATCGGGAGTTGATGTTGGTAATAGTTATATCGTGCATATCAATAAGGAGTACCGTCGTAATGGAAACATTAATCCACGTGAGCTTTTTATCATTGAGGATGTAACCGACAAAGTTCAGGCAGATAAAGAAAATGTACGCCTTGAAATAAACGAAGCTCTATCTCTACTAAGCAAAGATGAAATTTCATTTGATGGATGTGAATGCTTATACAAGAGCCATGGTCAGAGATGTGATAGCTTCGAGTTATTCAATCCAAAAGTGCCAAAGTACTCTGTCCACCATATCGTTACAGGCAAGAAATTGCAGAGTTTGTTGGATGACAATATTCTCGATGTAAAGGATATCCCTGATGATTTTGATCTCACTGATATTCAGCGTGGGAAAGTCGTGCTTCAAAAATCAGGCAAACCACTCATCGATACAGACTCAATTCGAGAGACGCTTTCAAATCTTACATTTCCTTTGTATTTTCTTGATTACGAGACGTTCGGAAAACCATATCCAGTACTCGACGGATATAAGACGAATCAGCAGATCGTGTTTCAGGTATCGATCCATATAATGCAGGAGAATGGTGATATCGAACATTGTGAATATCTCGGTAATGACTTTGAAACAGCAACAGCAGGATTACTTGAAAAGATGCGAGAAAAGATTGGTCCTACAGGAAGCGTCATTGTATGGAATGAAGGATTTGAGAAAGGAAGAAATAAGGAGCTGGCGGAAATCCATCCCGAGTATGCTGACTTCCTAGAAGATATCAATAGAAGAGTGTACGACCTTATGCTCGTTTTCAAAAAGGATTATCTACATCCAGACTGCTTCGGGAGTGCCTCGATCAAAAAAGTTTTACCAGTCTTGCTTCCTGAGCTTTCATACAAGAATCTTGAAATCCAAGATGGAACGATGGCATTGAGTGAATGGGAGCGAAGTACCACAGACAGTGTTAGTCCGACAGAAAGAGAAAGCATCAGAGAGAATCTCTTGAAGTATTGCAAACTGGATACTCTGGCGATGGTGGAGATATGGAAGGTATTAAAAGCAATAACATAACTTTAATATGGAATTTAATTTAGGAGACATTTTAATACAGACACTGAAAAGCTTTTGGCAATTCAAAGGACTCTACCTAATGGCAGGAGGAGTTTTGCTCCTCGCTCTTACTTTCAGGATACTGACGGATCTCCTAGATAGAAAAAGCAAGATTAAGTGGTTTCTTGGTAAGAAGAATATACAGGATCTCCAATACCTTACACCCACAAAATTCGAGAACTATATTGAGGAGCTGTTTCGCTCACTTGGATACAAAACGAAAACCGTCGGAGGTAGAGGTGACGGTGGTATCGACGTAGAAGCAGAAAAAGACGGCATTGTTCACTACATCCAATGCAAGAAATTTATCACCCGTCAAGTTCCTGTCGGAGCCGTTCGGGATTTTTATGGAGCGATTGCGGATAAGATTGATGGCGGTAAAGGATACTTCATAACCACGAATGTATTTACTCTCGATGCTGAGAAGTTTGCCGAAGGAAAACCTATCGAACTCGTTGACCGCTTCAGGCTCATGGAATACGTGAAGCTCGCGAATGTAGAAATGCCTGTAGCGGATACTGTGTGTCCAAAGTGCGGAGGACAGCTGGTTGAGCGTAAGGGCAAGTACGGTAGATTCATGGGATGCAGTACTTATCCCAAGTGTGACTACACGAGCAACCTATGAGAAATTCAGAAATCAATCAGAAAATAGTAGCCCTTTGGAACAAGCATTTCGCTGGTAATACCGATGTCTACTCTCCGCTTTTTTATGATGAGCTACACAAAGATCGACTGGTGTTTGTGGGAATGAACCCATCATTCAGTGCTCGTGGTTTCAAAACCATCCTCAAAAATACAGAGTATGCAGATACCGACATGGTCTCATTTTTCAAATGGCAGAATATCTCATCCAATCCAAAGCTGATTGATGACTGCATCAAGATGGAAAACTATGCATACCAGAACTACTCCCAGTACTTCGGCAGACCAATAGAGATTGCCAAGAAAGTTGGACTAGAGTGGCAACACATCGACCTCTTTCTATACAAGGAAACATCCCAGAGCAGTTTTATGAACCGTGTGCGAAGCAAGGGTAAGCTTAACGAATTCGGAATGGATCAGATCAAGCTGTTTGAGGAGATATTGGTACAGACCGAGCCTCGCTGTGTCGTGGTCACCAATGCGACAGCTTCAGAGATACTCCGTGAGTATATAAAGGATGATCTTTCGTGGGATGCAGAACGTGGCTTCCATTGGTTCACCAGAGGTGGAAAGAAAATCCCAATGTTCTTCACCTCAATGCTTAGTGGGCAGAGAGCACTTGATCGTTGGTCGTACGAAAGACTCGTTTGGCACATCGGACAGGCGGTGAACGGAAAATAATTTAGATACTATTTTCCTCTATCACAGAATATTTTATAATTATTCTGTGATAGTGCATCTTAAGTCGAAACAATACTACATAGACCTATACGACAAGCATACCGTCGAGCGTTGTCGTCGTCTTGAAAAGAGTCAGTCTGAAACTGAGATTCCGAAAGATAAGAAGGTTACAAAGAAAGAAGCTGAGGCGGTTAAAAACTACGTCCACGAGCTGATGCTCACGTTTGAAAAGGGTGAGCGTTATCTCAATAAGGAGAAGACCATCAATGAATGGATGGAGCGAGATCGACAACGGGATGAATTACTAGAGCAAGCCCAACCACCAGAAGACATCCGTTGCCTTACCTGTCGCAACCGTATCGCCGTCTTAGACAAGCAACTTTGGCACGGAGACGAAGACAAGTCTGACCGTGTCCTCTTTATGTTTGAATGCCCGAACAAGTGTCTACCACGTCGGGCATTTTTTAATGATGGTGAGGAGTGGCGATCTAAACCCCACCTTTGTGCTAAGTGTGCCAACCCGACTAAGCATGTGGTTTCCGACGATAAGGAAAAGATGATAACGACGTATACCTGCACGAAGTGTAAACACGTTGAGACGGATGAGTATGTGTGGTCCAAGACGGAAGACGAGTACGATGAACATTTTGCTGAAGATCGAGATCGCTTCTGTCTGACTGAGGAGAAAGGTCGTGAGTTCCAAGATATGAAATGGAATATGGAACGAGCGGGTAAGTTCATGGAGGAATGGGATGAAAAGCAGAAGGCTCTAGCGAAGAGACTGGAAGAGAACCCGCAAGGATTTCATCGAGAAGGTGTTGGTTATAGGTGTGCCATTTGTGGAGACAGTACTCCCGAAGGAGACAATTGGTACGACAAGTACGGCATCAAATGCCTCGTCTGTCAGAAAGCGATCGACAAGAAAGAGATACCAGCGTCTCTCGCAAAGAACAAGGACAGTTGGTACACCAAGCATGATTTCGACCATTACTTCAACGTCAAAGGACAGACGCTTCAGAAGTGGATCAGGGAAAGCATCGTCAAACCCCGAACCGTCAGTCACTACGGCGAGGGCGTGCATACCCAGCTGTTCCTAATCAAAGACAACAAGGATTTCCTGCCTCCAAAGAAACTTCTTGAGTCGCACATGGTTAAGGAGATAAAAGATGGTAAGGAGTGGAACCAGATGCACCCGTGGTATCACTTCGGCGATCCGCACGTAATCCTCAAAGGATACAAAATAATGGATCATCTTCGTGTGGTTCCGCCTGAGGAGATGAAACAGCGTGAGGAGGAGCGGAAAGCCAAAGATGAAGCTCGTCGACTGCATCGAGAGAAGGTAAAATCTGCCAGAAAGGTTCGCAAGAAGCGTAAATGAGACAGAGACCGAGACGGGTGTTTTGTGTCTCATCTGTATCATTCACAAAATGACCCCTGAGACCGAGACACCTCATACAAGGAGTAGAAGGGGTGGTGAAATACCCTTACGGGGTCTTACTACGCAAGTTCACATCCGTGACAGTCAGCACGTGATCTGTACCCCAAAAAGTGGACACAGATAATCTCAAAATACTGTTTTCTTTTGTTAAGATTAATCAATTAATAAAAGAAACATGAGAATAAAATATACAAAAGAACAAATGGATGAGTTTAATAA
>Ga0210020_1000099_pt1 | contig 94015 bp, 85 predicted proteins | sample CryGeymeta201514_FD_183980 | JGI IMG/M metagenome (GOLD analysis project Ga0210020, IMG submission 183980) | Groundwater microbial communities from Crystal Geyser aquifers in Utah, USA - Crystal Geyser metaG 2015-14 (SPAdes) (version 2) | ecosystem: Environmental > Aquatic > Deep subsurface >... | reverse complement strand
GCACCATCTAAACCTGCTGGACCTTGAGGACCCATTGGACCTGTTGCACCGTCTAAGCCATCAGCACCATTTAAACCTGCTGGACCTTGAGGACCCATTGGACCTGTTGCACCATCTAAGCCATCAACACCATCTGCACCATTTAAACCCGCCGAACCTTGAGGACCCATTGGACCTGTTGCACCATTTAAGCCATCAACACCGTCAGCACCATTTAAACCTGCTGGACCTTGAGGACCCATTGGACCTGTTGCACCGTCTAAACCATCATTACCTGCCGGACCTTCAGGACCCATTGGACCTGTTGCACCGTCTAAACCATCAGCACCATCAGCACCATTTAACCCTGCCGGACCTTGAGGACCCATTGGACCTGTTGCACCGTCTAAACCATCAGCACCATCAGCACCATTTAAACCTGCCGGACCTTGAGGACCCATTGGACCTGTTGCACCATCTAAGCCATTAGCACCATCAGCACCATTTAAACCTGTCGGACCTTGAGGACCCATTGGACCTATTGCACCGTCTAAACCATCAGCACCATCAGCACCATTTAAACCTGCCGGACCTTGAGGACCCATTGGACCTGTTGCACCATCTAAGCCATTAGCACCATCAGCACCATTTAACCCTGAAGGACCTTGAGGACCCATTGGACCTGTTGCACCATCTAAGCCATCAACACCATCAGCACCATTTAACCCTGCCGGACCTTGAGGACCTGGAGTTGAGCTACCACTTGTTTTTGCATATAGTGCATAGGGCACACTCAGTAGTTGACTAGTTCCTGTTATTGTATAATTGGTACCACCAGTGATATCAATTTCAGTTTTTATAAAGTAGGTATTATTTCCCCAATCTATGGTGGTGAAATCTCCCGAGACAAGGGTTCCCATTCCAATTTCTAAACTAACCAAACCGTTTGTATTGGTTGTTGGTAATTGCGTTTCAACATAAATAGCTGTTCCGCTTGCAGAACCTTCTAAGATGCTTAATTGCATACCAATATTCTGTGATGCAAGAATAGCGTCACTATTATCTCTAATAACAGCTTGATAACTTAATTTTTCAGGGGTTTGAGCAAATATATTTGTCATAAATAAAATGCTCAATACTAATAGTAAGTAGATTTTTTTCATTTGGTTAATTTTTAATGATTTTGAATGATTTAATAAGGCTTTGGTTGTTTAAATAAACATGTAAATGATACATAGCATTGGGCAAATCTTCTATGTTAATGATTGTTTTTTCTTCTGAAATAGTACTTGATTTTACAGGACGCCCAAGTAAATCGAAAATTTGGAAGCTAAGATTTGTGCTATTTAATTTAGTTATTTCTAAATTAAGTTCTGAAGTACTCGGGTTCGGAAATGCTTTAACACTCAATTTAAATGTGTTTTCAAGAGTATTAAGACTTTCAAGTTGAATGGCATATTGAATACCTTGATGTGCTGATCCGTTTGAACCTTCTAAAGTATTGTAGAAAACCTGTCCTATAGAATAATTTATAGAACCTTCTGTATTGGATGCTATTCCCGCAGAGCTGTTTAAAGTCTCTTGACCTTTAACAGTAATAATTCCTAAGCCAAAAAAAAACAAAACAAAAAAAGCGGCAGTTTTGTTTTTAGAATTTAAGAATTTGAATGTTTGAATGTAAGTTTGTTTCATAGAGTTTGGATTTTGGGGTTATTATTTTTTGTTAAATCGAATTTAGCACAGGAGTTTATTTAATAGTATGACTTTTGTCATGTTTTAAATAAAAAATTAACTTTGGTCTAATTATTATGTATTTCAACGATTTTATTTTCAATTATTTAAACAAAAATTGTATTTCATCGATATTGCAAAGTTATGTTTATAAAAAGTAAAGTAATTTTTTTTTAGCTGAGATGTTATTAAGTGTAGATATAAAACGTATTTATTTAGACCAAAATGTTTTATTCTGAAGATTTTTTTTATTGATTTATTAGTCTAAATAGATTTAAAAAATGATAAATTTTGTTGCAATCATCTGTTTTTTCTTCAAAGGGTTTTTTTATTAAAAAAAAAATAGGAGGTAATATGAGGAAATGTATAGGTTTTATTTTACTTAGATTATTTTTTAAAACGCTCCACTAATTTTCGTGCAAGATTATAAACAAAATGGTTGGTTCTGGCATAATAAAAGGAAATAAGGCTGACGACAATAATAAACAATAGAGCACCAATAACCGCTTCGGTTGGGTTTAAGGATTCATTATAAAATCGTTTTAAACCAACACCTGTAAAACTTCCAAAAAGGATGATAAAATGGATCACATATATTGATAGTGTTTTTTCTCCAATACGGGCGATTAATGATTGTTTTAAAAAGTGTTCAAATGAATAAAATACCCCAAAAAGAACCAATACGTTGCCCAAACGTGTAAACAGGTAGTTATAATCGGCGCTTAGAAAAAGTAATTCTATATCTGTTAAATAATATAGTTCTTTTAAAAACCAAGAAGAATGATAAATGAGAAAATAGCCAATCACAAAAAAAGTTATGATGGTAAACACTTTAAAGAGATTTCTATGAGCATGCCTAAAAAAAATAGTCGATAAAAATGCACCAAAAGCTGCATAGCCAAACCAAGGTAAAATAGTAAAGACAGAACCATTGACTGTGGTCATATAATTAGCAAAAAAAAGAGGGATGTTTGTTATTATCAAATTTCTATATAAAGGTTCGGTTATAAAACATAAACATCCTATAATAAATAAAACTATAGAGAAAACATAGCTATGTTTTTTTAAAAGCATATGTAATCCTATTAAAAAAATAAGAGACAATCCAATGCATTGTAAAACATCAATCACCAAAAAATATGTATCAAAATAACCTTGAAACCAACTCACTAAGTTAACACGAAGGCTATATCCAATAACTATGAGTAATGAGCCTCTAAATAACCCTTTTTTTATTCTGGGTAAATCATCGCCTTTGGCATAGGCACGCAATAACAAATAGGCAAACACCAATCCAGAGATGGTAAAAAAAGTTGGAGCTGTAATACCTCTAAAGTACGACCATAATTTGTAAACTTGTTGCGATGTGTCCCTATAGATTGGATCTAATAAAGTATCAATAAAATGCCCTTGTAACATCATTAAAATGGCAAAGGCTCTTACGGCATCAATAAAATATAATCGGTTAGTATTCAATTAAAGCTGGTTTATCGAGAATAAATATAAACTAAATATTTAAAAACAAAGATATCTTAATAAACCAAATGTAATATATTAGTATGCAACTTGTAGCAAATATTTATGACATCTATCAATAATATTATAGCAGATTTTGCCTCCTTCATATGGGGTTTGCCCTTGGTAATTTTACTTATTGGTGGTGGATTATATTTATTAGTGATTTCCAGATTAATGCCTTTTAGATATTTGGGTCATGCTTTAAAAGTCTTAATGGGTGCATACGACAATAAACTTGATAAAGGAGAGATTACCCATTTTCAAGCTCTAACAACAGCCTTATCTTCAACCATTGGAATGGGGAATATCGCCGGAGTTGCGGTAGCGATAGGTATTGGTGGGCCAGGGGCCATGTTTTGGATGTGGGTTAGCGCTATCATTGGCATGGTGACCAAGTTTTTTACTTGTTCATTGTCCATCATGTTTAGAGGAAAAGACAGTGCCGGAAATGTGCAAGGGGGCCCCATGTATTTTATTGTGGAAGGTTTAGGAAAATCATGGAAACCTTTAGCATCCTTTTTTAGTGTTTGTGGATTGGTAGGGGCCTTGCCAGTTTTTAATGTAAATCAACTTAAACAGGCAATTAATGACGTCTTGTTGATACCAAATAATATTGAAGTAACCTTTATGTCAAACTTGATCATAGGATTCCTATTGGTTTTTGTGACTTCCATAGTTATTTTTGGAGGAATAAAGCGAATAAGCATTACGGCTTCCAAGCTTGTTCCAACCATGGTGTTACTTTACTTTTTTATGGTCATTATCATTTTAGTGATATACAGAGATCAAGTGCCTAAATATTTATCTTTAATGGTTACAGAAGCATTTAATGCCTATCATTATAAAGGAGATACATTTTTAGGAGGTGTTTTGGGAGGATTGATTCTTTTAGGAATTAGAAGAGGCGCTTTCTCTAATGAAGCTGGCATTGGAACAGCTCCCATGGCTCATGGTGCGGCAAAAACCAACGAACCTATTAGAGAAGGATTGGTTGCTATGTTTGGTCCTGCCATTGACACTCTTTTTATTTGTACACTTACAGCTTTGGCTATTCTGGTTACAGGCGTATGGCAAACAAGTGATTCTAATGGGGTTTCTTTAACAGCTAGTGCCTTTGAAAATGCCATTCCATTTTATGGAAAATATATGTTGTTGCTATGCATTGCAACCTTTAGTATTTCTTCATTGTTTTCATATTCGTACTATGGAACCAAGTGCATGTCATTCTTATTTGGAGATCATAATAAACATTATTACCATTATGTTTATATAGCCAGTATTATATTAGGAACTACAACATCATTAAATTTGATGCTAAACTTAATAGACAGTGCTTTTGCTTTAATGGCGATTCCAACCATGATTGGAACGATTATTTTGGCGCCTCATACATTAAAAGCGTTTAAATTATATAAGTCAAAATATCTTTAAAACTTCTATGTATGATTTCTTACCTATTCATTTAAACTATAAATATTTTTTAAATTTAGTGCTAAATTAATATATTTATGCTAAAATAATATATATGACTATTGATCTATGTCCAAATTGTGGTTCAAGCACTTATATTAAGAGCGGAATAATAAATAACAGGCAGCGTTATAAATGCAAATCTTGCGCCTATTTTTTCTCGGTGAATAAAGTGGGAAAAAAAATAGATGATTATTATGTTAATAAAGCATTGCAGTTATATTTAGAAGGGCTAACCTACCGGGAAATTGAGCGTATTTTAGGAATTTCGCACGTAAGTATCATGAACTGGGTTAAGAAGTATAACATTAAAAGACCCTTAGGTTCAAACTATCATCCAACCTATAAAATACTAAGTGCTACAGAGTTGTCAAATTACTTCCAAAACACTAAAAACTTATCTGGCGCTGGTGTGGTAGTAACGGAATTGGGAGATAAGTTTATGCTTATAAAATGGGAACGATTTAGAGATTAACTATATAAAATTAACATAAAGATATATTGATTTTTTTTTAACTATTACTTTTTTGCAGATTAGCATGGCACACAAAACCAATTGATTAACTAATCATTCAAAAATTTATGAGAAAAAAGAACAACGTATTGTTAGGGTTATTTTTATGCCTCTTTCAGTTAGTGTTTTCACAAGGTTCGCCCGATTACAATGGCGGATTGAAGGTGAAACTTGATGAAGATGGTAAAAAATATTTCAGGATCATTTCATGGGCCCAAGTTCAGGCCAGCTATAGTGATGATGTTCCCGCGGAATCGAGCAAATTGAATTTCAATTTAAGACGTGCAAGAGTTTTAATGTATGCACAAATCAATGACAAATTTTTAATTTTAACACATTTTGGACTCAATAGTCTTAATAGTGCTACTTTAAGTCCGGTTGGAAAAGGAGATGGTTCACAACTCTTTTTTCATGATGTATGGGCACAATACAGTTTAGGAAAAAATCACGCCATTGGTGGGGGATTGCATTATTTTAATGGTATTTCTAGACTTAATAACCAAAGCACTTTAAACATGATGACTCTTGATAACAATCGTCAATCATGGTCTACCATTGGGTTAACAGATCAGTTTGCCCGACACATTGGTGTTTTTGCTAAAGGAAATTTTGGAAAGTTTGAGTATCGAGTAGCTATTAATGATGCCATAATCAATGGATTGGATGCTAGAGATCCTGTTGCTGGTGGTCCAGCTGTCTATGGGGGTAAACGTCTCATAGGGTCCAAAGATGCCGGAAAAGCCTATGCAGGTTATTTTGAATATAATTTTCTAGACCAAGAGTCAAATTTTTTACCATTTAAAGTGGGAAGTTATTTAGGTGGAAAGAAAATTTTTAATGTTGGCGCAGGTTTTTTTATTCATCCTAGTGGTTCTGTCATTAGAGATGCTAATGGCGATTTTAAAGGAGAAGATGTTAGCCTTTTAGCGGTTGATGCTTTTTATGATGCCCCTTTGGGAGACGATGGCAGTGCTATTACAGCTTATGCCACCTATCAAAACAACGATTATGGCAAAGATTATTTGTTTAGTGCTTATGGTACCGGAAGCATGGTTTACGGTCATCTAGGATATGTTATTCCAGGAGATAAAACCAAAACAAGATTTCAGCCTTACATTTCTTATGCTTCAAATTCTTACGATGCCGTTAGTGACAATAGAAACATTTTCGGGCTTGGAACTAATGCCTACTTCAGTGGTCACAATTCAAAATTAACCTTAGAATATCAAAACCAAAAATTTGGAAGTTCAACAACAGGAACTTTAACAATTCAAGCCATGATATATCTATAAAACTTAACGATAATGAGTGAAAAACAAAAACATGCAACAGCTTATTGGAAACAAAACTTAACCTATTTGGTAATATTATTAACCATTTGGTTTTTAGTTTCTTATGGAGCAGGGATATTATTTAAAGATGAATTGAATAATATAAAATTAGGTGGATTCAAACTTGGATTTTGGTTCGCACAACAAGGCTCAATATACGTATTCGTCGTTCTTATTTTCGTTTACGTAAGATTGATGAACAAACTAGATAAAAAATTCGGTTTCGACGAGTAACCCTTAACTAAAAAAATAAAAATTATGAGTGTACAAACATGGACATGGATATTAGTAGGGGTTACTTTCGCCCTTTATTTTGGAATCGCAATTTGGGCCAGAGCAGGTTCAACTAAAGAATTCTATGTTGCCGGTGGAGGTGTTTCACCATTAGCCAATGGCATGGCTACTGCGGCTGACTGGATGAGTGCCGCTTCTTTTATAAGTATGGCGGGAATTATTTCATTTGCAGGTTATGATGGCTCGGTTTATCTAATGGGATGGACAGGCGGTTATGTACTGTTAGCCTTACTTTTGGCACCTTATTTAAGAAAATTTGGAAAGTTTACGGTGCCTGATTTTATTGGAGACAGATATTATTCAAATACAGCAAGAACAGTGGCCGTTATTTGCGCATTAATTGTTTCTTTTACTTATGTAGCTGGACAAATGCGTGGTGTTGGGATTGTTTTTTCGCAATTCTTACAAGTTGATATTAATTTAGGAGTAATTATAGGAATGGCAGTGGTTCTTGTTTTTGCCTTTTTAGGCGGTATGAAAGGGATCACCTATACTCAAGTTGCTCAATATTGTGTTTTGATTTTTGCATTTATGGTTCCAGCCATATTTATTTCTTTACAAATGACAGGAAATCCAATTCCTCAATTAGGAATGGGAAGCAAAACACATGATGGAGTTTATTTATTGGATAAGTTAGATACACTTCATACACAATTAGGCTTTAAAGAATATACTAGTGGAACTAAATCTACTTGGGATGTTTTTGCAATTACCTTAGCTTTAATGGTTGGTACAGCAGGATTGCCTCATGTTATTGTAAGATTCTTTACCGTACCCAAAGTAAAAGATGCAAGAAAATCTGCAGGTTTGGCCTTATTGTTTATTGCCATATTATATTCCACAGCACCTGCTATTGCAGTGTTTTCAAGAACTAATCTTATTGAGACCGTAAGTGATAAAGAATATACTTCTATTCCAGAATGGTTTAAAAATTGGGAAAATACTGGGTTAATAGCTTGGAGCGATAAAAACGGTGATGGTAAAATTCAATATGTAGAAGGTGCATCAACTAAGGGAAAACCAGCATATACCAATGAAAGAGGTCTTTATGGTGAGCGTTTAATCTCAAATGCAACTGAAGATACTAATGAATTGTATGTTGACAGAGATATTATGGTATTAGCAAATCCTGAGATTGCTAATTTACCTAACTGGGTCATTGCATTAGTTGCTGCCGGTGGATTGGCAGCAGCTTTATCAACTGCAGCAGGTTTATTATTGGTCATTTCTACCTCAATTTCACATGATTTGATTAAAAAACAAATCAAGCCAAATATTTCTGAAAAAGGCGAGTTAATGGCAGCCCGTATTGCCATTTTAGTAGCCATCATTATCGCTGGTATTTTTGGAATTTATCCACCAGGCTTTGTTGCCGCAGTTGTGGCATTGGCATTTGGTTTAGCAGCAGCATCATTTTTTCCAGCAATTATTTTAGGGATTTTTGATAAGAGAATGAATAAAGAAGGTGCCATTTCAGGGATGATCGTAGGCATAACTTTAATGATGTTTTACATGATTCGTTATAAAACAGGACTCATTGGAGTTATGGATGCTAGACCGGCAAGTGAATGGTGGTTTAGTACTTCGCCTGAAGGATTTGGTACGGTAGCCATGATTTTAAATGTCATCGTTTCTGTGGTTGTTTCAAGATTAACCGCAGCGCCACCAATCCATGTTCAAGAAATCGTTGAAAGTATTAGAATACCCAGTGGTGCTGGAGAAGCAACTGGTCATTAATAGCCTTTTGGTTGGTTATATAAACAGTATTGCATGTATTTGCGATACTGTTTTTTTTCATACATTTAAAAGCAATATTTAATCTGTTTCATGAAAAAGCGTCACGAACAAAAGCTGATTGTACTTTCTATAAGCTTGTTTCTGTTATTTAACCTGCCATTTGTGCTGGTTTTTAATTTGGATGGAGATGTTTTTGGAATACCTATATTTTATTTTTCAATATTTTCAATTTGGTTATTATCTGTGGTTATTTCTTATATCGTTTTAAAGAGGCATTATGAGTAATTATGCACTAATAAGTATTATTATCTGTTATTTAGCGATTCTGTTTTACATCGCTTTTTATGCTGAAAAAAACGCTAAAAGTAAGTGGGTAAACAATCCGTTTGTTTATACACTTTCATTAGCGGTTTATTGTTCTGCATGGACCTATTATGGAAGTGTTGGAATAGCAGCAAATTCAGGAATAAGCTTTCTGCCTATTTACTTAGGCCCGGTAATAGCAACGCCTTTATGGATTGTTGTTTTAAGAAAAATAATCCGAATTTCTAAACAGCATAAAATTTCTTCCATTGCAGATTTTGTATCCCTTAGATATGGAAACAATCGCTTTTTAGGAGCATTAATTACAGTGATATGTGTTTTTGGAATAGTGCCTTATATCTCATTACAACTTAAAGCAATTTCTGAAACATTTGAGATTATGACGTATGAAACCAGTTATATGTCTACTAATATTTTTGATGATTCCACTTTTTATATTGCTGTGTTATTAGCTCTTTTTGCAACTTTTTTTGGAACTCAAACTTCCGATGCTTCAGAAAAACATCGTGGTATCGTGGTTTCAGTAGCATTTGAATCCATTTTAAAATTATTGTTTTTCTTAATCATCGGTATTTACGTAACCTATTTTCTATTTGATGGAACTTCAGATATTTATAATAAAATTTCTTTAACGCCAAATTTCGAAAGTTTAACAAAAATAAACGGATTAGAAGCCGGATTTGATTGGTTTTTTATGATGATGATTTCTTTTATAGCCATTTTTTTATTGCCCAGGCAATTTCAGCTTTCTGTTATTGAAAATACTAGAGAGAAATATTTAAAACAAGCCATCTGGATGTTTCCATTGTATTTATTATTGTTCAATATTTTTGTGATTTTTATAGCTTGGGGAGGAAAGCTAAGCTTCGGAAATTCTGTTAATGCGGAATATTTCACCTTATTACTGCCACTTCAAAACAACCATGTGTTTTTAGCACTTTTAGTGTTTTTGGGTGGATTTTCAGCGGTGATTTCCATGGTTATTGTGTCAACTCTGGCATTATCAACCATGGTCAGTAATAACCTAATAATTCCTTATGGTTTTTTGGATAAATTCATAAAAGGACAACCGGAAAAAAACTCAAAGTATATAAAAAATATCCGACGTATTTCAATTTTTATTATCATCATTACCGCGTATATTTTTTATATTAATTTTTCAATTGAGCTATCATTGTATTCTATCGGCTTAATGTCATTTGTAATAATTTCGCAATTGGCACCTTCGTTTTTTGTAGGATTATTCTGGAATAGAGGTTCTTCCAAAGCTTCTATAATTGGTATTTTGGTAGGTTTTTTTATAACGGTTTATACACTGGTATTGCCTTTTACCATAGAGGCTTTTACTGGCATTCATGATTTTACAGATCATGGCTTATTTAACATAGCAGCCTTAAAACCCTATGCATTATTCGGAATTGATTTTTTATCACCACCTGCACATGCCTTTTTTTGGAGTATGTCTGCAAACGTTTTATGTTATTTAATTTTTTCATTAACGTCAAAAGGAAATTACCGTGAACGGAATTATGCTGAGATGTTTGTGGATAGCAGAAACTATTCGTCTTTACAAGACAGCGCCTTAGTATGGAAGGGTGAAGCCTATGTATCCGATATAAAAAATGTTTTAAATAAATTTTTAGGAGAAGAAAGGGCTCAACGCGCCTTAAACCTGTTTTTTTTAAAGTATAAAATACCACCTAATACACAAATGGCCGATGCAAGATTGATTAACTTTTCAGAAAAACTGCTTACCGGTAGTATTGGTAGCGCTTCTGCAAAAATTTTAATAGCCAGTGTTGTTAAGGAAGAGCAAATTAGTTTGATTGAAGTTTTAAAAATATTAGAAGAATCAAAAGAAACCATAGCCAATAATAAGATACTGCGTGAAAAATCTGAGGAGTTGTCCAATCTAGCCCTAAAGTTAAAGCAGGCTAACGAAGAACTTATTAGTAAAGACAAACAAAAGGATGAATTTTTAGATACGGTTGCCCATGAATTAAAAACGCCCATCACAGGAATTAGAGCTTCTACAGAATTGTTAATGGATGAAGATAATGACATGCCTTCAGAAATCAAGGCACAATTTTTAAGTAATATGCTAAATGATTCTGATAGACTTTCTAGACTTATAAACAATATTCTGGATTTTGAGAAACTTTCAAAAGGGAAACATGAATTGAATATTAAACAAAACAACATCAAAATAACTATAAAACAGGCTATTTCAAGTGTTCAGCAATTGGCCATTAACAAAGGCATTGCTATTATAAATGATAATTTAGTGGATTTTGTTTTTTCTTATGATGAAGATAGAATTGTGCAAGTGCTAACCAATTTACTATCAAACGCATTAAAGTTTACAGAACCAAATAAAGGAAAAATTACTATTGAATATAAAATGATAAACAATTTTGTTGAAGTATATGTAATTGACAATGGAAAAGGCATTCCGGACGAGGATTTTGAGTATATTTTTGACAAGTTTTATCAATCAAAAAATCAAAATACCATCAAACCCCATGGTAGTGGATTAGGTTTAGCCATTTGTAAACAAATACTAGAACAACATCATGGTAAAATTTGGGCTAAAAAAAGCAATAAAAATGGAGCAACCTTTGTTTTTAAGCTGCCTTTTATGTAACTTGTACTAGTTTATATGAAGAAGAAAATTTTAATTGTTGATGATGAACCAAATATAGTCATGACTCTTGAATACACCTTTAAAAAGCAAGATTTTGAAGTGTATATAGCCAGAGATGGAAAAGAAGCATTGCATATATTAGAAAATAATTCTCCAGATGTTGTATTGTTGGATATTATGATGCCCAATGTTGACGGATATCAAACTTTACAGTATATTAAAAACCAAGACCGTTTAAAACAAACCAAAGTGGTGTTTTTAACGGCCAAAAATAAAGCTTCAGATATTGAAAAAGGCTTAAAACTAGGAGCAGACAAGTATTTAACAAAGCCGTTTTCATTAAAAAAAATAGTTTCAGAAATACTTGAACTACTAAATTAATTATGGTTTTGTGTGCAAACAACCATTGTTTAATTTAAGTGAGTCCATATGAAATTTCAATTAAATCCTTTGGCGTCAGATATTTTGATAAGTATCTATGCTGTTGTTACCTTATACTTTCGTTTTAAACTAGAAAATAGTTCCGAAGTAAGTTTTTTAAACTCCGTGGTTATGGGAGCTTCTTTTATAGTTATTATTTGGGCATTAATCAAATTAAAGATTTTAAATCCAAATTGGTTTGGTCTATTTAATACTAAAAAACACAAATCATGACCTATCAAGAGTTTTACAGCCAAAGCCTAAACAATCCTGAAGCATTCTGGAAACAGCAGGCACAAAAGTTATCATGGTATAAAGACCCAGAAAACATTCTTACAAAAAATGATGATGGGCATTATCAATGGTTTGAAGATGGCAAGCTAAATCTAAGCTATTTATGTATAGATAAGCACATTGAAGATGGTTTTGGCAGACAAAATGCCATTATTTATGATTCGCCAGTAACCAATTCAAAAGAAATTATTACCTACAATAGGTTGCACAAAGAGGTGTCAAAATTAGCAGGTGCACTTAAAGAAATTGGTTTAAAAAAAGGCGATACCGCTATTATTTATATGCCAATGATTCCACAAGCTGTTTATTCCATGCTAGCTTGTGCCAGAATAGGTGTGATACACTCCGTGGTTTTTGGAGGATTTGCTCCCAATGAGTTAGCTATTAGAATTGATGATTGTAAACCTCGATTGATTTTAACAGCTTCTAGTGGGATAGAAATAGACAGAATCCTACCTTACAAACCTTTTGTGGATGAAGCCATTAAATTGGCCGAGCATAAGCCAAGTAGTGTCATTATTTACCAAAGACATTTAGGGGCTGATACTCCAGGAAAACCCTATGATATTGATTATGTTAAGGCAGTAAGTACTGCAACACCAGCAGACCCAGTTGCACTGGAATCCACACATCCATCGTACATTTTATATACCTCTGGTACCACCGGTAAACCTAAAGGCATCATAAGAGATTCTGGTGGATATGCAACCGCTTTAAAGTTTTCTATGAAATATATTTATGGCGTAGAACAGGGCGATGTGTATTGGGCAGCAAGTGATGTGGGTTGGGTAGTAGGGCATAGCTATATCGTGTATGGACCTCTTATAAATAGAAATACAACCATTTTATTTGAAGGAAAACCGGTTAAAACCCCCGATGCATCAACCTTTTGGCGTATCATAGAAGAGTACAAGGTGAAAGTAATGTTTACTGCACCAACAGCTATTAGAGCTATTAAAAAAGAAGATCCCAATGGAAATTTTTTAAAAGAGTATGATATTTCAAAATTAAAATATCAATTTTTAGCAGGCGAACGCTGTGATGTGTCAACCCTAAAATGGGCTGAAGAAAAATTAAAAGTTCCTGTAATAGACCATTGGTGGCAAACAGAATCAGGCTGGCCTATGTTGGCCAATATGGTTGGTGTAGAATTGGCGAAAGTAAAACCAGGTTCTGCAACATTCCCGGTTTGTGGCTATGATATCCAAATTTTAAATGATCTTGGGGAAGTTGTTCCTGAAGGAACCGAAGGTTTTGTAGTCGTGAAACTGCCCTTGCCTCCAGGCAATCTAATGAATATTTGGGGTAATCCAGAGCGTTTTGTTGCTGGTTATTTAGAGCGTTTTTCAGGCTATTATTTTTCGGGTGATGGCGGATATAAAGACAAAGACGGCTATGTTTATATCACAGGAAGAGTAGATGATGTTATCAATGTTGCCGGACACCGATTATCAACAGCTGAAATGGAAGAGGTCGTGGCATCTCATGCATCCGTGGCTGAATGTGCAGTCATTGGAATTCATGACGATCTTAAAGGACAGATTCCTTTAGCCTTAGCGGTGACTAAATTTGGAAACGAAATTGCCGAATCTGTAATCCAAGACGAAGTCGTTCAAAATATAAGAAAAAAAATAGGCGCCGTGGCTTCATTAAAACAGGTCATTATTGTTGATAGGTTACCAAAAACGAGATCTGGAAAAATACTTCGAAAACTATTGCGAAGTATTGCAGATAACGAACCATTTACCATACCATCAACCATTGATGATCCGTTGATTATTGACGAAATAACACACAAGCTAAAAACACATAAAGTAGGAAAACATTAAAAACTAACTAACATGAGTAATTATCATATAAAACATTTAGAAGAGTACTATCAAGTTTACAGAAAATCAATCAGAGACCCAGAAAGCTTTTGGTCAGAAGTGGCAGAAGAACACTTTATGTGGCGAAAAAAATGGCATAATGTTTTGAGTTGGGATTTCAGGAAACCAGAAATCAAATGGTTTGAAGGTGCTAAACTAAACATTACCGAAAATTGTATTGATAGGCATTTAAGAACGAAAGGAGATAAAACAGCCATTATTTTTGAACCCAATAGCCCAGATGAAGATGCTCAACATATTAGTTATAATGATCTCTATGAACGTGTTTGTAAAATGTCTAATGTTTTAAAAGAACAAGGTGTTAAAAAAGGAGATCGTGTTTGTATCTATCTGCCAATGATTCCTGAATTAGTGTTTGCTTTATTAGCTTGCGCAAGAATTGGTGCCATTCATTCTGTTGTATTTGCTGGTTTCTCATCAAAAGCCTTATCAACAAGAATTAATGATAGCGAATGTAAATTTGTCATTGCTTCAGATGGTTCGTATAGAGGTTCTAAATCTATAGATTTAAAAGGTATTGTTGATGAAGCTTTATTGCAATGTCCATGTGTAGAGACTGTTTTGGTTGTTAACAGAACCAATACAGAGGTTACCATGAAAACAGGTAGAGATATTTGGTTACAACCGTTATTAAATGAGGCCTCAGGAGAATGCCCACCAGAAATTATGGATGCAGAAGATCCTCTTTTCATACTCTACACGTCTGGTTCCACTGGAAAACCAAAAGGCATGGTTCATACTACTGCAGGTTATATGGTCTATACGGCTTATACCTTTAAAAATGTATTTCAATATAAAGACGAAGATATTTATTGGTGTACAGCAGATATTGGTTGGATTACTGGACATAGTTATATAGTATATGGTCCATTAGCAAATGGTGCAACAACGGTTATGTTTGAAGGTGTTCCGCATTACCCTGATTTTGGTCGCTTTTGGGAAATCATAGCTAAGCATAAAATTAACCAGTTTTATACAGCCCCAACAGCCATTAGAGCTTTGGCCAAACAAAATATTTCATTTCCAGAAAGTCAAGATTTATCGTCATTAAAAGTCTTAGGTTCTGTTGGAGAACCTATCAATGAAGAAGCTTGGCATTGGTATAACGACATTATTGGAAAGAAAAAAAGCCCCATTGTAGATACCTGGTGGCAAACAGAAACCGGTGGTATTATGATAACGCCAATTCCTTTTGTAACACCCACCAAACCAACCTATGCAACCCTGCCATTTATTGGCATTCAGCCAGCTTTAATGGATGAAAATGGTCAAGAAATTAAAGGAAATCAGGTTGATGGCAGACTATGCATTAAGTTTCCATGGCCATCTATTGCCAGAACTATTTGGGGAGATCACCAGCGTTATAAAGACACTTACTTTTCAGCTTTTGAAAACAAGTATTTTACTGGAGATGGTGCATTGCGAGATGAAGTAGGGTATTATAGAATAACAGGTAGAGTCGATGATGTTATTATCGTTTCTGGACATAATTTAGGTACGGCACCTATTGAAGATGCTATCAATGAGCATCCTGCAGTAGCAGAATCTGCTATTGTAGGATTTCCACATGATATTAAAGGAAATGCTTTATACGGATATGTTATTTTAAAGGAAACAGGTGAAGGAAGAGACCATACTAATTTACGTATTGAGATCAATCAAATTATCACAGAACATATTGGGCCTATTGCTAAACTCGATAAAATTCAATTTACTAGCGGATTGCCAAAAACAAGAAGCGGTAAGATTATGAGACGTATTTTACGAAAAATAGCCTGTAATGATTTCAATAACTTGGGAGATACTTCTACCTTATTAAACCCAGAAGTTGTTCAAGAGATTATTGAAAATGCCTTATAAATTTACTGATGGGTTAGTAGCATTAAAGCGTTCAAAAATTGAACGCTTTTTTTGTGGGCATCATTATCATTTTTTAAAAACATATCTTTGTTTAAAATTCCAAAAAAGCCATGTCTTTTAAAAAAATTATTGAACCCTTAAAAGAAACCCTTTTAGAAAAAGGGTTGGTTTCCATGTTACCATTACAAAAACAGATTTTATCTAAAATAAAAGGTGGTATTAATATGTTTTGTATAGCTCCTAAAGGTTCAGGAAAAACCACAAGTATCATTTTGAGTGTCATTCAAAAATTAAATGGCAGTGCTTTTGAAGATGCTCCAAGAGCGCTTATTTTTGTAAAAGACAAAGAAGCAGCCAACCAGTTAGCAGACGAATTTAAGCCGTTTTTAAAAGGAACAGATTTGCGAATGTATTTATTGTATGACGAGTATAATATTGAATTACAGCGTGAAGAATTATATTTAGGAGCTGATATTGTTATTGCTACGCCAAAACGACTGAATCAGGTTTTTTATTTAAATGGCATTAATTTAAATAGCCTGCAAATGTTCATTGTTGAAGATGCAGAGTTTTTATTTAGAAGCAACCATTTTGCCGAAGTAGCAAGAACACCTGAAAGCATAGAAAAATGCCAGTATTTAATATTCTCATCAAAATTTGACCAACGATTTGAGCGCTGGCAAGAATCTTTTATGTTTAACTCTCAAATATTCACATTAACTTAAAGAGGAATATTTCCATGTTTTCTGTCTGGTTTTTCAACCATTTTATTTTCAAGCATAGCAAACGCTTTAATTAATTTTCGTCTTGTATCTTTTGGTAAAATAACTTCATCAATAAAGCCTCTTTGAGTTGCTTGATACGGATTTGCAAACTTTTCAGCGTATTCAGCTTCTTTTTCTGCTAGTTTTTTCTCTGGATTTTTAGCGGAAGCTATGTCATTTCTAAAAATAATTTCACTGGCTCCTTTAGCTCCCATAACAGCAATTTCAGCACTTGGCCACGCAAAATTCATGTCGGCTCCAATATGTTTTGAATTCATAACATCATAAGCACCGCCATAGGCTTTTCTGGTAATAACCGTTATACGTGGCACAGTAGCTTCGCTTAAGGCATACAACAGTTTGGCTCCATGAACAATAATGCCGTTCCATTCTTGATCGGTTCCTGGTAAAAACCCTGGCACATCCACTAAAACAAGCAACGGAATATTAAAACAATCACAAAACCGTGTAAAACGAGCTGCTTTTTTAGAGCTATTCACATCTAAAACACCCGCTAAATACATGGGCTGATTGGCGATAATCCCAACACTTCTACCTGCAATTCTTGAAAAACCAACCAGGATGTTTTCGGCATAATTTTTATGGATTTCATAAAAAGAATCTTCATCAATAATGCCTTTTATAACCTCATGCATATCATAAGGTTTATTAGCATTATCAGGAATGATATCAGATAAAACGTCTCTTATTTCATCCTCTAGTTTAAAGGATAGTTTTTGAGTGATTTCTTTATTACTTTGAGGTAAATAGCTTAGTAATTTTTTAATGTCTTCTAAACATTCAACATCATTTGCAGAGGTTATATGAGCAACGCCCGATTTTGAAGCATGTGTATGGGCGCCTCCTAATTCTTCAGAAGTTACTGTTTCATTGGTCACGGTTTTTACCACGTTTGGACCCGTTACAAACATATAACTGGTATTTTCAACCATAAGCGTAAAATCTGTCATGGCAGGCGAATAGACGGCGCCACCAGCACAAGGCCCCATAATGGCAGAAATTTGTGGAATTACTCCTGAGGCTTTTACATTTCTAAAAAAAATATCAGCATAGCCACCAAGGGAACGTACCCCTTCCTGAATCCTGGCACCACCAGAATCATTTAAACCAATAATGGGCGCTCTAACTTTTACGGCCAAATCCATGATTTTACATATTTTTTCGGCATGAGTTTCAGATAATGAGCCACCAAAAACCGTAAAATCTTGGGCATAAACATAAATCAATCGGCCATTAATGGTTCCGTATCCCGTAACGACACCATCGCCAAAATAGATGTCCTTATCCATACCAAAATCCGTAGTTCTATGGGTTACCAAAACTCCAATTTCTTCAAAAGAACCTTCATCCAGTAAATAATGGATACGTTCTCTTGCGGTCAGTTTTTTCTTGGTGTGTTGTGTATCTATGCGTTTTTGTCCGCCGCCTAAATGCGCCAGAGCTATCTGCTCATTAAGTTTGTTTATTTTTGAATCCATAGATTATTGATTTGGTAATCTTACTAATTTCAGGTCTTCCAGATATTGTTTAACAGCTATTAATGCCGCTATTTTTGCTTCAGTTTCCGTTTGTTCCTTTAAAATCTTAGGGGAATAATATTTTTTTACAAAATGGGTATCAAAATTACCCGATTTAAAGGCTTCATGTTCAAAGACAAATTTACCAAACGGCAACGTTGTTTCAACACCTTCAACCTGAAACTCATCAATAGCCTTTATCATGATTTGAATGGCTTCCTCACGTGTTTTGCCAAAAGTAATTAGTTTGGATAGCATGGGATCATAATAAATGGGAATATCCATGCCTTCTTCAAAACCATTGTCAACCCGAACACCTTCTCCAACGGGTAATTTATACCTTTGAAGATGGCCTACGCTTGGCAAAAAATCATTGAATGGATCTTCCGCATATACACGAAGTTCTAAGGCATGACCGTGAATTTTTATATCGTCTTGTTTCATGGGTAGTGCTTCACCTTTAGCAACCCGTATTTGAAGTTCGACTAAATCAACATGACAAATAATTTCAGAAACCGGATGTTCTACTTGCAATCTGGTATTCATTTCTAAAAAATAGAAATTATGATGGGCATCTAATAAAAACTCAACGGTTCCTGCACCTAAATAATCGCATGATTTGGCGACTTTTACAGCGGCTTCACCCATTTTTTTTCTTAATTCTGAGGTTAGGATTGAAGATGGCGCTTCTTCAATCACTTTTTGATGCCGTCTTTGTATGCTACATTCTCGCTCGAAAAAGTATAAGACATTTCCATGACTATCAGCCATGATTTGGATTTCTATATGTCTTGGAGAGCTTACATATTTTTCAATAAAAACAGAACCATCTCCAAAAGCGGACATCGCTTCGCTAATGGCGCGATTCATTTGAGATTCTAAATCACGTTCCTTTTCAACAATTCGCATTCCTTTTCCGCCGCCGCCAGCAGATGCCTTGATTAATATAGGAAAGCCTATCTCTTTAGCAATAGATTTGGCTTTAGTTATGTCTGTAATGGCTTCATCTATGCCTGGAACCATGGGAATATTATAATGTTTTACCGCTTCTTTTGCAGCCAGTTTACTGCCCATAATTTTTATAGCTTTTGAACGAGGCCCAATAAAGATAAGGTTGTTTTGCTCACATAGTTCGGCAAATTCGGCATTCTCACTTAAAAAGCCATACCCTGGATGGATGGCATCTACTTGTAATTTTTTGGCCACTTCAATGATTTTATCGCCTTTTAAATAGGATTGAGTTGATGGTGGTTCGCCAATGCAAACAGCCTCATCTGCAAATTTTACATGGGGCGCATGTCTGTCTGCAGTTGAGAAAACAGCCACGGTTTTAATGCCCATTTTTTGAGCTGTTTTCATAACCCGAATGGCTATTTCACCACGATTTGCAATTAATATTTTTTTCATTTTTTTATGGGTTTGTTCAGCAACACGAAACGCTACTATTTTTTTAATTAAATCATAAGGAATTGGCTGGTTTAATGGAAATTGAATGGTGCCTTTTAAGGTTTTATAAGGTTTTAATTCTTTACTGAACTTATTAATAGCTGAAGGCGAAGGATAAAAACCAATATAGTTTTTGTATGCAGCAAAATAAGCCATATTCCCGTTTAATCTGAACGTTGGGATTGAATAGCGTATGGCTTCAGTTGATTGTGGTGCTGTTTCTTGGATGCAATCTTTTATTTTAAGCAAGATTATTTGTATTTCTGAAGGAAATAAATCAATGTATTGGTCAATGGTTTTAATATCTTTATGAAGGATCATTTTTCAAATTCAATTAATAAAGTTCCCTTATCCACGGTATCTCCTTTTTTTGTTGAAATTGATTTAACAACACCATCACGAGGCGATGTTAACACATTTTCCATTTTCATGGCTTCTAGGATTAACAAAGTCTCATTTTCATGAACTATTTGGCCTGGTTTTACATTAATTTCTAAGATTAAGCCCGGCATTGGGGCTTTTATAAAATTAATATGTTTTGAAGTTCCAATAGAAAAGCCTAGGTCTTTTATTAACAAATCCAAGGCATTGAAGATGTTAACGCTGTAATGGTTTTTGTTAACTGTTACTTCATAGGATTTAGAGTTGATATCAGTATGTGTAATTTCAGAATGAAACGATTTATTATCGTGTAAGATATGATACTTGCTCTCCGAAATTTTTATGGCATCTAGTTTTAAGAGGTCTTCTTGAGAGATGTTAAATTCAATATTAGAATTCACTTTTACTTTAAAATTCATGCAAACAATGGTTTAGTTTGTCATAAATATAAAGATTAATATAGAACTCTCATAGCAAAATAGAAACCAAAAGAATGAATAAAGCTACATAACGGTTTGAATACCCTAAACGCTTTTGAATTGACTTCTGTCTTGATGATTTTTTATGGCTTTTTTTGATAAAACGATTCCAATGAATAAGGATATAAAAGCACCTACCCAAATGCCTGGCACAAAATCTATAAACAAGAAAAAGTCATAAGCCCCATGAAAGAGAATAGCCAATAATAATCCAACTAAATTTAGCCCTATTTTGTTTTTGGAAAATTTGGCTTTTCCCATAAAATAACCCATTAAAATGCCAAATGTTGCATGCGCAGGAACGGCTGTAAATGCTCTAACTATAGCCGTTTGGTAACCACCATCAAGCACATAAAAAATATTTTCTGTGGCTGCAAAACCCATGGATACCATTACGGCGTAAACAATTCCATCAAAAGGTTCATTGTAAGCAGGTTTTGGTTGGGCATAATATCTTACAATAATGTATTTACTGAATTCTTCAGTCAGTCCAACTACAAAAAATGCTTTAATAAATTGCTGAAAAATGCTATACTTATCCTGCAGTGGCAGAACATAATCAAAAATAAAATATAAAATGGTGGTGACCAAAATACTAACAATTGCTCCCAATAAAAAGTTATAAAGTAGTAATCGTTTAGGTTCTTTTTCATATTTGTCTTTGATGTAGATGTAAAAGATGATGATAAAAACAGGGGCAATGGCAAAGAGGATTAAATTCATATCATCAAAATATTTTTTTAATACGCTTTAAAACCAATTCATAGTATGCCTTATTACTAGGGATAAAATGATTATTTTCTCCAATATGTATTAAAATTTTTTCAAATGATTCAAATGAAACCAGTTTTAAAGCTTCTACTTCTCCAATTTGAGGAATTAATTGTGATATAGGAACCTTTAATTCGGCTATATATGTATGATGAAATTCATTGTCTTTAATGCCATTGGAATAAGATTGAAAACATTCAAAAACGCCAATTTTTTTTAAGTCATCGGGAAGAAGTTCCAGCCCTATTTCTTCTTTAACTTCTCTTATGGCAGCTTGAATAATTAATTCGCCAGCATCTACATGTCCAGCGACTGAAACATCCCATAACAACGGACAAATGGATTTACTGGCAGCTCGTTGTGCTAATAAAATCTCTCTTTTATTAGTATATAGCCATACATGAGCGGTATTATGATAATGGCCGTTTTGGTGAATTATAGATTTTAATTCAGATTTACCCGTTGGTTTACCGTCTTGAGTAACAATATCAATATATTCGTCCATGATGCATCATAAACGTCATGACCAAGTGTGAAACAAACTAAAGGTTTGGCAATGACGTTTAAATTTATATTTTATTTAAAATAACTAAACGTTTCGCCTTCTTTAATATTTAAAAGGGTTTCATAAATTAATTTAATGACGTTTTCAACATCATCTCTATGAACCATTTCAACCGTTGTGTGCATATAGCGTAAAGGCAGCGAAATGAGTGCGGAAGCTACGCCGCCATTGCTGTATGCAAAGGCATCGGTATCGGTTCCGGTGGCTCTTGATAATGCCGATCGTTGAAAAGGTATGTTATGGTTTTCGGCCGTTTCAGTAATTAAATCGCGTAATTTTTGTTGAACTGCAGGTGCATAGGCAATAACAGGTCCTTTGCCATTTTCTACTTTACCTTGTACTTTTTGCTCAATCATGGGTGTTGTTGTATCGTGAGTCACATCAGTAACAATGGCAACGTTAGGCTTGATGGTGTTGGTAATCATTTCTGCACCACGTAAGCCAATTTCTTCTTGTACTGAGTTGGTAATGTATAAACCGAAAGGGAGTGTTTTTTTATTTTCATGAAGCAATCTGGCGACTTCTGCAATCATAAATCCGCCCATTCGGTTATCTAAAGCACGACACACAAAACTATCGTTGTTGAGAATGTGGAACTCATCTGGATAGGTAATGACACAACCCACGTGTATGCCTAGTTTAGCAACTTCATCAGCCGTTTTACAGCCGCAGTCAATAAATATATTTTCTGGTTTTGGAGCTTCTTCTTTACTTTTATCTCTGGTATGAATAGCTGGCCAGCCAAAAACGCCTTTAACAATACCGTTTTTGGTATGTATATTAACAATTTTACTCGGTGCAATTTGATGGTCGCTACCACCGTTTCTAATCACATATATCAGTCCATTATCAGAAATATAATTGACATACCAAGAAATTTCATCGGCATGACCTTCAATAACGACTTTATAGTTTGCCTTAGGATTAATAATTCCAACAGCAGAACCATAAGTATCTGTTATAAAGGTATCGACATAAGGTTTTAAATAATCCATCCATATTTTTTGTCCGTCCCATTCATAACCCGTTGGCGCTGCATTATTTAAATAGGCTTCTAAAAAAGCCATTGATTTTTTGTTTAAAATTGATTTTTTCGACATGTTATGTAAATATTAATTATAAATGTTTAAACACTTTATTAATTCAGAATTTTTGTAAAAATAGCATGATTTATTTAGTTTTCGGGGTTGAAAATTTAATATTTTGTAACAAAATTGACTATTTTCACACCAATGAACCAATACCTAGAATAAATAAAACTATAAGCATGAAACTAATCATTAAAGATTTAACCAAAACGTATAAAAATGGTGTTAAAGCCATCGATCATTTAAATTTAGAAATAGGCGCAGGCATGTTTGGTTTACTTGGGCCCAATGGCGCAGGAAAGTCTACTTTAATGAGAACCATTGCTACCTTACAAAGTCCAGATTCAGGATATATAAGTTTTGGAGACATTAATGTGCTGGAAGATAAGATGGCCTTAAGAAAAATTTTGGGCTATTTACCACAGTCTTTTGGTGTGTACCCAAAAATGTCGGCCGAAGATTTATTAGAATATTTTGCCACATTAAAAGGCGTTAAATCTAAAAGTGACAGACAAAAACTGGTTAAAGAAGTTTTAGAAATCACTAATTTATATGATGTCAGGAAAAAAGAGGTCGCTGGCTATTCTGGCGGTATGAAACAACGTTTTGGCATTGCACAACTGTTATTAAACAACCCGAAATTAATTATAGTTGATGAGCCTACGGCTGGTTTAGATCCTGCTGAAAGAAATAGGTTCTTAAATGTTTTGCGTGAAGTTGGAACTAACTGTACGGTTATTTTTTCAACCCATATTGTTGATGATGTTAAGGAATTATGTCATGAAATGGCCATTTTAAATGGTGGACAAATCTTAAAACACACAACGCCTATGGAAGCAACCAACGAAATAAAAGGACAAATATGGATCAAGGTTATTGAGCGTGATGCGTTGGAAGCTATGGAGGCATCACACAAGGTTCTTTCTTTAAACTACAATCAAGATAATACTTTAAATATTAGAGTTCATGCTCTAGAAAAACCAGCCGATGGTTTTAAAGAAGCCAATCCACAATTAGATGATGTGTATTTTATTGCATTAAAAGAAGAATCCATTTTAGTTTAGTCAAAATCATTTTTTTCCAACCAATAATAAATACATGTTTTCAACCATATACATTCACGAGTTAAAAGATTGGTTTAAAAAACCGGCCTTTTATATTTACATAAGCATCTTTTTAGTCTTGTCTTTATTTCTTTCAGCCAGTTCTGCAGGAATTTTTGATTTTTTAACGGTTTCAACAGGTTCATCAAGAATAGTCAATTCACCCATGGGTGTTGTTGGTTTATTCAATGGGTTAACAACCTTTATTTTCTTTTTATTTCCTTCTATCATAGGTGTTACCATTTACAAAGATTATAAAAGTGAAATGCATACTATTTTATATTCGTATCCATTTTCAAAAGCCCATTATTTATTTGCTAAATTCTTTTCTGGAATCACCATAGTAACCATTATAACGCTAGTAATAGGCTTAGGAATGTTTGTGGGTTTTAGGTTGCCAGGTACCAATCAAGATATTGTTGGCCCTTTTAATTTAATGTCTTATTTACAGGCTTATGTTGTTTATATCATTCCAAATATCTTACTTTTTGGTGCCATTGTATTTGCTGTTGTAACCTTTACAAGAAATATAGCTGCTGGATTTATAACGATTGTTTTATTGATGTTAATTCAAGGTATTGTAGCTAATTTATTGGCCGATCCAGAAAACAGACTTATTTCTGCACTTATAGATCCTTTTGGTTCTGAAGTTGCCAATTATTACACGCGTTATTGGACTATAAGTGAGCAAAATGAGATGATGCTTCCTGTTAAAGGCGTTGTTATTTACAACCGTTTGATTTGGTTAGGTATTGCATCGGTTATATTCTTATTGGTTTTTAAACTTTTTAGCTTTAGTCAGAATGCCTTAACTTTTTCCTTCAGAAAAATTAAAGGAGAGCGTTCTACAAAAAGTAATTTTGGTGGCATTACCAGAATTAATTTACCAAAAGTGACGTTTGATTTTTCATGGATTCAGAATTTAAAAACCACTTGGCAATTATCAAAAGTAGATTTAAAATATATTATTAAAAGTTGGCCATTTATAAGCATTGTACTGGTTGGTTTAATCTTTATTTTAATTTCTGCAACTGCCTTAGGCGAATTGTTTGGCACTAAAACCTTACCTGTAACATGGCAAATGCTCTTAATTCCTGGTAATAGTTTTGCGCTTTTTATTAATATTTTAACGTTTTTATATGCTGGAATGTTGGTGCATAGAGGAAAGATGGATAACATGAATCATTTAGTTGATGTAACGCCTATTCCAAACTGGAGCTTACTATTAGCAAAGTTATTGGCCTTATTAAAAATGCAGTTTTTGTTGCTTTTGGTGGTTATGGTTGGTGGTATGACCATTCAGATTTATAATGGGTATTATGATTTTGAAATAGGTCATTATTTATACGAATTGTACGTGCTTAATTTTATTGGATTTGTAATTTGGGCGTTTTTATCGTTGTTTATTCAAATCATGATTGGAAATCCTTATTTAGGATTATTTGTCATGCTTGTCATCTCTATTGGAATTCCATTTTTATCGTTTGCAGGCATAGAGCAAGCTATTTTTAAGTACAACCAAGCTCCAGGATTTGAATATTCAGACATGAATGGTTATGGGTCTTCTTTCTCACCTTATATCATTCATAGAACCTATTGGTTTTTTGGTGGATTAATATTGTTGTGTTTATCGGCTTTGTTTTGGGTTCGAGGATTACCTCATTCATTTAAAGAGCGAATCAGCATTGCAAAATCTCGTTTTAAAGGATTTGTTTTAGTGGCATTTACGATTTGTTTATTGGCTTTTTTAAGTTTAGGATTTACCATATATTATGAAAATAATATTGCTAATGAGCGCATTTCATCAAAAGAACAAGAATTGCAAGCCGTAACTTGGGAGAAAACTTATAAAAAATATGAAAACGCGATTCAACCAAGAATAGTGGCTGTAAACTGTGAAGTAAATATTTTTCCAAATGAATTAAATTTTGATGCCAAAGGGTCTTATGTGATGGTCAACAAATCACAAGTTGCCATTGACAGCATTTTATTAAATTATAACGATTTCCCAAGCACTTTTAAATTTAATAAGCCTTATGAATTAGTAACCAAAGACACGGTTTACAATTTTAACATCTACAAGCTAAAAGAAACCTTGTTTCCGGGAGATACATTGAAATTAAGTTTTTCTGTAAAAAACGAGCCAAACACCTTGTTACAAAATAATTCGCCCGTATTAAAAAATGGCACGTTTATTAATAACTTTCTGCTATTTCCATCATTAGGCTATGATAGCGGAACTGAGTTACTTGATGATGAAGTAAGAAAAAAATATGGCCTGCCTGAAAACGATTTAAAACCAAAACCCACAGATTCTACAGCATTAAGAAACACCTACATTTCAAAAGATGCTGATTGGATTGATTTTGAAGCCACAGTAAGTACCTCGCTAGACCAAATTGCCATTGCGCCAGGATATTTGCAAAAGGAATGGCAAGAAGGTGGCAGACGTTATTTTCATTACAAAATGGATAGTAAAATTTTAAATTTTTATGCCTTTAATTCTGCCAGATATGAGGTTAAAAAAGATACATGGCAAGATGTAAATCTTGAAATTTATTATCATAAAGGACATGAATATAATTTAGACCGAATGATGGAAGGCATGAAAGCATCCTTAGATTATAATTCTAAAAATTTTAGTCCATACCAACATAAACAAGCGCGCATTATAGAGTTTCCAAGAACTGCTGGTAGTTTTGCGCAATCATTTCCTAATACCATTCCGTATTCAGAAGGGGTTGGTTTTATAGCTGATGTGGATGACCAAGATGATGGTGGCGTGGATTATCCGTTTGCCATTACCGTTCATGAAGTGGCGCATCAATGGTGGGCACACCAAGTTATTGGAGCCGATGTTTTAGGAGCAACTATGTTATCAGAAAGTTTATCGGAATATGTAGCCTTAAAAGTATTAGAACATCAACAAGGCAAAGAAAAAATGCGTACGTTTTTAAAGAAAGCCTTAGACGATTATTTAACCCAGCGCACTTTTGAAATCAAACGCGAAAAACCCCTCATGTATAATGACGGGCAAGGTTATATTCGTTATCAAAAAGGATCTTTGGTATTTTATGCCTTAAGCGATTATATAGGTGAAGATACTTTAAACCAAACGTTAAAACGATACGTTGAAAAAGTAAAATTCCAGGAACCGCCTTATACTACTTCGGTAGAGATGGTAAATTACATTAAAGAAGTTACGCCAGATAGCTTGCAATACGTTATTCATGACATGTTTGAAACCATTACCTTGTACTCCAACCGAATGGTTGATGCCTCATCAAAAGCTTTAGACAATGGAAAATATCAGGTTGATTTTGAGTTTAATGTCAGTAAATACCGAAATAATGAAATGGGTCGTAAATACTATGGAAATAAAGAAGGCGATACCTTGAGTTACCAAACTGAAAGCATGAAAAAACCAGAACTTTCTGTGCCTTTAAAAGATTATATAGACATTGGTATTTTTACCGAAGAAGAGATAGATGGCAAAAAGAAAGAGAAAGTTTTGTATTTAAAAAAACATAAAATCACTGAAATTAATAATAAGTTGAGCATTATAGTTGATGAAAAACCAACCGAAGTAGGCGTAGACCCTTACAATAAGTTGATTGATACCAGCTCAGAAGACAACAGGCGTGAGCTTTAAAACCTTACCTATTAAAATACTCAAAGGACCATATTATCCTTTGAGTATTTTTTTTGCCAGTATTTAAATGAAAGACTTTACAATGCTTAGCAATAATCGTTTAAAAGTTAAGTTTTCATCTTGTAAATTATTAATTTTGAATAACCTTATTAGATGATATTGTTACATGAATTATTTGCCCTACATACTCTTTTTTTTACCTATAGTGTTGTTTTCTCAAGAAAGAATCATTGAGAAAGATTCTACAGAATATGACTATTATATCATTGAAGGCGATTCCATTCCCAGAGAAACCATAAACCTTGAAGAAGTTTATGTTCTAAATCGTTTAAAATTTGATAACCAAGCCGATAGAATGCGTTATTTAATATTAAGGCGCAAAACCATTAAAGTATATCCATACGCTAAAATGGCTGCGGACCGATTGGATTCTTTAAACACTCGCTTAGAAAAGCTTAAAACTAAACGCGAAAAGAGACAATATACCAAACTTATTCAAAAATACATTGAAGGCGAATTCTCCGATAAACTAAAAAAATTCACTCGTACCGAAGGACAGATTCTTATTAAGTTAATACACAGACAAACCGGAGAAACCACCTTTGATTTGATAAAAGAATTGCGCAGTGGTTGGCGTGCTTTTTGGTATAATACCACGGCGAGCATGTTTGATTTGTCTTTGAAAAAAGGTTTTGACCCCTTAAATGTTAAAGAAGATTTTTTAATTGAAGATATTTTACAGCGAAATTTTATGAGTGGTGTTTTAGAACGACAAAAAGCTGCTAAAGAATACAACTTTTTAGAATTATCAGAAAAATGGATGCACTATAAAAAGCCTTAAAAAAATTAATGAAAACACAATCGCCTTTTGAGGAAAGACTCAACGCTTTAACCCATGGTATTGGAGTTGTTTTAGGCATAGCGGCTCTTATTTTACTCATGTTGTTTGATACCCATAAAACACCATACAGTCTTTTTAGTGTAATGGTTTATGGTTTTTCAATCATTATATTATTTTCGGCATCTACTTTATATCATTCGGTTAAAAGTGAGCAAAAAAAGCATTATTTCAGAATTATAGACCACATTAGCATCTATTTACTGATTGCAGGAACTTACACACCTGTATTACTTATTTCCCTTAATGAAAGCTTAGGTTGGACCTTGTTTTATGTAGTTTGGGGCATTGCAGCCTTTGGTATTATTTTAAAATTATTTTTTACTGGTAGGTTTGAAGTGTTTTCTACCTTATTGTATTTAGTGATGGGTTGGCTTATAATCTTTGATTTTTCTAATCTTTCTGAAATTTTTGGAGAAGGTATTTTACTGCTTTTTGCAGGTGGTATGGCCTATACCTTAGGCATTGTTTTTTATGCCACTCATCGTATTCCATACCATCATGTTATCTGGCATTTATTTGTGTTGGCAGGCGCAATTTTTCACTTTTTTATGATTTTCTTTTATGTTATTTAAGCGATAATTGAGTATGAAGGATATTACGGAATTTTTTGAAGCTACAACCCATCAGCATTTTAAAGATATTGCAAATTTGGCAAACATAATTTGGCACGAACATTATGTTCCTATAATTGGTGTTGAACAAGTTGAATATATGGTAAAAAACTTCCAATCTGCCGAAGCTATGTATCAACAGTATCAAGAAGGTTACGAGTATTTTATGGTAAAACACAACAACTTTTTTGTGGGTTATGTTGCTATAAAAAAGCAAGAAGACCTTTTGTTTTTAAGCAAGATTTATGTTTCAAAAGATTTTAGAGGAAAAAAAATAGGAAAATCTGCTATGGAATTTGTGCAAAGTAAGGCCGTTGAATTGAAATGTAAATCTATGACCCTTGGTGTAAACAAATTCAATACAAACGCTATAAAAGCTTATGAAGCCATGGGATTTATAATTGTTGAAGCCATGAAAACAGATATAGGGAATGGGTTTTTTATGGATGATTTTAAAATGGAAAAACCATTATAAAATCAATCTACCAAAACATCTTTATAATCCTCAAAAAAAGCCTCAAACTGATGCATTGTTGTATTAAAAAATTCCATGACGTCTCGCCATGTATTTTTGTTATGAATAGAAACCTTTTTGTCTAATGTTACAAAAATTCTTGAGATTTCTTTATCGTTATCAAGAAAATAGGTGTCATCAAAAATAACTTCCGTCAGATAATCTTCTTTTAAAATAGATTGTAAAGATTGAAGTTTTTCCCAGTATTTAATACGGTTTTCCAAATCGTCTTCTAGGTCAAGAGCAACTAAAGCCGATTTAGTATCAAAATGAAATTTAAAACTAAAACCTTTAATCTTGGTGTCATACAAAATCCATTTTCTTGGAAATGATTTTCCAAAACTCGTCCAAAATTCATGTCTTAAAAGTCGTGATTCTTCTTTACTAAACATTACATAAAATAGGCTATAGTAATAGCAATAACAACGGTGATTAACTTGGTTAAGTTAAATTTATGGTTTTCGTTACTTTCAAACAAAATGGTGGTGGAAATATGTAAAAAGATACCAATGACTATGGCAGAAATTTCATAATAAAACGATTTTATAATGTCAAAATTTGAGGATAGTATCACACCAAATGGGGTCATACAAGCAAACATAATAAGAAAAAAAGCAATCTTACCTTTGCTTAATTTTGAAGCTAAAAAAAAGGTAGATAAAATAATGGCCACAGGTAGTTTATGCACAATAACGCCATAAACTAAATTATGATGAGCTTCAATAGGAATGCCTTCTAAAACAGAATGAATACACAAACTAATAAACAACAACCAAGGAAACACAGCACTGTCTTTGTTTAAATGCACATGACCATGTTCGGCACCTTTTGAGAAAAATTCCAGGACTATTTGAAGCATAATCCCGATCATAATAAACAAACCAATGGATTTGTCGTTGTTATGATACACTTCAGGTAAAAAATCAAAAACAGTAATAGACAATAAAAAGGCACCACTAAACGCAAGGAGTAATTTTAAGTTTTTGCGTTGTGCTGGTTTTAATACCACTACAATTAAAAAACCTAAAAGAACGCTTACTATAGGAAGTAAAATATTCAACATGCAAGTATTATTTAAAAATCATTACCAAACGTTCAGATGTTTCGGCGTTAAATTTATTCAATTTATAATCGCCAAAAACATCTAGTAAATATACACCGGCTTGCTCAAATAATGTTTCAAAATCACTTAAACTAAGTGCTCTTACTTTTTCCTGATAATTATATTCCTTGTTTTCATGAATAAAAGTAATATCCTTAAGAATGTAACCATCTTGAACATAGCGCTTTAAAAAAAAGGTGATACCATCCACCACTTTTACTTCTTCAGGCACTAAATTTTCCTGCACAAAGTTAGAATTCATAAAGTCAATAACCCCAAAACCATAATCGTTTAAATCTGTTTTAATAGCTTTAATGGTATTTAAATTGTCTTCCTCATTGTCAAAATATCCAAAGCTAGTAAACAAATTAAAAACCGCATCAAAGGTTTTATTAAAGGGCATACACATATCATGAACCTCAAAATGCAAGTTTTCATGCTCAAACTGTTTTGCAAAGGCAATGCTGTTGGCAGACAAATCAACGCCGGTTACTTGATACCCAAGCAAGCTTAAATACACAGAATGGCGACCTTTTCCACAAGCTAAATCTAAAACAGTGCCACCTTCAGGAATATTAAGATACTGGGTTAAGGTATCCATAAAAATGCGTGCTTCGGCATCGTCTCTATCTTTGTAAAGGATATGGTAAAATGGCGTGTCAAACCAAGAAGAATACCAATCTGTAGGGTTTTTTGTCATATCTTTTTTATGAGGTTTCCACAACATATTGCAGTTAGATTTTTGGGGATATCTTTAGTTTTTTAAAAAAAGGATGCCACCTAAATCCTTAACCTATTTTCAATAATCAATTAATTAACCGCAAAATTAAGCTATTTTTGTAATCTATTTATGGTAAATAATGGAGAATAATTTTACAATGCTGGCCAAGACCCTTTTTGGCTTTGAAGATTTATTGGCAAATGAACTGACTCAACTTGGTGCTTCCCATGTAAAAACAGGCATTCGTAGTGTGAGTTTTTCGGGAGACAAAGGGTTTATGTACAAGGCCAATTTAGCGTTGCGTACGGCTATTAAAATACTAAAGCCTATAGAATCTTTTGTGGTTCAGGGCGAGCAGGATTTATATGATAAAATTAAAGAAATGCCTTGGGAACAGTATTTAAAACCTACGGGTACATTGGCTATTGATGCAACCATTCATTCAGAGTTGTTCACCAACTCACTTTATATTGCCCAAAAAACCAAAGATGCTATCGTTGATAGGTTTAGAGAGCAAACCGGCGGACGACCAGATGTAGATTTACGCTTTCCAGATTTAAAGGTTAACATCCATATTGATAGAAAACAATGCACGGTTTCTTTAGATTCCTCTGGAGATTCGCTGCATAAACGAGGTTACAAAACGGCCACCAACATAGCACCCATTAATGAAGTCTTGGCCGCAGGATTGATTATGCTTTCTGGCTGGGACGGACAATCCGATTTTATGGATCCTATGTGTGGAAGTGGTACCATTCCTATTGAAGCCGCCATGATAGCCTGTAATATTCCGCCCAATTTAATGCGCAAGGAATTTGCTTTTGAGCGTTGGCAGGATTGGGATGTAGATTTGTTTGAAAAAATTGAAGCGTCTCTGCTTAGTAAAACCCGCGATTTTCATCATAAAATTATTGGGTACGACAAAGCCCCAAGTGCCGTTGCCAAAGCCAAGGAAAACGTAAAAAATGCCCAGTTAGATGATTTTATTGACATTAAACACGAAGATTTCTTTAAAACCCAAAAAGGCGGCGAAGACAAACTGCATATGGTGTTTAATCCGCCGTATGGGGAGCGTTTAAATTTAGATATGGAAAGCTTTTACAAAGCTATTGGCGATACCTTAAAACAACATTACCCCAATACCGATGCATGGTTTATTACCAGCAATCTGGAAGCCTTAAAACATGTAGGCTTAAGGCCTTCACGTAAAATACATTTGTTTAATGCCAAATTGGAAGCACGTTTGGTAAAATATGAAATGTATGCCGGAAGTAAAAAGGGGAAGTACATGAATTAGGGTTTTAGGTGTTATGTTTATACAGGTTTCTTAGGAGCTAGCCTTTATTGTTTTTCATATGGAAAGCCTTTTTTATCAAGTGTTTCAGACCATACGCAGTGTTGTGTATTTTTTAAAAGCAAGTGAAATCATCCAAATTTGCTTAGCTGTTCCAGTTTATCCATATCATAATTTTATTCTTAATGCTTTATTCTATTGATTTGCTGCTCATAATGCTTTGTATAAAGGTAAGGAAACTATAAAGTCACTACCTTTTCCTTCTTCGCTTTCAACCCAAATGGTTCCTCCAATCTTTTCAACAAACTCTTTACAAAGAATTAATCCTAAACCAGAACCTTTTTCATTGGTCGTACCAGGAGATGTTATATTGGTTGAAATGTTGAACAGATTTTTACATATTTCTTTATTGATACCAACACCATTATCTGAAACTGTAATTTCAACATGGCTTTGATTTCTTACTGCATACATAACGATTTCACCATTTGAATTTGTGAATTTTATGGCGTTATTAATAAGGTTTCTCAAAACTATTTTTAACATGGTTACATCGGTATAAATTTCAATAGCTTCTGATTGAATATACCTTAAAGAGATGTTTTTAATTTTTGCAATGGAATTTGATGTTTCCAATAGGTCTTGAAAAACAGATGATAAATTAAGGTTTTCTGGTTTGTAAACAAGTTCTCCAGTTTGTGAATAGGTCCAGTTTAACAAATTATCAAGTAAGACCAGCGTATTTTTGGCACATGAATTAATGATTTCTATGTACTTTTTAGATTCATCTGTTTCAAAATCTTTTGGGTTATTGCTCAATAGTTCCGAAAAGCCTAAAATGGCATTAAACGGACTTCTTAAATCGTGTGCTATGATGGAAAAGAGTTTGTCTTTTGCAGCCGTAAGATTTTGTAAGCGAATGTCATTTTCTTTAATACGTTGTTCTGCCTGTTTTCGTTCTGTAATATCGCGAACGTTAAGGACAACCGATTGAATTAAAGGATTGTCTAATTGATTGGTTCCGTATGCTTCCAGATAAACCCAGCTTCCATTTTTATGCAGATGTCTGTACTGTGCACCTCCATGAGCCTTATTTTCAATCATGTCAAAAAAATCTTTTTTGGTAGATTCCTGATCGTCTGGATGAATCATCTTTTCAATAACAGAAATGCCCATAAGTTCTTCTTGTTTAAACCCAAGTATTTTTTCGCATGATTCACTAACATATTGTTGAATTCCGTTGGAATCCATAAGCAAAATCATGTCAAACGAATTCTTGATGAGTTGTTTAAATCTGTTGAAATCTCCAAGGAAATAGTCATCAATATGCGGTTCCAATTTATTGGTACTCTTTTTAGGGGCTTTAAGTTGAGTGTCAAATTTTAATTTAAGACGTTTATACTGCGTTTTAATTTTTGCAAGCTCTCTTTCTTGCTCTTGATAAGTAGGTTTGGTATGCATAATCATGTATTAAATTATTTAATATGACTATGTTATGAATTGGCGTTGATTGATGGCAATAGCCATGTGAATTTAGGGCTTTTTAAGTTAATGCGCAATACGCACTAGTGCGTATTTTAATTTATATCCATTTTAAAAATTTATAGTTTTAAAAGTTTTTATCAGTTTAAGCATTCACTTTTTTAACGCTTCCGTTTATAATGGGTTCAGATTTTATGTCTTTAAGTTTTCGTGAATAGGTTCTCCCATTTAAAAATTTACCAATAAAACTAGACCTCACCATATAATGATACGATACAAAACAAACCAAGGCAGTTCCGGTCATAACCAATACAAACTTTAAAAATGCTGGAATAGCAAATCCTAAGATTAAACTTGGTAAAAAAGCCGTTAATGGTAAATGCAATAAATAAACCCAATAAGACGAATCTGATACGTAGCGCATCACGATAGAATGTTTACTGCCATAACGTAAAAAAAGGCCTATAAACCCAAAAATAAACAGCCATACATTTACAGATTTTATAGCCATAATAAGCTGAAGAGAGATATTGGAAGTATCCATTAAAAAATAGCTTGTAAATAGTATTAATCCTAAAATGGTAAACATCCAGTCATACGCCATAAAACTATTTAAATAAGATTTAGATTTGAACAAAATCCATCCAAAGAAATAAAAGAAGGCGTAAAAAATAAAGGTATTAAAATCTGGTGTAAAACTCAATGAGGTTGCAACCCATGGCCGATTCATAGTTAATAACAGGAGAAACGTTATTAAAGAAAAGACAAGCATCTTTAGAAAAGGTCTTTGAATAACAAATGTAAATACCTGACTTGATTTGGTAGTAAACCAAGACCATTTTTTAAAGACCAATCCAACGATGAAAGAGGATATTGAAAATAAAACCAAATAGTACAAAAACCATAAGTGCATGGTATGACCTGGAATAAAAGCATTTAGATTTGAAAACATTTCTAAAGCTGTGATCCATGGATTATTTCCTTTTGCAAAAACAATATTAGAATAAGTGAATCCTATCATAACTAAAGGCCACAATAAAACAACAAAAACAATAAATGGTAAAAGGATACGATTTGTTCTGTTTTTTATCATTTTCATAGATGAACGTTCATGAAAAAGCAGCGAAGCGAAAAAACCCGCAACTATAAAGAAAATGGGCATTCTAAAAGCATGAATAAAGCTAGAAATCCAGTCTAAATACAAACTGGTACTTATAGGGTCTTTTAATGGCCACGAAGCTCCATAATCTGCTACAACATACGTGTTTGAAGAATGTAATACAATGCCAAGCATCATCATAATGGCTCTAAGAGAATCTAGAGCGTGGAGACGTTCTGTTTTTTGTGAATTCATTTCGGTTGGTTTACGGTTATAAATCTACTAAGATATAATTTATTGATTATAAAACAAATACGGAATAATGAGTATGTTAAAGCCGTATTTTTTATAAAAAATTAAAGTATGACCAATATTAGTTTTTAAGAAAAAAAATAGAAATAACTTTGTTGAAGATTTAAAAAGATAAAGAGATGAGCCATAGCAAAACCTGTATTGTGTGTAAAAAATCCTCCATGGAAACACCTGTTACCAAATTTTATCATAAAGACAGTAAGTTTTACATCTGTCCACAACATATTCCTGTTTTAATCCATAATCCTCAGGAGCTCATTGGGTTGTTGGATGGTGCAGATACTTTAAAAGGCGCGTAACATAATATTATAAAAGTGTTCTTAAAGGTGTTTTAGAAAGTATTCAGCCAGCGTAAGGCAGCTTCGTGCGAAGAAAACACATCAAAATGGTATTTATCATTTTTAGCTAATTCTTGATATAATAGGCTAAGGGCAGCTGTTTGTGGACTAGCAATAATGATAGCATCAATAATAGCATCATAATTTTTTAAAGACTCAACATTTTCAGAAAGAATAGCGTTTAAATCACTAACGGTAAATTTAAAAACAGCATGTTGAGAATCCGTTAGAATTTTTAAGGTTCTTGGATAGCTTTTATTTTCTTTAGTAGTTATAATGTAATCTATAATCTCATTTAAAAAAACGTCATCTTTAAATTGTGTTTCAAGGATATTGGTTTCTTTATTAAAAACAGTGTGTATCATTAGAATGGTTTGAATTAGTTAATTTAACATAAAACAACTAAAAAGCCTAATATATTTGAATAATACTAATGATAACTAATTTTTATCTTTTTTATACAATGGAATTAAATACGAAACCGTATAACCATAACCAACACCTATGCCACTGCTATCGAAGGTTTTGTTGAATCCTGGAATATAAACATTTTCAAAATTTTCAGGAACCGTTTCACTAACCAATCCTTTTAATTGAACATTAAGCCCTAAATATAGATTGTTAAATAATTCTGCTTTGATGCCTATTATGAGTTCTACCCAGAAAGCAGTTAAATCATTGAATTTTTGAGATTCAGCTGAGCTAAACTGAGGTTGCCAATATTGATTGGTATGAAAAACCGTAAAATTATTAATGGTTTGGCTAAAAGTGGAGGCCCCAATTCGAAAACCAGTATAAATCATGTTGTCCATATCCAACCAATTTTTATAGAGGTTATAATCTATTCCAGCTTTTAAGTACGTGCCAGAGGTGGTAATATCGAGAAAGTCGTTGGTTGTAATTTTTTCTTCAATGCCCAGTTCGCCAGCAATGTATAAAGCTCTTTTAATTCGGTAGTCAGCATTCACTTCAAAACCAGTATAGTCGTCATCTAAAAAAGAGCGAAGAAGTTTTCCGGCATCGGCACCAACACGCAGTCCGTATTTTAATTTTATTTTTATGGAGTCGTTTACCGTACTTATAATGCTGTCGTTTTGTGCCTGAGAGGATACAACAAATAGCAAAAAAAAGCTAAGGCTAATGAAATAACTTGAAATGTGCTGATGTTTCATCTTCTACAGATTGATTGTCGTTTAAGGATTCTTTTGATTGTATCCAGTTTTCACTATCACCATTAATGGTAAGTGTTACGTTTTTAAAAATGGATTTAAAGCCGCAAGCTCTTGAAACATAAACTTGTTCGGTGGTATAATTAATGGTAATAACATCTTCATTGCCACCTATCATATCATCACTGGTATCATCTGGGGTATCATTATCATCAAAGGTATATTCTTTATGAAGAGTAAATGAAGTAGTGGTAGCATCTGTTTTTAATGGTAGCACAATGGAATCTGTGGTTACCACATTAAAATTGGTTAATGGGCTGTTATTGCCAACACCCTGAACGCGCAAACCAAACACATTTTTTTTGCTTTCCTGAATTGAAACATCATAAAAGCGTATGATTAAATTGGGTGTGGTTGGGGTACTTTCCGGACAAATATCATCAGGCTCACAACCCATTGAAAAAAGGGTAATAATTCCAAAAAGTATCGCTAAAAATTTATAATAGTTCATGTGGTTTTAAAACTTCAAAGTTATGGATTCTTATTGGATCGTTTTTCCAAAAGTACAACATTTTCTACATGAAATGTTTGTGGAAACATGTCTACCGATTGAATTTTGGTTACTTTATAAACAGCATCCATAAGCGCTAAGTCTCTTGCTTGGGTGGCACTGTTACAGCTTACATAAACCACTTTTTTTGGTGCCATATGCAACAGTTGTTCTACCACATCTTTATGCATACCATCGCGTGGCGGATCTGTAATAACAACGTCTGGTTGACCATGCTCCGTTATAAAAGACTCGTTAAAAACCTGCTTCATATCACCAACATAAAACTCAACGTTTTTAATGCCATTTAATTGTGCATTTTCTTTGGCAGCAATAATAGCATCAGGTACAGCTTCAATACCTACCACTTTTTTTGCTTGTTTGGCTATAAATTGAGCAATGGTTCCAGTGCCGGTGTATAAATCGTATACCAATTCTTGACCTGTAAGTCCAGCAAAATCCCTTGTTATTTTGTAAAGTTCATACGCTTGTTTAGAATTTGTTTGATAAAAGGATTTGGCATTAATTTTAAATTTCAATCCTTCCATCTCTTCAAAAATGTGATCCAAGCCTTTAAAACAAATAATCTCTTGGTCATAAAGGGTATCATTTGCTTTGCTGTTGATAACATACAATAAGGAGGTTATTTCAGGAAAACGTTCTGATATAAAATTTAAGAGGACTTCTCTTTTACTAACATCTTCTTTGAAGAATTGAATTAATACCATAACATCTCCAGTACTTGAGGTACGAATCATTAAAGTGCGTAAAAATCCTGTTTGGTTTCTGGTATTAAAAAACTCAAGATGGTGCTCTACAGCAAATGCTTTAACAGTATTTCTTATGGTATTTGAAGGGTCTTCTTGTAAGTGACATGCTTTTAAATCCAATATTTTATCCCACATGCCGGGAATATGGAATCCTAAAGCATTTTTATCGCCTAAATCTTTGTCAGATTGTATTTCCTCTAAGGTTAACCAACGAGAGTCGCTAAAAGAAAACTCCATTTTATTTCGGTAGAAATAAGGGTTTTCACAACCTAAAATAGGGGTTACCTCTGGTAATACTATATGACCAATTCGGGTTAAATTATTAATAACTTCCTTTTGTTTATAATACAGTTGATACTCATAAGCCATATCTTGCCATTTGCAACCACCACAAACACCAAAATGTTCGCAAACAGGTTCTGTGCGTTTTTCTGACCGCTTATGAAACAAAATGGCTTTGCCTTCGTAATAGGCTTTGCGTTTTTTTAAGGTTTGCACATCAATTACATCACCGGGAACGGCATTGGAGATAAAAATAACTCTTCCATCTGGTGCTTTGGCTATGGTTTTACCTTTGGCACCGGCATCCATAACTTCAATATGGGTAAAAACTTGTTTTATGGTTTTTCTTGACATGCTGCAAAAATAATAATAGCCTTAAATAAATATCATTTTATTTCCATTAACTTTAATAGTTTTTAATTTAATTAATTAAAAATGAACCTTTTTTGTTTTTGGTCGTCTTTAAGATGTATGGCTAACCAATTTAAATGAATAAACCGGAATATAAATCTGATAGTTTTTTAGTCTTAGAGGTTCAATCTGGAAATACGAAATCACTCGTTTTATTGATTAAGCGTTGGCATAAAGAATTATGCGAAAAAGCCTATTGGATTGTAAAGGATTCAGATTTAGCTAAAGATATTGCCCAAGATTGTTGGAGTACCGTTATCCAAAAGATTTATGAACTAAAGGATCCTGAAAGTTTTGGAAGTTGGATTTCAAGAATAGTTTATAGAAAAGCGTTGGACAATATTAAAAAGAGTAAGAGAACCATTGAAATGTTAGAGCAGTTTAGGTATCAACAGGAGACCATGTTCCAGGAAAATGATTTCGATACCTCAAGAGAAAAGATGCTTTTAAAAGGTATTAAATTATTGCCATCAGGACAGCAAACGGTAATTCGTCTTTTTTATTTGGACAATTATTCTTTAAAAGAGATAGGTGAATTACTTAATATATCTATAGGGACAGCGAAATCAAGATTATTTAAAGCACGAGAAACATTAAAACAAACATTAAAACAAAAAACTTATGAAAAATAATATGGAAGACATTGACAAATTAATTAAAGAGACCTTATCCCAAGAAGAAGCAAAGTTTTATGATGAACTAGAAGAGCAAAACGTGTTTGAAATGGTTATTGGATTATTTAAAGGAAAGAACAAATGGATGATGTTTTTAATGAACTTTATGACCTTAATTTTTTTCGGATTATTCTTGTATTGTTCTATTAAATTTTTTGATACTAAAGTAACACAAGAAATGTTAAAATGGGGCTTTGGAAGTATTTTGTTTTTAATAGGTATTAGTATGCTGAAACTTTTTGCTTGGTTGCAAATGGATAAAAATGCACTTTTAAGGGAATTAAAACGATTAGAACTTCAAATGCTTTCCATTACAGGAAGAATATCAGAATAAACATTTTAGGAAGAGGTTTATATTTAGTAACTTGCAAACCTATCTGGGGATGATTTCTCTCCCACGCTGCTTTTTCGTCCTGATTCCGATAGCTATCGGTACTTATCGGGATTTCGAAAGAATAAAGGTACAGTAGGAATGGTTATTTTATCAATTTAAATTTTATTAAAATGGCTATTTTAGACCAATTAACTTCGCAACAAGCGATAGATTTAGAAAACAAATACGGCGCTCATAATTATCACCCATTGCCCGTAGTTCTCACTAGAGGTGAAGGCGTGTACGTATGGGACATTGATGGAAAACAATATTATGATTTTTTATCGGCGTACTCGGCTGTAAACCAAGGGCATTGTCACCCAAAGATTGTCAATGCTATGGTACAGCAAGCACAAACTTTAACCTTAACATCAAGAGCTTTTCATAACGATATGCTGGGTAAATTTGAAAAATTTGCTTGCGAGTTTTTTGGGTTTGATAAATTATTACCCATGAATACAGGTGCAGAAGCCGTTGAGACAGCTCTTAAGCTATGCAGAAAATGGGCTTATGAAGTAAAAGGAATCTCAGAAAACGAAGCAGACATCATTGTGTGTGAAAATAATTTTCATGGTAGAACAACCACCATCATCTCGTTTTCAAACGATCCTGTAGCCAGAAAACATTTTGGACCATTTACTAAAGGATTCATTAAAATAGAATACAATAATTTAGAGGCTTTAGAGATTGCTTTAAAAAACAATCCCAACGTTGCAGGTTTTTTAGTGGAACCCATTCAAGGAGAAGCTGGCGTTTATGTACCAAGTGATGACTATCTAATAAAAGCAAAAGCGCTTTGTGAATTATATAATGTGCTATTTATTGCAGACGAAGTCCAAACAGGAATAGCCAGAACCGGACGTTTATTGGCAACTTGTGGCAATTGTACTTGCGAGACTAAAAATTGTTCAGATACACCCGATGTTAAACCAGACATTCTTATTCTTGGTAAAGCCATCAGCGGTGGTGTGTATCCAGTATCTGCCGTTTTAGCAAATGATAGCATTATGAAAGTGATTCAACCTGGAAATCATGGTAGTACTTTTGGAGGTAATCCAGTAGCAGCAGCGGTTGCCATTGCTGCACTTGAAGTGGTAAGAGATGAAAAACTGGCCGAAAATGCTTATCAACTTGGAAATTTATTTAGAAGTGAATTACAAAAATATATTGATAAAAGCAGCATCGTTAAACTGGTAAGGGGAAAAGGTTTGTTGAATGCCATCGTTATTAATGATGACGAAGACAGCGAAACAGCTTGGAATATTTGTTTAGCGTTACGGGATAATGGATTGTTGGCTAAACCTACGCATGGCAATATCATTCGTTTTGCGCCACCATTGGTTATGACAAAAGACGAATTGCTGGATTGTGTTGGCATTATTATAAAAACGCTGAAACAATTTGAATAATTTTAAAAACTATTTACCAAAAAAGCGACCATATTCGGTCGCTTTTTTTATACATTGACATTGATAAATCTTATTGATTTTGCATTTGTTCCATCCATTGTTTTTGCATTTCTTGAATACCTTCAAAACCAATAGTAACATAAAAATAAATAGTGGCAATAAGATATATTGAACCAAGAACGACTCCAATAATAGCAAGAATTTTACCTGTTTTTACATTTGAAAAACCAGAATATAATTCAGGGTTTTCGGCATAGAGTGCAGTGGCTTTATTGGCCAGAACAATCGCTATAATACCAAGTATCATGCCTATGATTCCATAGCAACAGCAGGTTAAAATAGATAAGATTCCGAAAACCAGAATGAGTGTTGAATTGGGCAATTTTTGTTTTTCCATGTAATAAGTTTTTAGTGGTTTATTTTGATTAAATAGCTAACAACAACGATAAGGACATTTAGAATTATTAATCCCATTTTGACTTTATAATCGTGCTTAAATTTTATAAAAAGATTAAATATAAGAAAAATGAATAATAAAAAAAGGGTATATATAGCAGGATACATTTTAAAAGCTGCTAAAAATTGTCCATGAAAAATTAACAAGACAGACCGCTGTATGCCACAACCCAAACACTCCATTCCAAAAAGTGTTTTGTTTAAGCAAGGCAACATATAATCATCTAATCCCGACATAAAATCGTATGGTTTAAGGGGCTAATATAGTAAAAGGATGGATTTTTAGGTTTCTTAATATCATAAAAAAAAGAATTAAATAGTATGGGCTGTCTAGTTAGACATGGCTGCTGCAATAGCTCCAAAGACAATGATTAAAAAAATAATTCCAATAAAAGAAATAATCAACCCAGCAATTGATAAGCCTCTGGGTGTTTTAAATAAGCCTATAAAAGAAAAAATAAACCCTAAAATCCAGATAATCCAACCTAAAAAAGGAATCCATCCCAAGAACAGAGCTATGATTGCCAAAACAAATCCAGCTGTTCCTATTCCGTTTGATTTTTTTTCTTCTTGTTTAATAATAATTGTTTGACCAGAGCTACCTTGATTAACGTTTTTACTGTCCGAAGTTTTAATGGGTTCAGTTTCCATTGGCAAAGATTTAATTATTAAAATCATTATAAATATAAAGAAATGATTTATTTTAATAACTATTTGTCTTTTAAAATCTATTAATTAATGTAATTTTGAGCGCATGATAAAGACGCTTTACCCATGAAATATTTAAATTATATACTTATTGTAATTGGTTCAATCATAGCTATTTATGCTAAAACAGGAACCGAACAAAATGAATATATACTTATTGGAGGTATTGCAGTTCTTATGGTAGGCATTTACAGGATTTCTAAAACCATTCCGAGTAAATATGACAAAGATGATTCCAATGATTTTATTAAAGACGAAGACTAATGGCATTTAAGGTAGGTGATTTTGTTTTGGTTTTAGATGAAGATCTCTCGGGTGTTATTAAAAGTATTCATGGTAACGCCATAACTATTGAAACAAAAGACGGTTTTTTGCTGGATTTTGATGCCTTTGAGATTGTTAAAAACAAATCGAATCAAGATTTTAAAAAGCAATTGTTTACACACTCCAATGTAAATGAGGTTATTTTAGAAAAAGAAAAGCCTTTAAGAAAAAATATGCCTGCTAAAAAAGCTAAAGAACGCTATGAGCCTACCATGGAAATAGACTTGCATATCAATCAATTGGTTAAATCTACCAAAGGCATGGCCAATCATGACATGCTGACCCTACAATTAGAGACCGCAAGACGCCAATTGGACTTTGCCATAAAAAACCGAATTCAAAAAATTGTGTTCATTCATGGGGTAGGTGAAGGAGTCTTAAAAGTAGAACTCGATTATTTATTTGGAAGGTATAATAATGTAAAATTTTACGATGCCAATTACCAAAAATATGGATTGGGAGCTACCGAAGTTTATATTTATCAAAATGTGCCACCAAATTATTAATTAAAATCCGGTGTTAATATTTCTGTTTCAGATAAGTTGCTGTTTTCTAAACGCCCAAAATTCAGTTCTTCCATAAATAGGTTGGTTAGTGCAATATTAAAAACAGTCATAAAAACCTCATAAGTTTTCGAAATAGTATGTTGTCTAAAGGCTGTTGCGGGGATGTTAGTAATAACATTAGCATTTAAATAATCAGGGCCAATATCGCTATTGGTAACATCATCTATAGGGTTGTTGTTTTGTGTATTGGTTTCTTCATCTCGGGTTAAAGCACCATCGCCATCATCATCATCATCTAAATAATCTGGTATGCCATCGCCATCGGTATCTTGGGCATCGTTTAATAAGCCATCGGCATTTGGGTCAGGATTTTCAGAACGGGTTAAAATATTATCCCCATCATCATCCACGTCTTTAAAATTGGGTATGCCATCACCATCGGTATCATCATCCTTTAAATTGCCATTGCCATTAATATCTTCCAGCTCAGCAGGAACGCCATCATTATCATCTTCAGTTAAAATCGTTAATATTTTTATGGTAGACGAACTTTCTTCATCGCTGGTAATATCAATTTCAGAATTTGGAATATCGTTACAAAACAAATTTGAAATGCTTGAGTTGCTATAGGTTCTGTAATTAAAAGTTACCGCTAAATTTTCAATAATTAACGAGTCGTTTTCTTCTACAGCTAAGATAGTTTCAAGAGAAAATGAAGGTATTAAAACAGATAGGGATTCTGAAGGATCATTTTTTGTATTATAAAACACTATATCTGATACACCTTCACACGCTGAAAACGTATCATCAAAATCGAATTCTACTGTAATAATATCGCCGTCATTGCATGAAAAAGTAGTTAAGATGCTAAATAGAATAACAATAAAAAATGAATGGCGCATTGAAATGGGTTTTTGACAAAAATAAACGAATTGTTATTTATAACGTAGCATATTGATAATAATTTTATTTCAAGTACTTTTGCCGTTCAATATGAATCCATGAAATGAGCCATAACCATTAAGTTGATACCAACCGATATGATAATGGCGAATTCCATCTGAACTCAAAAAACAATAAATATTAACAGATGAAACCTATTTATTTTGATAATGCTGCTACCACTCAAATTAGAGATGAGGTAATTGATGCGATGACGCATGTTATGAAGCAGCATTATGGAAATCCTTCTTCATCGCATAGTTTTGGTAGATCGTCTAAAGTACTTATTGAAAAAGCCAGAAAAACCATTGCAGGCTATTTAAAGGTATCAGCTGGTGAAATATTGTTTACTTCTGGTGGCACTGAAGCTGATAATTTGGTTTTAAGAAGTGCTGTACGCGATTTAAAAGTGAAGCATATTATAACCTCAAAAATTGAGCACCATGCGGTTTTACATACTTTAGAACAACTTAAAAGCGAATATAATGTTTTAGTGAGTTATGTAAATCTAGATTCTAATGGAGGCATAGATTATACCCATTTAGAGGTTTTATTAACATCCGAAAACAAAACCTTGGTTAGCTTAATGCACGTTAATAATGAAGTTGGTAATAAGTTAGATTTAAAACGAGTTGCAGATTTATGTAAATTAAAAAACGCATTATTTCATAGCGATACCGTACAGTCTGTTGGACATTACCCATTAGATTTACAAGAAATTCCCATAGATTTTTTAGCGGCAAGTGCTCATAAATTTCATGGACCAAAAGGTGTTGGTTTTGTTTTTGTTAGAAAGAATTCTGGTTTAAAGCCTTTAATTTTTGGCGGAGAGCAGGAGCGAGGCTTTAGAGCTGGCACCGAAAGTGTTCATAATATTGTAGGCATAGAAGAAGCCTTGAAACTTGCTTACGATAATCTTGAAAGCGAAAGTTTATATGTTCAAGATTTAAAACAATATTTTATTGATAGAATCAAAAAAGAAATTCCTTTGGTTACTTTTAATGGATATTCTGGGCATTTAGAAAAGAGCACGTTTTCTTTAGTCAATGTATGTTTACCAGTTTCTGCCGAAAAATCAGCGATGCTATTATTTCAACTAGATTTAAAAGGCATTGCTTGTTCTAAGGGTAGTGCATGCCAAAGTGGGAGTAGCCAAAATTCCCATGTTTTAGAAACATTATTAAGTAATGAAGATTTACAAAAACCATCCATTCGTTTTTCTTTTAGTATTTACAATACCAAGGAAGAAGTTGATTATGTATTAAATGTTTTAAAAAATTTTGGTATTAAAACTTCATAGTAGTTCTTACGTTAAAAACCCTTGGCGTTAAAAAATTAGGAATGGCATATTGCCGTTTAGAATTTACGTCTCTTACCCAAGTGTTGGTTATAGAGTTTTGTACATCAAACATATTAAATATTTCAAAACCAAAAGACAAGGCTTTAAATGGTTTTTTCCATCCACTTTTAAATGGTTTTTTTTCATCAACCAACACAAACTGCAATCCTAAATCGGCTCGTTTGTAGGCGGGTAATCTGTTTTGAAATTCATAAGGATCGGCATTACTTGGAGAGCCGCCAGGCAAGCCCGTATTGTAAACTAAATTTAAGTACATCTTCATATTAGGAATGTTGGGCACATAATCTTGAAATAAGGCAGCAAATTTTAAACGCTGATCGGTTGGTCTTGCTATATAACCTCGATTATCAATGTTTTCTTCAGTTTTTAAATAGCCAAAACTAAACCATGATTCTGTACCTGGAACAAATTCGCCATTCAACCTCATATCTAATCCGTAAGCGTAGGCCTTGGCATTATTGTTAGCCCTGTACCGTATTCTAACATTTTCCAGCGTGTACGGATTTACGTTGGTTAAGTTTTTATAATAGGCTTCGGTAGTGAGTTTAAATGGTCTGTTCCACATTTTAAAACTATAATCGTTGCCCAACACCAAGTGAAACGATTGCTGCGCTTTCACGTTAGGTTGAACCGTTGCTGTGGCATCACGTAATTCTTTGTAAAATGGTGGTTGATAATACAGGCCAGCTGCTATTCTAAAAAGCATGTCTTTTACCCAATTGGGTTTTATGGCAAATTGCGCACGCGGACTAAAAACTGTTTGATTTGAAGAGGCTATATTTGTTCCTGGTGTAGATGAAGCATCTCCAGAAACAGACCAATTATGGACTCTTACTCCTGCATTATACCAAACATCGCTACTACCCATGGTAGAGCGCTTGCTCCATTGTGCATACGCTTGCAGTCTATTTATTTGCGCTTTATTGGTGGCTCTAACATTTTGAAATGCCACTAATGGCCCTTCGTAAGGCGCATAGGGTTGTTCATTAGAAAAATCGAGGTTGGGCGGGTTTATTGAAAATCCAGCAGAATCAATTATTTCCCATTCAACCAGCCTATCGCGAATGTCTTCGTGGGTATATTTAACAGACCATTCTATTTGATGGTCATTAAACGAATAAGTACCTTTATGTTCAATATTGGTAATTAAGGCATCTAAATCGTTCCTGCCATGAATTAACTGACTGCCAATGCCTTCACTAAATTCAACCTCTCCTAAATTCTCGTCGCCTATATTAGCATTTACTTCGCCAAGATTGTATTGAGCTAAAATATCAAAGTATTCTTCTTCTGTAGTATGATAGGTTGAGGCTATGAGTTGAAGCGTTAAATCATCATTCGCAAAATAAGTTCCTTTAAAAGCACCAAAAAGCGTTTGGTATTGATCTTTTTCCTGACCTTCATAAAATATTATTAAAGCCAAAGGATCGCTAAGGGTTCCAAAATTTGTCTGTCTTGTTTCTGGTTCGTAATTGTACTTGTTTAAAGATGCATTACCTAAAAAACTCAGATGGAACTTATCTGTAAATTTATAGGTTAAAAACGTTTGGAGGTCGGCAAATAGTGGGTCATAGTTTGTTTGGGTTTCTTTGGCATTTACCAATAAACTATTATCTCTGTAACGCAAACCCATAATGCCTGATAGTTTTGAATCTTTGCTAACACCTTCAACAGAAACGCTACCGCCAAGTAAACTTAAATCCAAATTGGATTCAAACTGATAAGGATTTTTATAGGTAATATCTAAAACCGATGATAATTTGTCTCCGTATTTTGCCTGAAATCCACCAGCCGAAAAATCGACGTTTTGTACCAAATCTGTATTTACAAAACTTAGGCCTTCCTGTTGTCCTGACCGAATTAAAAAAGGGCGATAAATTTCAATACCATTAACGTACACCAAATTTTCATCATAGTTACCACCTCTTACCGCATATTGTGTACTCAATTCGTTATTGTTGCTAACTCCAGGCAAAGACATTAATAGGTTTTCTACGCCAGCATTGGCGCCTGGTATTTTTCGAATGGTTTCTGGGTTTAGGGTTAAAATACCTTGTACATTTTTTTGATTTTTACCTGAGATAATGATGGTTGCTATTTGTTCAACCAAAATACTCATAACTGGATTAAACTCGTAAGTTTCACCATTTTTAAGGCTAAATGTACTCTTGACTTTTTTATGGGAAATATGTGTAAATTCTAAGCTAATGGTGTCGTTTGCAGGTATTTTTAAAACATAAAAACCATTGTCATTGGTAATGGTTCCTGTGGTACTGGCTTTAATATTAACATTTGAAATAGGCAGCTTATTTTCATCTAAAATAATGCCTTTAATGGTTGCAGTCTGCGAATATCCTATTGAAATCATGAAGAAAAACAATAGGCTACTATATAACGATTTAATATTCAAGAGTAATGATATTTATTTTCTGTAAAATATAGCTTCAAAAGTAGAACTATTTCCAACATTATCAGTAACAATTACCTTTAAATTGTTTTTAGTGTCGGTTATGACCCCATCATTAAAATCATGTGTAAGCGTTTTTGTTTTGTAATCATATTCCATTAAAATCCAAGTACCATTTACGGTTGCCCTGTAATTTGATATTCCAGAAAGTTGATCGCTAATCTCAAGTTTTAAAAACCTAAAATTGCTTAGCCATTGGCCATCTTTAAAATTTATGGGCTTTATGGTTGGCTTAATATTGTCGGTTGTTAAAGCGTATTTACCAAGTGTTTTGGTAAGTGTAAAAAGGGTATTACCTTCTCTTTTGGTGTAAGCGTAAGAAGGATAATTTTTGTAGCCTACTAATTCGGCAATATAAAGCTTGTTTTTGTCTTCGTCGGAATATTTACTGATATCAAAATTTATTTTAACACTTTTTTGAAGAGGAACGATATCTTTACCTAAAAACAACGTGTCATTTGAAACTTTAAAATCAAGATATAAATTCTCATAAAAGGTGTTTTGAAAAATATCAACAGAAATATTCCCTTCTTTTAAAGTCGTTGTTTGGTCTGCATAAATATAAAAAGGCGTTGTTTGAGGTTTTACAATTTCTATAGCATCACTTTGTTGTCCTTTAATATTTACAGTTACCCAAGTATCGTTATTTTTAAAATCGGTTATTCTTACTTTATAGATGGAATAGGTGCTATCAACTACAGTAATATAACCGTCATTTAAAACAGATTGAAATAAACTCAAAGGATTTTGGTCATTATATAATTTTTGAATGCGTTGTCTTTTAGTTTTATAAACCTCGTAATCTATCAACCTGTTAATATGGCTGGATTCATCAAAAGAAAACTTTTTAAAATCTATTTCAAAATTTTTGTTACCATTTAAAAAGGATTCTATTTTGTAAACGCCATTATTATTGGCTGCCAGATTTTGTCTGTCTGTGGTCCCAACCGCAAAGCCAATTTTCCCGAAAGCTTCAATATTTTCAGCAATATAATCGCCATTTTCTATGGGAATTAGGCGGAGTTTTTGCTTTAAATTTGATTTTTTAACATAGGAACTATCTCCGATCGGATACACATAAAGAGAGCTTACCACAGGCTTCAAGGAATCTTTAACATCAATACCAAATAACATTGGGTTTATAGGATGTTCTTCTTTGTCTCGAATTTCAAAATGTAGATGAGGACCACCAGAGCCACCAGAATTTCCACTATATGCAATGACGTCTCCTTGTTTCAAAAGTAATTCGCTAGCTCCTGGAAACCATTCCATTTCATACGATTCTTTTTCATACTGTTTCTTTTTTACGTACGCTTCAATTTCGGGATTAAAGTGTTGTAAATGAGCATAAACAGTGGTGTAGCCATTGGGATGTGTAACGTATAAGGCTTTACCATAGCCATAATGGGATATTTTTATTCTACTAACAAAGCCATCAGCAGCAGCCATTACTTTAAGTCCTGTGCGCTGTTGTGTCTTGATATCTAAACCAGAATGAAAGTGGTTGGATCTTAATTCGGCAAAAGTACCAGAAAGAATTATGGGAACATCCAAAGGTTCTCTAAAATAGTCTTGCGGATAGCTATTTTGAGCATAAGAAATAAGGCTTAAAAATAAGAGAGGAATATGGATTAATCGCATAAAAACGGTTTTATACCCAACAGCAGTTTCATTCATTTAAAATCTGTTTTGGTATGGTTGCTAAAATATTAATTTGTCCTGAAACCACAAAGAATAAAACAAAAATCAAGCCATGATGTTGATTATGAACACTTATTGAATAATTAAAAATTTTATTGAAAAACTATTGTAATTTATACCAAGGTGTGTTAACTTTGTACAATACCTATTGAAATTTGTAAATGAGTCATATTGAAGATATTGTAGATTCTCTAGAAAATAAAATAAGTAAAATATTACATAAACTAGAGGTCTTAAAACAATCTAATTTAAAATTAAAAGAGGAATTAGAGGTTTCAAGGCAACATCTTCAAAACCAAAAGATGGAAACATCCACTTGGGAAGAAAAATATGAAGCTCTTAAAATAGCAAGTTCAATATTAGGTAGTGACGAAAGTAAAAGAGAAACTAAGCTTAAAATAAATGCATTAATCCGTGATATTGATCATTGTATTTCTCAACTTGCCGATTAGTGTAACATAAATCAATGTCAGAAAAGCTTAAAATAAAGCTGTCTATAGCTAACAGAGTGTATCCTTTAACCATTGATGCAAGTCAAGAAGAAGGATTGCGCAAAGCGGCTAAAAACATTGAAACCATGATTAAACAATTTGAGCAAAGTTATTCTGTTAGAGATAAGCAAGATGTTTTGGCTATGTGCGCCTTACAGTTTGCATCACAAGTAGAACAGAAAACTATTGATAAAGAGTATGTCAATGAACATGTTGAAGAAAAATTAAATGCCCTTAACATTTTATTACAAACTCATATAGTCTCTTAACGTTCTTTAAAATAATAAAAGTTACTGCCTACATTGGTTATTTTTTTTGATAAACTCAACGTTAATTCTTTAAAAAGGGTGAGTTTAAGTTGTAAAAGCAAGCTGCCTTGAGCAGATCCTTGATCAGCTTGTTAGCCCTAAACTTGTTTTTAAGGAGTTTATACAAAACTTTAAACTGGTGTAGGCTTTTTATATTTATAACTAACTATTTACAATGGACAACTTAATTATAATTGCTGGAGGTCTTCTATTAGGTATCATAATAGGCTACATCATAGCAAAAGTTTTAGAAAGAAATAACGCTTCAAAACTTATTAAAGGCGCGAAAAAAAGCGCAGCTGCTATCATAAAAGAAGCTAATATTGAAGGAGAATCAATAAAAAAAGATAAAATTCTTCAAGCTAAAGAAAAATTTATTGAACTTAAATCTGAACATGAAAAAGTCATTTTATCTCGTGATAAAAAAATGGCTGAAGCTGAAAAACGAACTCGTGACAAAGAATCTCAAATATCTTCTGAATTAGCTAAAACCAAAAAGTTTAATGAAGATTTAGAAGCTAAAATAAAAGATTACGACCACAGAGTTGATATTCTTGATAAAAAGCAGGTTGAAATAGACCGGCTTCATAAAAGTCAGGTAGAGCAATTAGAAGTTATTTCCAGTCTTTCTGCAGAAGATGCCAAAGCGCAATTGGTGGAGTCTTTAAAAGGACAAGCTAAAAGCGATGCGATGGCTTACGTTCAGTCTGCCGCAGAAGAGGCAAAATTAACGGCTCAACAAGAAGCTAAAAAAATTATCATCAATACCATTCAACGCATAGGTACTGAAGAAGCCATAGATAATTGCGTGTCTGTATTTAATATAGAATCAGATGATGTAAAAGGACGCATTATTGGTAGAGAAGGACGAAATATTAGAGCAATAGAAGCTGCTACTGGTGTCGAAATTATTGTAGATGATACTCCAGAGGCCATCATCTTATCTTGTTTTGATTCGGTAAGAAGAGAAATAGCACGTTTATCATTACATAAATTGGTGACAGATGGAAGAATCCATCCTGCCAGAATTGAAGAAATAGTTCAAAAAACCAAAAAGCAAATTGATCAAGAGATTATTGAAGTTGGTAAGCGTACCGTGATAGATCTAGGGATTCACAATTTACATCCAGAGCTTATTAAAATGGTGGGTAGAATGAAGTATCGATCTTCTTACGGACAAAATTTATTACAACATTCACGCGAAGTAGCGAAGCTTTGCGGCGTGATGGCAGCAGAATTGGGATTAAATCCAAAACTGGCAAAACGTGCCGGATTGTTACATGATATAGGTAAAGTGCCAGATGCTGAAACCGATATGGAAACACCACATGCTATTTTAGGAATGCAATGGGCAGAAAAATATGGGGAAATTCCAGAAGTTTGTAATGCTATTGGTGCTCATCATGATGAGATTGAAATGAAATCATTAATTTCTCCAATTATTCAGGTGTGCGATGCCATTTCTGGTGCTCGTCCCGGTGCTCGACGTCAGGTCTTAGATAGTTATATACAACGACTAAAAGATTTAGAAGATATTGCCTTTGGATTCCAAGGTGTTAAAAAAGCCTATGCCATTCAAGCAGGAAGAGAATTACGTGTTATTGTTGAAAGTGATAGGGTTGACGACCAAAAAGCAGCCGAGTTATCATTCAGTATTTCTCAAAAAGTGCAAACAGATATGACCTATCCAGGCCAAGTAAAAGTTACCGTTATTAGAGAAACCAGAGCTGTTAATATAGCTAAGTAATTAGTTTTGTTAAAAGTTAAAAGTTAAAAGTTAATTTTGCTAACAGCTAACAGCTAACAGCTAACAGCTAACAGCTAACAGCTAACAGCTAACAGCTAACAACTAACAGCTAACAGCTAACAACTAACAGCTAACAGCTAACAACTAACAGCTAACAACTAACAGCTAACAACTAACAGCTAACAGCTATTTCCTAGGATGGTATTTTGCTATCACCTTTGATAGATGACTTTTATCAAGGTGAACATAAATCTCTGTGGTTGTAATACTTTCATGTCCTAACATCATTTGAATAGATCGTAAATCGGCATTATTTTGTAATAAATGCGTTGCAAAGGAATGCCTGAAGGTATGTGGTGAGATGGTTTTTTTAAGCCCAATGTTATCAGCCAGTTGTCTAATAATAGTAAAAATCATAGCTCTTGTAAGTTGTTTTCCTCTTCTGTTTAAAAACAAAGTATCTTCATGATTTGATTGAATTTTGATATGTTTCCTAATATCATTAACGTAAATCATGATATACTTCTGAGTGTTTTTTAAAATAGGCACAAACCTTTGTTTATCTCCTTTACCCGTTACTTTTATAAAACCTTCATCAAAAAATAAATCAGATAGTTTTAAATGGGTCAATTCGCTAACGCGTAAACCACAACCATATAAGGTTTCAAGAATGGCTCGGTTTCGTTCGCCTTCGGGTTTGCTTAAATCAATAGCACCAATTAAGGTATCAATTTCATATTCGCTTAAGGTATCGGGAAGTTTTCTGCCTATTTTTGGAGATTCAATGAGTTCCAAAGGATTGGTTTGTCTATAATCTTCAAACACTAAAAAACCAAAAAAACTTCTTAAGCCAGAAATAATGCGCGATTGTGTACGCTCATTAACAACTTTAGCAAGGTCATAAATAAATTGTTGAATAATTTCTGAAGAAATATCTATAGGAGAAACACTTATCTGATAGGTTTCTAAATAGACTAACAGTTTTTTAACATCAAGAGCATAATTATCGATGGAATTTTTTGATAAACCACGTTCAATTTTTAAATAGAGTTGATAATCTTTTAAGGCGTGTTCCCATTTCATGGCCGTAAAAATATGATAAAACTTTAAGATTACTTAAGCTTATGAAAGAATAAATAAACCCATATATTTATTCAGAATTATAACTTTTGGTTTAAAAGGGACTTTAAAAGTAGTCATCTATATGTAGCGATAAATTAAATAAAAACCCAAAGAGATTGTAGCCATTTTTTATATACAAAATTTAATATCTTTACTTTATGAAAAAATTAATCATCATCAATGGTCCAAATTTAAATTTGTTAGGTAAGCGCGAGCCAGCAATTTATGGCAGCTTAAGCTTTACTGAATTTTTAGATAAGATTAAGACTAAATATCCTAACGTTGAAATAGATTACTTTCAGTCTAATATTGAAGGGCTAATTATCGATAAATTACATGAAGTAGGATTTACTTATGACGGTATTATTATCAATGCTGGTGCTTACACACATACCTCTATCGGTATTGGTGATGCCGTTAAAGCCATTGAAACGCCTGTGGTTGAAGTGCATATTTCCAACACATTTGGCAGAGAAGAATTCAGACATCAGTCTTTTATTTCAGCAAATGCTAAAGGCGTTATTTTAGGGTTTGGCCTTCAAAGTTATGAATTGGCAATTCAGAGTTTTATAAGTTTTGCTTAGACTGGTTAAGAAGATTAAAGTATTGCTTTGTAAAGACAAACTACTCAATACGATAAAGCTATAATTTTAAAAAATAGTTTCCATTGATAAAAATAATAGGTTATAAAAGCTTCCAAAATTGGAAGTTTTTTATTTAACAGTTTTTGTATTTATCATTTAAGCCAATGCCTTTTTTAATCAAAGGTTTTATTTTTTCTAAACGACTTAAAACAGTGGCTTCTCTTTTTGCTGTTTCAATATACTCACAGTATTCTTTTTGTTTATAAGGTGTTAATGACATAAAACAAGTATTAAAATCTGTATCAATATTTAGAGCACTTTTTAAAGCTTTAGGAATGACCACCGTCTTAGTTTTTTCTGGTTTTATTTCTCTCCCTAGTTTTTGATTTTGAATGGCTTCTTTAACATAAGCCAACACCATGTTTTTATTAATATCTTCTATAGATTCAAACCGCATTTGCCGTAAGCCTTTGGTTTTTTCCTGAGCATTAACTAATTGTTTATGGTCATCTTTTAAAAATACACCATTAAAAAACCAAATACCAAAATGATGTTTAAAAGCACCTAAACCAATCACGTTTTTACCCTTAAGTGAATATACGGGTGCATTCCATTTAATGGTTTCTTCTAATTCTGTTGATGTTATGATGGCACGTAACAACTGTAGTGCCTCGCTAAAATGCGATTGTTCTATATAGTCTTCTACAGAACTGGGTTTTTTCATGGGTGTTGATGCGTTTGTTTATACTTTGTGGTATTTTTTTGCTGTTAATTCAGCAATTTTACAAATCACTTCTGTTGCTTTTACCATACTTTCCACTGGCACATATTCATAACGTCCATGAAAGTTATGGCCACCGGCAAAAATATTTGGACAAGGTAAACCCATATAACTTAATTGAGAGCCATCGGTACCACCACGAATGGCTTTTATTAAAGGTTTTATCCCCAGTTGTTTCATAGCGTCTTCTGCAATATCAACAATATGCATCACGGGTTCAACCATTTCTTTCATATTGTAATATTGATCCTTAATACTGATCTCAATAACTTCGCGTTCGTATTGTGAATTTAATTCATCTGCCAATTTTTGCATGACTTCTTTACGGGCTTCAAAATGATCTTTGTTGTGGTCTCTAATAATGTATTGTAAAACGGTTTCTTCTACTTCTCCTTTTATGGAACTTAAATGGAAAAACCCTTCATAACCTTCGGTATGCTCTGGAGTTTCAAAACGTGGTAACGAATTTATAAACTCTTGGGCAATGTACATGGAGTTTATCATTTTTCCTTTAGCATAGCCTGGATGCACAATTTTCCCTTTTACTTTAACCACAGCTCCGGCGGCATTAAAATTTTCATATTCCAACTCGCCAATCTGGCTGCCATCCATGGTATAAGCCCAATCTGCACCAAATTTTTTGACATCAAACTTGTGAGCGCCACGACCAATTTCTTCATCGGGTGTAAAGCCAACACGTATGTTACCGTGTTTAATTTCTGGGTGCTTTATTAAATGTTCCATGGCTGATATAATTTCACAAATACCAGCTTTATCATCAGCACCAAGTAGCGTAGTGCCATCTGTAGTAATTAAAGTTTGCCCTTTATAAAGTAATAGATCTTCAAAATAGTCAGGAGATAAAACAATTTGTTGCTCAGCATTTAAAAGAATGTCTTTGCCGTTGTAATTTTCAATTATTTGTGGGTTTACATTCGTGCCAGAATAATCTGGAGACGTGTCAAAATGAGCAATAAAACCAATGGTTGGAACTTCATGCTCAACATTACTTGGCAACGTTGCCATGATGTAAGCATTATCATCAATAGTAACCTCTTTCATACCAATAGATTTAAGCTCATCAACTAGTTTATTGGCTAAATTCCATTGTTTTTTTGTGCTTGGTGTAGTTTCTGAATTAGGGTCTGATTGTGTATCGATAATTATGTAACTAATAAATCTATCTATAATGTGTTGCATGACGTTGTTTTTTTGTTCTATCAAAAATACTAATTTTTAAAAAGCTTATGGGTGTTTTTTAAGAAATGAATCCTATTTTTGCACAGCAATTCAACCTCTATGTACAAATCAATCATTCGCCCTGTTTTATTTTGGTTCGATCCTGAGCAAGTGCATCATTTTACCTTTTCTTTAATTCGTTTTATTAATAAAATCCCATTAGTTCCGAAGCTATTAAAAACCATGTACGTTCTTGAAGATAGAAGATTGGAGCGAAATGTATTTGGACTAACTTTTAAAAATCCTGTAGGATTAGCTGCTGGTTTCGATAAAAATGCAGTCTTATTTAATGAGCTGGCTAATTTTGGATTTGGCTTTATTGAAATAGGAACGGTTACTCCTAAAGGACAAACAGGAAATCCTAAAAAAAGATTGTTTAGGTTAAAAGACGACCAAGGCATTATAAACAGAATGGGATTTAACAATGATGGTTTAGAAGCTGTTATATCACATCTTAAAAAAAATAAAGGCAACCTTATTATTGGCGGAAATATTGGAAAAAACACAGCAACAAAACCTGAAGATTATACAAAAGATTATTTAGAGTGTTTTAACGCATTACATCCGTATGTTGATTATTTTGTGTTGAATGTAAGCTGTCCTAATGTTGGTAGTCATGAGAAATTAAATGATAAAGCGTATTTAGAAGAACTTATTAAAGAAGTTCAAAAAGCCAATCATAGTTTTAAAACACAAAAACCCATTGTTTTAAAAATTGCTCCAGATTTAAATAACCATCAGTTGGATGATATTATAGAGTTGGTCATTAAAACCAAATTAGATGGTGTTATAGCCAGTAATACATCGGTTGATAGAACAGATTTAAAAGCTACAAAAAAGCGTTTGGAAACTATTGGAAATGGCGGTTTAAGTGGTCAGCCCATAAAAGATAAAAGTACCCGTGTTATAAAATATCTTTCAGAAAAGAGCCATAAAGCCTTCCCAATTATTGGTGTTGGTGGCATTCATTCTGCTCAAGATGCTTTAGAAAAACTAAATGCTGGTGCTGTTTTGATTCAGATTTATACCGGTTTTATCTATGAAGGTCCTAAACTTATCAAGGACATCAATAAAGCATTACTTGATACCCAATAATTATTTTATAAGCCTTTTTGAAATCTTTGAACTCTTACTTTTAATGGTCAATAAATAAGTACCAGAAGATAAATGGTTTACATGAACAGGTTCATTGCTCGTTACTTTGCCAGACACAAATACCTGTCCCATTAAATTTGATATTTCAAAAAATTCGGTGTCAGCCGTATTGGATTTAATATAAAGAACATCTCCCGAAATAGGGTTAGGATATATTTTAATGTCTGAAGCATTTGATACTTCAACAATTTCATCAATATCTGAAGCATCTCCACATGCCAAATAGCTTTTCTCTGTCATATAATAGGCATACATTCTGGAAAATTGCTCCTGCGAAAAATGGGAACGGCATCCTTTCATGGAATACGACATGATATTTTTAGTATCCGGATTAAACAATTCACCATTAACATCTGTTTCGTCTCCAATATATCTGCAAAAGTTGTTGATGTTTGTTGAGGTTAGTTTTGGGTCGGCTGGCGTATCACAAATTTGATCGCCTTCACTACTACAATTACTGCTGTTAACCAATTCTTTTGTTTTACAAAGGTTGTCTGCGCCATGCGTATGTATTAAAGAAAAATAATGACCTAGTTCATGCGCTAATGAAGAATTGTTGGTGGCACAATCATTCTGCATCATTATAACATCGTAGTTTGATTTGTTGTATGTGTAGCCACAAATGCTTTCGTCAGACGAATTTTTAATATGATCCGTAAAATATATATTAATGACGCCAGTTTCATAGTTAGCTTCCACCAAAGTTTTTTCTTCAGACGATTTAAAATGAAAATAACGATCACTATCAATATAATTAATGTCTTTACACAGAAAAAATTCCATGTAAGCATTTGCAAATGTTTGGTTTATGTCTGCAATAGCATTGTTTAGATCGTATTCCGTTAAACCACCTTCACCATTTGATAATCGTATAACATGAGCCTTAATAGGAATATAATTTTTTGTTATGGATTTTGAACTGTTTATAGTAGATTTTGAGGTATTAAACTGCAATTGAAAGTTTTTTAACTGAGGTTTAATGGTATTAAAATAATGAAGGGTTTCCTTGCTAGTAACGGTTCCACAAACAGGTTCTACATTGTTTTGTGATGAAACATAATAAGAAATCAATAAAAGAATCGAAAAAAGACTAGATTTTATACGATGGAAGAAATTTTTCATTGGGGCGAAATATTTAGTTAAATGTATAAGCAATCAGGTTTTCTTAATAATATTTACGTTGATGTGTTAATTTATTCGTTATGATTGTTTAACCTGAAATGAAAAGATAACCCCCAAAATTTAATAATACTAAAGATGTTATGTTTTCTGTTTCAATAATATTATTTTTATCGAGTCTATTTCAAGTATAAATGTCAAGCAAAATTAAGATTATAGAATGTCCAAGAGATGCCATGCAAGGCATCAAAAGTTTTATTCCAACAAAGAATAAAGTTCAGTATATTCAATCCTTATTGCGCGTAGGATTTGATACCATAGATGTTGGCAGTTTTGTCTCTCCCAAAGCCATTCCACAAATGGCAGATACCTCGGCAGTTTTATCTATGTTGGATTTAAGCAAAACAAAAAGTAAATTATTAGCCATTGTTGCCAATGAAAGAGGCGCCGAAGATGCATCAAAGCATGAACAAGTGGATTATTTAGGGTTTCCTTTTTCTATTTCCGAAAATTTTCAAATGCGTAATACCCATAAATCCATCGCGCAATCGGTTGTTACTTTAGAAGGTATTTTAAATATTGCAGATGCATCACAAAAACAAGTTGTTGTGTATATTTCAATGGGATTTGGCAATCCATATGGTGACCCTTGGAATGTTGATATAGTGGGCGAGTGGACCGAGCGTTTGAGTAAAATGGGCGTTAAAATTTTGTCATTAAGTGATACCATAGGAAGTTCAAATGCTGATAACATTTATTATTTGTTTTCAAATTTAATTCCTTTATATCCAAATATTGAGTTTGGGGCGCATTTACACACAACACCAAACACTTGGTTTGAAAAAGTGGATAGTGCTTTTAAAGCGGGATGCAATCGTTTTGATGGTGCTATTCAAGGTTTTGGAGGCTGTCCTATGGCTACCAATGCGCTAACAGGTAACATGCCTACAGAAAAATTATTGTCTTTTTTTACTTCAAAAAAACTAAACAATTTGGATGCACTAAGTTTTGAAAGTGCTTTTAATGAAGCTACTAAAATATTTAGCGTTTTTCATTAAGAAATTATTTAAAATAATTCTAAATAAGCTTTGGAAATTTAATTTTCAGTGTTATATTTGCTGTCGAATATAACACACTATTTATAATTAGTCTAAATTAAAATAAATGAAAACTACAACAACAATTTTAGCAATTTTCATCAGTGCATTTGTAGCTGCACAAACCATGCAGCATTCCATTACGTTTAATCCTCAACAACAGTTAAATGCTTCACAAAGAATTCTTTCAGGAAACTATGGTCAGTCAGTAACCGTAGGAGCCTATGGAGAATTAACCTACAATCAACCCGAGGGTGACAATGGTGAATTAGATGTTCAGCGTTTAGTGTTACTTTTTGGGTACAAGTTTAATGATAAAACACAGTTTGTCACCGAAGTTGAGTTTGAACATGTAGAAGAAGTTTTTATAGAACAAGCTTTTGTGAATTATGCTGTGGGTTCAAATGTTAGTTTGCGCGGTGGGTTAATGTTAGTGCCTTTTGGTATTATTAATGAATTTCACGAACCAACAACCTTTAATGGTGTTGAAAGACCAGGATTGGATAATGTTATTGTTCCTACCACTTGGAGAGAATTAGGGTTTGGTGTTGCTGGACGGTTTAATGATCTTTCTCTTGGTTATCAAGCGTATGTGTTTAATGGCTTTAAATCTACAAGTTTTGACGGTTCTGGAGGGGTTAATGGGGCATTAAAGGGGTCTAATGCTTTAAGAGGTGGACGACAAAAAGGGATACAATCTACTATTGACAGTCCAACATTATCGGTTAAATTTGATTATTATGGCTTGCCCGGTCTTAGATTGGGATTGTCTGGATATTTTGGAGATACACAAGCAGAAGATGATGTAGAATCCATCAATGGCGCCAACATTGGTATTTCTATGTTTGGCTTAGATGCTCGTTATGCCTATCAAAGATTTACAGCCAGAGGTCAATATGTGCATGGTTCTTTATCTGGCACAGAAGCTTACAATAATTTAACGGGTAATGATTTAGGAAGTGCCTTAGAAGGTTGGTATGTTGAAGGCGCCTATAATCTCTTACCTCAATCAAACGAACAACGCCTCTTTGCTTTTTTAAGATACGAAACCTATGATACTCATGCAGATACTGATGGTGTTTTGTTAAGAAACGATGCTTTTAACAGAACAGATGTTACTATGGGTTTAAGCTATCATATTGCACCAGGGGTTGTTTTTAAAGGTGACTATCAATTTAGAGATAATGCTTTGTCAGGATCAAATGTTCAAAACAGACTCAACTTTGGCTTGGGAGTTTGGTTTTAAAAGCGACAGAAAAATACAAGTGTGATAAGGATTTTTTAAGTCCTTATCATACTATTTAAATTTAATACTTAATTTTAACTTATGAGATTTAAACATATTATATTAATACTTGTTGGCTTTTCATTTCTTGCATTTGGGTTACCAAAAAACATCGAAAAAAAAGTAAACAAAGAAATTACCGAAACATTTAGTGTAGTAAATTTTAATTTAATAAGTGTTTCTATTCCCATTGAAATAGAACAAACATTAGCATCAAGATTTGGAGAAGATAATTTGTTTAAAATTGAATCTGATAATAAGTTTTTAGCTTATGTATATATTTCTCAGGCTGCCAGTAAAACAGCACTATTTGATTATATGGTTTTATTGGATTCTGATTTGATTATCATAAAAACAAAAGTTTTATTTTACCGAGAAGAATACGGCGGTGAAATAGGAAGTAAACGTTGGCTAAAACAATTCATTGGAAAAACCCAGACAGACGACTTGAAATATGGCGATAATATTATAGCAATTTCAGGGGCAACCATATCGGTAAGGTCGTTTACAGAGGCTATCAATAATTTACTTAAATCATTAAAAATACTTCATTCAAAAAATATTTTATAGATGCAATTAAACGGATACATTTTTTTACTACCAAAAAATATTAAGCTATTAATTGGCGTTTTTATGATAGTTTTAAGCATAGGTTTTTTTTCAGGATTGTTGTTTGTGGGTGAAACCTCTTCGGCAAATCCAAACGGTATTGAAGAACAATATTTAGGAAATGAACATGATGAAGAGGCTGACATTATGAAGTTTAAAAAAAGTGAAAAAGAAATGTTGTCTTTAGTGCATTCGCATGTATTATCCATGTCTGTTATTTTCTTTCTACTCGCACTTATCGTGTCCATTACCAAACTAAATAGACCTTTTAAAAATTTTTTAATGATTGAACCATTGGTCTCAGTTATCCTAACTTTTGGAGGGTTATATTTTTTATGGACTGGCACAATCTGGATGAAGTATGTTGTGATGATTTCTGGAACATTAATGACCTTGTCTTTTTTATTTTCCACCATTATTATTTTAAAACAGTTGATTCAAAAACCATAAATGACCCCATTTATAAACCGCTTCTATAATTATATTAACAAGGTTTTATTTTTATAGTAAATTCTTATATTAAGTTGTATATTTGCACGCAATTATAACGTAATTGCAACATGATTTCACATCAAAACAAAATAGTAGGAGAAGGATTAACCTACGATGACGTCCTTTTAGTTCCAGCCTTTTCAGAAGTACTCCCAAGGGAAGTAAATATTCAAACAAAATTTACACGCAACATCACCATTAATGTGCCTATCATTTCAGCCGCTATGGATACGGTTACTGAAAGTAAAATGGCCATTGCTATGGCGCAAGAAGGCGGCATTGGTGTATTGCATAAAAACATGACTATTGAAGCACAGGCTTTAAAAGTTAGAAAAGTAAAGCGTGCCGAAAGTGGTATGATTATAGATCCTGTAACCTTACCTTTAACCGCAACGGTTAAAGATGCTAAGCAAAGTATGGCAGAGCATGGTATAGGAGGGATCCCTATCGTAGATGAACACAGAACCTTAAAAGGAATAGTGACCAATCGCGATTTACGTTTTGAGCATGACAACAAACGGCCTATCGTTGAGGTTATGACCAGCAAAAATTTAGTGACAGCCTCTGTTGGAACGTCATTAAAAGATGCTGAAAAAATTCTACAACAATTTAAAATTGAAAAACTCCTGATTGTTGACGAACATTATAAGCTTTCTGGATTAATTACCTTTAGAGATATTACCAAACTTAAACTAAAACCAATGGCTAATAAAGATGCTTTTGGACGCTTGCGTGTGGCTGCGGCTATTGGTGTTACGGCCGATGCTCCAGAACGCGCCGAAGCTTTAGTAAATGCAGGTGTGGATGCAGTAGTGATTGATACGGCTCACGGACATACCAAAAGTGTCGTTTCTGTTTTAAAAGACATTAAATCCAAATTTCCAACGCTCGACGTTATTGTTGGCAACATTGCTACAGGTGCCGCTGCAAAATATCTGGTTGAAGCTGGTGCAGATGCCGTTAAAGTTGGTATTGGCCCTGGTTCTATTTGTACAACACGAGTTATTGCTGGTGTTGGTTTTCCTCAGTTTTCTGCCGTTTTAGAAGTGGCCGCAGCCATCAAAGGTTCTGGTGTTCCAGTGATTGCAGATGGAGGTATTCGTTATACAGGCGATATTCCTAAAGCCATTGCTGCTGGTGCAGATAGTGTTATGTTAGGCTCGTTATTGGCAGGAACCAAAGAATCTCCAGGAGAAACCATCATTTACGAAGGAAGAAAATTTAAATCATATCGTGGTATGGGTTCTGTTGAAGCCATGAAACAAGGCAGTAAAGACCGTTATTTTCAGGATGTTGAAGACGATATAAAGAAACTGGTTCCAGAAGGTATTGTTGGTCGTGTGCCTTATAAAGGCGATTTATACGAAAGCATCCATCAATTTATTGGTGGGTTACGTGCAGGTATGGGCTATTGTGGTGCTAAAGATATTGAAGCTTTGAAAGAAAACGGGCAATTTGTAAAAATTACGGCCAGTGGAATTAATGAAAGTCATCCACATGATGTTACCATTACCAATGAGTCTCCTAATTATTCTAGGTAATTTCTAGGCTCGGTTAATGCCATGATTTAGATGGCTTTAATGCGCTATATTAATAGTTATGTGCAACTAAAAAAATGGAAATTGACAAGAAAATACTATCATTTTTAAAACCTGAATTGGTTGATTTAATTCTTAAAGAATCAAGTATCAGAATGATTCCAAAAGGGACAGAAATTTTAAGACAACAACAGTACGTAAAAGTCTTGCCAATTGTTCTGAAAGGACTCGTTAAAGTTTATTCCAGATTTGATGAAAAGGAATTGCTTTTATACTATATTGAACCCTTACAAAGTTGCGTGATGTCATTTTACGCAGCACTAAAGAACACCCCAAGTCGAGTATTCGCCCAAACCGAAGAGAATTCTAAAGTAATTTTAATACCTGTGCAATATCTGCCCATATGGTTAAAAAAATATCCTGAGTTTAATGAATTGTTTTTCAATCAATACAACCTAAGGTATTCTGAGCTTTTAGATACCATTAGTCATTTGTTACTGGACAAAATGGATAAAAGATTATATGACCACTTAAAAAGAAAAACAGAACTAATAAGTAACACTTCAATTAAAATAAGCCATACTCAATTAGCAAACGAGTTGGGAACAGCGCGAGAAGTTATTTCAAGAATAATGAAAAAACTTGAAAATGATGGGAAAGTTGAACAAAATTCAGGTAGAATAAAAATTATTGGTTAGTGGTGACCGCAGTCACTGTAAAGATTCTTCTGAATTGCAATCTTTGTATCGCAATAATGCAGAAACAATTAAAATATTACCACAATGAAAAAAAATATGGGTTCAGTAGATAGATTTATTAGAATAATAATAGCTGCTATCGTGGCGGTTCTTTATTATACAGGTACTATTTCTGGTACACTTGGAATTGTATTGTTAGTATTAGCTGGGGTATTTCTTATAACAAGCCTGATTAGTGTTTGTCCACTATACGCTCCTTTTGGAATTAGCACTTGTAAAGTGAAAGAAAATAAATAAGGCAGCATACAACAAATAATAAAGCAATAGCGTTTGGGTTTAAACTCAACTCGCTATTGCATTGAATGTAATATATTGTTATCTGAAAGAAGGCACTAGTTTTTCCGCCACTACACTTATAAAAACCGGTGGCAGTATTCAGTTTTTAATTATTTCTTACGGGTTGTAAACTTGCCCTCTATGTGGTTTTAAGGCATCTCGTATAGGTTTCATATCCATTTTATTCACCAATAAAAAAGCCAAGCTATGTAACTCATGTATATCTTCAATACCAGTGATTGTAATAGGTAACTGTTTTAATTGGATATACTGCTTTAAATGAATCTCATGGTGTTCTGCAATTTTGTGTGCATCGGGTCCGTGAAAATCCCAAATTAACTTCAATGTTGTCATGTACGTACTCTGTAAAAAAATTAGAAAATAAAGATACTAAAGTATTCTTTAAACCGTTTGTTAAAGCAACTTGTATAATAGCTTTATATTACTATTTTTGTAGCTACAGTTTAAATTTTTTTATTAAAACATTTACGAGGCTTTTCTTCAAACACAAGGAAATGATTACATGAATGTTTTTCGCAATTACTTAAAAAACAATATTTATAAACACATGAAAATACGTTATTTCCCTATTGTACTATTGAGTTTATTTTTATCGGTTCTCAAGGCACAAACCCAACAAAAAGAAGTGCTATTCACTATTGACCAAGAGGCTGTTTATTCGGATGAGTTTATTAGGGTTTACAAAAAAAATTTAGACCTTGTTCAGGATGAATCTCAAAAAAACGTGGACGAGTATTTAAAGCTATTCACTAATTATAAATTAAAGCTAAAGGAAGCCCATTCACTGGGACTTCAAAATAAAGATTCCTATAAAAGAGAACTTGAAAGTTATAAAAAACAACTGGCTAAAAATTTTATGACCGATTCTAAAGTAACCGATGCTTTAATTGAAGAGGCTTACGAGCGTGTTTCATATGAAATAAAGGCCAATCATATTTTAGTACGTTTGGCAGAAAATGCAAGTCCGGACGATACCTTAGTAGCTTATAACAATATGGTTAAGTTAAGAGAACGTACTTTAAATGAAGGCTTTGAAGTTGTTATGAAAGACGTTCATAACGGACAAACATTATTTGGCGAAGAATTGGGTTATTTTTCTGGTTTCAGAATGGTTTATGCCTTTGAAAATGCTGCATTTAACACCAAGGTTGGAGAGATTTCACAACCCTTTAGAACCCGTTTTGGGTATCATATTGTAAAGGTTTACGACCAAAGAAAATCTAGAGGAGAAAGAACCGTTGCCCATATTATGGTTAAATCTAAACAAGGCGATTCTTTACAGGATACTGCAGAAACAAGAATTAATGATATTTACAAAAAAATAAATCAAGGAGAAGATTTTGAATCGTTGGCTAAACAGTTTTCTGAAGATACAGCCACCGCAAGCAAAGGAGGCATGTTGGGACCATTTTCGGCTGGTCAATTAAGTGCTCAAGAGTTTGAAGAGGCTGCCTTTGGTTTGGAAGCGATTGGCGATGTTTCAAAACCTATAAAAACAGCGTATGGCTGGCACATTTTAAAACTTTATGATAAACAGCCAGTAAAACCGTTTTTAGATTTAAAACCCGAATTGGAAATGAAAGTGAAACGCAATGAGCGTTCTCATTTAATTGATGATGCCTTGGTAAGCAAGCTAAAAGCAAACTATACTGTATTAAGCAATCCAGAAGATTTAGATTATTTTTCATCCATATTAAATGACAGTTATTTTAAACGTGGCTGGAAATTACCAGAAGATTTTATTGGCGAAAAGCTATTTTTAAAAATTGAGAACAAAGAATTTACGTATCAGGATTTTGGAGATTATCTAGTAAAAACCCAACGTAGCGCGCCATCAAAAGCACCGTTTAATCAAATCATTTCAAAACAATATGAAACTTTTTTAAACAGTCAATTAATACAATATCAAGAAGCGCATTTAGAGGAAGAAAACCAAGATTACGCCAATATTGTTCAAGAATACACCGATGGATTGTTGTTGTTTGATTTAATGGAATCCACCATTTGGAATTCATCCCAAACAGATTCAATGGCCATTAAAGAATTTTATGAATCTCATAAAGAGCAATACATGTGGCCAGATAGGGTACATGCGTTGGTAGCTTCATCTTCAAAAGAAAGTGTTTTAAAAAAAGTCGCTAAATGGTTAAATAACGATTCAGATATAGAAGCCATAAAAAATAAATTCAATAAAAATGATGAGGTCAACGTTATATTTACTTCGGGCTTGATGGATGCACAAGATCAATCGTTACCCATTGATTTTGAATTTAAAAAAGGCATCTCAAAAATTTACAAACACAATAATGGTTTTGTGGTTGTGTATGTAACAGACCTATATCCTAGCACTCAAAAATCATTGGATGAGGCCAAAGGAAATGTGATTGCCGATTTTCAAACTGAAAAAGAATCGATTTGGTTAGAAACATTACGGGCAAAATATAAAATTGTTATCAATCAAGAGGAATTAAACCATATAAAGTCCATCATAAATTAATAATGGTTTGAAAAACAAAGCATACATCCTATTATTAGTTTTAATGGTATCATCCTGTACCTTTTTTTTCAAGGAAAGCGATGATAGAATTAAAGTAGCCAGAGTAAACGATTCGTATTTGTATTTTGACGATATTAAAGACTTGGTTTCAAAAGATGCCACCAAAGAAGACAGTATTTTAGTGGTGCAAAACTTTATAAACCGTTGGGCAACCCAACAGCTTTTTGTGGATGGTGCTATGTTAAATTTAAGCGAATCCCAGCAAGAATCTTTCAATAAATTAATAACCCAGTATAAAAACGATTTATACACCAAGGCTTATATTGAAGCTTTAGTTAAAAGAACCATAGACACTACCGTTACTGATGATGAAGCTAAAGAATTTTACGAAGCCAACAAGGAAATTTTCAAATTAAACGAAGAGCTTATAAAATTTAGATATGTTCATGTTGTTGAAAACATGATAGATTTTAAAAGCATTGAACAAAAGTTCAAAAGATTTAATCCTACCGACCAAAAAGAGTTAGATTCTATTTCCGTTCAGTTTAAATCTTATTCGTTAAATGATACTATTTGGATAAAGGTAAGTCAGGTTATAGATAAAATTCCAATCATGACTACCGAAAATAAAAATGAACTGTTAAAAAAATCTAATTTTGTACAGCTCAAAGATTCATTAGGAGTATATTTGATGCAGATTAATGAGGTTTTGTTGCGAAGTGAAACAGCACCATTGGAGTATGTAAAACCAACTATAGAACAAATTGTCATTAACAAAAGAAAGCTTGAACTTATTAAGGAATTAGAAAAAGATATTACCAAGGATGCCATTAAAAACAAACAATTTGAAATTTATAATTAATTTGAAACTCATTTTCACCATTTTTATAACCTTTATTGCTTTAAATGTTATATCAGCCCAAGAAATCATTCAAGAACCTGTTAAAGATACTATTACACCTCAAGAAAATGTAAAACTAGAGTCTCAAATAACTAAAGATTCTATCAATACTTTCAAAGCCGAAAAGGTAGATGGCGTTGCTGCTGTTGTGGGAGATTTTATTATCTTGGATTCAGATGTTGATAAGGCCATTTTACAACTTGAGGCTCAAGGTGTTAATACTACCAACATTCCTCGTTGTCAGTTATTTGGTAAATTATTAGAAGACAAACTGTATGCGCATCATGCCATACAGGACAGCTTGCCGGTTTCAGATGCTGAAATCAGACAAAACATCGATTATCAAATTCAGCAGTTTCTTCAATCAACCAATGGTTCCATGGAAAAACTTTTGCAGATTTATGAAAAAGAAGACGAAAAAAGTTTGAGAGAGGAAATGTTTGAAATCAATAAAAGCAATGAGCTAGCCAAAAAAATGCAGGCTAAAATTGTCGAAGAAGTAGAAGTAACCCCAGAAGAAGTTAGAGAATTTTTCAACAAAATACCTAAAGATGACAGGCCAACCTTTGGTACAGAACTTAAAGTAGCACAAATAGTTGTGGAACCAAAAATTACGCCAGAAGAAAAACAACGCGTTATAGACCAATTAAAACAATTTAAAGCCGACGTTTTGGAAAATGGCGCAAGCTTTCGTTCAAAAGTGGTCTTATACGGTGAAGATCCAGGCATCAAACAGTCTGGCTATATTTACACCTTAAATAGAAAGCGCCCAAAAATGGTAAAAGAATTTAGGCAGGCGGCATTTTCACTTCAAGAAGGTGAAATATCTGAACCTTTTGAAACCGACTTTGGATTTCATATTGTGTATTGTGAAAAAATACGAGGACAAGAATACGATGTTAGCCACATCCTTTTAATTCCAAAAGTATCAACAGATGCCATAAAAGAAGCTAAAGAGCGCATTGATAAAATAAGACAGCGTATTGTTGACGGCGATATATCATTTGCCGATGCAGCAAGAGAATCGAGTGATGAAAAAGAAACCAGAAATGATGGCGGACAACTTATAAATCCTGAAACGCAAGATTACAATTTTGAACTAACAAGAATGGATCCAGAATTATATTCTCAAATTCAAAATTTAAAAGAAGGCGAAGTGAGTTTGGTGCAAACGGAAAGAGATAGAACCGATAAGATAAAATTTAAAATATTGACCGTTTCTGATAGAGTTGATGAACACGAAGCTGATTACGCCCGCGATTATCTTAAAATTAAAGAACAAGCCCTTAATGAAAAGAAATTAAAAGCTATTGAGACCTGGCAAAATGAAAAAATTATGGATACTTATATAAAAATAAGTGGATCTTATAGGGATTGTGATTTTGCAAGTAACTGGTTAAAACAATAAACGTATGTCCGACGTAACCGCTGTAGAACAATTTGTAAGGAAATATAAAGATTTAAAAGCTGAAATAGCCAAAGTTATTGTTGGCCAAGATGAGGTTATAAATCAAATTTTGATAGCAATTTTCTCTGGTGGGCACGCGTTACTTATCGGTGTTCCAGGATTGGCAAAAACCTTGATGGTCAATACCATTGCCCAAGCTTTAGGATTGGATTTTAAACGCATTCAGTTCACTCCAGATTTAATGCCAAGTGATATTTTGGGAAGTGAAATATTAGATGAAAATCGTCATTTCCAATTTATTAAAGGCCCTATTTTTGCTAATATTATTTTAGCAGATGAAATTAATAGAACACCTCCAAAAACGCAAGCAGCCTTACTAGAAGCCATGCAGGAACGATCGGTTACGGTTGCGGGCCATCATTACGAATTAAGCTTACCATATTTTGTATTGGCCACTCAAAACCCAATTGAACAAGAAGGAACTTATCCGCTTCCTGAAGCTCAATTAGACCGTTTTATGTTTGCGGTTAATTTAGATTATCCAACATTTAAAGAAGAAGTTCAAGTAGTAAAATCTACAACGGCAGATACCAATGAAAAAGTTTTACCTCTTTTTACGGCACAACAAATTGTAGATATCCAACATCTGATAAGAAGAGTTCCGGTGGCCGATAATGTGGTTGAATATGCCGTTACCATGGTAGGAAAAACAAGACCTAATTCTGATGCTGCAAGCGCTTTGATTAAAAACTATCTGGATTGGGGTGCAGGACCAAGAGCTTCACAAAATTTAATTTTGGCTACAAAAACTCATGCGGTAATTCATGGAAAATTTTCTCCCGATATTGAAGATGTTCAAGCGGTTTCAGGAAGTATTTTAAGACACAGAATTATAAAAAACTACAAGGCAGAAGCAGAAGGAATAACGGACGATTTTATAATTAAAAGTTTATTTTAAGTTAATTTTTTCTATCAATCCTTGATTGTCATTAACCTATAAAAATAGAATATTCGGATTAGATGTCGTGAGAGCCATAGCCATATCTATGGTCGTTATGGCACACGCTATGTTCATCTTTAAAGGTTACAATCATTCTTTTTTTGATGTTTTAAATATTTTTGGATTCTTAGGGGTTGAAATCTTTTTTGTTTTAAGTGGTTTTTTAATAGGAGGTATTTTGTTTCGCATCTTTAAATCAAACCATGTTTCATTTAAAGATTTAAAGCATTTTTGGATTCGTCGATGGTTTAGAACATTGCCCTTGTACTTTTTATTTCTTATACTAAATGTTTCAATAGCCCTTTTATTTGGTATTGAGCTACCAAGGTCATTATGGAAATATGTCTTTTTTCTCCAAAATTTTTCTGAAGTTCACATCGCCTTTTTTCCCGAATCGTGGAGTTTATCAGTTGAAGAATTCGCCTATTTATTAGCTCCCATTATGCTGCTCGGTTTTTTTAAAATACCATTAAAAATTCGGAACATGGCTAATGAGAAAATATTTCTGCTGGCATCCATTTTTTTAGTCATCCTATTTTTTTTATTGAAGGTTTTTTACCATGTAAATACCCCTAATTTTCAAAGTCTGGAAATTTGGAATTCAAACTTAAAAGCCATTGTTATTTATAGGTTAGATGCTATTTTTTATGGTTTCATTGTGTTGTATTATTTTAAAACGCAGCCTTCATTCATTAAAAAAATAAAAAATAAACTGTTTTTAATGGGTATTTTCATGTTGTTTGTTGTCATCATAGTCCTTCCGTCCATGGGAGTCACCATAGAGAATCATCCTTGGTATTGGAATATTGGTTACTTGCCGCTTAATTCTATAGCCATTGCCATAACCTTGCCTTATTTTTATTACTTGAAAAATTCCAGTCAAATAGCACAAAAAATGATTTTAAACATCAGCCTTTACTCATACAGCATGTATTTGTTCCATTACAGTTTTTTGTTGTTCCTTTTAGATTATGTTATCATTTTTGAAGAATTAGATATTTTGTCCCGAATTATTTGGGTCTTAATTTATTTATGGTTAGTTTATGTAACATCTAAAGGCATCTATATTTTTTTTGAAAAACCTTTAACAGATTTAAGAGATCATCAAAAAATAAGAAAATTTTTAGAATAGTTTAAGGTTGAAAAATCAATTTTTTAAAGCAATTATTGACGATAATTTAATTATTTCATTTTTAAATATTAGGATAACAAATTGATATAAATGAAGATGGTATTACAAGGATTATTTTTAAATCTTTGTATTAATTTCGTATTTTGCAGTACTTTTTATAAACACAAATTAAAATAAAATAAAACATGGCATTTGACATCGATATGATTAAGGGTGTATACACCAAAATGGCTGAACGCGTTGATAAAGCACGTAATATTGTAGGTAAACCATTAACACTGTCTGAAAAGATTTTATATTCTCATCTTTGGGATGGAAATCCAACAGAGGCTTTTAAAAGAGGTCAGGATTATGTAGATTTTGCCCCAGACCGCATTGCCTGTCAAGATGCCACAGCACAAATGGCTTTATTGCAATTTATGCAAGCCGGAAAGTCTAAAGTGGCAGTGCCAACAACGGTGCATTGCGACCATTTAATTCAAGCCAAAGACGGTGCCAGTGCCGATTTAAAACATGCCAATTCTGTAAGTAGTGAAGTTTTTAATTTCTTAGAATCTGTTTCTAATAAATACGGCATTGGTTTCTGGAAACCAGGTGCTGGGATTATTCATCAAGTGGTTTTAGAAAACTACGCCTTTCCTGGAGGTATGATGATTGGTACTGATTCACACACTGTAAATGCAGGTGGTTTGGGAATGATTGCTATTGGTGTTGGTGGAGCCGATGCGGTAGATGTTATGGCCGGTATGGCTTGGGAATTGAAATTCCCCAAATTAATTGGTGTTAGATTAACTGGTAAATTGTCGGGTTGGACAGCCCCTAAAGATGTGATTTTAAAAGTAGCTGAAATCTTAACAGTAAAAGGTGGAACTGGCGCTATTGTTGAATATTTTGGACCAGGAGCAACCTCAATGTCTTGTACAGGAAAGGGGACGATTTGCAATATGGGTGCTGAAATAGGCGCTACCACTTCAACATTTGGATATGATGAATCTATGGAGCGTTATTTGCGTTCTACCGATAGGGCCGATGTTGCCGATGCTGCAAACCATATAAAAGAGTATTTAACTGCCGATGCAGAAGTGTATGCAAACCCAGAAAACTATTTCGATCAAGTCATTGATATTAATCTATCGGAATTAGGACCACTTTTAAACGGCCCATTTACTCCAGATTTATCCACTACCGTAGGAAGTGAAATGACTGAAAAAGCCAAAGCTAACGATTGGCCAATGGCTGTAGAATGGGGCTTAATTGGCTCTTGTACCAATTCGTCTTACGAAGATTTATCTCGTGCTTCGTCCATTGCACAACAAGCTTTGGATAAAGGCATAAAAATGAAATCGGAATTGGGTATTAATCCAGGTTCAGAGCAAGTTAGATACACTGCTGAAAGAGATGGCATTCTTCAAGTATTTGAAAAACTGGATGCTAAAATATTTACCAATGCGTGTGGTCCATGTATTGGTCAATGGGCACGTTACAGCGACCCTAAAAATGCGCCTAAAAACAGTATTGTCCATTCATTCAACAGGAACTTTGCAAAGCGAGCCGACGGAAATCCAAATACACATGCCTTTGTGGCATCGCCTGAAATTACAGCAGCCATTGCTATTGCGGGACGTTTGGATTTCAATCCAATGACAGATAAGTTAATCAATGAGAACGGTCAAGAAGTAATGTTTGATGAACCAACAGGATGGGAATTGCCTCCAAAAGGTTTTGAAGTGAAGGACAATGGGTATTTAGCTCCTGAAGCCGATGGTAGCCATGTGCAAGTTAAAGTTGCTCAAGATTCAGAACGCTTACAATTACTAGAGCCTTTTGAGCCTATTGGAAATGCCATTACAGGTGCTAAATTATTAATTAAAGCCTTTGGAAAATGTACCACCGACCATATTTCCATGGCAGGACCTTGGTTGCGTTTTAGAGGACATTTAGATAACATTGCTAACAACACCTTAATTGGTGCAGTAAACGCGTTTAACCAAAAAACAAACTTTGTAAAAAACCAATTAACGGGCGAGTATGGTGGTGTGCCAGATGTACAACGTCAATACAAAGCCAAAGACATTAAAACCGTGGTGGTTGGCGATCATAATTATGGTGAAGGGTCTTCAAGAGAACATGCCGCCATGCAACCTAGATTTTTAGGGGTTGCTGCGGTTATAGTAAAATCGTTTGCTCGTATTCATGAAACCAACCTTAAAAAACAAGGGATGTTGGGCTTAACTTTTGCCAATGAAGCAGATTATGATTTAATTCAAGAAGACGATACCTTCAACTTTTTGGATTTAAACCAGTTTTCACCAGATAAGACATTAAGCTTAGAGGTGGTTCATGCTGACGGAAGTAAGGACGTGATTAAATTAAATCACACATATAACAGTGCGCAAATTGAATGGTATAACGCAGGTTCTGCTTTAAACTTAATTAAAAAGCAAAATGCATCATAAGTTTTATGATGGTATAAATTAGAAAAATCCAGCTTTTTTGCTGGATTTTTTGATTTAAGCCATTAACAATAATCATATATAATTGTATTTTTACCAAAATACTTTCAATGAATTCAAGAGCAAATCAGTTAAAATCTTTCGATAGATTATTGACCATTATGGATGAGTTGCGTGCGCAATGTCCGTGGGATAAAAAACAAACTATGGAATCTCTTCGTCATTTAACTATTGAAGAAACCTATGAGTTAGGAGACGCTATTTTAGACAATGATTTGGAAGAAGTTAAAAAAGAATTGGGAGATGTGTTGCTGCACATTGTGTTTTATGCAAAAATTGGAAGCGAAACCAATGATTTTGATATTGCTGATGTATGTAATAGCATTTGCGAAAAATTAATAAACAGACATCCACATATTTATGGTGATGTAAAAGTTGAAAATGAAGAGGACGTCAAACGAAATTGGGAAAATTTAAAACTCAAAGAAGGCAAGAAAAGTGTTTTGGAAGGTGTACCCAACAGTTTGCCGGCATTGGTAAAAGCTAACAGGATACAAGAAAAAGTAGCAGGCGTAGGTTTTGATTGGGAAGAACCCAACCAAGTTTGGGAAAAGGTTGAAGAAGAACTAGCCGAATTTAAAGAAGAAGTAAAAAATGGCAATGTAGATGCAATGGAAAGTGAGTTTGGTGACGTGTTGTTTTCTATGGTAAACTATGCCCGATTTTTAAAAATAAACCCCGAAAATGCCTTGGAGCGCACCAATAAAAAGTTTTTAAAACGGTTTCAGTACCTTGAAGAAAAAGCTAAAGTCATCAACAAGCCACTTAAAGATATGTCCTTGGCTGAAATGGATGTATTTTGGGAAGAAGCAAAGCGATTGCCAAAATAAGGAATTGGAAAATCACAGATTTTCAAATTACAAACAGGGAAGAAGCAAAGCGATTGCCAAAATAAGGAATTGGAAAATCACAGATTTTCAAATTCCAAACGGGGAAGAAGCGAAGCGCTTGCTAAAATAAGGAATTAAAAAATCTGAGATTTTCAAGTTATATTGTACAAACAAAATTAAAACAATGCTTTATTCATATTTAAACGATTATTTTTGATAGATGCTCAAATTAACTTGCGCGCTAAACTTTAAAATCTAATTTTTATCAAAGTAAACGGTATTTCAATACATTCTATGCTTAACAACACCTATTTTTATCGATTATATTTCACGTTTTTTTTGCTGGTTGTCCATTGTTCTTGGTCGCAAACAAGTAACGATCCTCCTGTTTTAACAGCAACTGGAAATCAAGTGTATTGTCCGTTATCACAAATTAATGTCGTTACAGATTTTAATATATTTGATTCAGATGATTCAGCCATAGAGGCTGTTCATGTTCAAATTTCAACAGGTTATGACGCTAGTTCAGATAGATTGATTTTAACAGGGACCCATCCCAATGTTACAGATACATGGAGCGTTTTAGAAGGGAAGCTAACATTAAGAGGAAATGGTACTGCATTGGTAAGTTATGTTGATGCTATAGCAGCCGTAAAAGAAGTGGTTTTTCAAAGCACAAGTACAAACCCATCAGATAAGTTTTTTTCTTTTACCATTGGCGATGTTAATTTTTTACCGCAAACAGGGCATTATTATGAATATGTGCCTAGCTTGTCAATTACATGGACTAGCGCACGAGCCGCAGCAGAAGTTAGGACTTATTTTGGTTTAAAAGGCTATTTAGCAACCATAACCTCTATAGAAGAAGCTCAATTATCTGGCGAGCAGGCTGCTGGTGCCGGATGGATTGGTGGTAGTGATGAACAAACAGAAGGTGTTTGGAAATGGATGACTGGACCAGAGGCTGGAACCACTTTTTGGAATGGTGGCATTAATGGAACGACCCCAAATTTTGCTTTTTGGAATACCGGTGAACCCAATCAATCCGGCGATGAAGATTATGCCCATGTTACGGCTCCTGGGGTTGGTATTCCAGGTTCTTGGAATGATTTATCCAATACTGGAGGAACCAGTGGTGATTATCAGCCTAAAGGTTATATCGTTGAATATGGTGGTACTCCTGGAGATCCAATTTTAAATATTTCTGCCAGTACACAAATTTATGTTACTAAAATGGCTACTACTATCGCTAATTCAAGTTGTGGAGCTGGAAGTGTTATTTTAGAAGCTTTTGCTACAACGCCAACCGCTACTATTTTATGGTTTGATGCTGCAACAGGAGGAAATCTTATAGGAAGTGGAAATCAGTTAACGACTCCTGTTATAAATACAACCACCACATATTACGCATTAGCATCAGAAAATGGTTGCTTAACTGGCGTAAGAACGCAAGTTGTTGCTACCATTAATTCCATACCAACCATAACGTCCACGGTAAACGCTTTAGTATGCGATTTTGGTTCGGGGAATTTATCTGCTACAGCCTCGGCTGGCAATATAAATTGGTATGATACGCCAACAGGAGGAATTTCATTGCATACTGGAAACACTTTTACGACGCCTAGCTTAAACAATACCACAACCTATTATGTGGATGCCACACTTAATGGCTGCACCACGCAAACAAGAACAGCAGTAACGCTTAATGTGCAAAAAACACCTTTACCAACAGCTCCTGCAATACAAACTTTTTGTGATATTGAAAATGCTACGTTTGCCGATTTAACAATAACTGGAACCAATATTCTGTGGTATGCGTCTAGCATTGGAGGAACCGCTTTAAATGAAACGGAACCATTAATTTCTACAACTTATTATGCTTCTCAAACTGTAAATACCTGCGAAAGTTCTGCACGATTACCGGTAGCTGTTACTGTTTTCGAAACGGTTATAATACCCAATCAATCCAATATTCCTAATTTAGAGTTATGTGATACCAATATGGATGGAGACGATACCAATGGATTTGTATCGTTTGATTTAACCCTTAACGAGTCTGTTTTGCTTAATGGAAAGTCCGCTTCAGATTTCACATTTTCCTATTTTACAGATGCAGCTTTTACTAACCCAATCATTACGCCAACAGCATTTACCAACACGGTTCAATTTTCACAAACCATGTATGTTAGAATTGAAAATAACTTAAATACAACGTGTTTTACAGAGGCTTCTTTTAATATTATTGTCAATGAATTGCCCGTCATTCAACCCAATATTATTTTTAAAAATTGTGACGAAGATGGTGTTCCCGATGGGTTTACCAATTATAATTTAAATGAAGCCAATGATGTTATATCTTTTAATAACTCTGCTGGTTTAACCTTTTCGTATTATGCCACATGGAATGATGCGAATGCTGGATTGAATGCTTTAGATGCTTCGCTTTACAACAATACTAACGGAAATACGGTTTATGCTCGTGTAGAAAATGAAAATGCTTGCTATAGAATTTGCACGGTTAATTTACAGGTCTCTACAACGTCTTTTCCTCAAGGATATCTTCAAGAATTAGAAAACTGTGATGATGATACAGTTATTGACGGATTTCGTGAATTTAATTTAAGTAATGCTTCTACATCACTTCTATCAAATTTTCCGACAGGACAAAATTTAAGGGTTCATTATTTTAGAAATTTGAATGATGCGCAATTAGAACAAAATGAAATTTTAAATCAAACTTCATATGTCAATGAAACTGCTTTTTCTCAAGTATTGTATGTAAGAGTTGAAAGTGATGATAATGGGGAATGTTTTGGGCTTGGACCTCATGTGTTGTTAACAGTACATCCACGACCAGAGTTTGAAGTGGATAATTCTGCTATTTATTGTTTGGATAACAATCCTATTACTTTAACAACGTTTAATCCTAAAGGGAATTATACATATGAATGGATGGATGAAAACGGACAAATTGTAAGTGTTTTGCCTTATGCTACTGTGGTCTCTGGTGGCAATTATACGGTGTTAGCAACCTCGAATTTTGGGTGTGAATCTTTTCCAGTATCTTTTCCGGTCGTTGAATCTGCTATAGCCAATATAACTTCAGAAGATATTATCATTGTTGAGTTATCAGATAATAACAGTATTACCATCAACAATGACAATAATAATTTGGGTATTGGAGATTATGAATTTGCCCTAGATAATATCAATGGCCCTTATCAAGATCAACCATATTTTGATAGAGTAGGAGCTGGTGCCCATATCATTTATGTTAATGACAAAAACTTATGTGGTATAGCAACATTGGATATTTTTATACTTGGGTTTCCTAAATTTTTTACGCCAAACAATGATGGAAATAATGATACTTGGCACGTTAAAGGCTTAGGAAATGATTTTACAAACGCTTCCATAGTTAGTGTGTTTGATCGTTATGGTAAGTTAATTAAGCAAATAAATGCAAAAAACGGATTTTGGGATGGTACTTTTAATGGGCAACAATTAATAGGCGATGATTATTGGTTTGTTGCCCAACTTATCGAAACTTCAGGAAATGTTAGAACATTTCGTGGCCATTTTAGCTTGGTTAGATAATATAATATTAGGAAAGTTCACTTAAAATTTTAGCAACGCCATCATTTTTATTGGTATCGGTAACTCTTTTTGCTATTTTCAAAACCTCTTCATTAGCATTTTCAACAGCAACGCCTAAACCAACGGCTTTAAGCATTTCTATATCATTATAGTTATCTCCAAAAGCAATAACTTCCTGCATGGCAATATTTGGGTAACTATAATTTATCAAGGTTTCAATAGCTGTTTTTTTTGAAATAGAACGATGTGAAATTTCAATATATGTTGATTTAGACCTATATAAGATAATATCCTCATCATGTTCTTTTTCTAAAGTATGATATAAAAAATCAATCTCATGTTCTTCGCCCATACACATAATTTTATGAGCGCCTTTTTTTTCTCGTTTCCAAGTTTCTAAAACATTTTTATAAGATTTTTTTTCAGGATGTACTTTGGTATTATTAATTTCTCTGTTTGCCCAATAATCCAGAGAAGGCACGAACCATTCGTCATGATGGTATAAACTAATATGAATGGAAGTATTTTTGCAATGATTAATAATAGATTCTAAAATTGAAAGATCAATGACCGTTGATTGAATGGTTTTATTTTTATGCAATATTAAACCACCATTATAGGCAATAATGGGCGCATCTGTATTTCCTAGTTCGTGTTGCAAATGCCTCATGGCTTTTGGCATTCTTGACGAAATTAAAACAAACGGAATATGTGATAAACGTTTAATTTCTCTAATTGTGGCTGTTGATAATTCTTTGTCTTTATTAAGCAAAGTACCATCAATGTCACTACAAATTAATTTATAGGTCATACACAATAAAAAGTAGATTTATAGTGGGTTAGTAAAGCTCTTTGATTTTACTGAGTTTTGTCTTCCAAAGCTTTAAAGAATCTTTATGGCCTTTAATATTTTTATGAACTTCTTTTACTAAAGGATTATCATCATCAACATTGGTGAAAAACTGCAGATTATTTTCTAATTGATTAATCTGGCTTTTAAGCTCATCAATTTTCTTACGAATAAAAGCTCTTTCGTTATCAAGATTTCTATTATCATCATCATTACTAAGAACTTCTAGCTTGTTCTCAAACTTAATAAGTTCAATGTCATTTTTATCCATTTTCAGTTTTGAAAACAGTTCATCTAAGTTTTTATTGAATTTGCCTTCAATAAAGCGTTTATCGTTTGGAACTCGACCTATTTCTTTCCATTGGGTAATGGTATTTTTAATAATTTCTAAATCTTTTTCTTTATCATGAGTCAATGTTAAGTTCTTCATGGAATCTAAAAGCGTCATTTTTTTTGTGTAGGCCTCAGCTTCAAGATTGTTTGCTGCGTTTTTAGAAGCGTGAAGTTTGTCAAAGAAGAAATTACAGGCCGATTTAAATTGTTTCCATATTTTATCGCTATCTTTTCTTGGAACGTGGCCAATCTTTTTCCAATCACTCTGAATTTTTTTCATGAGTGCCATGGTTGTAGGAATATCTTCGTTGTTTTTGTTGTCTTCAGCAATTTTTATGAGTTCTAATTTTTTTTGAAGATTTTTATACTGTTCTTTTTTTAATCCTTTATAAAATAAATTTTTTCTTTTGTTAAAAGCTCTTACAGCATCTTTAAAATGCGCCCAAGTTTCTTCATTAACTTTAACAGGAACTTTTCCTGCATTAAAGAAAGACTCTCTAAGGGCATCGATATCTTTTATTTTCTTTTGCCAAATACTGTGTGAGGTAATATCTTCTGTGCTTATGGCTTGAATGGCTTGAATGATGTCTTGTTTTTTCTCGAGATTCTTTTCGTAAACTTTATCAATTTCTTGGTAAAATTTTTGACGCTTTTCATTGATTATTTTTGTGGCGTTTTTAAACCGGTTCCAAATATCTTCTCTTTGTTCTCTTGCAACCGGACCTAATTCTTCTTTCCACATTTTATGGAGTTCTTGAAGTTCTCTAAATGAATGCAGCGCATCATTATCTTTTGATAATTCTTCTGCACGTTCAATAATCATTAACTTCTTTTCTAAATTATGCTTGAAGTCTAAATCTCTAAGCTCTCTGTTAAGGTGCAAAAAGTCGTAAAACATTTCTACATGGTGGTGATAACTATTCCAGGCATTGTTGTATTTATCTCTAGGAATTGGTCCTGTGTTTCGCCATCGTTCTTGTAATTCCTTGAAATGTTTATAGGTAGTGTTTATATTTTCTTCAACATTAATGAGTCCTTTTAACTCTTCAATAATGTCAAGTTTGTCTTCTAAGTTTTGTTTTAAGTTTTGCTCTAAGCTCTTGTAATGTTCATAGAGTTTATTTTTATACGCCTTGTAAGTGGTTTTAAAGCGATTTTGTATAGGACTTGAATAATAGAAGTCTATTTCGTTACCGCCATCCGATAAAAATTCTTCCTTTTTTTCGTCTAGTAACGATTGAAATTTTGTTTTAAATTCATTGTTTATTTCCTCAACATGATTTTTAATGGCTTGAACTTTTTCGCTTTTAACCAATTTTTCAAGCTCCGCGGTCAAGGCTTCTAACGACATGGTATCGTAATCCTTTACTTCTATAATATGTCTTTCTTTGTTGCCATCGTCTTCGGCATCTTCAGCATTGGATTCATCGATTTCATTTAAGAGGTCATCCTGTTCATCCAAAACAGGTTTTGTGCTTTCTGTTTCTTTTGGTTCTTCAATTACTTTTGATGCTTCAGTTTCCTTTAAATCTTCTTTGGATTGATGCGTTGACTGGTCTAATGCATCAACTTCTTGAGTATTGGATTCTGGTGTAGATTCAACGTGATTAGGTTCCGCAGCAGTATCTTCAGCAGATTTTTCTTTAGACTTGATTTTTTTAGGCTTAATTTCTTGGTTTCCATCTGCTTCTTGCAGGTTTTCTAGCTCAGACATTTTATAAATGTTTAGGTTCAGTATTATTACTTAATTGTTTAAATATAGTAACAACTACAGTAATTACAAAAAGGAGAGGTGATTTTAATATTTAAATAGCCGTTTTTATTCTAAATTCCATATAGACCAAGCTTTTTTTGCTTGAAGCTTTAGCATTTTTAAACCATTAATGGTTTTTGCGCCTTGCTCTTTACCTAATTTTAAAAACGTAGTTTCTTCAGGATTATAGATTAAATCATATAAAATGTGCGTTTCATTTACCGCATTAAATGGAATGTTCGGGCAATCTTCTACATTAGGAAAGGTGCCAATTGGGGTGCAGTTTATGATAATTTGATGTTGTTTAATAACCTCATTGGTTAAAGTTTCATAGGTATAATCGACGCCTTTTTTTAGGTGTCTTGAAACATAATGATAGTCTATGTTTAATTCTTTTAAGCTGTAAACAATAGCTTTGCTGGCGCCACCGGTTCCTAAAATCAACGCTTTTTTGTGATGTGGTTTAAGGTGCTTTTTTATTGAATTTTTAAAGCCATAACAATCGGTATTATAACCAACCAGCTTATTTTTTTTGGTAATTTTTACTGTGTTAATAGCTCCAATGTCTGCGGCTTTTTTATTTAATTTATCTAAATACGGAATAATGACTTCTTTATAAGGAATGGTAACGTTAAATCCTCTTAAATTAGGCGTGTTTTCTAAGATTGAAGGTAGCAAGTCTATCGATTCAATATCAAAGTTTTCATAAGAAACATGATCTATATGTTCCTTTTTAAATTTATTAGTGAAAAATAATTTAGAAAATGAATATGAGATGTTTCTGCCTATTAAACCAAGTTTATGCTTTTCTTTTTCCTGTTTTTTGTCCATATATTTCAAGTGCAAGTACAATAGCAATTCCAACAAAGATAAAAATGATTGCGTAATATGTTTCCATATTTAATTCTGGAAGATATCTTCTGTAATTTTCTACAACTTTGGTGCCGGTAGAATCAAAAAGGAATTCACCTTGTTCATTAAGTTTAAAAATTGTTTTTTTCCATGGCCAAACAACACCAAGCGAGCCAATAATAAAACCAATAATGGCTGAGATGGTTATGCTTTTATAATGTTTTAAAATATAGCTTAATACATTTGAAAACGTGACCAATCCTGTTATGGAGCCTAAGGTGAAAACGGCCAACACTTTTAACATTCTTGTACGTACTGCATTTTGGAAAAAACTAAAATCGCCTTTAATTAAATCGAAAAATGTATCATACAAGGCATTTACAGATTCCACTAAAAGCAGCACATAATTGCCTAAAAGAATGAGAATAAAAGAGCCTGAAAATCCGGGAAGCGTCATTCCAGACACACTTATAATGCCACAAAAAAACACAAACCATAAATTATCATTCTCTTTTGCCGGACTTAAAAAGCTAATTCCAACACCTAAGCTAATTCCTACAAATAATGTCATGTAAGTTTTATAGTTCCAGTCTTTAAAGTCTTTATTAATGTAATAAATAGAACCAATAATCATTCCAAAGAAAACGCTCCACACATAGAGTTCATAGTGTTTTATTAGATAATCTAAAACTTTAGAAACACTAAAATAGCTGACGATCATTCCAAAAAACAGCAAGCTTAAAAACTTACCATTAATGTAGTTGTAGAAGCTATTAAAACGGCCATTAATGAGCAGTTTAAAGGCTTTTCCGTTTACTTTTCTCAAGGAATAAATAAACTCTTCATAAAATCCGGCAACAAAAGCTACCACACCACCAGAAACACCAGGAACTTTATTAGCGGCTCCCATACCTAATCCTTTTAAAACAAGGAATATTTTGTCTCTGAGTGTTCTTGTACTTTCCATTAGTTTTGTTTAGAACCTATTTTTTCCAGAAATAGAATGGTTAGAAAGCCAAGAATCATTAATAAAATGGCGGTAAAAAGATGGTTATCTCCTTGATATGAAAATGGCAAAATACTTTTTTCAACAAGAGGCGTTTTAAGACCCTTGGAATTTGTGTGCCAAGTTAAAGTTTCTTTCCAAGGCCAAACTTTATTTAAAGACCCAAATATAAATCCTGTAAGAATAGCCATGGTAAGGTTATGGTAATGCTTAAAAAGCCACTTTAATAAATGACTAAAACTAAGAAGTCCTATAACAGCACCTGATGTAAAAATCAGCAGTTTTTTAATGTCGAAATCATGAATGGCATCACTTAAAGTTTTATAAGCCCCTAAAACTACAAGAATAAATGATCCCGAAATTCCGGGTAAAATCATGGCGCAAATCGCTAAAGAACCAGCAAAAAATAAAAAGACATTACTTTCATTAGTTGCCATGGATGGTAATGTTGAGATAAAATATGCAACCACTGCGCCAAAGGTTAATCCTAAAAAAACCTGTAAATTCCAAGTGGAGATTTGTCTTCCAACAAAGTAAATACTGGCAATAATGAGTCCGAAAAAGAAGGACCAGATTAAAACAGGTTCATTTTCAATTAAATATTTGGCAAGTCTCATAAAAGAAATAAAACTTATAATAATGCCAGATACCAGGGCGAGTATAAAATTACCATTTAATTGTTTCCAGAATTCTTTAAAACCTTTGGTTAAGAGCGTTTTAAATAGTGAAGGGTTTATATTGCTTATAGTAGAAATTAACTCTTCATAAATTCCAGAAATAAAGGCAATGGTGCCACCAGAAACACCAGGAACAGCATCTGCTGCGCCCATGGCCAAACCCTTAAGCGAAATAATTAAATACTCTTTAAATCCTCTTTGCATACAGCGTCTTTATTGTTTAATCCAAAGGTATACAAATTTTTTATAGAGCTAATGCTTAAGATTTTGTTTTTAGGATGTTTTTAACTTGAATTTTGTTATAAATTTCAGGGAAAAGTTCATCAATTATAAAAAGATAGTCGGGATTATTTTTTAAACCATTTTTTAAATGAAAAGATCCTTTATCTGTTTCATTTAAAGAAAAGAACAAACCAGCTAGACGGTATTCAATTTCAGCATTTTCGGGATAAAATTCTACAGCTTGTTCAAAATTATAAATGGCAGCTTCGGGCTCGCCAAGTTTTATCAATAAATCACCCCGGGATAACCAAGTGTTTAATTCGTAATTTCCTAATTCCAAGGTTTTTTTAAAGCCACGTTCGGCTTCTTCATATAATTTTAACTTTAGATTTATTTGTGAATATAATTTCCAATAAATAACATTTTCACTATCAATATTAATGGCTTTATTGATGTAATATAATGCTTTTTGATAGTTTCTTTTTCTGTTGTAAAACCTTGTAATGGCAATCCATCCTTTGTCTAATAAAGGATCTTCATGTACGGTTTTATAATAATATTGAACGGCTAAATCATCTTGCTTTAATTTTTCATAGCAATTCCCAATCCGTAATAATGCAAAAGAGGTTGGGTCATCCAGTTTTAAAGTGAAACTGTAAAATTCAATAGCCTCTTCAAAACGCTTTAATTTTTCAAGAACTTTTCCTTTTTCTAAGTATGCTCCTACGAATGTATCATCAGAAATGATAGCAAAATCGAAGGCAGATAAGGCTTTTTTATAGTCTTTTAAGTCATAATATTGCTTACCTAATTGATGCCATGCAACTTCACAATAAGGATTGTCGTCTAAAAATGAATTTAAATAGGCTATGGCTTCTTGATTTTGCTCAAGAAAATCAAAACAGTAAATAACATTGTAAAGTGCCGAATAATCCTCAATATCTTCTTCAAGACATTTTATAAAATAGGTTTTAGCTTCTTCAAAATGGTCCAGAAATAAGTATTCCATTCCAATAAGCGAATAAATATCCACGACATCATCCGTGAGTTCTAAGGCTTTTTTTAGAACATCAATAGCTTGTAAATGTTCGTCTTTTTTTGATAGAATATTGGCTTTTTGAATATAAATTTCTTCATTCAATGGTTCAAGACGGTACAATTCATTCAATAAGGCATCGGCTTGAACTAACTTGTTTTCAAAGACAAATACTTCAACTTTAAAGAGCTTTAAGTTGGTTGATGTTGGATGCTGATCCAATCCCAACTTTATCGCTTTTTTTGCTAAGGACATTTTACCTTGATTCAAGTAATGATGTATAATATTTTCAAACTCTTCCGAATCGAAAAACAAAACATGGTTTGTTTTAAGCATGGATTCGAATTTTAAAAGCGGAAAACTATCATTATCATTAGCGCTGTACTCCATAAGCAAGTTTGTATGATTCTACATCAATAAATTTAAGGTTCTAAATGTTTTTTCAATAAAGATGAGTTAAATGTTTTTAACAAAGTAATGAACATATAAACTTATAATAGATATAAAGTTTGTTTAATAATTGATAATTAATAAGTTAGGATTTAATCAGTTTACTGAAATGAATTCAATATTTTGATGATAATGGCGCATCCTTTAACAATTTCTTCTTCTGAAATGGTTAAAGGAGGCGTAATTCTAACGGCTTTTGGTTCAAATAGCAACCAAAAAAGAATGAGACCTTCATCCTGGCATCGAAGAATTAAGTTATTTGAAACCTCTTCTGATGTCATGATTAGCGCTAACATTAAACCTTTTCCACGTATTTCCTTTATAAATGGATGTACCAATAATTGCCTGAAAAGCTTCTCTTTTTCTAAAGCACTTGGCATTAAATCACTCTCAAGAATTTCGGTTAAAGTCGCTAGGGCAGAAGCGGCAATTACTGGGTGACCGCCAAAGGTGGTTATATGGCCTAATTTAGGTTTATTTTGGAGTAAATCCATTAGTTTTTTAGACGACGTAAAGGCACCAATAGGCATGCCTCCACCAAGACCTTTACCAGTTACCAAAATATCAGGAACACAATGATAATGTTCAAAACCAAAAAGTTTACCGGTTCTTCCTATACCGGGTTGTATTTCATCCAAAATCAGAAGCGCACCAACAGCATCACATTGTGCTCTTACTTTGGTTAAATAATTATTTTTTGGCTCGATAAAACCTGCGCCACCTTGAATGGTTTCCAAGATAACACAAGCCGTTTTAGTTGTGATTAGATTTAAATCGTCGTCATTATTAAATGTAATAAATCTAACATTGGGTAATAAAGGTCTAAAAGCTTGTTTGCGTTCTTCAAAGCCCATAACACTCATAGAACCCATGGTATTTCCATGATATGCATGTTTTGCAGCAATTATTTCACTACGTCCTGTGGCGCGTTTGGCTAATTTTAAGGCACCTTCAATAGCCTCGGTTCCTGAGTTCGTTAAATAGGTGGTTTGTAATGGATAAGGTAGGTTTTCTGCTAACAGTTTTGTGAGTTCAACAGCTGGTTTCTGGATATATTCTCCATACACCATAACGTGTAGGTATTTGTCTAATTGTTCTTTGATAGCTTGAATCACTTTTGGATGATTGTGCCCTAAAGGCGTTGCAGAAACACCTGCTACAAAATCTAAATAGGCCTTTTGATGGGTATCATATATGTAAGACCCCTGAGCATGCGAAACTTCCATAGCTAGCGGATGTGGTGTTGTTTGCGCTTGATATTTGAAGAAGTTAGACTTCATAAAACTTTTTATTTTTCAGGCTTAATCAGGCTATTTTTATTAACAGGTAACTTACTTTTATACTTGATGTTTTGAGGTAAGTTCCTTGAGGCTTTTGATTCTTGCTTGTTGGTTGTATTGGATTGTTTATCTGCTTTTTCTATCCTGTCTAGCATAGCGGCATCAAAAAATTCTTCTTGAGGTACATAATCATCCAAACCTTTAAGGATTGGTAAGACAAGAGGAGGGTCATCTTTAAATAAGTCCTCAATACTGGTTAAGCGTTCTTCTTCGCGCCAATCAAAGCCTTTTAATAATTTTTCTTTGTTGGGAAATTCAGATTCTGGATAGATCTTTCCATCAATTTGGTTTATTTTTTTAACTTCTTCAATGGTTTTTTTATCTAAAAATATTTTTATACTTCCAGATTTTGCTTTGTCAATACCAACCAGTTCGTTTAAATCATTTCTAAAATAGTAGATAGATTCGGCATTTTTAATAATATCTACTGTTTTTAAATTATTTTCCTCGTTAAACAACCCGACCAATCGTTGTCCAGAAATTTGATTAAATCCTGCTTTAAGGGTGTCTTGACTGATTAAAAACGCATTTTTAAAAACGAGAAGCGAATCTAGTTTTTCGGTTTCAGGGTTTGAAAGAAGGTGAATGGTATCGCCCGTCATTTGGTTGCCAATATTCCATAAAATAGGTCGGCGTTTCGTGGCAAAGGCATCTGTATTAGAAAGTTTCGAAATATTGATAAGCTGTGTTAATCCTTTTTCATGATTCACATTTACGGAATCTGCCTTACCACTCATATCCGATTTATAAAGGCGTACATTTCTAAAAGCACGGGTAATTCTTTTTTCGGGTTTTCCGGTTACCATCAAAGTATCGGCGTGCATATAAATGGAATCGTTTTCCTGAACCGTAATGGCAAGGGCTCGTTTTGTGATGAATACAGAATCTTTCTCTTTAAATACTTCGGCATAATGTCCTTTTACAATGCTATGGTTTAAAGTGTCTGTTACTTTTATGTTATTGGTTGCCGAGGCAAAATTTTGGTTATTGTCAAAATATAAGCTATCGCCTTCAATAATTCTGTTATCATAATTTATTTTGGCGTGTTTCATGGCGTAACCAATTTTGGTTTTGGTATCATAATAGCCTTTTTCGCAATAGGTTTCACTTTCTTTTGTGGTTATGGTTGATGGTCCAAATAAATAAGCTTGTCCGGTATCTGAATAAAAATCGAAATAATTGGATTTAATGGTAGCATCAGGATTTACCAAAACTACATCGGTTACAAACTGATACTTTTTAAGATTCATGTAGTAGAGGCCTATTTTACTGGTAATGGTGCCCGAAGTGTCTTTAACCACGGTGCCGCCATTTCTATAAAAGGCTTGTTGTTTTTCCCTGTCAAAATATAAAGTATCTGTGGTTATGGTTGAATTTGGGTCTTTTAAAACCACGTCGCCACTAGCAAATGCTAATTTAGTAATACCACTATATTCTACATATTTAGAGTCCATGTGAATGGTATCGCCCTGAATCATTTTTACCTGACCGTAGGCTTCAATAAAATTCTCCTTGGTGTAATAGTAGGCTTTATCGCACCACATATTGATGCTTTCATGAGTAATGTGTATTTGTTGAGAATCATCCCTGGTTAAGATTTTAGCCCCCGGATATTCGGCTTCATTAAAGGTTAAAAAACCCGAGTATTCAATCTGGATTTTTTTCTGTTCCTGAGCTTGAGTATTCCAAAAAGAAATTACCAGGCTTATAAGTAAAAGATATATAGATTTTAAGACTTTCAAAATAGCATTGTTTGTCGCAAAAATAACGATAATTATAATGTTTAAGTATAAGGAATCAAAAAACGCTTCAAAATAGTTTGAAGCGTTTTTTAATTTATCTAAAACGATTAGGTTTTAATATGTAAAAAACCATGCTTGGTCTGATTTAATAAACAGACTAAAAGATATTAGTTTGTCATAAGTTTCATTTAAAAGAAAATATTGTGACAATAAATAAAGATAACCATCCAGATGCAATCCGTTTTTTTGAAGGCTACGCAAAAACCAACGACAACAACAAAACCGTTAATAATATCAAATTTCCATAAGGGACTATCATAAGCTTAAATACATAAAGTGATATTTTTTTTAAATTTTTTATAGAATTCATTTTTGTGAACTTGCCTCTTTTAAAACTTTAAATGATGTATATGTTGAGATTGTAACATAAATGGAAACAGAAATACTTACCGGTAAACTGTTTTTAAGATATACATAATCTATGATATAATATAGCCATAAATATGTTAAAAGAAACCCTACTATTGAATAATATTTCTGTCTAAAATAAATAAGGTAAACACCAATTAAGCAACAAGGCAAAAAGAAGTATTCTTGCGGATATAAACCGTTTTTCATAAACGCAAGCCCAAAATCAGTAATAATAACAAAAATATTTATTGTCACTAATTTTCCGTAAGGGACAATCATAAGCACAAATACATAAAGTGATATCTTTTTTAAATTTTTTATAGAATTCATTTTTGTGAACTTGCCTCTTTTAAAACTTTGAATGATGTATAGATTGAGATTGTAACATAAATAAAAACAGAAATACTTACTGGTAAACTATTTATTAGTTCTTTACAATCTATTTTATATATTAACCATAAGTAGGATAATAAAAAACCAATTATTACATTAAATTTGTTTTTAAAATAAATTAAATAGATTCCAATCAAACATATTATGATAAAAACATGACCTGGAAATGATACTCCCCCTTTTATGAATATTAGTCCAGTGTTAATAATAATCATAAAGGCGTTTGGGATTTCTAACTTTCCATAGGGTAGAATCATTGCCATAAATATCAATAATGATATTTTTTTTAAGTTTTTTATAGAATTCATTTTTGTGAACTTGCCTCTTTTAAAACTTTAAATGATGTATAGATTGAGATTGTAATATAAATGGAAATAGAAACACTTACCGGTAAACTATTTTTAAGATCTACATAATCTATCTTATATATTAGCCATAAGTAGGTTAGAAAAAAACCAAAAACTACATAATACTTATTTTTAAAATAAATAAAATAAATGCCTAGTAAACATAAAAATAAAAATAAATGCCTTAAAGGAAATCCTTTTGAATCATAAAAGAAAAATATATCAATACTCAAATCGACACAATTTAACATTACTAATTTTCCAAATGGAACAATCATCAAAAAGAATATAATTAGTGATATTTTCTTTAAATTTTTTATTGAGTTCATTTTGACAAAATTTAATTTATATTAATTACAATTATTTTCGGGTGAATTACCACCAGATATATTTCGTGTTACCCCATTTGGTAATGTTAAATTCCTCATATACTCTCCTAATCTACCTGGGGTTGAACCAAAAAAGTAAATAGGGTTGGCATTACACTCTGGTATGGGTAAGCCCACTAAATTGCCTAAATCTATTCCCATATCGGTACAATTTCGTTGGGATAAGTGATAATCAGAGATGGAATAACTTTTTGAAAGAGTAATTATCTGTTGTAAAGCGCTAGATGATATATTGTTAATGGTTAAGCTTACATCATATGTAGTGTTACTATTATCTTCCATGACACCTTGAGTGCCTTGAAACAAGCTAGATACAGTATCTTGAGGATAAAAACCAAAAGTGGCTATATTGTTACCTTGTTGTATGGATACAAATGTATGACCTACACGATCTAATCCAACTAGATTATTACTCCCATCTGTAGGTTCATTAACATAAATAGTTAAAGATGCACTTTGAGTGGCATCAAAACATTTTAAATAGTCAGCCATATTGGTTATTATCTTGTCAGGGTCAGCAGCATTAACTACAATTATATCATCAAAAATCACTTCATTATCATGGTTTATGTTACTTGTACCATTTGTACCATGCGCACCATCATAGTGGTTGTGAAAAATAGTGTTAAAACCACCACCAGGACCACTTACATCGGATTCTAAATACACCCAATCACAACTTTCACCAGTTTTTACAGAATGTGTATAGTGGGCAACGCCTTCATATACATGATACCAGTCGGTATAGTCTTCAGTACAAACCCTTTGGAAAGTTCCAGAACCTTCTGTTGATTGAGATTTTGAAAAAACATTACCTATTTTACTATCTGAAAATTCACTTAATAATTTACCGTCTTTAAACGCTTTTATCTTAACGGTTTCCCCATTTAAGTTATAATGATAAAGTGTTCCAGTAAAAGAGGGATTAAAGTAACTTAGGGTAGTAGTTAATGTATCGTTAATTAAAAGAAATTTTATTAGTTCGTATTCATAAATTCCAGCTTCATTTTTTGAGGCTAAAAGTTTATATTTTGTTGTTATTTGAATTTTTCCATTAGATAAGGTAGTTTCCGTTTTAAAATGGGTATTTAATTCATAGGTTGATTCATTATTTTCTTCATTTAGTATGTAATCATCCCAAACTATTATTAAGTTTTCTTTTATAAATTGGTTGCTAAAATTTTCTAATGAAAAATTGCTTTGTAAGTTTTGCAATTTGTTTAATTCAATTTCAATATTTTCTTCTTTTGTACAGCTATTAAAATTGAATACTAAAAAGAAAACGAAAATAGTTTTTAAAAAAATTTGTTTCATAAATTTATTATTTGTTTGGTTATTATGAAACAATAGTATGGTGGTTTTGAGTAGTAAAAGTCCTGTTTATTTATAAAGTTAAAGATTTCGGACACTTTTTTTATATTCAACAGGCGTTTTATTAGTAAATTTTTTAAAAGCTGAATAAAAACTTGATTTTGAATTAAACCCAGCTTCTAAACCAATGGCTACAATGGTGTAGTTTTCATAATCGCTATCTAAAAGCATGTTTTTGGCTTCACCAACGCGTATCGAATTTATATAATCGTTAAAATTTAAGTGCGCGTTTTTATTTATAAGTTGTGAAATGTAACCTTCACTTAAATTAAGTTCTTGAGAAAGTGTTTGTAATGATAATTCATGATTTAAATGCAATTTTGAAACGGTAATTAAGGTGTCAATTTTATGATAAGTTGTTTTATTAGCTTTAACTTTTAATATGTTTTCTTTTTTAGCTCTTATTTCCTTCCTGTCAATAAAAATTTGTTTTTGTATAATAGCAGTATAACCTATCCAGTAAATTATAAGTGTAATACTTATCCATAATGGATAAAAAATATAAAAACCTCTATTTGTTGTAGTTTCTAAAAAACTAATAGAAGCAAACCAAATTAAAATAATTCCCAAACCTAAAAACAAAAGATTTTTTAACCATTGGGTTTTTATTTTTATATCTGAAAGTAGAGGTTTAGAATGTGACTTTTCATAATTATTTAAAACTTTGAAAATCAGCAAAACGATGATAATTGATAGAAGTATTGAGGCATATTCAATGATTAAATTTATAGTTTTTGCAAGTTTTATATCTAAATGTATTACGCCTTTAATACCTAAATAGAGGATGCATATAACAAATGGGCTATATAATAGTATTTTTTCGTGTAGTTTAACTGGTTTATCAAGATAGCTTTTAACAAAAAAGTAGAAGAATGGAAGTATTAAAAATTCAAAAGGGATAAAAAGCAGATGGTGCCTATCGTAAACAGACCTGTTTATTAACTCTGTATCCATAAACCAATACTGTAAATTACTTAATGCTAATGCTAAAGTGGTAAGTACTAAAAAGTAATTTGTTTTAGAGTGCCTTTTTTTATTAAATGCAATAACAAGGCTAAAAATGATGCCATGGATAATACCTACAAGTATTACAATATTAAAAATGTTTAAATTTAAGGAGTTCATAAAACAAATATAAAAGAAAAAGACTACTTAAAATAGTAGTCTTTTGTTATGTTTAAGGTAATTTAAAACGTAATTAGTTTTTCCTAAAAATAGTCTGTTTCCTATCAGGACCTACCGAAACAATGGTAATGGGTATTTCCAATTCTTTTTCTAAAAAGACAATGTAGTCATTCAACGCTTTTGGTAATTGACCGGCTTCAGACATGGTTGTTAAATCTTCGTTCCAACCTTTAAAATCGGTATAGATAGGTTGTACATTTTCCGGATCAATATTATATGGAAAATGGGTAATAACAGTGCCTTTGTAGTTGTAAGCGGTACAAACTTTTAAGGTTTTAAAACCCGAAAGCACATCGCCTTTCATCATCATTAATTGGGTAACTCCATTGACCTGGCAAGCGTATTTTAAAGCGACTAAATCTAGCCAGCCACAGCGTCTTGGTCGTCCAGTGGTGGCTCCAAATTCGTTGCCAACACGGCTCATGGTTGCGCCATCTTCATCAAATAATTCGGTTGGGAAAGGTCCTGAACCCACCCGAGTGGTGTATGCTTTAAAGATTCCAAACACATCGCCAATTTGGTTTGGTGCAACGCCTAAACCAGTACAGGCACCAGCTGCTGTAGTGTTACTGGAGGTTACATAAGGATAAGTTCCAAAATCTATATCCAGTAAAGAACCTTGTGCGCCTTCTGCCAAGATGGTTTTTCCGGCTTTTTGGGCTTGGTAGATGTATTCTTCAGAATCAATAAATGTGATGGATTTTAGAACGTCTACCGCGTCAAAAAATTCTTTTTCCAGTTCTGCTAAGTCGTATTGAATATCCACATTATAAAACGCAATCATGGATTCGTGTTTATCGGCCAAAGCTCTATAGCGTTCTTTCCAATCGGTAAGTTCCAGATCGCCAACACGAATGCCGTTTCTGCCGGTTTTATCCATATAGGTTGGG
>Ga0210020_1000085_pt1 | contig 104121 bp, 93 predicted proteins | sample CryGeymeta201514_FD_183980 | JGI IMG/M metagenome (GOLD analysis project Ga0210020, IMG submission 183980) | Groundwater microbial communities from Crystal Geyser aquifers in Utah, USA - Crystal Geyser metaG 2015-14 (SPAdes) (version 2) | ecosystem: Environmental > Aquatic > Deep subsurface >... | reverse complement strand
TCGAGCCGTTATTATTATTAATTAAACAATAAGATATAAATAAAAATAGGAACAACAAAAAATGCAACACACATCGGCAGATAATGCTCAACTTATTGACCCTCCATATCATATTTTAGGACAAATGATACACTCCATAGATGTCGTCGAGGCTTGGGGTTTAAATTATCATTTATCTTGTGCTCTAAAATGTATTTCTCTTTCCGGGTCTAAAAATTTTGAAGAGATAGACACCGAGACAAATTTGAATGAAGCTTTATGGTATTTGGATCGTTTTTTAAGGCTTTATATAGAACAAACCGCAGAACATAATATCGTCACGCCCCATACCATTGAGGTGCTGGATATCTCTATAGATTGGGGATTGGACTGCGATCTTACAATGGCCGTTATGCATCTTTTTCATTCAACAAAAGACCGCACGATTTATCATATTAATGCTGCTAAAAGATTCATTTTGTATAAGCTTGAACGGCTTAGGCGCGCCGTGGACACCGTCAAGCTAATTTAGGCCGCCGCCAACAGAACCTAGAGGGGGCGAATGTTTTCTAAACAAATCCTTTACGCCCCACTTCCCCTCAAATGCTTTTTGAAAGACCCTGCGTTGCTTCGTTGATCTTGCCTTTTCTCTCTAAGGTAATCCCCCCTGTAACGCATTAAGACAACTAAAATCAAAGGTCTCCGAGTCAATAACTTTTCACGCGCTAAAGCATAATGCGCTAATTAAAACTAAACCCCCCCCTATCTGTCACATCCGGAAAGAAGTTTGAGAGGGGTTTAGGTAAAATTTTCTTAAGCTTATTAATTTCTCCAAGATCTATTTCTCCGGCTATAGTCGTGAAAACAGCCGTAACGACTTTTTCCATATCAAGAGCTTGAGCACTTTCCGGTAAATGTGCTTTGACTGAAGCTAAAAAATCTTCCGCTTTTCTTTCTTTGAAAGCAACATGTTCGGGGTTCCAGTCCTGAAAAAGAAACCCTCTGATTACAACAGGCAATTGTGCGCTGAAATGAGCTAAATTATTTAGCGGCAAATGCTCCCTTAACGCACACAAAACCGCTCTTAAAAGAGCCAAGGCTGTTGATTTGTCCTCATATAACCACTCCATATTATCTTCGATATCTTTGAGCCATATAAAGGTTTTTTGGATATTTTTGTTCAGCAAGGTTATTTTGGACATTTTTAAAACTCCACTAGGTTCTGTTGTTTTTATGAGTAGATTTTTTTCTCTCACCTTCAAGGCATCGGGACAAAACAGCTAACTCTCCTTCCACAAATCGACGTTCATTGATCTTCGGGCTTGCATTTTTTGGTTTTTTTCCAACAAAAAGGGGTTGAAAGGTGTGCTTATGGATATTAAGCGCGTTTTCTAAATGCAAAGGCATCTCTTTAATGTGTAGGTGTGTCAGGTCTTTAGGAACCTCTTCTGTTGTTTTGCTTGCCAGAGATTGAGAAAATTCCTTTCTGAGTTCACCCAGCGCTTCAGGTGGGGCGGCAACAATCAAACGGTCGAATTGATTTATTTTGCTTTCTAAATAGGCAATACTTTTATTTAATGCTCTAGCCTTAGCCTTCTTGTGCGGATCCGTAGGACGTTCCATAGCCGAACGGTTCTTATCGGCAATGTGAAAAACACGCCCCCTTTTAGTAGACGTCAGATTTTGAGATAGTTTATGAGGTTCTTCAAATGTGAAATCATTTAAAACTTCCAGATCCTCATTTGGCCCTCGATAGTTGAGGATCCGCAATTCGCTACCGTTAAAAGCAGCAATCCAAATCTTGGGGATTTTTCTCATTTTACTTATCTCTCTTATTTTTTAATCAATCTCAATGCTTCCGATTTATGATCTCGGTTTTTGTAGGTTGGCAATAGCATTTCCTAGTTTTTTCATGTCTATACAATAAGTCCTTGCATAGAAAACAAAACATTCGAAGGACAGTATCCTCATTTATAAGGGGGCTAGCGCTTCATAACTGCGCCTTTATTTTGACTGTCATAACAACATCCTTTATTAGATTTTTAAATTAATATGATATCCGAATGAGTACCATATAGTTATACGGTAAACTTTTATATCATTTTTACATTCAGTGATATTTACTGAGAATTAATGGCTTCGTTACAGGCAGATCAACGAAGCAACGCAGGGTCTTTCAAAAAGCATTTGAGGGGGAGGGGGGCGTAAAGGATTTGTTTAGAAAACATTCGCCCCCTCTAGGTTCTGTTGGCGGCGGCCTAAATTAGCTTGACGGTGTCCACGGCGCGCCTAAGCGTTCAAGCTTATACAAAATGAATCTTTTAGCAGCATTAATATGATAAATCGTACGGTCTTTTGTTGAATGAAAAAGATGCATAACGGCCATTGTAAGATCGCAGTCCAATCCCCAATCTATAGAGATATCCAGCACCTCAATGGTATGGGGCGTGACGATATTATGTTCTGCGGTTTGCTCTATATAAAGCCTTAAAAAACGATCCAAATACCATAAAGCTTCATTCAAATTTGTCTCGGTGTCTATCTCTTCAAAATTTTTAGACCCGGAAAGAGAAATACATTTTAAAGCACAAGATAAATGATAGTTTAAACCCCAAGCCTCGACGACATCTATGGAGTGTATCATTTGTCCTAAAATATGATAAGGAGGGTCAATAAGTTGAGCATTATTTGCCGATGTGTGTTGCATTTTTTGTTGTTCCTATTTTTATTTATATCTTATTGTTTAATTAATAATAATAACGGCTCGACGGTTCTTATTCCAAGCTTGCGTGTTGTGACCTAAATCCTCGGGACAGTCCTTGCCGAAACTGATGAGGGTGATACGCCTTCTTGAAATACCTTGATCCAAAAAGTATTTTCGAACGGCAGCTGCGCGGCGCATACCGAGTTCCAAGTTATATTGAGATGTTCCGCGCTCATCCGCATGGCCTTCAATGATAAAATTCAGGTTCGGATGATCTAAAAGCCAAACGGCTTGTTTTTTTAAGACCCCCAACGCACCTTTTGATAAGTCTGCGCTATCGAAGGCAAAAAACACCCTGTCCCCCGCAATCGTCTTAAAAATTTCATTGGCTCCTAATCCCGACGTTTCTTGAACGATAGGCATATTTATTAAAACGGATTCGTCATGTTTATCACAAGCGGCAACAATAATTGCCAGAGAGGAAGCAAGAAAAAGTTTTTCATACATTTTTTTTATTCCGTATCATTAATATTTTTATTGAGGGATTTTTTTATATTAAGAATCAAAACCCCTTCTTCCGATCGCACGTCAACAACATGAGGCTTTGGGGAAAAGGGGAGTCTTATCGATCGTCTAAACAGCTCTGACAAAGGATCACCTTCGAGGTTTTCTTGTTTTGAACCTTTCTTTTCGTCTAAGATCAAAATATCTTTATCGGCTATGACATCTATACCCTCTTTATCCGCAGAAGGCATTTCGATCATTATTTTTAATTCCGTGTCAGTTTCAGAAATATCCACGATGACTTTAGGTTGGAAGACCTCCTTTTTTGAGGACTCATTAAAAATATCATTCATAGTATAGGAGAAGGGAACATCAAAATTCACTGCTTTTGCAATTTTTCTTTCTTCAAATTCCCGAGCAGTAATAACGTGACATTTCATTGTATCCGTCCTTCTTATTAATATAACTTTGGAATAATTCCTGATAAAAAAATATCCGCTATATATACGGGGAGAGGTTTATAAGTATCCGCCTCATGAACCTCATTTTTTCAGTTTTTAAATGTTATAAGGCCGACGTTATGGGATTAATGAAGAAGATTTCAAGGATAAATAACTATATCTAAAAAACGCAGATGAAAAAGTAAGTTCAATCCCGAATTACAGTTCTTTCAACGTTCCGGTTATGCCAAAAAGGCAATCTGCATGAACCGATTGCCTTTTTTAACAATTATTTAAGTATAAAGTATTTTATTTCTTTGTCAGATCGGGTGCTACAACCATAATCATTTGACGGCCTTCGAGCTTTGGATGGCTTTCAACCTTTGCCTTACCTTCAAGGTCGTCGGCAACGCGTTTCATCAGATTAAAACCGATGTCTTTGTGGGCAATTTGGCGTCCCCGAAAGCGCATGGAAAACTTTACTTTGTTTCCTGCTTCGATAAACTTAAAAGCAGCTTTCATTTTGATCTGATAGTCATGCTCTTCGATGGTCGGGCCAAGCTTTAATTCTTTAAGTTCAACGACTTTTTGTTTCTTGCGGGCTTCGGCCAGTCTTTTTTGTTCTTGGAATTTATATTTTCCGTAGTCTGTAATTTTACAAACGGGCGGTTCTGCATTGGGAGAAACTTCAATCAAATCCAAACCGACTTCACGCGCCATTTCAAGGGCTTCTGTCTTTGAGACAACGCCAACCATCTCGCCTGCTTCATCGAGAAGGCGAACTTGTTGGGCTGTAATATCTTGGTTAACGCGGGGCCCTTTTTGTTTGGGGGCGTTTTGGAAGGGGCTATTGATGGTCATTTCTCCTTAATTGTAAATCGTCTTCTATAGCTTATAGCTCTTTTATTTCAATAAGTGAAGCACAGCTTTTAATCCTGTGTATTATCCGCCGGAGAGCGCGCTTCATTTTGTAGTGTATCAATTGCAGCCTGAAGTGCAAGAATTTCTTGACCGGTTGACCCTAATCTTCTGACGGCCACTGTTCTTTCTTCGGCTTCACGACGACCCACCACAAAAATAGCCGGCACTTTCCCGTGGGAATATTCTCGAATTTTATAGTTCATCTTTTCATTGCGTAAGTCAACGTCACAGCGTAATCCGACGGCTTTTAAGCGGTCATAAACCTCTTGGGCATAGTCATTATTATCCCCTGAAACAGGAACAACAGCGACTTGTACGGGGGCTAACCATGTTGGAAAACGTCCTGCACAATCTTCAATTAAAATACCCATGAAGCGCTCGAAAGTCCCGAGAATAGCACGGTGCAGCATGACGGGATGATGTTTTTCACCGTCTTCTCCGATATAGGTCGCCTTCAAGCGCTCGGGCAAAACAAAGTCTGCTTGCAAGGTTCCGCATTGCCACTCACGGCCGATGGCATCTTTTAGGACGAATTCAAGCTTAGGCCCGTAAAAAGCACCTTCACCGGGATTTAAGACATACTCAAGGTTGGCTTCTCGTGTAGCTTCCAACAAGGCATTTTCGGCTTTATCCCATGTTTCATCGGTTCCTGCTCGGATCTCCGGACGATCAGAAAAACGCACATGGATGGAGTCAAACCCAAGGTCTTTGTAAATCAGCTTTAAAAGACGGCAGAATTCCTGAGTTTCACTGATGATTTGATCTTCCGTACAGAAAATATGAGCGTCATCTTGAACCATTGCTCGAACCCGCATAAGGCCGTGCAAGGCGCCGGAAGACTCATTTCGATGACAACAGCCAAATTCCGCCATACGTAAGGGAAGGTCGCGATAGCTTTTTGTACCTTGTTTAAAGATTTGTAGATGGCAAGGACAGTTCATGGGCTTCATCGCCATGGCACCTTCTTGATCGCCGTCTTCCGTTGTGAACATATGTTCACGGAACTTTTCCCAGTGGCCGGATTGTTCCCACAGCTTGCGATCCACAAGAATGGGCGTGTTCACTTCCTTGTATCCGCCTTGTACAAGACGTTTTCGCATATACTCTTGAAGAGCTCTATAGGTTGCCCAGCCTTTTGGGTGCCAAAAAACGCTGCCGGGGGCTTCGGGTTGCAGGTGGAAGAGTTCCATTTGCTTGCCCAAGCGACGATGGTCGCGCTTTTCGGCCTCTTCCAGCATGGTGAGATGCTCGGCCAGTTGTTTTTCAGTAGCCCAAGCGGTTCCATAAATCCGTTGCAACATTGCATTATTAGAATCACCGCGCCAATAGGCACCGGCCAATTTCATAAGTTTAAAGGCTTTACCGATATGTCCCGTTGAAGGCAGGTGAGGCCCACGGCATAAATCAATAAAGTTTCCTTGACGATAGAGCGTAACGGCTTCGCCCGCGGGGACGGCTTCAATGAGTTCGGCCTTATAGTCTTCCCCAAGTTCCTTAAAGAAGGTTATAGCTTTATCTCGATCCCATTCTTCACGAACAATGTCGATATTTTCTTCGACGAGTTTATGCATTTTGGCCTCGATTTTCTCAAGGTCTTCCGGGGTGAAGCTTTCTTCGCGATAAAAGTCATAATAAAAACCATTCTCAATGGCGGGGCCAATAGTCACCTGTGTTTCAGGATAAAGCGTCTGTACGGCTTGAGCCATTAAGTGTGCCGCATCATGGCGGATGATCTCGAGGGCTTCATCTTGTTTGGTTGTGATGAGCTCTATTGTTGCGTCATCGGTAATATCGCGGCTCAGATCCCATAGCTCGCCGTTAACACGAACAGCCACAGCAATTTTTGCAAGACCCTTGCTTATGCCTGTTGCTATCTCGAGGCCGGTAACGGGAGCCTCAAAATTTTTAAAGGCGCCGTCGGGAAAAGTAATTTTAATCATGGTGGCAGAAGCTTTCAAGGTTTTCATGATGATATGGAGAGGATTGTGGCAATAAAATTGGGAAAAAACAACATAATATTTGCGAGCAGCTGCCCGGCAAGGCACACGAAAAGCAAGATGAATTTGAAACGATAGTACCAAGGCGCCATCATATGAGCTTGGTTCAAGCATTTGAGGATAAAGATTAGATAAATTCCGAGGAAAATAGGAAGACCCGTCATGAAGACTTTTTCAAGAAAACTCTCTTGGAGACCCGCTCGCAAAAGATAAAAGAAAATACTGAGTACGAAAAAAACATTTAAGGAGCGTGTGGCAACGGGACGCAATCCTTGGGCACCCGGTTCATCTGTCGAGGCGTTAAATTGATAACGAAGGAGGCCAAAGAATTCTCCGCATGTAAACGCGAAAACGAGAGAACACATACCGATGATAAAAACAGGAGTAAACTCTTGTGCCGGTACCATAGCGTTTTCTGCGATATCTCGGCCGGTAAAATGAAAGAGATAACTAAAGGTCAAAAGAAGATAACCCGAAAACATAATTCCGTTCAGGTAAACAAGGTATTTAAACTGACGCTCTGCAAAATTGTGTAAGGCCATGTTGTTTTTGCCTCTTAAAAGCGAGGTTTATAGGGAGCCAAATAGGGAGGGACAATGGCCTCAAGGTGTTTTGGAATAATGCCGAGATCCGTTAGAGTTTTTGCTTTCTTTCCGACAATAGCATCCTTTTTCAAAAATCTAAGTTGATCCGGTGTCACAAGGGGCTTGGGCATAAATTGCAAAATATAAGAAAGCCCTTTTCCAACACGATCAGGAAAGGAAACAACGGGTTTGGGGCGCCCCGTGAATTTTAAGAGAAACTCCATAAGCTCTTTAAAGGTGAAAATTTGATCTCCGCCAAGTTCATACAATTTTCCTTTGGTTGTTGAGTCCTTCAAAACGGTCATAATGCCTTCGGCAACGTCCCCCACATAAACGGGTTGCAGTTTGGTTGTTCCTTTATCAAAGAGGGTGAGAAAAGGGGTAATTTTTGCAAGCTCCGCAAAACGGTTAAAAAAATTATCTCCTGCGCCAAAAAGAAGCCCGGGGCGGATAATCGTCATGTCTTTAAAAGCAGCTTGCCCTTTTTGTTCTCCCAAGGCCTTTGTGCGCGCATAATTTGATTCCGAATTTAAATCAGCGCCTAAAGCGGAAATATGGATAAGGCGTTTAATAGCATGTTTAGTGCATGCTTTTGCAATATCTTCAACGGCTTTGACATGAACGGCCTCAAAAGTTGAAGTACACTTTTCATATAAAATGCCCAAGAGATTAATAACGGCATGTGAGCCTTTGCAAACAGCCTCGATATTTTCTGCGTCTTTAAGGTTTATTTGAAGAGGCACAACTTGTCCGACTTCTCCATAAACGCGCAAGTGATTCGCTCGATCCGTATTACGCACGGCAACCCGAACACGGGCTCCCTGCCGAGCTAAGTTCTGAATAACGCTGCGCCCTAAAAAGCCGCTACCGCCAAAAACCGTTATGATTTTATTTCTCATTTCTTCTTATTCTTACCTCGTTTGCGAGTCCTTTTCTAACAGTTTACGTTGATTTTTCAGAAAAGGCCAGTCTTCCGAAGGGCAGCTATTTTTAAGGTAGACCTATAAGTTTACACTTTTATTAATAAGGGCTAATTTGCGTCATAATTTGTGCTCCGTAGGCCGGCTGTTGATAGTCCATAATATTTCCGCGGCCGCCATAGGTAATTCTAGCCTCGGCAATTTTATCATAGCTGACCGTATTGGCCGATGTGATGTCCGAAGGGCGTACAATCCCCATAAGGGCAATTTCTCTGTTTTCAAAGTTAACCCGGGTTTCTTGACGCCCGGAGATGACATAATTTCCGTTAGGTAAAATTTGCACAATTGTTGCCGCTATCTTGAATGTCATTTTTTCCGAGCGTTTTGTCTTTCCCTTGCCTTTATAGGTCGGCTTATTGGAAAGCCCTAAAAGTTTTTCAGGTACAACGGCTTCGGGAAGGACTTCGGCAAAACTTTTTTCAATACCCATGAAATTATCAACGGCAAATTTCTCTTCTGTCTCTCGGCTTCTATCCGATTCGCTGCTGAATTCTGCGGAATCGCCCGCGATATTCACATCCACCGTTAAAATATCACCGACTTGTTTTGCCCGTTGATCTTTAAAAAAGCCTTGGGCGCCCTCTTGCCAAAGAGAATTAACACGGGTTACATGCTCTTGGGGTTCGGGCATAGGCATGGTAACAGAGTGATAGTTGGGCAACTTTGTCGGGTCTTTAATGGGGGTAATAGGGGGGCGATCCCCTACGTTCTCCAAGCGATCCAAAGTATAGCATCCCGGCAAGGCAAGTAATAAAAGAAGGGGGCTTAAAAGGGGGAATAAACCGTAAAAGGGGCTCTTATTTTGTTTCATGGTAAATTTTTCCCTATTGAGTATCCTGTTTATAGTCGGGCGTTAATGAAATCGTATTGACATCGATCACAGAGCCTTGAAGTATTTTGTTTGTGTCTTGATTTAGGATGCGAACGGTATCTCCCTTATAACCGTGTTCTAAGGCACGGGCTTTTGTGACTAACTCCAGTTTATCGGTTTTATAATGCACTGTCACTATCGATCCCTTTTCAATATCTTTCACCTTTTCAAGGTCTCGTTGATAAAGGGGGGCGTCAACTTTAAGAAAACCTCTGCGGGGTTGGTGACCGATTAATCCTTCCGGGGCAGTAATAAGAAAACGATTTGATTTATAGCCGGGAATTTTTGTCCAAGAAATATCATCCTTTGTGATAGTCTCCCCATAATAGACAGGGCGATTTAGGGTCGGTACGTTAATCATGTGTTCTAAGCGCCCTCTTATTTTTAGAGTTTTTAGGACGCCCTTGATTTGAAAATGAACCAAGGCTGCTATTTTTGTGTGTTGCTCGTTAATTTCAATGGTTTCAACAATAAATTGGGAAACATTTTTAAACTCTTTCCCCGGCAGATGCCAAGAAGCGAATTTTACAGTGAGGTCATCTCCATATGATTTTTGGATTTCATGTTGCACTTTTGCTTCAACCTCTTTTTTTGTGAAAAAAGAAAAGGGCGCACTTTTTTCTGCCTTAGAAACAAGACCTGTTTGTGCAACAGAGGATGTTTTTTCCGGTAGAGGAGACGGTTCCCTTTTTTCTGCCGCTTCTTCTTTTGTCGCGCTAACGATTTCTGTCAAGGTTAGCGCGCTCAACGGGTAAGAGAAAACCGTTGCCACAAAGAGAAAACCGATTATATTCCTTAGATTTATCAAAAAATCACTCCTTTTTCGCGAACTGTCCGTCTTAAACTTAAATATTGTTTAAGCCGCTCAATAATTCATTTTCGGTTTTAATGGATTTGATATTCATTTCGTAAGCGCGTTGAATTTTAATAAGCTTTGTGACCTGTGAAACCATATCAACGTTGGAGGCTTCATAATGGCCTTGCAATAAATGCCCTCTTGAATCTTGTGCAGGGATTCCCGTTGTCGGAACGCCGGATGCGTCGGTTTCAAGCAAAAGGTTGTCTTCAATTTTTCGTAAACCTTCTTCGTTTGCAAAGGTCACAATTTCCATGTCCCCAACATCCTGCATGGCATTTTGTCCGGCAATTTTCGCTTGGACTTTGCCGGTGCGGTTAATGGTAATATATTCCGCATTCTCGGGGACACTAATGGCAGGGGCAACAACATAGCCCATTTGTGTCACGAGATTTCGCTCTGCGTTTACAGAAAAGGTGCCGTCTCTTGTGTAGGCGAGCGTACCGTCCGGCATTTCAATTTGAAAAAAACCTTTGCCTTGGATGGCAATATGATAGGGATTATCCGTTCGATTTAAACGCCCCTGAGTCAATTTTGAGACAACGGCAACAGCGCGTACGCCTTGTCCTTTTTGAATACCGGCCGGTACAATATTCCCATTGGTACTTGAAAGGCTTCCGGCACCTTTTTCTTGCACGTAATCATTGGAGGCGCCAATGAGAAATTCTTCGCGGAATCCTGCCCGCTCCATGCTCGCAATGTTATGGGTTACAACATCGAGGGATTCTTGAAAGAACGTTGCGCCTGAAGCGCCGTTTGCCATTGATAAACTCATTTTTGATCTCCTATTTTCTATTTTACGCAGAAGGCGGCATTGAAACCAGCAGCTCTGCTTTTTTTGACTCCAGTTTTAAACTTTCTTCGATATAGCGTTGATTCAAGCCGTAGAGGCGTGAGACTTCCATCATTTCGCTCATATTCTTAACCGCATTGGTGTTTGCCTGTTCCAAGGCTCCTTGAACAAGGTTAGCCTCAAAAGTAAGAGGAATAGCGGCTTGATCTGTTTGAAGTTGCGTGTTGCCTACCTTTTTCATGTCATGTTCATTTGTAAAATCAAAGATACCCAACTGTGCCAGAATGCCGTTTTGATCAGATACGGTGCCGTCTTTTGAAATGGAGATATTTTCGGATTCGGGCAGAATATTAATTTCTCCGCCGTCGGCACTTAAAACAGGGTTGCCGTGTAAATCAACCAAAAGCCCGCCGGAACTGACGGTAAAAGCTCCGGAACGTGTGTATCGAACGCCTTCAGGCGTTTGCACGCCAAAATATCCTTTGCCCCTAAGGGCAGTATGAAAAGGGTTTCCCGTGTGTTCTAAGGGACCCGTATTCGTATCACGTACCGTGGCAATACTGTCAAGGTAAGAGTAAGTTTCTTGGGAATCTCCTTCGCCTAAGTATTCGGAGAAAATAACGGAATCCGCTTGAAAACCAACGGTTCCGGCATTGGCAGCATTATTAGAAAGGACGTTGATTTTGTCCTGCAAGGCCTTTTGCATGGAAAGGGTAATGTCGAGAGAAACAGGCATCTATAAAATCCGTTTTTATTTTTCCTGTGCTACTCCATGCAGTTTCCATGCCAAGTTATAGATCTAGTAATCCCACTTATAGTTAACACCGACACTTTCGGAGGATTTGGCGGCACCGGCTTCCGTGCTAACGGTGATTTTAGGCGTAACTTCAACTTCAACGACGACTTTTGAGTCCATCGGGGTGACGCCTTGGTCTAAATGAACGCTCACTTTGTCAGACAGCGCCTCTTTTGCTTTTAAGAGGGCGTCTTTTTCATTGTCCCCGCCTTCAACATTAACTTCTTCTTTTCCTAATTGATCTTTCATAAGGTCTGTAAAACTCCCGCCGCCTCCGACACCGGCGAGCTCGCCTGCAACCTTGGCAAGTTTTAAGGCGGACAGAGGAGAAAGTTTAGAAGAATGTGATCCGAAAAGAAGCTGAGAAAGGACTTCTTCTTGGGGAAGCGGCGGTTCGGAAGAAATGGCAAAACTTGGCTTGGTCGCCCTACCGTTTAAGGCAATAATGGCTTTAAAATCGTTCTTTTTTAAGGAAGCTTGCAGGGCTAAATAGGGAATATTTTCTTCTTGCCCGTCAAATGTGAGAGTACCCTCGTCGATTTCAACGGTCTGTCCTAGAAAATCAAGCTCCCCCTCTTTTAGATCGATTTCTCCAATTATAAGAATATCATCAAGGGATTTGCTGACTTTGAGTTCCCCCTCCCACAGGGAATCAAGTCCTAAGCCGTAAATACGAAATACAGGCGGAATCTTAATATTAAAGTCAAAGGTCAGTTTAAAGGCATTAGGTGACTTTTTGGGGTTAGCTTTGAGTTTTTCTTCGGCGTCTTGTTGAGGTTTTGACGGGTCAATAACATTCAGTTCGGCGACATTTTCGCTAAAAGCAGCCGTGACATTGTAAGCAACTTCGTCCATGGTCAAAGAGCCGCTAGCCATAACATTATTATAAGGCCCCTTTATGCTTAAAGTGCCTTCTCGGGCAATAATTTTTAATTTATCCGTATAAGCAAAGCGCATTTTTACAGCATCGGCTTTGAAATCAAAGAATTTTTTAATTAAATCATAGGTACCGTTTAGGCTTAGATATCCTCCGTATCCGTCCCGTGTTTTGACCTTGTTTAAGGTGATCAAGCCGTCCTTTGCTTGTGCTTTAAAAGATAAATCATGCAGTTTTGTGCCGTAGATTATATTTTCATAATAACCTTTTTTAAGGTCAAGGGTTCCGTCATAATCAAGTTGATTTAGGGTTCCGGCGATGGTGAGATCAATGGATAGTATCCCCTTTACGATATCTCCCGTATATAAAAAGAGTCTGGATAAAACACCCAAATCCGTTTCTCCTTTAAGGGAGAAGTCTAGGATTTCGCCTTGTTTTTTTCCTTGAAAGGTAAAGGGAAAAGTGACGATTTTAAAGGTCGCCGGTGAAACCGTTACAGTGTCTCCAAAGAACTCAATCGTAAAAGGCTTTTCAAGGTTAAAAGGCTCTTTGTTGTAGAGAGCTTTAAAAGTGTTCAAGGTAACGAGTTGGCGGTTTGTGCTAAGGCTAAGGGCACTGAGGATCTCTAGGGTTAACGCTTTCCCGTGTCCCTTAAGAATTAAAGAACCTTGCCCTTTTTCTAAATGAGAGTGTAGGGTGAGGGCGTCAAGGGTGACCTCGTTGCTTTTAATATCCGTCATTCCGACAGTGCCTTTAACGGTCGGAATATTTAAAAAGTCGTCTAAATTCAAATCAATATTAAGGGTTGCAATGGAAATGCCTTCTCCCTCTAGTTTTTTTCCTTGGAGCTTTAGGCGTAGAGAGTCGGGTTCGGCCCCGTACATTTTTAAGTGCCCGTTAATGTCGGCTGTTCCTGCAAGAGGGAGTTTTCCTAAAGACGCAAGGGATGTTAAGGGTGTTAAGTCACTGATATTTCCTTTGAGAGAGGCTGCAATCTCGGATGTTTCAAGGTTATAGGTTAAATGACCTTGTACCGAGGACAAAAGTCCCTTAAGGGAAATATCTTTGAGAGAAAGAATTTGCTCTGCAAGAGTAATAGAGGCAAGGTTTAGAGAGGCATGAATACCGTTGTAGAGGAAATCCAGTTTTAAATTACCGTGTCCTGTAGAAGGGAGTCCCGTCACTTTCCCTTGAAGGGCAATGTTTTTAAGATCAAGGGTATCATAAGTAAAGCGGGGCGTTTTAATATCAAAGGCAACTGTGAAATCGCTGAATTTTCCCTCCGCTGTGGCAAGCAACCTAAGGTCACTTCCAAAGGTGCGTGTTAAAAGGGGAAGGACAACGGAAAGCTGATCTTGATTTGCATCATATTTCAAAGAAATACCCTCTAGGGCAAGGTCAACATCTTGCCCGATAATATTAGAGCCGATATGAAAACGCCGGAGGTCTATTTTTAAATTCAATGTAGAAAAAGTGTTTTTAAAAGACGCCAAAGCTGCGGCTAACCTTACAGGTAAACTTTTTCCAATAATATCTTCGTTTGTTACGGTTTTTTCAAGAGCAGCCGTAGGAAGATCCGTCAAGGAAAGCTCTTTTCCCGTTAATGTTGCCGTGAGACTTTGAGTTAATAAAAACGACCCTATGTCTAACTCGATTGCAACACCTTGAAGGGCTAACCATGTTTTTTCCTTTTCTTTTAAATCAATATGCTCAATGGATAAAACAAGGGGGAAAAAGCTTGTAAGGCTTTTAATTTCTACGGTATAAGCGCCGCTATTAAAATTAGCATTGATTGTATTGACAAGGATTTGTTTCCCTTTATCAAAGGACAAAAAAGTAGCTAAAGTTGTGAGAGAAAGCACAAAGAAAATTAAAAACCACTTAAAGAATGCAGCAAATATTTTTAATATTTTCATCAAAAGGATTGCCCTATGCTTATATAAAATTGGAAAGCTCTATCAACTATTTTGCCGCCGGCTTGACGGCGTTTTTTAAAGGGAACGGCAATATCTGCTCGAATAGGGCCGAAACTCGTATAATATCGTAACCCCACACCGGCACCAAAAAGGAAACGATTACCAAAGTTTGGTTGAGTTGTTTTGCTAACAAGAGCCCCTTCTAAAAAGGCAACAGCCCCCCAATCATCTCCAAAACGAACCCGAGGCTCAATGCCAAATTCTAAAAGAGATTTTCCGCCAAGAGGTTTTCCTTCTCCGTCAAGAGTGCCCGCTAATTGATAGCCGTATCCTCTAACGGATCCACCGCCACCGGCATAAAGACGCCGATTCCCGGGGATGTCCTTTAGGCTTCCCCCAAAAACAGAGCCGATCCGAGACCAAAGAGCCAGAACATGTCGATGACGGTCGTCCATGGCCCAATGATAAGATCCGTAAAGCTGAGAATGCGTGATGAGTTTTGCATGTCCCAAATGACCGTATTCAGGGGTAATGCTTAGGGATAATTTTCCTCCCGATGACGGGTCTAAGGCATCGTTTCGCGTGTCAAGGGTAAAGCCAAGGGGAACACCTAAGGCATCAAGATGTATAATTTCCCCTCGTTGGCTAATGCGGGTGCTTTCAAAAGAAAGGCCGTAGGAATAGTTCCAACCTTTTTTAAATTCATTATCCAAAAGAAAAGAAGTGCCGTAGCCTCGGCTGTTATAGGACTTTGTATTTTCTTCTTTGTAATTAACGGTTGTTCCAAGGGTTTGGTTTCTCTTTAGAAAATCAGGGAGATAATAATTAAGATCAACCATGGAGAGGGTCTGAGAGGCTTCGGCACCGGCAACAAATTTATCGGCACGCCCCGTTAGATTGCGATGTGTCCAACCGGTTTTTGCTCCTATACCTTCTGAAGTTCCAAATTTTACACCGGCTGAAAGAGTGCGAGGTTTAGCGTCGCTTAAATCAACTTCGACGGGGATTTCATGATTTTCTTGAATTTTTTCTTTGCGATGTTGAATGATAATTTTCTCAAATAATTTTGAGGTGCTCAAGGCGTCTTGATATCCGTCTATTTGACCTTGATCGTATGGTTCTCCTTGTTTAAAGGGGGCTCTGTTCTTAATATAATCGGCACTTACGGCACCGGAGCTTTTAACTTGGATAGGACCAAAGGTAACATAAGGTCCGGGGTCAAGGGTTAAGATCAGTTTGACCGTCTTGTCCGACCTCGATAGAATGGCTTCATGGGTTATAATTGTAGCAAAGGGATACCCGCATGTGCCTAAATGCTCTTGCGCATCATTAAAAGCACTTAAAACTTTTTCGGCTGTAAAAAACTCTCCCGTATAGAGTTTGAGGTCGGAAGGACTTTTTTGACAAGGTTCGGGACCCTCTGCTTTTGGCGTAAAGACAAATTGAAGGGATTTTAATTTATAACGTTTGCCGGGAATCACCGTAAATTCAGCATGTCGCAAGACATCTTGTTTGAGGGAGTCGCTGATGAGAATATCAATGGTCGCATCGTAGTACCCAAAGGAATAAAGGAGTTTTTGCAAAATATCTTTGTCACTTTGAACACGTCTTGAAAGGGCAAAGTTAGAATAAAGGGGTCTTTTTTTGAGAAGTTCAAGGCGAGAGCGGCTCTTAAATTCTTTCGGAATATCCGTATCGTCCGCCCCTTTGAGAGTATAGTCATAGGTTAAAACCGGAAGATCTTCAGAAGCGCTTTCAGGCTTTTCTTGTCCTGTTTCTTCACGGGCGTAGACTTGAGTAAAAACAAGTAGGCTAAGAAAGAAAATCCATTTTTTTACACAAGGCTGCGCCATATTAAAATAACTTTATTGTTCTTATAAATTTTATTTTAGCATGGAAGGGGAAGGCTGAAAACCTGTCTTAGCCGGGACGCCTTTTATTCAAAAGCAATATGGATACGGAGAAAAAGAGATCGGAAAAGGAAAAATTCGGCTTTTTAGGTTGTTGTGACTCATTTGTCTATTAAGTTGTAACCCGTGCCCATTGAGCCTCTTAGTCTTGCAGGCGGCTTTTTGCCATTTTCCCGTTTTTAATGGTTTTTTTGTACAATAAAGGGTACAAGGGAGTTAATATACACGTTTTAAAGGAACTTCATGTGTTGAAAATGACCAAAGATAATCTCTATTTCCTGCCCCTTGGAGGTTCGGGAGAAATCGGGATGAACTTAAATCTGTATGCCGTCAATGATAAGTGGCTTATGGTTGATCTTGGTGTTTCCTTTGAGCGTGCTCTCGGTATGGACGTCATTATGCCGGATCCGACATTCATTGAAGAAAATGCGGATAAACTTGTCGGATTGGTTGTAACCCATGGGCATGAAGATCATATCGGGGCTATTCCTTACCTTTGGCAACTGCTCCGTTGCCCCATTTATGCAACGCCTTTTACGGCCTTTTTGGTTCGCGGAAAATTGAGAGAAGCAGGACTTCTCTCAGAAGCGGAAGTTATTGAAATTCAAACGAATAAAGAGATAGACCTTGACCCTTTTAAGGTAACTTATATTCCCATTACCCACTCAATCCCCGAAGCCAATGTCATTAAAATTGAAACCAAGGCCGGTATTGTTGTGCACACGGGAGATTGGAAAATTGATCCCGATCCCCAAATTGGAAGGACAACGGATATTGAGCACCTTAAAGCTTTGGGAGACGAGGGTGTTTTGGCCCTTGTGTGTGACTCCACAAATATCTTTTCCGAAGGTCATTCGGGTTCTGAGGGAGAAGTTCGTGAAAGTTTGCTTGACCTGATTCAAAGTCAAAAACAAAGGGTCGCCGTTGCTTGTTTTGCCAGCAACGTTGCTCGCCTTAACACTTGTATCGAAGCGGCCAAGAAAAGCGGCCGCAAAATTATCTTGGCCGGGCGCTCCCTCTGGAATATGTCGGATGCAGCGGTACACAGCGGCTACCTTGAGTCTACCAAAGACTTTTTAAAGGACGGCGCTTTTAATAATATTGAGCGTGAAAAAGTTCTTCTTGTTTGTACGGGCTCACAAGGGGAATCTCGAGCAGCTTTAACACGTATTGCCAACGGAACCCATCCTAAAATTAAGCTTGAAAAGGGGGACAGCGTTATTTATTCTTCTCGCGAAATCCCCGGGAATGAAGCTGCCATTCACCACACCCAAGACGAACTTCTTGACGCCGGTATCAATGTGATCACCGATTATGATGATGTAACCCATGTATCCGGCCATCCCAATCAAGATGAGCTCAAGAAAATGTATGAATGGACCAAGCCTAAAATTTTGATTCCCGTTCACGGAGAGCGTTCTCACTTAAGAGAACACGCTGCTTTTGGTCTCGAATGCGGTATCCCTCATACCTTAGCACCTCGCAACGGTATGCTTATTAATCTTTCGGCTAAAGGGGGACCCGATAATGAAGCCGTTGTAGAACACGGCCGCCTTGCCCTTGACGGTACGGCTATTGTGCATGTTAAAGGAGAGCACATAAAGAAGCGTGAGAAATTGATGACCTGCGGCGCTATTTTTATTACCTTGGAGTTTGATAAGGACGATAATCTCAAAACCCCTGTCTCTATTTCTATCATCGGCTTGCCGGATATCGGCCAAGAAGGCTCTTTGTCGGAAGATTTACAACTTACTGTTCAAGAGGACGTAACGGCTATCAAAAGCAAAAATATACAGGATGACGACCACATCCAAGAGCGCCTTTCCCAAAGCACAAAACGCTTTGTCAAAGCCTTACTGTCCAAAAAACCTATTGTGACGATTCATATTGTGCGTTCGTGTTAAAAAGTTTCAGACTATAGGAGTCTTGATAAAAGGGTGATTTTAAAAAGAAGCTTGAATCAGGGTTTTGGTATACTGATTTTTTGGGTGACGGAAAATCTCTTGAGCCGACCCTGATTCCACAATATGCCCTTCTTTCATGACAATGATTTTGTGAGCAACGGATTGAATCACTTTAAGGTCATGACTAATAAAAATATAACTCATCTGACGATCTTCTTGGAGCTCTTTTAAAAGATCTAAGATACTGACCTGCACCGCTCGATCAAGAGCCGAGGTGGGTTCGTCAAGGATTAAGACCTTCGGATTTAAAACAAGAGCCCGTGCAATGGCGATGCGCTGGCGTTGTCCTCCTGAAAATTCATGGGGATAGCGATGTCGGGTCTTTGGATCAAGGTGCACTTCTTCCATGGCTTTAATAATTAACTTATCGTGCTCTTGAGGCGTCTTTGCAAGATTATGGACGTGTAATCCTTCCCCGATGATCCGGTCAACGGGAAGGCGGGGATTCAACGATCCAAAAGGGTCTTGGAAAACAATTTGCAAATTTTTTCGCAAAGGTCGTATGGCAGATCCCTTTAATTTTGTGATGTCCGTTCCTTGAAGCAAGATATGCCCGGAAGTAGCTCGTTGAAGGCGTAAAATAGTCATGGCAAGGGTGCTTTTCCCCGACCCGCTTTCCCCGACAACACCAAGGGTCTCTCCCTCTCTTAAGTCAAAGGAAACGTCATTAAGAGCTTTCACAAAATCCACGGTTCTTTTTAATAAGCCCGCTTTAATGGGAAAGTGCACGGATACTTTATCGGCGACCAAACGGGTCTTAGGGGACTTTGGCAACGGAATAGCCGAGCCTTTGGGCTCAGCCTCGATAAGTTGTCGCGTATAAACCTGTTTAGGGTTTGAAAAAATCTCTTGTGTGGGGGCTTGTTCGACTAATTCTCCTTGTCGCATAATAGCCACATGGTCTGCGTGGTGTTTAACAACATTTAAATCATGGGTAACAAGCAAAACTGCAAGGTTATATTTTTCTTTAAGTTCTTTAATAAGGTTTAAAATTTGTAGTTGAGTTGTGACATCAAGGGCTGTTGTCGGCTCATCTGCAATGAGGATTTTAGGATTAGCGCCAAGAGCCATGGCAATCATAACTCTTTGACGCTGTCCGCCTGAAATCTCATGGGGAAAGGATTTAAGGCGTCCTGCTCCGTCGGGAAAGCCAACATCGGTTAAAAGGTCGATGATGCGGATTTTCTTTTCTTTTTCCGTTAAGGTTGTATGCAGATCAAGGGTCTCTTTGATTTGACGCTCAAGGGTCTGTAGAGGATTCAATGCCGTTAAGGGTTCTTGGAAAACCATAGCAATGTCGTTGCCCCTGATGCGCTCTAATTGTTTATCTTTGAGGGATAATAAATCTTGCCCTTCAAAAAAGATTTTTCCGGAAGGGTGAAACGCTTTCGGATAAGGCAAGAGCTTTAAAATAGAAAGAGAAGAGACTGATTTCCCGGAGCCGCTTTCCCCCACCAGCGCCAGTGTTTTTCCTGCTTCAAGGATGAAACTAATATTTTTAACCGCTTGAACTTCACCTTGATCCCCTTTAAAAGAGACACTTAGGTTTTCAACGCTCAATAGGGGCTTTTTTTCCAAAATCATTAACGCTCCGTTTTACGAGGATCAAAGGCATCACGCACCCCCTCTCCCACAAAAATTAATAAGGATAAGGTCACCGCAACGGATAAAAAGGATGTAAAGCCAAGCCATGGTGCATGAAGGTTATTTTTTCCTTGGGCTAACATCTCCCCAAGAGAAGGGGAGCCGGGCGGCAAACCGAAACCCAAAAAATCAAGGGAGGTTAGCGTCGTGATAGAGCCGTTTAAAATAAAGGGCAAGTAGGTAAGGGCTGCCACCATGGCATTGGGTAAGACATGTCGGATCATGGTCATTCTATTGGAAACGCCTAAAGCTTGAGCCGCCTTCACATAGTCATAATTTCGAGCTCGTAAGAACTCGGCTCGCACAACGGCAACCAGACTCATCCAGCTAAACAGAAGCATCAAGCCTAAGAGCCACCAGAAATTAGGTTCCACAAGACTCCCCATGATAATGAGCAAAAAAAGGATCGGGAGCCCTGACCAAATCTCAATAAAACGCTGAAAAACAAGGTCATACGTGCCGCCGAAGTACCCTTGCGTTCCGCCGGCAATGACGCCGATGATAGAACTAAAAAAGGTTAGGACAAGGCCAAAAAGGACAGAAATTCGAAAGCCGTAAATAAGGCGTGCCATCACATCTCGCCCTTGGTCATCGGTACCAAGCCAATTTTCTTTTGACGGCGGAGACGGTGCCGGGCTCGGGAGGTCATAATTGATCGTATTGTAACTGTAAGGGATTAAGGGCCAGATCATCCGGCCGCCTTTCTTTGCAATAAGTTCCTTTAAAAAAGGGTCTCGGTAGGATGTTTCTGTTTCAAAATCCCCGCCAAAGGTCGTTTCAGGATACATCTTGAAAATGGGAACGTAATACTTTCCTTCGTACGTCACAAGAAGAGGTTTATCATTGGAAATAAACTCTGCAAATAAAGTTAAAACGAAAAGGACGGCAAAAATAACAAGGGAAACATAAGCCCGTTTATTGGCCTTAAAATATTGAATACGCTTTTTTGTCAAAGGGGATAAGGACACGGTCAGCTCCCCGCTCTTTTTTCAAAATCAATACGAGGATCCACAAAAGTATACACAAGATCCCCGATGATATGGAGAACAAGCCCAATGAGCGTGAAGATATATAATGTTGAAAAAACAACGGGGTAGTCTCGAGAAATGGCAGATTCAAAACCAAGGAGCCCGATACCGTCCAAGGAAAAAATGACTTCAATGAGAAGAGAGCCTGTGAAAAAAATATGCACAACGGCGCTCGGAAAGCCTGCAATTACAATAAGCATGGCATTTCTAAAAATATGTTTGTAAAGAACATCCTTTTTAGCAACGCCTTTTGCCCGAGCCGTTAAAACGTAATGTTTATTGATTTCCTCGAGGAAAGAATTTTTTGTAAGGAGTGTTAAGCTTGCAAAACCGCTAATGACAAGGGCTGTGACAGGGAGGGTAATATGCCAAAAATAATCGAGGATCTGACGATACCTGGGAAAGGTCTCAAAACCGTCGGACGTAAGGCCTCTTAAGGGGAAAAGATCCCAGAAACTTCCTCCGGCAAAAAGAACAATAAGGAAAATAGCGAATAAAAAACCGGGTACTGCATAGCCTATAATAATAACGGTACTGGTCCATAGATCAAAAGATGTCCCGTCTTTCACGGCTTTTCGAATACCGAGGGGGATAGAGATCAGATAGATCAAGAGGGTTGACCAAAGCCCTAAAGAAATGGAAACTGGCAGCTTTTCTTTGAGGAGATCAATAACTGAAATATCGCGAAAATAACTGTCGCCGAAATCAAAGGTCAAATAATTCTTAATCATGAGCCAAAAACGCTCTAAAGGCGGTTTGTCAAACCCGTACATTTTTTCAATTTGAGCAATAAACTCGGGGTCAAGGCCTCTGGCTCCTCGATAGTTGCTCTCACCACCGGCATAAACCGGCTTGTCTTGGGAAAACCCCATATCCTGAGCCCCTGTAAACCTTGCGGTCGCCCCAACGTCTGTTCCTCGAACCTTCGCAATCATTTGTTCAACAGGCCCCCCGGGAGCCGTTTGAATGATGGCAAAATTAACGGTCAATATACCAAAGAGGGTGGGGATGATAAGGAGGAGGCGTCTTAAGGCGTAAGCTGTCACAGATCACAATAGGTTTTGTTTTTATTTGATCACAGAATAGCGGAATTGCTCTTTCTTGTAAGCATAAAAAAAACCGCGATCGAAACCGCGGTTTATATAATCAGGCTGTGGGTTCTAAATTAGAACTTGTAGCCTAGGCGTACTTTAAAGTCACCGATACGCGGCTTAAATTTTTCAGCGTCAGCACCGGAAACAAATGATTTGTTTTGGTAGAAAGAGTAAGTCCACTCAGCACCGATCATCATGTTTTTAGCAACAAGAGTTTCAAAACCAAGACCTGTTACAAATGCATTAAGACGTTTATTTTTAGAATAGTTATCAGCCAAATTTGGAGCTACGTTTCCGGATTCTTTAGCGTTGAATTTAGCAGTTTCCCAACCGAGTTTTACATAAGTCATCCAGCTGTTGACGGCCAGACCGGCACGGGCAGCCAAACCGAAGGCATTCTTACGCTTAAAAGATGTTTTCACTGCATCAGTTTTAGTTGTACCTTCGGTGTTGCTTAAATTAGCAGCAGCTTCCGCACCCAAGATAAACATGCCGAATTGGTGTTGGTAACCTGTGTGGAGACCACCGATAACACCGCTCACACCAAGATCCCCAGATGTGTTATTACTACGGTCATCTTGCTTTACTTTACCGGCACCGTAACCAATGTTACCGCCGACATAAGCGCCGGAGAAGTTTGAATCGGCCATTGCAGATGTTACAACTGCAAGAGCAACAGCAGAAGTTGCAATCATTGTTTTAAAAGTCATTTTTATAATCCTTTGTTTTCAATAGGAAGCGATCAGTCGCTTAAGGTATTTGTAGAAGTTGCCGACAAGAAAGGCAATATTATTTTGACCCTTTGGATTATTTTAGAAAGTGGTGTTGCAAAAAAGATACACTTGTCCGTTTAAGAGTTCTTTTGAAGAAAAGCAATGGGTTATCTAATTGCAGTAAGTTCGATTTTTAACAATGAGCTGGTCCCATTGCTCAAAAACTTTCTCAGGGGAAAATTTTTTCATGGATTCTTTTGCCTGATTTCCCAGTATTTTTCGATCACTCGGTTGTGTCATTAATCTCACAAGTGCCGTGGCAAAAGCATCAACATTATCAATGGGGCAAATCAAGCCGTTTTCTTCGTGCCGTATCAATTCAAGGTTCCCGCCACAGTCGGACGCAATCACCGGTAAACCAAGAGCCATGGCTTCTGCCAGAGCATTTGGAAAACCTTCAAAACGAGAGGGAAAACAAAATAACGCGGCCTGTGAGACTTTTTCTTGAACATCTCGGACAACACCCTGAAAGGTAATATGATTTTCTATTTTTAACTCTTTTGCCAAAGACGCTAAAGCTTCTTTTTCCGCACCTTGACCATAAAGATCAAGGTGCCAATCGGGGGCACTTTCAAGGGCTCGAGCAAAGGCTTTAAGAAGAATATCTTGAGCTTTTTGAGGGGCTAATCGTCCGACGTGAATCAGTTTTTTAGACTCTTTTTTTAAAAGAGCCCGATCGGGAACTGAAATAGGGTTTGGAATTACATGGATTCGCCCTTTTAGGTAAGGAAAATAGGAGGCTATATAATTGCCTTGCACAACCAGCTTTGTTGCAAAGGGATACAAAACGCGCCTCAAACAATTTCCCAAAAGAGTAATATTGTGATGGCGAGGGTCAACCCGCTCTGAAATGATTCGAGATTTTTTTAAACCCGCCGTTGTTAATAAAGTCACGATATTGATGACGTTAACAAAAGAAATCACATGATCCGGATTTAGCTTTTTAACAAGAGATCTTAAGGAACAGAGCGACGACACAAAACGCTTTATCCAAGACAGAAAAGAAGCACCGTTACGTTTAAGGTCTCCTAAAGTGTGAACGGTAATTTTTGAGGACAAAGGGTAAAACGAGCAAGATCCTTGGGGGCGAAAGATCACAATGTGCACTTCGTGACCCTTGTTATCTGCCCAATGAGTTGCCAGTTGTGTTAAAACGCGCTCTGCTCCGCCTGCTTCAAGGGAGGATATCACAAAGAGAAGCTTCATGTTTGCTCCTCTCCCTTTTGATCCTCTATTATCTCATCCCACATCTCATAGATTTTTTCCGGTGCAAATCTTTTAATAGAGTTGCGAGCAGCATTGCCCAGTTGTACCCGTTTTTTGGAATGCGACATCAAAAGTGACAGGTGTTCTGCAAGCTTATCAACATCTCCAACGGGAAAGACAAGGGCATTTTTTTCGTGTTCAACGAGCTCTAAATTACCGTCGCAATTTGAGGCAATGACCGGCAAACCGACGGCCATTGCTTCCGCCAGAGCATTAGGAAATCCTTCAAAACGAGAGGAAAATACAAAGAGGTCTGCTTTTAATAATTTTTTTTGAATGTCCTTGGCAGTGCCCTGAAAAATAACACTATCTCGTATTTTTAAGTCTTTCACCAAAGCTTCTAAAATATCTTTTTCCGGCCCCTCCCCATAAAAATCAAGCGAGCAATCAGGAAATTGTTCTCGAGTTTTTGCATAAGCTTTTAAGAGAGTTTCATGATCTTTCTGAAAGGCTAAACGCCCCACTGTAATTATTTTTCTTAATTTACCTGTTAACTGTTTTTTGGAGGGCTGCATAAGCACAGAATTTGGAATGACCGAGATACGTTTTTTTAAATAAGGAAAGAAGGAGGAAATATATTCTCCTTGTACAACAAGTTTATGGGAAAAAGGGTAAAGAAATCTTCTTAAAATCTTACTGATAAAATTTATATTATGATAACGAGGATCAATGCGTTCTGAAATCACAACGGGGATTTTTAAGCCTAAACCGGCCAGCAATGTTGCAATATTCATTTCATCCACAAAAGAAATAATTTTATGGGGCCTGAGGGTTTTAAGTATTTTTCTCATAGCATAAAGGCGTTTGAGAATTCTTTTTACTTTGCTCAATCCTCCCGGACCCGTTTGGTTTAAACCCGGTTGATGCAAGGTAATAGAGGGCTCTAAAGGGTAAAAAGAGGGCGCACCTTCAGGTTGAAAGGTGATAAGGTGAACATCATGGGTACCTTTTCGGGCATAGTGATTCGCCAGCTCACTTAAAACCCGTTCTGCTCCGCCGGCCGTTAAAGCGTGTATCATAAAACAAAGACGCATAGGCTCTAATCCAATTTCTCCATTGAGGTAAGGGGCACATTAATTTTTAACGGGCGATTCATAAAATTAAGCAGAAGTTGAACCCGATCTTTATCACTTAGTGCCTCAACCGTTCCCACATAATCTGCAAAAGCGCCCTTTGTAATACGAATTGTATCTCCTTCTTTAAAAACATCGGCAAGAGATCCCAGAGCAATGGCACCTTGTTGCTCTTGCTCTTTTTGTAAGGTTTCAACGATTCCTTCCGGTACGGAAAGAGGTTTATGATTTTCCTGGGTTAGAAGATGAGAAACCCCCCGTGTGCCGTTAATGCAGCGCCACCGATCCGTATCCGGATCAAGATTCACAAATATATAACCGGGAAAAAGAGGTCGTAAGACGTCTTGGGTGCGACGAGCATGAGAAACGGTTTTGCGATAAAGAGGCAAGAAAATTTGAAAGTTTTGCCGCCGTAAATGGGATTCCGCAAGTGTTTCTTTACCGGGTTGAGTTTGGGCAACAAACCATTTTCTCATAGTAATTTATACTCTGCCTTAAGGAGTGCCGAAACGAAACAAACGTTTTTCAAGCTCGGGTGTTAAAGGGATCAAAAGTTTTTCATTACCGCCGGCAATATGAGTTCCGACATAAACAAGTTCTTCCCGCCATTTCGGGCCATAGGCTTTTTCCAAATGAAAATCAGGGAAGTTAGGGCCCTTAACGTACAAGGGGCCAAATTGGTAACCCCTTAAGGGAAAGACATCTTGAACCCGGTAATATTTATGAGAGAAGTTAAGTCTTGCCCGACGATTGGCATGCACGATCAGGCCGTTTTCTTCTTTTGTCGGATATACATCGATAGTGGGAAAGCGCTCGGTCTTTCGGCGCACAAACCAAAGACCGTCCATAATTTTGAAGCTCTTCTTTTTAGGGCGCACATGAGAACCGTTAAGTTGGTAAATCTTAATACTCGGGCGATCTTGATAAATACCGAGTCCGACTGTTTTAAGGTCTGATTTAAGGGCAAAAAGCTTTTTCGTATCTGCTTCTTTTATAAAAATATCAACGTCGTCATCATAGGGAATAAGGCCTTCATGGCGCACAGCCCCAAGTAAGGTGCCGCAGGTAATCCAATAATCGATCCCGTTTTGATCCAATATTTTTATTAAATTCGCAAAGGCAGCGTACTGTTGTTTTGCGGCGTCTTGGGTCAAACTAATAGCCCGAAGAGGATCTTCTTGAATAGCCTCTTTCGTCATATAGGTTCCTTCAAAATGAGGAGACGGTGCAAAAGGATCCTCAAATTCAAGGCGCGATCCGACGTACCATCCTGAAAAGATAGCAAATCCTAATATGCCTAATTTTAGGATTTTCCTTACCGTTAGCGATTTCATTGGCAGATTCCTTGATTTTAACCTTTAAAAGTCTTCCAAAAATCTTTTAGTTTTTTTGAAAAACTTTGTGAGCTCGGGCTATTGTTGTGCTCTTTAGAAAGCGTATCAAATTCCTTTATAAGCTCTTTTTGTTTGAGGGTCAAATTCACAGGTGTTTCAACATCAATCTTAATATAAAGGTCGCCTCTGCGTTTTGACTGGCGCATAATGCTCATCCCCTTTTCCTTCAAACGGAACTGCTTACCGGATTGAGTTCCCTCCGGAATCTTAACCTTTGTCTTGCCGCCTTCAATGGTGGGCACTTCAACCTCACCGCCAATAATAGCTGTTGCCATGGGAATGGTTACTTGAAAACTTAAGTGTTCTCCCGAACGCCGGAAAAGACGGTGAGGTTGAATAGAAATAAAAACATAAAGATCTCCTGCCGGAGCTCCATGGAGTCCTGCTTCTCCTTCACCGGTCAAGCGAATGCGGGTACCGTCTTCGACACCTGCCGGAACAGATACTTTTATTTTTCGCGACTTCATGGTGCGGCCTTGACCATGGCACGTCACGCAAGGATCTTTGATAATTTGTCCGGTTGCCTGACAAGCCGAGCACGGACGTTCCATAGTAAAAAAACCTTGCTGTGTTCTTTGAACGCCGGCTCCGTGACATTGGGGACACGTTGTCGAACCGGAACCTTTTTTTGCACCGCTTCCGTTACAATCCTCACAGGAAACGGCTGCTCTAATGGAAATAGTTTTTTGAATACCGGAAAAAGCCTCTTCAAGGCTTAAGTCCAGATCATAGCGCAAATCATTTCCTTTTTGCGCCCGAGAGCGCCCGGAAGCCGTTTGGCCGCCGCCCATGAAATCGCCAAACATTTCTTCAAAGATATCACCAAAACCGGCAGCGCCGCCACCGTGGAAACCGGAATGCGAGCGACCGCCGCCAAAGCCTCCGGAGCCGTCAAACGCACTATGGCCGAGTTGGTCATAGGCTGCCCGTTTTTGGGGATCTTTTAAAACTTCATAAGCTTCATTAAGCTCTTTAAATTTTTTTTCCGCAGACGCATCCCCCTGATTTTGATCGGGGTGGTATTTCATGGCTAATTTTCGATAAGCCTTTTTTAACTCATCGGCAGAAGCCCCTTTTTGAGCACCAAGAACCTCATAATAATCACGCTTAGACATGGGCATCATCCTATAGAAATAAAAAAAACCCTTGGTTTCGTTCTTGTTTAATTACATCCCGTCACTAAACAAAAAGACCATCCAAGGGCACATTTTTAAAAAGCCTTATTTAGCGGCTTTTTTTTCATCATTTTCTTCATCGTCTTTGACGTCTTCATAGTCTGCATCAACGATATCGGCATCCTCCGGCTTTGAATCGGCACTCTCAGAAGAAGAGGCTCCGTCAGTATTCGCAGCTTCTGCCTCTTGTGCCTCCCTATAAAGGATCTCACCGAGCTTCATAGAAACTTGCATCAAAGCATCGGATTTCGCTTTTACATCAGCCGCATCCAAGGCTTCTTTCTCCATGGCCTCTTTTACAGCTGTTATGGCGTTTTCAATGGCTGTTTTATCAGCGTCTTCAAGCTTATCGCCATGTTCGGAAAGTTGCTTTTCCGTTGCATTCACAAGAGCTTCGGCTTGGTTTTTAGCTTCAATAGCTTCTCGGCGTTTTTTATCTTCTTCCGCATGAGCCTCGGCATCTTTTACCATTTTATCAATTTCAGCATCATCCAGGCCGCCGGAGGCTTGAATGCGAATTTGCTGTTCTTTGCCGGTGGCCTTATCCTTTGCGGAAACATGCACAATACCGTTCGCATCAATATCAAAGGTTACCTCGATTTGAGGCACGCCACGGGGAGCAGGAGGCAAACCGACAAGATCAAATTGCCCGAGAATTTTGTTATCTGCAGCCATTTCACGCTCTCCTTGGAAAACACGAATGGTTACAGCGGATTGATTATCATCGGCCGTTGAAAAGGTTTGGCTTTTCTTTGCAGGGATGGTTGTGTTGCGATCTATCAAGCGTGTGAATACACCGCCGAGCGTCTCAATACCGAGAGAAAGAGGCGTAACATCCAACAAAAGAACATCTTTAACATCGCCTTGTAAAATACCGCCTTGAATTGCAGCGCCCATCGCAACAACTTCGTCAGGGTTTACGCCACGATGCGGTTCACGACCAAAAATTTCCTTAACGGTTTCAATAATTTTCGGCATACGGGTCATGCCGCCAACAAGAATCACTTCATCAATTTCGCTGACTTTAAGACCCGAATCTTTAATGGCATCCTTACAAGGTTTGACAGTTCGCTTAATAAGATCGTCAATGATATTTTCAAGTTTTGAACGAGATAGCGTTACATTAAGGTGCTTGGGACCCGAAGCATCGGCTGTAATAAAGGGCAAATTAACATCGGTTTGTTGGGCGCTGGAAAGTTCAATCTTTGCTTTTTCCGCGCCTTCTTTCAAACGTTGCAATGCAAGATTATCTTGACGAAGATCAATACCGTGTTCTTTTTTAAATTCATCGGCTAAATAATCAATAATATGAAGATCAAAATCTTCACCGCCGAGGAACGTATCGCCGTTGGTTGATTTAACTTCGAAAACCCCATCGCCAATTTCCAAGATGGACACATCGAACGTACCGCCTCCAAGGTCATAAACAGCAACTGTGCCTGTTTTGTTTTTATCAAGACCATAGGCAAGTGCCGCCGCGGTCGGTTCGTTGATAATACGTAAAATTTCGAGACCGGCAATTTTTCCGGCGTCTTTTGTAGCTTGACGTTGGGCATCATTAAAGTAAGCAGGCACGGTCACAACGGCTTGTGTGACTTTTTCCCCTAAGTAAGCTTCGGCGGTTTCTTTCATTTTTTGAAGAATAAACGCGCTAATTTGGCTGGGGCTGTATTCTTTACCGTTTGCTTGAACCCAAGCATCATTGCTTTTTGATTTAATAATTTTGTAGGGAACCAAGCCGATATCTTTTTGTGTAGCAGGGTCGTCAAATGTTCGACCGATAAGGCGTTTAATACCGAAAAGAGTGTTTTCAGGGTTTGTAACAGCTTGGCGTTTGGCAGCTTGGCCAACGAGTTTTTCATCATCTTTTGTAAAGGCAACCATTGACGGTGTTGTTCTTACACCTTCGGCGTTTTCGATGATTTTAGCTTCTTTGCCGTCCATGACGGAAACACAAGAGTTTGTAGTTCCTAAGTCGATTCCAATGACTTTAGACATAATTCTATTCCTTCTTTTGCAAATTTCAAAAGCCCATAAGGCGCTTTTCAAATTCCATTTTCATTAAATAACTTAATCCTGCAAGCCTTTTAAACGGAAGCACGAGCCGGATTAAAACAACAGATTCCAAAAGAACCTATACATATTATGACAAACTTTTTAAAAACATGCAAGTTCTTGTGTCTTTAAAAGCTCCCTAAAGAGGGCTAGGCAACGGACTCAACAATGGGTTAAGTTAACCTTGTGATTCTTTAACGATGCAAAACCAATATGACCGATACACCTGTTTTAGAAATGAATGAAAGCTTTAAGCAAGCTTTGCGACTCATGGACGGCTCCTCTCAAAATATCTTTATTACGGGTAAAGCGGGTACGGGAAAATCTACTCTTTTACAATATTTTCGCGACCATACCCAAAAATCTATCGTTGTTCTTGCGCCGACAGGCGTTGCAGCAGTCAACGTAAAAGGTCAAACCATTCATTCTTTCTTTCGTTTTAAACCCGATGTTACCGTCGGTTCTATTAAAAAGCAAAAAGCACAACCCGACGGTAAAAAAAACATCTACCAAAAGCTTGATACCTTAATTATTGATGAAATTTCCATGGTACGAGCAGATCTGATGGATTGTATGGATCGCTTTTTGCGCTTAAACGGTAGAGATCCGAGTAAGCCCTTTGGGGGGCTGCAGCTTATTTTCTTCGGAGATCTTTATCAGTTGGCACCCGTTGTCTCGACCCAAGCGCGAGAAATTTTCCAAACCCGTTATAGTAGCCCTTATTTTTTTAGCGCCAACGTTTTTAACGAGATCGATCTGACTCTCGTTGAACTTGATCAAATTTATCGCCAAAAAGACACGACGTTTATCGAAATTCTGAATGCCGTTCGCAATAACACCGTCACTCAAGGGCAGCTTGATATTTTAAACAGGCGTTATGTCCCCGATCTTCAACCAAGTAATGAAGGTCTGTCCGTCTTTCTTACACCCACTAACAAAGCCGCCCAAGCTATTAATGACGAACAGCTTAAGCGCCTTGAGGGAAAATATCACTTTTTTGACGGTATAACATCGGGGAGTTTTGATAACGGGCACTTGCCGGCTCCTAAAGAGTTACAGCTTAAAATCGGGTCTCAGGTCATGATGCTTAACAATGACGCCAAACAACGATGGATCAACGGGACTATGGCGCGAGTTTTACGCATATTTCAAGATACCGACGATTACGAAACCATTGTTCAAGTCGAGCTCGAGAACGGTCGAAAAGCCAATGTGACCCCTTATAAGTGGGAGCTTTATAACTATAAACTCAAAAACGAAAGTATTGTTTCAGAAATTGCCGGCGGATTCAGACAGTATCCCTTGACTCTTGCTTGGGGTATTACCGTTCATAAAAGTCAAGGTAAAACCTTTGATAAAGCGGTCATTGATCTTGGAGACAATGTTTTTTCTTCGGGACAAACTTATGTGGCTTTGAGTCGTTGTACTTCCCTTGAGGGTCTAAGTCTTCGCCAACCCGTATTAAAAAAGCATATCCGGACAGATCCGCGTGTTGTTGAGTTTCTCACGGCTCATCAATACAAAGTCGCCAATAAAACCTTGCCCGTTAATCATAAAATGCACATCTTAGGTCAAGCCGCCGATCAAAAGAAAACTCTCTCTATTATTTACTTGCAAAGCAACGGCATTAAAACCGCGCGCCGCATAGAACCTCAAGAAGTAAAGGAAATGACTTATCAGGGGCAGCCCTATCAAGGTGTTAAGGCCTATTGTCAATTGGCTGAAAAACAAATCATTTTCCAAGTTCATCAGATTCTTGAGATTAAAGAAGCGCCTTAGGGCATTCTTTTTTGTAGGGAATTTGTTTTTTTTATCGACAGCTCGGTACTGTTTTGCTAAACAAGAGATACAATTTCCAATCTTATTTTTCCGTATTGAAAGAAAAATATTTTTTTGGGGCGCTTAGCTCAGTCGGTAGAGCAGCTGACTCTTAATCAGCGGGTCACAGGTTCGAATCCTGTAGCGCCCACCACTATCCCAAACGGTTTGCGGGTTTTTCTAAAAGAAACCAAAACATCTTCGGAAGCATATCGGAAGCACAAGAAAGAATTTCATTTTACTCTTTCTCACCTCTTACCCACTTAGCTCAATTTGCTTTATTTATTAAATAAAATCATGTATTAAGGTAATTAAGGCTTCAAAAAGATAGGGTATTGCTGTTTAAAGCAGCTCTATCAAAATAAACAGGTTGGTAGCGTTGAGAAGTAAATTTATAGGGAGCCTTTTTTTAGTTTTTTTCATATGGCTGTTTCTGTTCTTTCTTAAGTCATACAAGTCAGACCAAGATTGCTTGGAAAAAGTTGAAGCAAACATTACAAATGCCTATATTAGCGGGAAGGCCATTTCAAAATCTCTGAGCCAGTATATTGAGAACAAAGCAATACAGGATAAGCCCGCTTTGATCTTAAGTCTGATCAGAAATACATTGCAGCATGGACTCTCCCCTAAAGAAAAAATCTTCATTTCAACCCTCAGCTATCTTGACGAAAATCATAAAATCACCCCCATTGGCATTTCAAAGGCTCAACAAACTTTGCCAATTTTTTCCAAATCCAATGAAATTGAGATTCTGTCTACAGTGAGGACTAACAACCTATTCACCGGAAAACTAACTGTCGTTATCTCCTTAGATGGCTTTACAGAAGAAGTTAGAGATTTGGGCTATAACATGATTGTGAGCGAAAAACTGCAAGATCGTCTAGAAGTTAATATCTCCTTAAACATGAAAAAGAGGTTGCTCAGCCTATTTGATGAGTCAATTTATGATCACCTCCTTATTATCCTTTTGCTATTTGGAATTTATATCCTCTTTCAGAGGGGGACATTGAAGGCTCTGGATGACTACGACCACAAACAAAAAATCTTATTACAGGATAATAAAAAGACAAATGAGATGCATCAGCAGAAAGAAGCTATTCATAACCATATATTTCAGCACCACTCTTCCTTAATAGAACAAATAAAAATATATAAAGAGCTGCTTGATAGCAACGATCCGGCCTTTTCCCAGAAGGAGCTCATCGATAAAATCAATCAGACCTTAGATGGGCTTCAATCACTTAATCTTTCAACATTAGATACCGACGAATTTACTTTGAAGGAATGTGTGGAAAAAGCGACTACAAGCCTTTATCAAAAAGTTTTCCAAAAAGGGATAAATATTCAAACGCATTTTGAAGGTTGCGATATTTATTTAAAAAGCCCTCATCAAAACGTAGTGTTGCTTTTAATTGCGAACCTTCTAAATCAATCCATTGAGCGACTTCCGAAGCAAGGAAAAATTGATATTTACTTAAATGCTGAGCAAAAAGGGTTCTTAAAAATTAAGGATAATGGGTACAGATTAAAACTGCCTGATCCCAAGGCCTCATTTACACGAGGAGAAACTTTATTTTCATTAGATCAAAATTTCTTAAAAACAATGGCATCTGCAAATGCTTTGCATTTAGAGTTTTACCTAGAAAATGATTCACATATTGCTCAACTTGGAGAGGCTAAAGTCTTGGCTACCCAAAGACTGCCCCTCAAGGTCGTTCGATGATGCGCATTGCTCAACACTTACTTGTCCTTCTTTTACTAATTTCTAACGATGTCAGCGCTACTAAATTCACTTATATCCCTTATTCCCCTGATCAATTTATCTCTCGAGAAAAGTATCAAACGCAAATTCATGATCAATTTGAAAATAATTCTACTGTTTTACTCTATGGCTTACCTGGTATTGGAAAGACAGCATTAGCTGCACTTTATGCTCAGGGTCAAATGCAAGAGTACGCTTTGATTTATTGGATTGACTGTCGCCATAATGTGACCCAGCAGATCAAAGAAATGTTCAATCTTCTCCAGCAAAAATTCCAGATTCCATTTGACTTCAAGAAATTATCTTTAAATAATTCTTTATCTCTTCTTTATGATTTTTTTTCAGAAAAAAAGCAAAAGATATTACTCGTTTTTGACAATTGTAATGATTATAAAGAAATTCAAAATTATATTTCTCTGGCGCAAAAAAATTCATCCTACTTTCTCATAACATCTCAAGATAAATCTTTGCATGCAAACAGAATAGAAATTGGTGGATTTGAACCAAAGGAATCAAGTCAATATTTGAGTCTGGGCTTATCCTTCAAAGAGGACATAAATTTAACTTATATTTCTAATATGTTCTCTGGATATCCATTTATGTTGTCTATTATAAAAGAATATTTGATGAACACTGGGACAACAAAAGAAATTTTGCAGGAAATACAAAGAATATTTGGTTCGTTCTTAGAACCTAAGAACCTTTTTAATCCCGAGATATTGGATAATTACAAAGGGTTCCTACCCCTTCTAGAAATACTTTTTAATGACTTTTCCAAAAAGAACCCAAGAGCATCTGAATATCTCTTAGCCCTATGTTTGTATGGTCCCACAAAGATAGACCGAAATATATTGTTTAAGCACTTAGAAAAGAATGAAAATGATAATTTATATGGCATACTCTCTAGTATTAGCTCAACCTCTCTAATTTCCCTTAACACAGGAGGAGAAAAGATGTCGTTTCATTTTCATGACATTATTCACAAGCTTATAAGGTTTTTCATCCCCGCACCCAAGCGTCAGGATATAATTAAATTAGCCATTGATATCTTGTATACTTCTCTTGATAAAGAGTCTGTAAGCTCTACCAACATTTTGCTTAAAGAGAATGAAATGGTCACGCACGCTGAAAGTCTTATCGCCTTTTGTGAGCACTATAATTATTCAAACCCGAAGCTCTTATCCATTAAAGCTATGTTATTTGATTATTACATGGGGGGCGTAAGAAACTTCGACAGCGCTTCTAAAGTCAAAGACTCGATCAAAAAAGATTTACAAAATGCTAAGAATGAATTTTCTACGTCGTATTATGATGCTCTTAACAAAATCAACATAGGCTATTTGTCTTCTATAAAAGATTCAGGATATGACTTGGCTATCAAATTAATGAAGGAAGCTCTGCAAAACTTAGAGGCCTTCGATTATCAATATGCAGATGATTGTCTAAGGTGTCTCACAAACCTCGCCCAATATGAATATTTGCAGGGAAACCTAAGGAAGGCAGAAGGTTATATCCAGAAATGCACTGGCTATTACCATCGATCAGTATCAGCAACCTACAAGAGCCTATTTCTTTGCATCAAAAGTATGATCCATCTAGATGACCGTAATTTAGAAGAAGCTGAAAATGCACTTGATCAGCTTTCTGAGGAAATTAAACTGGTGGAAGATTATGGGACACTTGAACTCATAAGAAAAAATATTCAAGCGGATTTTTATATTAAAACTGATAGATTCATTGAAGCCGAGAAACTCCTTTTAACAAATATAGAGGACCAAATTAAGTTTTTTGGAGGAGACACTACCTCTTTATCTGCCATCACCTATCTTTTGTTATCAACGGTTTCATTGAACACGCAAAAGAATCAAAAAGGAAATGTTACTCAACTAGAAAGACTTATTGATCTTTTTCAAACCACGTATAAAAGCGACGAAAAACATCGTTTGCAAGCACTTGCTTGGCGTGTAATGGGGCAAGCTTTGTTGATACAGAAGAAGATACCCGAAGCATTTGCAGCTTTCTTAAAATCCGAAAAGATATATAAGGCAGTCTTTAAAAATCTCAATATTCCTGATGTTGAGCTTCTTTATTTTCAAATTATTGATTCATCTATAAAAAACAACTCTCATAGAGTTGCCGTTGATTACCTTCAGCATTATAAAAATCTTTTTGGGATAGAAAGTACTCGCTATTCAGATCTCCTGGTATCTTTAGATAAAGACATTTAAAATATTGGTAAGCGCATGTTTTTTTTAGTCTTTTTTATCAACGATCCACTCTGCAAAATCTCTATCTGGTGTTTGCAGTTTCTTTTTGAAAGAAAAGAGATACAGCTCTTGTGCCATAGAACAAAAAATATCTAGAGATACTTTTTTACCTGATTCTTTTAAAATAATTGTTATCATTTTGGCCGACTCAATAAAAAAACTTGGGTCTTCTAAAATTGCGGAGGCATGACTTATATCTACCCCTTTATCTTCAATTAAATCATTAATAGAGCAATCTAAAGCTACTGAAATTGCTTGGATGGTTTCTAAAGAAGGTTTTTTAGAAATACCTTTAAGTATGTTATAAACTGCATTTTTCTTCAACCCAGCCATGCGCTCAACCGCAGACACAGAAAGGGATTTGTAGTTAATGTGGCTCTGAATGTTTTTTAAAAGAATATCCGACATCTTTTTCCGTTGACAGTATGTAATTAAAGTGTTACAAATGTGTAATTAATGGTTACACGTGTGTATCTATAATTATAACAATATCACACCTTCGTAGGACTTACACGTCATTTGAAGTATGGGGTATCACTTTGAAGAGAGGTAAACATGCAAAACAGTATCGTAACACCCGATATCTTGGCAGAACGTTGGTGCAAAACAACACGTTATTTGGCTCAACTGAGGTGCAATGGCAAGGGGCCTGCTTATCTTAAAATAGGTAGAAAAATACTATATCGTCTCCAAGACATTGAGTCTTTTGAAGAGAGGAGGCTTCGTCTCCATACAGCAGAAGATTTCTTAGCGTAACAGTTAGCAAAACTTCTTAAAAGGAAGATGACATGGCACGTTTGAACAGTGAAGTAAGTAGCGAATTACCAAAGGCTGTTGCTGAGATCGGGAAGATATCCATCACTGGTAATATTGTTCCGCCTTTATGGTTTAAGACCATTACCTTTGAGTCAGGAAAGCCTGATACAAATTCAATCCTTATTCTCTCTGATATTTTGTACTGGTATCGTCCGACTGAGCTTCGTAATGAACATACAGGATTTGTAATTGGTTACCGCAAGAAGTTCCAGGAAGATTTGTTAAGGCGCTCATACGCCGATTTTGAAGTGCAATTTGGTCTCTCTAAAAAACAATGCCAAGAATGTCTGCGCCGTCTTGAAAATTTAGGTGTCATTAAACGTATTTTTAGGACCCTTCATAGCAGAGCAGGGCGCTTAAATAACGTTATGTATATCGACCTCGTTCCTTCTGTTGTTCAAAGACTAACGACGATGACCCATGAAACACCTGTGTTTTCAAAGGAAGCCGCCCCTATGGAAGATGAGATACCCCCCTATGGAGATCAGGCTCCACAGGTATGGAATTCAAACTCCATAGGTGATGACGTAGAAAGACCCCCCTATGGAGATCAAGCTCCACATCATATAAAGGATACAAATACTACTTCAAATATTTCTTCTCTCTCCTCTTCAAAAGATGATTCTGAAGTACCTAGTCAAGCGGAATTGAAAAATGAGGGAGGGGAAGAATCTCTTTCAGGAAAAATGCTTTCAATCTGGAATAAGCTTGTTTCAGAAAAATCCATCACCACAGCCAATAAGTTTTTATCGAAACAATTGGAGGCTGCATTGCATGACCAGCTGGAAGGGGACCTCCAGAACTGGGAGACCGTTTGTAATAATTTTAAATCATCAAAGTTTCTCATGGGTGAAGCTGATAAAGTTGCCTTTAAGCCGAATCTTTCTTGGCTCGTAAGTCCAAAAGAACCCCGTGTGGCCAATGTATTTTCAAAGAGTCAATGGACGTTTGATGACCGTGAATCCTTCGGCAAGTCCTCCTTGGATTTTGATGAAATTGAAAGCAGCATCGAATCAATCAATGAGCCTGAAATATGCAAGAAAGTCCGTCACTTTGTTTTTAAGAGGAACCCGGGTTTTTACCACGGTTATATTCGTCAGGCTGAGATTGAGGTTAAAGGGAGCTGTTTATATATCATCCACCCCAATGGATTCTGCCGCGACAAAATCGAACAAGATTTTGGTATGACTTTGAGGGATTTTCTGAAGGAAAATAGCAGTATGAAATTAGAAATTAAAGGACCAAACAAATAAATGATTCAATCCAAAGAGTGATCAATTAGGTATCCAATGCTTGGCGGCGCGGCACCTAATTGATCGGAAGATAAACGGATAAATCCGTTCCTTCGTATCAACTCCCCCTTTTAACAGAAAGGAATAGATATGCATAACATATCACTCATTTCATCAAAAAAATCAAGACAGTTTTCAGCAGCGTTATCTGCTGCCCAAAGCTTTGCAGAGAAACATCCCTCAGCTTTTCCTGCAAAAACCCTGCGTGATGGTGTCCCTTCTCTTGCATTGCGTAGTCCCTCTTGCCCAGGCACCACTCATGTGGCTTCCGCCCACTTTTTAACCTCCGAGGTGCCTGGGAATTTGATTGGCTATTTAGGCCTAAAACAAGGAATGAAAATATGAGTTCAAAACATCGTATTGGTTTCGATCTCGAAGCCCCCATTAAATTCCTAGGTATGACCAAGGATGAGCTTGGATTGCTCTTTGTCGGCATTATTGTCTATGCACTCAGTGACAATAAGCTCATCGGTATTATTGCTGTCTTTGCATGTGTTGCCGCCATCATTTTTATTAAGCGCTTTAAAAAGGCGACCGGAGGGTTTCGTATGGGAACTCTTATTTGGTGGCATACGGGTCTGTCCAGCGGACGCTCCAGTCTTCCTCCTTCATCAACAAGGATCATCAATTAATGCATTTAGATATCAAAAACAAAGTCACAGAGCATGTTTTAAAGCAAAGAAACTTTGCTTACGTCATGTGTGGCTTTCTAATGGTAGTCACATTAATTTTGCTATCAAAAGCTCTGAGCAAGAATGAAAAGGTCATTATTGTGCCTTCTTTAAATGAGCCTCAAAAACAATACCATCTTGATGGCAAACACATCCCAGATAACTACCTTGTGGACTGGGGTTTTACTTTACTAGGAGATCTTTTCACAGCGAATCCCAAGACCATTCAAAAGAAAAACCAAACCTTTTTGCAAATGGCCATTAGTTCCTCTGGATTAGCAGAAAATTTAGAGAACACAGAGAAGGCCTTAAAAAAAGATAATATCAGCACCGCCTTTTACCCTGAAAAAGCTCACATCGATCGCTCTCATCATGAACTCATTATTGAAGGAAACTTCTTATCTTATTTTGGTCGCAGTCAAAAGCCAGTCGTGACTAAAAAGAAATTTGCCCTTGGTTGGAAGATCCTATCAAGGGGACAAGTAGCCGTTAGAACTCTCAAGGAGATTAAAGATGAAAAATAAACTACTAACTCTCTTGTTATGCAGCACAGCAGTGCAAGCTGCATCGGATATAGATTCGTCTAAAGTCCAGCATTATACTATTAGCAATACAGGACTCACGCGCATTTCCATTGAGAATGACGCTATCAAAGACATGTTTGCATATCCATCAACTGCTTATGACAGCTTAAACCTGCATGAATCAGGGCACCTATTTGTTGCTCCGGCAGGTATTAGTGAGCCTATTTATTTAACAATGATTCTAAACTCCGGGGAAACGCAGGACTTGAAACTGGACTTTGCTCGCAAAGCACCACGTCCGTTAATTCTAAAACACAAAGATGAAAAAAGGGCTTCTAAGGAGCAGATTGATAGGTGGTTATCTGTTGCTCTGCTTGGGGAAACACCAAGGGGGTTCCGGCGTGAAAGTCCAAAGCACGATAAGCGTGTGAGTGAATATGCCACAGCCCGAGAAATCGACAGGTTTTCAAACGGCTCCTATGAAATATCACTTTGCAAAATCATATCTAAAAACCCAGAAACGATAACTATTACCCCTGAGCTTTTCATTGATCAAGATGAAGGGGGGCGAGTTTCCATACCTCAAATTACTTCTTATGGGGAAGCCACATTGGCAATCATCAAAAAAACAACAGGGAAAAAATAATGAAACAATTTATAAACCTTACAAAAAGAAAAGTTAATACCTTCAAAACAGTTCTCTTCCTTGCAGGCTGCGTCTATAGCACCTCTGCCTATTGCTCGCTCGTTGAGAAATTTGGGGCTGAAGTAGACAAAATTGATGCGGGTATGATGGGAAAAGTAGTTGGTACAGGCGTTTTGGCGGCCTTTGCTTTTGGGGCTTATAAAATTATCGATAATATCAGTGTTCAACTAGGGATGGCCTTTATGGGGCTAGGCTTTGGTATAGCTTTCCTTGCCGATCACCTAATTCAACAATTCTTTGGCGGCTAAAGGGATACTGTGATGAAAAAACTATTCAACTTTCTTCGCTTGAAGGAACAGGACAGCTCTAAAGAGGTAAAAAAGAAACAGCTCCTTATTCTCCTCTTTGCGGTTCTGTGTGTTCTCGGGGTGGTCTATTTTCTGTTTTCTGGCTTTTCAAAAGTGACACAGGGTAAAGACGTTGCAGAAAAGTCTAAGCGAGTGGTCATTGGTAATCTTGTCAGCGAAAAAGATATTTGGGCAGCACGTCTTGAAGGTCAGGTCCTTAAAATGGCTGAGATTGCGCAGAGGTTTAAACAACAAAACGACCTTCAGGAAGAGCGCCTTAAAAACTTGGAAGACGCCCTCATTTCCAGAGAAAAAACAAAAGGTCAGAACCTTGCAAAAAGAACAGAGAAGCATAATACGCTCAAACCCAGTGGAAAGACTGTTGGCTCTATGGGGTTTAACACCTCAAGTATCTCACCAGAAAAACCCCAGAGTGCGCCTGTTATCGAAAACACCTTCCCCCATGAAAGTAAAACAGTTCCTTCAGGTAAAGGAATGCCAACCCTTAAGAAAATATTGCACTTCAGCATAGGATCTCATGATCATTTTCATAATGCTAATGACTATGTGGTTGCAGGAACATATTCCAAAGCTGTCTTAACCTCTGGTGTTGTGGCTTCCACATCTATTTCTGCCCAAGGAAATCCGCAACCTATTATGATGCGTTTGGGTGATCAAGGAAATCTTCCCCGTGGCTGGAAATCCAAGCTCAAAGATGCCGTGATGATTGGTAGTTGTTATGGGGATCTTTCCTCGGAACGTGCCATGTGCCGTATCCACACCCTTTCTTTTGTTGAGGCCAATGGCCGTACTGTTGAAAAGCAAGTTGAGGGCTGGGTTATTGGCGAAGATGGCGCACCGGGCCTTCGAGGACTCGTTGTAGATAAAGCTGGAAAAGTTGTCCGAGAGGCCTTTGTTGCCGGCATGCTCTCCGGCATGAGTAATTTCGTAAAATCTCAAGCACAAAGCGCTGTCTTTCCTGTCTCCCCTTTTGGGCAAACTAATGCCCTTAAAACAGAAGGTGTTATCAAGAGTAGTATTGGAGATGGCGCGTCTAATGCCCTTGAAAAACTAGCTGACTTTAGCATCAAACGGGCAGAATCCATGAGTCCGGTTCTTGTGGTTCATCCAGGCCGTGTAGTGGATGTGGTCTTTAAAAAGGGTTTTGACTTAAATCCTGTAACAAATAAAAATCTTCGTCCCGTTAGCACATCATCAAATTCTCAAGGAGGAAATTAATATGTCCCGAACCATAGCTATATTATCCCTGTTATCTCTTTCAGCCTGTTCTACCTATCAAGAAACCTTTGACTGCCCTGTGGGAGAAGGCGTGCGATGTGCCTCTTTATCTACGATCAACACTAAAATGACCAAGGGAGAAATTCAAGTAGAAGAAGCTTCTCTACAAGCAAACACAACGTACCTTGGTTATGATTTTTCAGCAGGGTTAAAGGGGTAATTATGTTTAAAGAGCTCGGTGAAAAAGTAGCAAAAGTTTTCGGTGAAGGCACTCAAGGTATTAATACAGAACATGTACCCTTGGGATCTATGAATGTTTATGTCGATAAGTTTTGGAAGTACCTTCCTTATGATACCTATGATTCAGAAACACAACTTTTTTTGAATCGTGGCGCTACAGGTTTTGTTCTATTGGGCACGCCTATTGCTGGGGCAAGCTTGAACGATCAAAATAAAATCGATAAGTTCTTTACGCAAAAGGGGAATTTACCTGAAGGATGCTCCATGCAGTTCCTGCTTGTGGCAACGCCTCGCATTGAAAAAAAATTAGATTATTGGAAGAGCTATCGAACCAACCCTAAGTTTCAGGCACTCACACAAAGACGTTACGATTATCTCACTTCAAAAGCCTTTGATAAGAAGGATCCTGTTCGTGATTTTAAGGTCTTAATTTCATACACACTGCCAGAAGTTATTACATCTCCCATTGAAAAAGAAGAACTCGTTCGTCTGCGTGAAAACCTTCAAGGCTCCCTTGAAAAAATTGGCCTTTATACCAAGCCGCTAGATGATAAAGAGCTCATTCAAGAAGTTGGGAATATCTTGAACTTTGATCAAAAGACCCAAGATGAAGAGTCTTGGTATTCGGAACATGAAGAAATTTCAAGGCTCATTCCTTCCTTTGATATAGATGGACGTCTCCGAAAGGATGGCTTGTACCTTAAAGATAATAAATTCGTTGCCCATACGTTTTTGCCTCGAGCTACGCCCAAGATGTGGGCTTTGGGGCATATGGATAAGCTTTTTGGAGATGTTTTGCGGGGCGGTGAAACAATCCCTTGTTCCTTTCTTATGCACTATGGTTTTACGGTTTGTAAGGATCAAACGATTCAAAAAAGGCGTGCTGAACTTAAACGAGAGAGTCTTGGGAAGACTTTAAAGAGTCCCCTTGCAAAGTGGCAAGTTGGCATTGAGAACGATTTTGCAGAAGCAAATGAAGTGTTAAAAGAGATTCAAAAAGGGGAACGTGTCATTGATGCATGCTTGTCCCTTACGACTTTTTCAGAATCAAAAGACCTGTCAAAGATCAAAAGTACCGTTGAATCCATCTGGAACGAATATGGTTGGTCTTCTGAAAGTGCCAGCTACAATCATTTGAATCTCTTCCTAGCCTCTCTGCCCATGACATGGACAACGGATACGGTCTCTAATGTCTTTGGATTAAAGAAACAAATTGTAGGGGCTGGATCTACCTTAAAGGGTCTGGGGGTCACCCGAAAAACCATCACGAAAGAGCCTCAAAATCTTTTGCCCGTTGTGGCTGAATGGACAGGTCAAAGAGCACCAGGTATTCCCCTTGTAGGACGACGCGGTCAGCTAGCCTTCTGGAGTCCCTTTGATGGGCGTTTTATTCCGGGAAAGGCCATGTACAAAACACCTGGTGATTTTAACTTTTGTATTACAGGCGTTCCGGGATCTGGGAAAAGCTTTTTGTGTAATGAGCTGATCATGAACACCATCGCTGTTGGTGGTAAAGCTTTTATTCTCGACAAAGGGGAGTCCTTTAAAAACCTCTGCCTTTCCCTTGGTGGCCATCATATTAACTTTGACCATACAACGGATTTTTCCTTGAATCCTTTTACCCATATTCCGGAAGGCCATACAACAGACGAAATTGACTCACGTACTGAGCTTATGTCCGGCTTTCAAAGTATCTTACGCCAAATGGCTTTTCCTTCCGGGAAACAATCCGATGCGGAGGAAAGTTTCTTAAAAGAATCCTTATATCAAATTTGGAATGAAAAAAAATCACAGGGATGCATAGATGATATTTATGAGCTTTTGAATGCTCATAAGGATATGAGAGCTCAAGACATTGCCCGGTGCTTGCTAGATTTTACGTCCAAAGGTATTTATGGAAATTTCTTTAACCCTCCCGCAAATATTGATGTGAACTCAGATTTTGTTGTTATTGAAACTCACAACTTAAAAGAGCCCTTAAAAAGCGTCATGGTCATGATGATGATGGTTCAAGTTTGGCAACGGATGATCAACTCAAGCCGGAAATTCCCCTTCCTCGTCCTAATTGATGAAGGCTGGGATTTATTGCGCGGTAAAGCAACGGGAGACTTTTTAGAGGCCATGGCCTTAACGTCAAGGAAGTATCGCTTTTCCCTTGGGGTTGCCACTCAATCCTTAGAGCACTTTTTTAAGGATGGTTTAACGGGACCCAAAGCTGCATGGGAAAATAGCGCCTGGAAAATCATCTTTAACCAAGCGGCAGATACTCTTTCAGGCCTCAAAGAACACCCACAACTGAAAGAGCTCTTAAAGGACTCTTATCGGGAAACGATGTTGAGATCCTTAAAACCGGCTGAAGGTTTCAGTGAAATGGTTTTGCATCATTCATTAGTTCAGGGGGTTCCTTGTCGCTTGTACTGCGATGATTATAGCACCCTCCTTTATAGTACGGATTCCGACGAGGTCGCTCTTTTGAGGGATCTTCAAGCTTCAGGTAAAAACCTAGATGAGAGTATCCGGTGTGTTTTAGATAGTCGAGAGAAAGAGGCTTCTTAATGATCAAGCGTTATCCATTTTTAGCCTTTCTTCTCTCCACCTCTATTGAAGCAAAAACATTTGCTGATATTGGTCACTCTTTTGACATTGCTGAAGAGAGCTTCTTAACCATGATTCAACGACGTGTTCAGCAGGCTACTAGTGCTGGAAAATTGGAAGGTATGGAAGAGGATATTAAAAAGCGCGTAAAAGAACGTGTGCTAAATCCACTTCCCGTTGAGGGAATAGAAAAAACCCAAGAGGAAAGATCATATTATTTTGATCCCTCCATCACGGTCGAGAGTGATATTAGGGATCACAAAGGAGCCATCATCCATGCCAAAGGAACGAAGGTGAATCCCCTTAAAACCTTTTCTTGGGGTATCCCTTTATTGCTCATTGATGGCTCTGATTCAGAACAAGTTTCTTGGGCGTTAGCTCAAACAGGTAAGGTGGTTTTAGTTAAAGGGTCTCCCATAGAGCTTTACCGAAAAACGGGCCGTCGTTTTTACTTTGATCAGGGCGGTAAGATCATCGAGAAATTTCAAATTCATCACGTTCCTGCACGCATTAGCCAGGATGGACTCAATCTATTAATCCAAGAACTAAAGGAAATAAAATGAACTTAGCTTTTATAAACAACAACCAAATTGACACACCATCTCATTATGTTGGGGGACGTGTCATTGAACCCATTGATGTTATCGAATCATGGGGGCTCAACCACCACCTTGCGTGCACTTTAAAATATATTTGCAGAGCCGGTCACAAGGACTGTGAAGCGCAAGACCTGCAAAAGGCTTTGTGGTACTTAGATCGTTTTTTAAGGCGCTGTGTGCAAGGTGTTTCAGAAAGTTATATAACAACACCTAATGAATTTAAGATCCTCGATATCGCTTTAGATTGGGAACTTGGTTGTGATTTAACCATGGCTTTGGAGCACCTTTATGATTCAACAAAAAGTCGTTCAGCTTATCACGTTGAAGCGGCTCAAAAGTTCATCATAAACCATCTTAAAAACCTTAAGAGAAAATCTAGTTAGGGTTTCATGATGCGGCTAATCTTCTTTCTTACTACTATTATTTGGGTTGGAACGTCTCCAATAAGCTCTGCTAAAGCTAATTGTGTTGGGCGTTTTTTAAACCCCATAAGTGATGTTTGCTGGAGCTGTATTTTTCCGCTCAAGATTGCAAGTCTCACTGTGGTCGGAGGGGATGTGTCTGACCCCGAGGAAGGGCAACAGCCGATCATTTGCTGGTGCAAACGGCCTCCTATTCCCTATGATATTCCCGGCATTCCAATTTCCTATTGGGAACCTGCTCGTCTCGTTGATGTCACGAGAACGCCTTATTGCTTTATTAATCTTGGCGGCGTTCAGTTAATGAATACGGGTGTCATTGATCGGGGACACACCAGTGATGATGATGGCGATGGTCAAAAGCGTAGCTTTTATAACGTACATTGGTATATCTATCCCATTCTTTACATCCTTGAAGTTCTAACGGATTTTGTGTGCATTGAGTCTGGCAGTATTGATGTCGGTTATCTAACAGAGATTGATCCCTTTTGGAATGATGACGAAAAGAATGCCATTTTAAATCCCGAAGCTATTCTTTTTGGTAACCCCATTGCACAAGCGGCTTGTGTTGTGGATTGCGTTACCTCATCCGTTGGCATGCCATTGGATATATTGTTTTGGTGCAATGGCTGCCAAGGTAGCATTTACCCTTTTACAGGAACGGTAAATGATCACTCTGGGGGTGTTCAAGCAAGTCTTCTTGTTATGGGTCGCTTTATGGCCAAGCTTCATCGAGAGGGGCTTTTAAAAGGCTACATCGGTATTCAAGGCCTTTGTGATAAATACCCGATGCCTATCATTAAGAAATCACAATATCGCACTCAAATGACCTATCCCATTCCTCAAACTAATAAATGTCAAGCCTTTGGGGCAACGGAAATGTTCTGGCAGCCAGGGCATGAATATCCCTTTAAAGGGGAAGACTTTGGTTACCTCATTTGGCGAAAAAGGGACTGCTGTTTATTATGAAATATCTTCTTATCTTCCTGTCTATTATCTCACCCATGCAAGCAACGGATTACACCCGAATGGCCCAAGACATTGCTCGTGAGTCGGTTTCTCAACGGGAATCTGCCCTAGGCGATGCCCAACATCTTATCGAAAACACAAAAAATGAAAAGTACCCCTCCTTTTTTGGCTTTGCTGAAGAAACCAAGGAGCCTGTTTTTAAAACCAATGACGTTGTTCCGCTTAAAGAAAAGGGAAAAACATGTCATGCCTCAAAAATAGAACCCAATTCACCCAAGGCACGGTACCAAGGGGACAGTGGGCTTTATATCTTTGTCAGTTTCTCTTTGTCCGATGAAATCCTTAAAGCTCTATCTCAGCAAGCAAAAGCTATGGGTGGCAACCTCGTTATTCAAGGGCTGGTGAATAATTCTTTCAAGGAAACACAAGCTCGGCTCAGAACTCTTGGTATCCCCATTGATATCGACCCAACGTTGTTTGAGCGTTTCGAGGTAAAGCGTATTCCGACCTTTGTGTTAACGGAAATCAAGGATGGAGACATTAAAGGACCCTATGACAAGGTGACGGGGAATGTTTCGGTACAATCAGCCCTTGAGTTATTTGCCGTGGAAGGGGAACTCCTAGAGGCGGCTCAAAGCCTTCTTCAATCAAAAAAAGAGGGGAACATATGAATCGGTTTATGGCCTTGGTTGCAGTCTTGTCTGTCCCTTTTGTTTCCCTGGCAAACGATGAGCTTTCTTATGCTGACGGTAAGGGTCTTGGAGAAAGTTTAATACAGGGCCCTAATGCTCTTAAAACGGAGGATGTTCCTGAGTATCAAGGGGCAGATGTTCCCGAAACTGATTATCAAGAGAACTTTCACAAAATGGGTGATGCCGCTACAGAAATGACTCACGATCCTGAAAATCAAACAGGGGCAGCGGTCATAAATAGCCAAAAGGAAAGGTTAGAGCACGATTTCCGTATTACGGAAGATGACCCTCTCATCCAACATTCCAATGAAATTAATAGAAACCCCCTTTCAGTAATTGGTGGCGAAGCTGAGAGAAAAACTGGCGGAACAAAAGAGGTCGTTGAAACTACCCATGTGTGTGAGGAGAGTGCTGAAGAAGCGATCTATACCTGTGATCAAACACGCAGTATTGAGCTTAAAGACAGAGACGTTGCTGAGTATGAATTAAACTTCTGGTACCGACCTCAGGATTTCAGCCCCATGCTCAATATGAACATCATCACGGATACGGCTCTTTATGGCAATCAGTGGAATCAAGGCGGAAGCCCCCGTGCAAAAGACATGAGTGGCGGTGTTTCAAACCCCTTTCCATCAGAACTCCGTGATCGCATTATCTCCATTAAGTTAAAATCTGCCCTGAGCAATCCATGTGGTGGGGGGAGCATGAGTTTTGATGCGAAGGGAAACTTTTATTACCGTGGAGGATGTGGCGCAGGAAACCACCATCGCACCCATATCGGCACAGCAATTATTAGCTACCACGCACCTTTAACAGAAGAAGACATGATTGAACGAGTTGAGGATGGTTGTGCGTCTTACGAAGCTATCTCTAACCAAGGTCTTTGCCGTTACGGAGAAGAAGAAATTTTTGAAGGGGCTGAAACAAGGGAGTTCTGCGATGGAGATGACTGCATTTCTGTAGCAAGAGACTGGTGGAAACGCCAGCGAACCTATCATTGTAAACACCCATCCAAAGACAATTGTGGCCCTTTTAGATCTGCTGGTTGTGAGCAAACAAAAGCGAACTGCAAAACCCGTGTTGGAGATTTTTGCGTAGAACATCAAAAAACATTCTTATGCCGTTCTGAAAAACTCGGCAATGGCATTACTAAAATTGGCGGCGATGTTCCTTTTTGTTTGGACGGAAACTGTGATGATCGCAGTTGGTCAGCCAACACAGATTTTGCCGAAGCTATGTCAAAGATGTCTGTGTTTCGTGAAATATCTAAAGATATGGATGCTGAGAATGCCACAGTATTTCGAGGCACCGGCATGAAATGCTCTAAATCAACCATGAGCTTTCAAGATTGTTGTGGCAGTGGAGGCTGGGGCCGCTCTGTTGGGTTGGGTCAAAACTGCTCTGAAGATGAAAAGAATCTCAAAAAAGAGCGTGATGCCAATAAATGTATTCGTGTTGGAACGTACTGCTCTCAAAAAGAAGATGTCACAAAAATTTGTTTAACCAAAAAAACGTCTTTTTGTTGCTTCGGATCAAAGCTAGCTAAAATCGTACATGAGCAAGGAAGAAGCCAGCTCGGTATTGGGTTGGGTGATGCGGAACATCCCGATTGCCGACCTTTTACTGTTACCGAACTTCAAAATATTGATTTCAGCAAAATTGATCTTAGCGAGCTTTATAGCGAAATTCGAGCCAAAACAAATATCGATAATGTGGCTAAGGCTGCCAGAAACCTTGGTGAAAATTGGCAATCAAAAATTAAGGCTGCGAAGAAAGAAAACGGAAAGGTCAAAGCATCTGACCTCCATCAAACAAAGGAAAAATCCGATGTCTCTTTATAAAATACCTTGTGTCCTTTTGCTGAGTTTAAGCAGCGTTCATGCATCAGAGATGGATAAACCCAAAGGATGGCTTTGGTACCAAGACCCCGTAATGCCTAAGGAGAAGATTGAAAAACCCCTTGAGAAGAAGGAGTCTTCTCCATCTGTTAGTCAAAAACCCCTCAGTGCAACAGAGCGTTTGGAAGAACAAAAGAAGGCTTTTGAAGAGGCTAAGGCTTTAGCCATTCTTGAACCGACATTAGAGAATGTAGCCAATGCACAAAGGCATCATAATTTTATTATGGCTCAAGCTAGTGATTTCCAAAAAAGTTGGACGACAGCAGAGCTTATTAATCCAGGATATGAAAAAATTGTAACAAGCCCCGGGTCTTTAAAAATCAAGGAAGAACAGGATGAGGCTTCCCTATCAAATGATCTCAAGATTCTTTCAAAAGAGTTTGGCCTTATCTTTGCCTTTAAGCCGGATTGTCCTTATTGCCATCAATTTGCCCCTCTTGTAAAACAGTTCGCCGTAGAACATGGCTTTGATGTCCAAGGTCTCTCAAAAGGGGATGAGTGTTTTGAGGCGATGACCTGTAGCAAAAACGAATCCGCCCTTTTAGCTGTAAATCCTAAACTTGAGTTCCCCATGCTGTATTTGGCCAATCCTAAAACCAATGAAGTGATTCCTGTTGCGCATGGTTATATCGGTCTTGATGCACTGATGACGAATATGAAATACGTTATTTCCTACTTAAAAAATGAAGGACAGTTCTAATGAAAAAACTAACCACTTATTTTGTCATCTCTGTACTTTCCCTTTGTGGCCAGCCTCTTTTTGGTAGCAAAATGTCTGATATGATTTCTCATCTAGGGAATGCAAGTAATTTTAATGCTGCGGGATCTTTTAGAGATCAATCAACGGGTCATTATACCGCTGGCGGTATGATGGTTCGTCAACGGAATCGTACCATAAATCCTCTCAATATCCGGCTTCCTCAAATGGGTATGTCCTGTGGTGATTTTGATATGCGTTTCGGTGGTATTAGCTTTATTCAAACAGATCAGCTTGTGGATACGCTCAAAGCAACCGCTCAGGGTGTTCCTGCTTATGCCCTTCAACTGGCACTGAAGACTACGTGTCCTCAGTGCGAAGGCACTATGCGGAGTATTCAAAAAGTCCTAGAGGATATGAATGCCTTGCTTCTAGGGGACTGTCATTCAAGACAACAGATGCTTGAGGCTGTTATTCCGACGGGAACAGCGATGCATGAAAAGGTTTGTGAGGATATTACAAAATCTGGTGGAGGAAACCACGATTTCTTTGGTACCAGAAAACGTTGCCAAGGAAAGGATAAAGTGAATGCGAAAATCGATGAAGCCCGCGAAAGGTATCCTGATCTTCTCGTGGGTGAGTTCAATCTTGTGTGGACAGCTCTTAAAAAACTTCCTCGATATGAAAATGATACGGAACTTGCAGAAATGATTATGTCTCTTGTGGGAACGGTGATTTCTAAGAAAGAAGGGCCGTTAAATAAAGAAAACTATAAGGTCACTTTCATTGATCCAAAGGCTGATGAAGATGGGTATTTAGAAGCGTATCTTCAGGGAGGAACTACAAGCAAACTCGTCTGTGATGAGACCTCAAAATGCCTGTCTTTAACAAATAGTCAGCATGTTATCACCCCTGAAAACTCTCTTTCTAATCTCATCATGAAAAACATTAATTCTATGAAGTCAAAGTACTTGAGTGAAGAACCTTTTAGCACTCAGGAGCTGGTATTTTTAAGTGATTCGGTTAATCTCCCCGTTTACAAATATATTCAAATTACAGCGTCTTCTGGAGCTCATTGGCCCCTTCAAAAAGCCTCTCAGTATTTCGCCTTTGCCATTCTGTTAAAACAGTTTGAAGAGGTTGCAGCAGAAGTCTTACAAGCTGTCTCTGTCCTAGAGTCAGTTCAATTTGACACAACAATCACACAAGAGTTTAAGAAGCGCTTAGAGTTAGCAAGGACGCGTCTTCAACAAAAGATAGCAACCTTAGATGGCCGTGAGATCTGGATGATCGATAAGCTCATTCGGTCCAAGGAAGATGAGATTCGAGCCAATTATGATTTGGAGGGGACTATTTAATGGATACTCTTCATACATATGGTGGTGGCCATCTCCTTTATAATGTCTTTAATGGTGTTGCCTATCTTACCAATCCAGAGCTTCCCTTTTGGGGAAAAATGTTGGGCTTCTCGACTCTTATTGGCTTAATGTGGGCCTCTATGATTGCTCTTGCAAAAGTTGACATTGGGTTGTTTGCAAAGAAATGGTTCATTCCTTCTTTCCTCCTTTTAAATGTCCTTCTTATTCCGCGCACGACTCTCAATATTGTTGATGAAGTTGATCCAACTTTTGGGGCTGATCGCGTTGATAATCTCCCCGTTGGGCTTGTGGCTATTCTTGGGGCGTCTTCACTGTTTTCAAGAGCATTAGTTGAAGCCTATGAAGATGTTTTTCAGACCGCTGACTTGTCGCGTTTTACAAAGACAGGCTTTGCCTTTTCATCAAGATTAACTAAAGAAGCTCGAACCCTGCGTATTGCCGATCCGCGGATTCGTCAGAACATAAAAGATTGGACGGACCAATGTATTTGGCTACCCTATTTGAAAACAAACATTGGAGGGAAAAGAGAATCAGCCAGGACAAGTGATGACCTTATTTCTTGGGTTGAAGAAAATGGACATCCCTCCCTTGGAACCTATTGGCGAAATGAAGACGGGTCTCAGACTTATAGAACCTGTAAAGTGTCAGCTCCTCTTATTCGAGAGGCCATGACAGCACAAGGCCAACGAGGTTTTAGTGCCCTTGGGGCAAAGCTTTTTGGCTTTAGACCAAAAGGTGTCGATATGGATGGCTTTAAACCCATAATGCAAGAAGCGTGGCAAATGATTTCCAAGTCAACGAAATCAGCCTCACAGCAAGTCCAACAAATGATGGTGGTGAACGCTCAAAAAGAAGCCTTTGATGATTCTAGGGAAAAGTTTAAATATCCAAGACTTCATCCGGAGCTTGTTTCTATTAACGCCGCAAGAGCTTTGGAAACACAGGGAATGACAGGCATGATGAATGCATTTACGTCCTCAGTGACCATGCCTCTTCTTCAAGCCACCATGTTAGGCTTATTGTGTCTGTTGTTTGTGATCATTGTTGGTTTTTACTTCATGCCTGGAGGAATTAACAAATTTTGGTTGTTTGTAAAACTGATGTTCAGTTTTCAACTTTGGCCAGTGCTGTCCTCTATGCTTAATTCACTCTCTTTGTTTTGGCTTAGAAAATCATCAGAAGATGCTTTGCAAGGTGTTGAGGGATTTACGATCGCCACAATATCTGGTCTTTCTGATTCTGCGTTTTCTGTAGGAACTTGGGCCGCTGGAATGCAACTCATGGTTCCAGTCTTAGCGTGGGGTGTTGTGAGTGGATCTCCCTATGTGATGTCAACAATTGTTGGTGGCTTAACGTCAGGCCTTCAAGGACTTTCTAGTAAGTATGCTGGAGAGGCCGCTGATGGTAATATCTCCATGGGCAATCAAAACTTCTTTAATGAAAGTGTTGCGTCAAGGTCTGTTGCTCAACAAAATCATGTGGGTAGCAGTGGCTTTGCAGGTAGTCTTAACACAGGAAGCCAGACCATAACAAATGCTGCTAACGGCAATGATTATATTGCGGAAAATTCCAGCACCTTAAGGGAGAGCTATTCAAGTTCAGGTGTTATGTCTTCTGCTATCGGAAATACTCTCCGCGATTCTGAAGCGTTAACAGAGCAAAAATCTCACAACTTTAATGATGCGCTTTCTGATACGTCAGGTGAACTCCTCTCTTTTAACAAGAAACTTGCCAATGGGAATACAATAACAAATGGAGCCAGCACCAGCTCTCAAGCAAGTATCCAAAAGACAGCCGCAGATACTCAAAACCTTATAAACGATATTGCAAAGAACCATGGTGTGAGTGCTCAAACAGTTGTTGATGCCACTGCGCGCGGTGGATTTGGTGGCAGTATTCTTGGTTTTGAATTAGGAGCATCTGCTAGCACATCTACAAGCGCAGCAAATAATGAGGTGATTGCTAAAATTCAAAACTCTACACAAGGAAAGCAACTTGCTGAGAACCTCTCAACCCTAACGCAATACGCCACGGATCATCGAGGACAAATAACAGACTCTTCTGGAAATGAGATGACAGATAGTTTGACCCACAGCTTTAATAAAACACAAGCAGCTTCTGAAGCTTATAACCATTCTTATACAAAAACAAAGAATTTAGAAAATATGAAAAGTTATAATGATCAAAAACAAGTGGGAAGGATGGCAAATGAAAACGATCCTTTCCTTAATTATGTATCTAAGCAAACAGGTCTATCTAAGGCTGACATCGTACCGTTCTTAAACAAGGGGGGGCGAGAAGTCGATGGTCTTAAAAGTGGATTCATGAAAGGAAAAGAGGAAATGTTACGTGCAAGGGTTGGTAATATCGACCATGTATTGGATAAGGGGGAAATCCAAAAGTTTATGTCAGATGTTCCTACCATTAACAAAACTGGACGAGATGTTGTGCAAAACAAAATTGATATGGCAGGGTTTAAAACGGCTCCACAATTAGCAGGGGAAGTTAATGTTATTAAAGCAGAGGCAAGAGACCAAATAAAGTTCCAAGATAGATCTATTGATAATCAAAGAGCTGTCATGTCAGAGCATAATAAGCAACGAAATGGGGAATTTCAATTCAGGAATAATCAAACCAACGTTAGACGTCAATTTGAAAAAGGAGCTGGTGATATTGGCGGAACTGTCAAATCATTATCTGGAGAACAAACTGCCGAAGAACGAGAGTTCAAAAAGCTGAGCAACAGAGGATGAAGTAGATGCACTTACTATCGCGTTGGAAAAATACCAGCCAATCCATAAAGAGGCGAAGCCAAATTTCCAGGCGATGTTCTAATATGATCATCAATGGAAGCTTGGTTCAAATTTGCCTCTGGAATATTATTTTTAGGGCTAGAAGCGAGTTCAAATCGCCCAAATCTTGTGATGGGAGCTACGAGGAGAGGGAAGAGGAAACAAATCGCTCCATAGCCATAAATTTGTCCGAACGGAATGAAGATAGCAAAAGAAATGCTTCTAATCAAAAACATCCAAAGATTATATTTATCCATACTTTTTGGAGTTGTTTTAGCTATACGAAAAAATACTTGAGACTTATAGGTAGATTCTTTCATTTTAAAAATAAAGAAAATTGCATCCATCAGCAGAATCCCTGTGGGGAAGGCAATCAATGTGATAAAGGGATCCTTGATCACCAGGAAGGCAAACAGCAGAAACATAAGCCCTGTCAATCGGCTGATGGTCTTCAAAGGGTGAAAAGCCTCGCTATTTTCAAAGGCCTTGATAAACCACTTTGGGATCCAAGTACGTTTCTGTTTGGAGTGTGCATATTTAGACATCTAACTTCCCTGAAAAGTCTTATTAGCTCTACTCTCAGTTTAACATTTTCAACGCCCATCACAAAGTAAAAAGGATATAAAAATGGCTAAAAACTTAGTTCGAGGCGGACAACTTCATATCCATAACTTGAGGATGATTAAACAAGTTCTCAGTGTTGGACTTGTTGTTTCTTTTTTAATAGGCGGCAGTGTTTTGGCCTGGAAAACTTGGAATAGTATTCCAAGCTATATCTTGCGCCAGTATCTCTCCAGCTATCAAGCTGAGTTCATATTACCTTACAAAAGTGACTCAATGCGTCATAGATTTATGGTTAGTTGGCCTGATGAGTATTACACACAAAAAGTACGCGCAATCGATATTATCCACCATCCTTACACCCACAATATGCGATCTTATGTGGAAGATACCATTAAGAAGCAAGTAACTTCTTCTATCAATGTAACCATTATATGCCTTCTTTTGCTGATGCTGTTCTGGGGCCTAAAGGGACGAAAAAGTTTAAAATCCAAGCGCCTTCGAGGGCAACGTCTTGTTTCTTCCTTTAGGCTGAAGTGGATGATTAAATTACGCCGTAAAGCCTCTCACTTGAAAGTTGAAAAACTCCCCCTCATAAAAAATTCTGAGACAAAACATATCCTCGCCGTTGGAACGACCGGTTCAGGTAAAACAAACCTCTATAATGACCTCTTACCGCAAATAGCAAAGGAGAAGCAAAGATCCTTCGTGATAGATACCACAGGGGATATGATTTCAAAATATTACAACCCTGATCGGGGCGATGTCATCCTCAATCCCTTTGATGGACGATCAGCAAAGTGGGATATAATCCATGAATGTTCCCATGAATATCAATTTGACCACCTTGCTAAATCCATTGTGCCCAAGAACGGAGAGCACTCAGATCCTCTCTGGCAAAATGGATCGGCAAAGCTCTTCTCCGTAGGACTTCAAAAAGCACAACAGCGGGATATTTCCCCGAAAGAACTTCATCGCATTTTGATTAAATCTTCTTTGAAAGAATTTGGGGCCTTCTTCTGGGGAACCGATGCTTATCCTTTTGCGGACCCAGCGGGTGAGCGAACAACTTTGAGTTTCAGATCAACCCTCAGCAGTAGCGTTCAGTTTTTAAAACATCTGGGAAAAGGAGAAAAAAGTTTTTCTCTGTCAGATTGGATCAGGGATGAGAGCAAAGAAAACTGGATTTTCGTGACGGCCAATGAAGATATGCTCCACACCTTAAATCCTCTCATTGCCGCTGTTTTTAATTCAGCATCCACATTCTTAATGTCACAAAGTGAATCAAAAGAAAGGTGTGTTTGGTTTATTATGGATGAGTTGCCAGCCATACAGAAGCTACAGTCCCTTCAGGCTCTCTTATCCAAGGGACGAAAATATGGAGCGTGCCTATTTGCAGGTCTTCAAAGTATGTCACAGTTCGATGAAATTTACGGCCACAACGGATCGAAAACAATCCTTAACCTCTTTAACACAAAGTTCTTTTTTAGGAGCGAGGAATCAAAAGCCTGTGAGCAAATTTCAAAATGGTTAGGGGAAGAAGAAATTGAAGAGGCAAAAGAAAGTCTCTCTTATGGTGCTCACCAAATGCGTGATGGAATTTCCCTTAATCAACAAAAGAGCAGACGTCGGCTTGTACTCCCAACAGAGGTGGCGCAATTGCCAGATCTGACCTGTTATCTAAAGTTCCCAGGCAAGTTCCCCATTTCAAAACTCAAGATGAGTTATCACGATCGCAAATCCCTTCATTCCTCATTTGATTTAAAAAACTAAGGAGCCCATTTTATGGAAACTGACCTCACAGACGCCATGAGAAAATTTGATCGCAACACGACAATTTTTCAAAATAAAGTTGATGAAACGATCCAGCTCAAAAAGGAATTGGAGGCGTTAAAAACATCACTTCAAGATGAAATCAGCGAACTCAATGGGTGCCGCAAGAACGTTGAGGATACAATCCGTGAAACAACAAAATCTTCCCATCCTGAGTTGGTGGTGTTGATGACAACATCCCTTTCAAAGCACTTCTCAAAACTTTCTGAGACTGTGGATGGCCTCATGCAAGAGCTCAAATCCTCCCACCAAAAACAAGAGAAAAAAATGAAAAAAGCGAGCCTATATATCTGCCTCGCCTTTTGCTTTGGGAGTCTTCTCAGCGGAACCATCCTCTGGTATTTCTTCCCCCAACAAGTAAACTACTCCCTCAGCCAACGCCACTTTGAGTACCTACGTGAGGGCATCCTATTTCGCCATGCATTTAAAAAGCTATCGCCCCAGGAACAAAAGAACCTTAAGGGCAAAATGGGCGAATATTGGAAAGAGTACTATGAGGAGATTATGCAGAATTAACAGTTATTTAATAAGTTTTTGATATCCTTGATTATCAGCTTAATTTTTTTTAGGAAATAAGGGGATGTTTCAATATTTTAGAACTAGATCAAGGTTAAAATTCTTTGAAACTTATTTAAAGAATGCAACGCCTGAAGATCTTAGTTTGTTAGAAACCAACTTTGCAATGTCAGTTTTTGCTGACATGCCTGCACTTTTAGAAGCAAATGATATATCAGCAGATAAGTTAGGGAATTTTATGGGAACAATGGTTCGTTGGCATAATCTTCAACTAAAGGATTTTGAATCTCAAGACTGTGATCTCATGCGCAAGAGAAGAGAAAAAATGGGGCTGGGAGGTAAAAAAAGACTTCTATGTTTAGATAGTAATGTCTTATTAAAACACTCTCTGACAGAGATAAATCAGTGGAGCGCGTTTTTTGCCCTAAGAATTTTAACGGCATATTTAATGTATTTTTATTACACGGGGATTCTTTATAACTCTCTAAGGCCAAGAGTTTGTAGCATTATGAATATCCTAGAACAGCACCGAGATAGGGAGAGTGCTTACGATAAAATTTATTACTCAATCTTTCCAGGGTATGTATCAGGGAAAGAGTTCTATGCAAGATCAGGCGTTGCTACACCAGAAGAAATATCGCAAGTCGATCCAGATGATCGCATTTATAGAGAAATTTATAGTTCTATTTTTGCAAAAGAACGAAAGGGTGAATTAATAAATTTGGATATTCCCTTCATATGGGGAGAACAAATAAATGAAAATCTCTGACCTCAAAATCCCTTTTCTACTCGTGGCAGCGCTTTCCTTAATTGCTTTGCTACCAATGCCGTATGGTTATTATGTTTTCTTAAGAATTGCCGTCACAGGAGTAGGAGGCTTTACCGCATATTTACGCTACATATCAGATGAAAAAGATTGGATACTCTGGTCTTGTGTTGCCGTAGCTATTCTTTTTAATCCATTCCTCCCTATCCATTTAACAAAAGAAATCTGGATGGTCTTTAATGTGCTGACGGCTGCTTTATTTTCATATTTTTATTGGAAGGATTTATCATGAGTAAAACGGAACAACCTATTATTATTGCACTGGTAGGAAGAGTGGCCTCACGTTTTGATGATATCTACTCTGAAATTGAATTTTGCGGATCACAACTTGGATACAATGTACAGGAAGTTAAAGTATCTGGACTTATTAAAGGAAGTCCCATTAGCACAAAGGAGAAAATCGATAGTGGTAATAACGATATTAATCTATTGAATAAAATTAAGGAAAAGCTGCAAGAGCAAACAGGCGAGAAGAGCATTGTAGTCATAAGTCATCTAAAACGGGAAGAGGAATATAATGAGCTAAAAAATGAAAACAAATATTTTTATGGATTGGGAGTCCACACCTCTCGAAATGATGCAAGACGACGCTTGCGCAGAAAGACTTTTGGTGAGCTTACAGGGGGAAATTTCAAAGAAACGAAGAATAAAAAATTTATTTTTAGAAAAGACTTGGATGAAAAATCGTTAAAAGAAGCGTATATACAAAATCTTATTATTCGAGATGAGGGAGAAGATCTTATTATTCCAGATAAAAAAGAAAATCGTAGAATTGGTCAACAAATGCTTAAAACACTACCTCTTTGTGACTATTTTCTCAATGACTATAGAGGTGATGATTTTAAAGAGCCAATAAAACGTTTTTTGAAACTGATTTTGAAAAAGAACCTATTTGAGCCACCGACAGAAGAAGAAGTAGCAATGAATTGGGCATACACAGCCGCTTGTTGTTCTGTTGATCAATCCCGCCAAGTCGGATCTGCAATTGTTGATTCACATGGCGAATTGTTGGCTAGTGGTTGCAATAATGTGCCTAAATTCCATGGTGGCGTCTATCGTGACACACAAGGCGATGATACAAATGCACGGCATAAAAAGGACTTAATAGAAGATCTAAGCACCTCACTAGAAGAAAAATTTGAACTCAATAAAGAACAAGTTAAGACTTACCTCACAAACAGCAGATTGGGTGATCTTTTAGAATTTTCACAAAATGTCCACGCAGAGCAAACGGCGATTGCTACAGCAGCTTGCAGAGGAGTAAAGCTTCACGGTAGCACTCTATATACAACAACTTTTCCATGTCACCTATGCAGCAAATTAGTCATAGCGGCTGGAATTACAAAAATAATATACTTATGTCCATACAGAAAAAGTTTTGCTTTAGACCTAAATCCTAACGAATTATCGGTTGATGCGTTTGTTCAAAACAAGGTGATTTGCAGAGGATTTATAGGAACTCACCCTCAACGTTTCTATTCATTCTTTCAGTACTCAAGTAAAAGGGAAGATAAAAATGGTAAACGCATTTTTGAGAAAAAAGAGTAACCTTAAATTCCTAAACCAACCCCACTGGCTTGTGCTTGCGAATTTTGATATTCTTCGATACGATGGGCTGGTTCAGGCTCGTGGGTTTTGAGTGCTTTTATCTTGGCGTCATCAAGGCCTTTGAAGAGGTCTTCGCGTTATTGGATATAGTTGCAAGGGCACCTTGTTAGTCTGATTTGTAAAATACATCATTTTTTAAAAAATCTTGAAAAAGCGTTCTTAAAAAAGTCTTTCTTCTTTTTTTTCTTCACAATTTGTCCTTTTGCTATGATTGCATTAAAGGCTTCTAAAAAGCACAAACTGTTTGGAATTAATTTCGCCCAATACTTATCATGAGGGATTTGTGTTGGAATATGAAAGATACCTGTTGCAAAGTATTTATACCCCTCTTTATTATTTGGTAATGTTGATAACTCTTGCATCGGTAAAATAAGAGTTTTCTGATACCCTAACGCCTTTTCTGTATTTGGGATTATGATATTAATCTTTTTTTTAGGCTCTTCTTTTAATAGCACCACAGAGGGTAATGGAGTTCTCAAAAGGAAATCTCCTGATAGCTCATAGTCACCATTTAATTTCAGTAAATAGTCACAGTTTTCGTTTGAGTCGCTTTTAAGCCGATTTACAAGGTGAGAAAAATTAAAAAATGGATCTTTGCACTCTTTAAAGTCCTCAACATATACAGGCCCTATTATGTTTTTTCCTTCTTTCATATGTTTAGTAATTATATTAGAACCTACTAAATATATGGACTCAATAAGCTCCTCTAGGTCGCCCTCTGCTTTTAATGTAATTTTATATTCTTTTAATAAATCAATTATACGCTCACGTGACCATAAATCTTTAGGGATGTCTTTTATATTTTCGGGGAAACCTGTTTTTTTCAAGCTATTTTTATAAACAAAACCCCAGAATGCGTCAGCGACGAGCCTTTCATTAAGAAAATATAAGGAATTTTCATTTAAATTAGATTGATTTTGATTGTTTGAAACCATAATAAATTCTTCTTTTTTATGTAGATGATAATTTAAAGGAAGGAAAAGTCAAATATTTAGCGTTGATACCCCAGGCAAACTTGAACACTTTTTTAAAGACAAGCTCTTAGTCCAAACTTTTCTTATTCTGGCGTTCATGATTTAACTTTGCGCTAAACTCTAATTCATTTAGATCTTTAAAACTTTAACTCAGCACCACGGGTTTGTGCTTGCTGGTTTTGATGGGTATAGTTAGCGAGGACGCCTTGGTAATCTTTCTTATGAGAAACGCGCTAGATGCTGTCATCCAAAATTTTAAGCTCTTTGGCAGAAAGAATACGACGAGACCAACATCAGGACACGCCACCTTTCGAAGATTCAGGTAAGAATCGGGCTAGCACGGAGAACACCCCTGATGATTTCCAAAGCTGACGGTTACCAATCACAAACAATGAAGCTTTCGCACGAGTTACTGCTACATTTACGAGATTTGGCCTGCCACCCGCCCATCCACGCGCACCATTTTGTGAGGAACCTTGGGCACCAAGGACGAAAAAGACAATTTCAGCTTCCCGTCCTTGTACGGTGTGGACCGTACCAACATGCTCCCAGACCCATGCCTTGGGGTTTTTCGTCCAGCCCTCCAAAACGCCGCTTTTGAGCAATTCTTGCCTGAGATTATTCTGCACAATTACAAATGGTGTCACGATGTAGAGATCAGATCTAGCCCCAGAACCTCGAAGTTTACGAAGCATGTCTATGAGGACAACTGCCTCATCAGCACACCATTTATCCGGCCCAGGCTTACCCACAACATCTATCCAACATGAAAACCCTAGAATTGAATGCGCAGAGGTTGGTTTTTTCGCCTGCACCATAAGGTTTGCGTAGGCAATTTCGTTAGAGATATCGAACATGGGACTTTCGCAGCGGCGATGCACAAGAAGTGGAGCACCCACATCCCTATGCCCGCTTCCTATCGGAAATCTTGCGCAGTACATGCTCGAAGCATCTGCTACCGTCTGCACCGATGCGTCGGGCGCATTGTACTTCAAAGGATCAATCCCGAAAAACCTGCAAACTTCTTCGGTTAAGGTTCTGGGAAGGGTCACTACTGGCTCGATCTGCAACGGGTCACCCACTACAACTGATCTTTTTGTTCGTATCATCGCGCCGACCGCAGCTTGAGGAAGGGCTTGACCGGCTTCATCAACCAACAACCAGCCAAGCGCTTCGGAGGGTAGACGTGAAAACATCCTGTGGACAGATGCAAAAGTTGTCGAGACCACTGGCACGACAAGGAAGAATGACGACCACAAATCAGCAATCAGATCATCCTTTTGCGACGTGCCAAAGGAGCGTGTACAAAAACTCTCTGTGAAGATAGATAAATTCTGTCTGAGCGGATCAGCCGCACAGTCGATGAATGCACGGTGCAAAGCAATGGCCGTTTCGAAAACCCGATCACGCAATTGATGCTCAGCGGCGTTAAACCATACATTGGCCATCTGGATATTTTCATGATCCAGAGCGAAAAAATCTGCATCAGGGATAGGGATGCCCAGATCAGCCTTAGCACTTTCAATTTTTTCTTCCAGGTTCGTCTTTTCAGATTCGAGGCTTGTAAGCTGAGCTTTTGCTTCGGCAATAGATCGATGCCTCTCTGATAATTTTGCTCGAAGTTCTTCGAGCTCTAATTTGTACGATACGGCTATATTTTTATCTTTGAGCGCAGTCGTTGAAAGCTCATCATGGTGAGATCGCCAGTATTTGAATTGCCCTGTTCGAAACAGGCGAGCAAAGAAAGCTGGACGGTGCACAAGGTTGTTTTTCTGAGCTCGTTCGCTTTCTTTGAGTGCTTTATCTGCGCACTCTAGCTGTTCCTGCGCATCCGCAATCGAAGGTGAAAGGCTTTTTGCTTCTTCTTCAGATAATGCGATTTGTTTTTCCAGAACCTCCATCTCAGCAATGATCCTTGCTAGAAAAATAAGGTTTTTGTGAATGGCTTGAAGAGTTTTTTGAGACTCTGTCGATGCTTTGTGCGCACCGAGAAAATCTGCACGCGCCGTTTCCCAACGTACCAGTGCTTCGCGCGCGTTCGCAGGAGGATGTTCACTATCTATGATTTCACGGTTACGTATTATCGACGGACCATTTTCCTGTAGTTCCGAAACAGTCTGTGGCAGTCCACTTGCGTGATTAAGATAGGTAGAAAGCCCGTTCTCTTCGTCGCGCCAGAAAGCCTGCGAAAACAGGTATCGATTAGAAGAGTTGCCAAGTACAGCTGCGATTGTACCCCAGCTTTCACGCCCAAGAATCTTATCTGAGATGCTTTTGAAATACCGAAGGCTGGTCGCATCTTGTGCAATAGCTTCCAATGCAGGCAGCTCAGCACTTACGTTTTCCACCGCTTTATTGTTGGATGATGCGACCACCATCTCAAAGCCTTTGAGTCGATCATCTAACTTGTGAAGCACAATCTTTGCTCCGCTTCTTTGGAAGCTTTGGTTTGTTGGGATAAATGCGCTAGATGGCCTTTTGAACTCGCTCATCACCATTGCACGTTCAATTAGCCGCGCGGCCACAACGTCCCGAAGCAGTGTAGTTTTACCTGTACCTGGCGGGCCATTCACAGCCAAAATTCCGGTGTCCAACAGTCGTTTATCTGAAGCGTTGACTGCTGCTTGTTGAAGCAATGCGAGAGGATGGCGTCCATTTCCGGGCCATCTTCCAAGTGGCGTATAAGCTGGCTGTAGTAATTGCTGCAAGCCTGCGTCATCTTTCAGCAAGTCCGTTTGCTGTAAGGGGCTGGAGACTCCCAGATAATGCTTAAGGGCATGTGGGAGATTATTATTGTTGTGCAATGTTAGAGCGAGTGAAAGATCTTCAAGAAAAAACGAGTTCAGCAGTCCTGGCTCGGGCGGAGTCTTGCTAGCAAAATATTCAAAGCGACGCAATGCGAAGTATGGAGCTTTTATCTCATGGCCTACGAGACTCAAAGCGGCAACGAGATGATCAAACAACTCTGTGATATGGCTTTTCGTAAGAGGGATAATTTCGTTATTGCTATCCCGCCTAATAAGATGCTTCCGAAAGGTAGATAGGATTTGCTTTTCTTTTTGTGGCCAATCAGCAAGGCTTTTCAAATCGCCTTGCAAAGCGATAGGCACCCCCCATGCAAAACTTGATATTGCAGCTGAGGTTTCTTCCTCTAGTGGTCTACCCTCCTTGTCTAGCAGTATGGTAGCAATCGGGCAAAAGCCTTTCATGCTTGGCTTATCTGGTCTATCATCGGAGTAGAGTTTCAGGAGTTCTTCAACGGCAGGAGCAAGAGCGATAGAACCTAAAATGAGTTCGTAATAAAGTCGCTTCTTCGGTCGCGATCTTTCGCCCAGCTTCCAAGGTAGGTCTCTTTCATCGAAACGTGCGATTCTAGATTTATCACCAGCAGCTAAGTCCGCTTCATTCTTGTAGCCTTGCGGAGACAGTACTTCGAGGGCAGTCCATGCTTGAAGTATATCTGAAGGGGCATTTTCCATGGCTGGTTTGGGACCAAAATCATTGCGCTTTAAAGTAGTTCTTTTGACTTCAGGACTCGTTGGCTCTGTCGATGGATGTTCTATGGTCATTTGTGCTGGCTTTTCAGAGATATGCCATGTTTCTCCTTTTGGTACTGCCTTTTTGAGGCTTTGAAGCATATCAATCACTTTAACCTTCAGCGACAGTGCTCTTTTGGTGTTTCGAAACTCTAGCTCGCTTTTTAGGTCGGCAAGTACATTACAATCACTACTTTTCCGTGCAAAAATATCTTCAAGCTCCTTAATTGATTTTTGGAAATAGAGTCTTCTCACCATTTAATATTCTTTTCAATTTTTCTATAAGTTATCATAAGCTGCTGTCTGGGGGCACCGTCAAGATAATTGTTTTTTGACAAAATGTGCCAACAAGACTACAAAAAAGAAATGCGAAAACGTATACAGCATAAAGATTGATATCTATAATCCTAAGCCTATCTCACGAATTTTTTCTAAGGTTTGCCATTCTTCAATGCGATGAGCTAGCTCTGGTTCGTGTGCTTTGAGTTCTTCTATTTTAGCACCATCAAGGCCCTTTAGAAGGTTTTCTCTTTGTTGGGTATAATTGGCAAAAGCACCTTGGTAACCTTGCTCATGAGAAACGCGTTCGATGCTGTCATCCAAAATTTTAAGCTCTTTGGCGAAGTCTTTTGCAAAATCATCCTCAGGGATTTTTAGGGAATCGTCCAAAGAGCTGCCAGTCTGTGAATTAGAAGGCTGATCATTCAGAGATTTGTTAGGGTCGAACGCACTGCCGCCACAGTCTTTATGCCACCAGCTAAGGGCATCAAGAGGGTTCTTCTGAACGTCCTCTAGGACGTGTTCTTTGTTCCAGTTTCTATTTTCTGGTTTCGAAAGTTCCTGCTCAAAGTAAGCGAGGATATTGCCTTTTAAGGCCGCTTCTTGAGAAGTTGCTTTGTCCATTTGCGCCAAAAGCTGATCCGGGTCCTTGGCGTGATCTGCTGACAGGTTAACCCGAGGGTCAGTAGATTGTTTTTCGGAAAGGGGATTACTTTCTTGTCTTTCATTGGAATCCTTAATTTGAAGTTCCCTAGAGGATGACATCGTGCCAATAACCCCGGGGAGTCGATCTGATACACGATCTATTACTGAGTTTACACCTTCTTGTTTTAAGAGATCGTTAAAATCCAGTTTTCCATTTCTTAACTCGGAGGTCAATTCTGGCGTTTTCCATGGATCTTTTATGGGCAGAATATAAGAAACAGCATTTCCTTTAGCTTCAAGACCTACCCTAGCTTTCTCTGTTGCTTTCCAAGATTGCACTTCAAAGCTGCCATCCCAATCTGCTGCGATAACAATATCTCGACCTTTCACGTCAAGATTACCGACATTAGAGGTTCCAAGGGAGCACAAAATTCTTCCTTTAATTCCTGTTTCTTTCACCGAGAGCGCTGTTTCAATGCCTTCAGATAGAATGATAGGATCTTTAAGACTTCCTTTTTGAAGCTCTACAAAAGAGCTTTTTTGAACGCCATAGGTTCTTTTTGGTAGCTTAGCCCCATCAAATCCAACAGCTTTTTTTCCATCTTCTGTGAGCTGAGTTATTTGAATAGCTTTAATCACACCGTGACGATCCGTTGCAACCGATAGTAGCGCACCACTTTTTATTGGGATGCTTTTTCCTTTATAGGAAAATGAGGTTTTTGGCGCTAGGTACCTTAAGGACTCTGGTAGATCACCTTGAATGCCGCGTTCTTTTCGCAAATAAGTTTCTGCGGGCGTACCCGTAAGGGGATGAGCCTTTGCAACGAGTGCTTGGATGTCTTGAACTTTTGCATCACTAATACGCAGTGTTTCTGCTTCTTGTTTAAGGCATTCTGCTTTATAGGCTGCTTCTTGAGCTTTACGTTCAGCAGGAGAAAGCTCTCGCCCTTTTTTGCCCTTTAAGAAATTATCAATATCCTTTGCAATACTTCCTCGGCAGTAGTTTGATGCAAAGGCAAGAGACGCATTAAAATCTAATCCTTTTTCATTTTGAATGAGCTTTAAGGGGCCGCCTTTTTCATCATTTTCCCAGTTTTTCCAAGAACCTGCATATTGCCCCTTTAACTCAATAGACAAACTTCCCTGACGCCCAAACCTTAGTTGGGAAGAATTAGATAAGCTGGTGTTAAGATTTCGAGCCCCTAAAACATCCTTTGCTAGATCTTCAATGCGGATGGCCCCTTCGACATCTCTTATAAGCTTTTGGAAGTCTTGCGTGGGTAGTTTCTGCTTGCGGTCTGGCCGTTGTTTTTGTTGTTTGAGTGGAGTCTCAACAACAGTTTGTTCAGCTTTGGGCACATCCGCTTTTCTGTTTTCTCCTGCCTCAGGAGCTGTCTTTTTGTCTGGCTCAGAAACTATAGTATCAACAACCGGCTCCACTGGAGGGCTAGTGGTAGGCAGCTCTTCTTTAGGCTGAACAGCTTTCTTTGATGCTGAAGCAAATGGAGATATAGGTACGACTGCTTCAACTTGCTTTTCTAGTGTCTCCTGCTTCTCTTTCGTCTCTGGAGCTTCTGTTTTCTTCACCTCAATTTGATCGTCAAATTTGAGAATAACATCACGAGACAGGATAGAGTCATCATATTTAATGCCTCGAAGAACCTCATCGGCTCTGGTGGCTTCTGTCTTATGGTAATGAAGGGCTTCGTAGTCAACTCTAATGAGGTTACTCTCTGGGGTTCTCCCTAGGAACTTGTCGCAGAGCTGCCCCCATGCTCTGCCGCCCACATAACCAACAGCTTCAAGCTTACGACCAACAGCCTCAAAGGTCTTATTGAGCCGATCTCTTTCGGACTTGAGCAGCTTTTCAGAATCCTCAGGGCTGAGATAATCCAAAGAAGACAATTTGTCCTGGTGGCGCCCCAAGCGATCATATATTTTTTCATCACGGTAGAAATCGAAATCGGATCCGTAAAGTTTAGCGTCTTTTTCATGGCGGGTCATACCGACATAACTTAAGTTTTTATATTCTTCAAAACTAGCGAGCTTAAATGCCAGATCAACAGTAGCCCCTTGGTTTTTATGAATGGTCAGAGCCCAACCGTTATCAAATCGCTTATAAAGATTTGGAGAGAAGGAAACCTCTTTCTCAACGCCTTCTTCTTTAAAGGTTGCTGTGATCTTTGATTTATCCAGAGACGTGATTTGCCCCAAGGTACCATTTCTTACCCCAAGGCCTGTATTGTTTTCTGTGAAGACAATTTGATCCCCTTTACTAAAGGTTCGTTCTTCAAGGATAATTTTACGTGTCCCTAGTTCCTCGCCATCATTACGCTCGATGGTATAGGTAAATTCGTCTTTTCCAATTTCACCAGATTCTTTTTTAAGCTGGCGGGCCATCATGTTGAGGTGAAGCACATCCCTGTTGCTATAAGCCATCATGGCTTGCTTTGCCTCTGGATGATCTTGGGTGGATTTAAACCAATCGCTTATAAGCTCTTTTTTGGTTTCAAGGCGAGGATCACAGGTATGGGTAACATCAATACGCCAATCTACCTCAAGTTTCTTGGCGAGGCGGTATTTGTCGTACTCTTGAGTTATTTTTTGAGGGTGGTTAATAACCTTGTTACAGAAATCAACACCATCAACACCCATTTCTTTCATAACGTCTTTGTAGGTTTTTATGTTCTGAAAGATTTCTTTTGTGCAGGTGTCTCTAGTGTTCTTCCAGTCTATGAATAAGCCATAGTCATGATGTTTTTTGAAAGGAAGCTCTTCGCCGTGTTCTTTCGCCCGCTCAATATCTTGATTCATTTCGTGAGCGATATTTCCCGTAATACGGCGGGAAATATTGTATTGTTCCACAATAGTTGCGGGTAGTGATTCCTCAACAATTTTAATGCGCCCATGCTCACCATAGAGGCGCAAAGCATCCTCTGTTTTTCCTTCTCCGAAAAGAGACGTTGCCTGTGATTGCCAGGGAACTTTTTGGCGCAGAACTGTCGTTAAATCTGCTTTGCCGATTTCATTAATGGCAAGCCTAAAAGGAGCCCCCGCTTCAACGGGAGAGAGCTGTCCTCGATCCCCACAGGCCACCAGCTTAACACCCAGTTCTTTTATGGCTTCAATAAGAGCCGTAAAGTTTTTACTGCTCACCATACCTGCTTCATCGAGCACAAGAATACTCTTTGAGTTGAGCTGGTTTTGGCCATGTTCATAGGATCTTAAAAAGCGATCAACGGTTTGTGAGCTAATGCCACAGTCCGCAAGGTTATCACTTGCCCGTCCTGTCGGGGCAAGTCCATAAACTTTATAACCATTTGCTTCCCAGATTTCTTTCATGCCGCGCATCACGGTGGTCTTACCGGCCCCTGCATAGCCTTCTATAAAACTGAGCTGATTTGAAGAAGCCATGTGACGGATTGCGCGTACCTGATCATCGGATAAAGAGGCTTTAGGCTTTTTAGATCGTTCTTGAAATGCGTGGTTGGTTGAGTCAATAACAGACTGAACAACAGTAGGATCAACGCTGTGAGTATGACTATGTTTTAAGGATCTAACATTTTCAACAAAGCGTGTTTCTTCCTCAAGGCGTGTCTTGGTTGTAAAGACCCGTTGGGATAAAGAGCCTCCTTCTTTAACACAAACCAGTTCTTCAGAGCTTTGAAGCTTTAAGCACACACGTTCAAACAAGGCTTGGTCATCAATATGACGAGCCAAAAACTTAACAACATCTCCCCACATGAAAGTCATTTGTTGCTTTGAAATATCTTCCAAAACGATCTTGGGGTTATCGATGATTTTGTAAAGGTTGCGCAAGCTGATTTGTTGAAAATCTTGCCCTCTGGTTGTCACCGGTGTGGAGAGAATATCTTTGGGATTTACACCATGACGCTGTTCGATTTCAAGGGTGTTTCGACTCAGTTTTGTTTGGGGTTCAATGTTAATGCCTTGCTCTGCGTAAGTACGGGGATCCAGCACGATATCAAGGCCAAGTTTTTTAAAAGCCTCATTGGAATAATTACAGAATTCTTTGCGCCATTCTGTGGCTAGATCTTTATGATTCCAGCTCCGATCTTTCAACTTGGAGGGACCATGTTCTTCAAGGCGCCTTGTCAGCATCACAGCATGACAATGGGGTTTTCTATTACCCTCTTTATCAACGTCAAAATGAAAGTTTGCTTTAACCATCATCCCTCTGGAACAGAACTGTTCTTGAAGGAACTTTAAAGCCAATTCTTTGTTCTGAGCATCGGTTAATTCACGGTGCAAAGAGAACTCATATTCACGATATACTTGGGAGTCTTTTCTTTTTTCGGCAGCTTCAGCGATATCGGAAAGTTCTTGAACGCCGGCTGTTCGATTCTCAGCAATTTTCTTTTGTAAATCCTGTGCCCACTGTGGAGCATCTTCAGGAATCAATAAATCAACGGAATGAACTTGTTTCTTGCTGTAATCGTGAAGTTCGCCCGTTTCTTTATCTAACAAACACACACCTGCACGATAGGCAAGAGAACCAACTGTTCGCCTTGATGAACGTGAAAATACCTTAAGTCTGGTGTGGGCTAGGGCCATTGAACTCCGTGTAAAGTCTGGGGATTGTGAGGGTACGTCGCTTGCGACAAAGCGTATAGTTGCATTATGCAACGTATCTGCGCGCCTTTCAAGCATTTTGCAAATGCTTTTAGGACAGACGGATTATTTTTTTTATTTACATTACAGGGAGGCTTGATATTCTGGCCTTAGGTTAAAAAGTGGGTATCGGAAGCTCTAGTTTCAATATGAAAAGGAGCAATCATGCCTCAATCCCTACAAGCAATCGACTCTAAGATTGCAGAGCTTAAAGAGAAAAAGAAAGACCTCGAAAAACGACAAGCTCAACATCTTCTAAAATATCTCTCCTCAGAAATCGGTGACAAATTCACGCCGCAACTAGCCGCGTGCATTGTGCAAGATTCTTGGAGCTGCTCACCAAAAGATCAAAAGGAGAAGTGGCTTCAAGCTGCAACCATCTTTCAATTTACAAAGCCTCGAAACACTAAATGTATTGATCAAAAAGCACAGCCGGTTGCTAAGTCGGTTTGAGAGAAAGAGATATAGAATGAATCAAGAAAATCATCATACACACACCTCCTTTCGGCGGGCCCGAACAAGAACATTAATTCAGCTTGGAGGGCTCTTTGAAAAGTCTGGTCTTATGGAAAGCTTCGATGTGCAAGCAGGCGACAACCTCCAAGAAAATCTTGAGAAAAAAGAGAACATCTTCGCCATCCTAGGTGGCCTCCTAGAGCTCAAAGAAATGATGCAAAATCAAGAATTCCACATTGACCTTCTAGCTAATAAAGGGGCAGAATTGTTTCAAGATAAGCGTGGCATAACTTCCTAACCTGAGATTTTGTTTTGTTGCGTTTCATGCACCTTTTAAGGGAATCTATAAGAAAATGCCAAAACAAAAAATATTAACCTGGTTACTCCCTAAGTTACTATCACACGAGGTGCCTAAATATATCCCGAGAACTGGTGAGAAAGGAAAGGCTGTAAATTTATATGTAATCACACTCATTAACAAAAAAGGCAAGGAAGAGCACCTCATAGACAGTATAGATTTGAAGAAGAACAAATTATTTGTACGATCTTTAAATGAGGAAAAGAAAGAATTTTCTGTAGAAAATTCAATTGATGTTATTGGTTTAAAAGAATATATTTTCGATTTTAGGCATTACCTTGGTCTTCATGAATTTAACTATAGAAATATATATTACGTTTTCTTAAGCTACATAATGTCTTGGGATAAGCTCAGAGTGAAGTTTGATGTTTTCACTAATCGATTGTCTAATTATTATCATAATAAAAAGGGGACTTTTACAAAAGGCCGAATGGATATTTTGAAATCTATGCTAGAACTTCAAATGACTCTTGAAACTTCCTTCTACAATAAATCTAATGGGGTGGGTAAATGGGAGTTAATGAGCAAAATCTATACAGATAGGTGGATCTTAAACCCGCTTCGTATAGAGATAAGAAACAAATTTGAATTATATCTAGCATCCTTAGTGTCATCAGGAGATATAACTGAGACCGATGGATATTACGTTGTTGAAGGGAAGGCTTTAAAGACTCTAGAAGAGGATGAAAGAGAGGAGCGTACTCACAAGGATGCTAAAAGGGGGAGAAATAGAATTTTCTGGTTAACTGTAATAATAGCTTTTTCTGCATTGGTTCAAGCAAAGTTGCTTAGCTTACCCCCAATTTCAGAATGGCCAACTCGAATAATAACTTTTTCCAATAACTGAATAGCGCCTTTTGAGTTGTTATGAAAAAAACATACCGTAAAAGAGCGACATTGACCCTAGGAATAATGCCCTCCTCTTTATTGGAGGGGTTGCATATGAATAGGGCAAGTTGCAAAGGAATCCTACTATGACATTCGGCAGAGACAATGCATTTAATTTTAACCTAATAGATCCAGAAAATCCTGATGCTGATACAGCCCCACAGGACTTTAAAAAGGTGGGCGATGATTTAATCATCTTCTGTGGTAATCATATATTTCGGTCCTTAACAGCTGAAACTATAGACCCTGAAAATAATGCGCCTGATACAAGGCATAGTTCAGCACTTCTCTACAGAGTAGGAACGAAAAATATTTCAGTCTCACGCTGTTTTCTCCAATCTGAAGAGATGATTAAAGTTTCTCATCAATTTTTCAAAAACTCTTTTGACTTAAATGATTTCATTTTATACTTATGGCAAACCAGCCAGATACTCTTTGAATGCGAAACATTCTCTTCCAAATTAAAAACAGAATTTAATGAAAAAATAATTTCTAATGATCGCCTAATTAATCAAAATAAAATAAATAATGTCATTCCGCCATTAAATCTAATTCAAAATCTGAATAATGATGTTGTGGCATATCTGAGCAACGCAAAACGTTTTCTTATCCAATCCTACCGTCTGTTAGAGTTTTTTTATGATGCGCCACATGCTGGGTCTAATTTCAAACAAGCTTTAGAATGGATGGCCAAAAAACTTGGGGAAGATCACAATATCGTCCAATATCTTCAAAATGAAGATATACATAATCGAAAAATTTCAAACTTAAGAAATTCTATTGAACACCCCAAAGAAGATTATAGAGTTACCGTAGAAAATTTTTCAATAGGGCCTGATAACAAATTCATGGCGCCGTCTTGGGAATATAATTTAACTGAAAAAATAGACTTTAAATCTGAAGGGCCAATATGTTTAAGTTCAAGTTTGGATACAATGACATATAATTTGGCGGTATTTTTTGAAGCTCTATTTGTAGCATGCATAGATGACAAACTTCAAAACTCAGAATATGGCGTTTTTAGAATTAATAACACTCAAGAAGACCATTCTAAAAAATATAAAATAGACAAAAAAAATGACATCTAAGAAAATACACCGCAAGAGAGCAACATCTACCCTAAGCGTTATGCCTTTGTTGTTCCTATTTGGATTTGCCTCTGGCTACCTGTATTACGAAGGCCAATTGCCAATGGTGTTTTCCTCTGAAACGGAATCACCTCCGCTTAACGTGTGTTTTTCTCCTGAGGGGCAATGCGAGAAGCTAGCCCTACATGCCATCCAATCAGCCAAGAAAGAAATCCTTGTTCAGGCCTACAGCTTTACCTCCTTGCCTATTTCTGATGCTTTGATTGAGGCTCATAGAAAGGGGATCACTGTAAAAATCCTCTTTGATAAAAGCCAACTCAAAGCACCATACTCTCAAATCCATCGCCTTAGCAAAGCAGGCATAAAAACCAAAATAGATGATGTGCAAGGCATTGCCCACAATAAGACTATCATCGTCGACGGGGCACGGTTGATTACTGGCAGCTATAACTTTAGCAAAGCTGCAAATAGCAGGAATTCAGAGAATATGCTCTATATTCAAGACGCGGTGTTTGCTCAAGCGTATCGTTTAGAATGGTTTAGGCGTTTTGAAAAATGACTTTTAAAAAGATACACAGTAAACGTGCGACAGAACCCTTACAGCCCGCCATGGATAATTCCGTTTATGCGGCGCAACGATATATTGATTGAGGTAAGCGATGAGTGATGACACATATAAAAATCAAATAGGCTGGAATTTTGATAATAGCTATTTTCGCTTGCCGGGATATTTCTACACGAAGATGCATCCTATTCCGGTTAGCGATCCACATGTTGTCATCATAAATCAGAAATTAGCGAATAAATTGGGGTTGATGCTTGAGAAGCCTTCTAAGAAGGAGTTAGCCCAACTTTTCTCCGGCAATGCTTTACCCAAGGGCTCTGAACCCCTAGCACAGGCCTATGCTGGACATCAGTTCGGGCATTTCACCCTACTGGGTGATGGAAGAGCACATCTGATCGGTGAACATGTTACGTCGGATGGAACCCGTGTAGATATCCAGTTCAAAGGCTCCGGTAAAACACCTTATGCCAAGCGTGGGGATGGCAGGGCGGCGCTCGGCCCCATGCTTCGAGAATACATTATCAGTGAAGCAATGCATAATCTGGGTATTCCCACAACACGGAGCCTTGCCGTGGTCACAACAGGTGAAAAAGTTTATCGGGAAAGCATGCTGCAAGGAGCGATTTTGACACGTGTAGCTTCCAGCCACATGCGCGTCGGGACGTTTCAATATTTAGCCACGCAAAAAGATGGCAAAGGCCTAAAGCAACTAGCTGATTACGCCATCGACCGACACTATCCGGAGCTAAAGGGTTCCGAACAACCCTATCTGGAGTTGATCAAAGCCGTAATGAACCGGCAAATTGATTTGCTTGTCAATTGGCTACGAGTTGGCTTTATCCATGGAGTTATGAATACGGATAATATGGCTATTTCTGGTGAAACCATTGATTACGGTCCCTGCGCCTTCTTGGATTCGTACGATCCAGAAACGGTTTTCAGCTCCATCGATCAAATGAAGCGCTATGCTTATGCTAACCAGCCACATATTACCCAGTGGAATATAGCCCGTTTTGCTGAATCCTTAATGCCATTACTGCATAAAGATATCGAACAGGCAGCTGCGCTGGCAGAAGAGGTTATTCAGTCATTTAATGCGCCTTTCCAAACAGCATGGTTATCTATGATGCGTCGTAAGTTGGGCTTTTTTGGTGAAGACAAAGCAGATGAGTTATTGATTGCTGATCTCTTAAAGTGGATGAAACATCATCACGCCGATTACACCAATACATTTCGTGATCTGATTTCTGAAACCATTCCGAAAGGCGACTATTATGTAACGGAGGATTTTCAGGACTGGTGGGAACGGTGGTTAATCCGACTTAAACAGAACAGTGAGTCAACGGAGTCCGCCTTCAGCCTGATGCGAGCCAGTAATCCAGCTTTTATCCCGCGCAATCACCAGGTGGAGAAGGCTTTGTTCGCTGCAGAAGAACAAAGTGATTTTAGCAAATTGCATAAGTTGCTCGAGGTTCTTTCGGAGCCTTATGTAGACAAACCTGAATATAAGGAATTCCAAAAGCCTCCTAAACCAGAGGAGCGCGTTTACCAAACTTTTTGTGGGACTTAACTTTTTGTCTCTTCATTGTGAAGGAGCAAAAAAGATGTTTTTCATTGGCCAAAATGTCTAAAAAGGTGCAAGGTTCTTTTTGCTAGCCTATAGGGTTTATGAACTCAACTTGGAAAATATTTTTAACTATGCCTATCAGTGAACCTGAAACAAATTTTGCGTTAATTCTTGAAAAAATGCAAGCTCACCCTTGGAATAACGATGGGGCTGGAAAAAGTTCTTGGGAGCATTTTCTTTTTAAAAGAATCGTTCAACTATCAGAAGATATTTGCCTTTTGGATGAAAAAAAATCTGCTGCCTCCATCCCGATGATTTTCCGTGCTATTTTTGAAGCGCAAGTTGACCTGTTCCTTATCATTGAGGATGAAAACTATTGTAAATTACTTGAATACCAAGAGCTAAAGCAAAAATTGAAAATCCAGACTGACGCTGATTTATTGGCCTATGGGATAGAGAAAGTTCCAGGGTCCCAGCTGAAAAAAGATAAAATAAGAGTGAGAGACCTAGAGGAGAATGATCCTGAATACGTCAAAGGATTTAATTTTCAACGGAAATTAGAAATTGCCTTTGACCGTCCAGATGACAGCTGGGAAAAACTCTATGTGACCTATAGAGTGATGGCTAACTATGTTCACGGCATGGCCTATAACCCAAAGGAGCTCATTAAAATGAGTAAAAAGTGTATGGACTTCTTGGTTATGCTCCTAGAATCAATTCTGGAACGCGTCGCTCCAGGATAAAAAATAGACCTTAAATAAACCGAATTATTTTATGACTGATTTTATCCACCGCCTTAATGATCAAAATATAAGCGTACGTCTCTCTCGAAACAAGAGGTCAAAACGTATGAGCTTGAGGTTTGATTCTATTAAAAACGTTTTAAACCTAACGGCTCCCCCGCGGGTTTCTCAAAAACAGATGCTGGGATTTCTGGAAAGAACAGAGGGCTGGATTTTGAAGCAAGTTTCAAGGGCAATAACGTCTGTACCATTTGAGAAAAATGCTGTCATCTCAGTACTTGATATAGATTATAAAATTAAACACCAAAGCCTCTACGGCCGGCTGGATGTCAAAATGCAGGATGGATCTATTACGGTATATGGACCTGAAGAACGCATCAATATGATGGTTACTATTTTTCTCAAGCGCCACGCAAAGAGTGAACTAGAGAGATATTGTGAACAATATGCTGTCGCAATAGGTATGGCAGTGAATAAAGTCACCATACGAGATACAAAGTCCAGATGGGGGAGCTGTTCCGAGGAAGGTAATATTTCTCTTTGCTGGCGTCTTTTGCTAGCCCCTAAGTCTGTTGCGGCATATGTTTGTGCTCATGAGGTGGCACACCTAAAGGAAATGAACCACAGCCCAACCTTTTGGAAAATCGTCGAAGACCTCCACCCTGAATACAAAGATTCAAAGGCATGGCTCAAGAAAAATGGAAGAGAACTCTTCAAATATGGCTTGGGACATTAAAAATGCCTTCCAAGAACAGGCTGTTGTCTCACGTATTGTCACTCTACTTTGAGAAACCCAGCTTCCGGACCAAGTCAGCAAGCATATCCTGATGCTTAGATGGATTTGATTCTTTAAGGCGTTGAATGTTTAGCAGTTTCCACTGAACAGCGGGCATATTTTCCATTAGCGCATATTCTTTACCAAGCTGCCAGTCGGGCTCTCCAGTTTTGAAAGAACGTAAAAATAACTTATCTGTTTCCGTTAGGACTTTTTCCATTTCAGTAAAAAGTTGAGTACGTGTTTTTTCGTGATCATCGTATGAAAAAGGAATAAAGCTCATTCCCTGAAAGTGAGATTCAAAGGCATTTTTTTGATTAACTACACGTGGCTTTAAAACTTCATGTATAGGTCTCGGATGACTTAGAAGGGCGCATAGGAAACCAAACTTAATTTCATCTGTTATCCCCTCTGAATCTAATATGAGCCTTACATCAAATAAGTCTCTTGGATGCTGACGGTCAAAAGCAGCACAAATCTTACTACCATATATTTCGCCCTCTGAGAGAATTTGCATAGCTGCAAAGAGCTCGAACTCATCCTCAACACTTTTTGAAATTCTTTTGGTTGTCACGGGAAGCATGTGGCCACGGCTAACCGCATTAACCTCAACCTTGACTTGTGCACGGTTCACTTGACACATTAGCTTTACATCTTGCCCCTCAGTTAAGGGAATGGGGGTGATGTGAATATTTGGTATAGCTTTTGATATCGACGCGTTAAGACGATCTAGAGCAGACGATATGTTTTCCAAAGCAATGTTGCGCGCATCAAAGGGTAAATACACCAAGTCAATATCAACAGAGAGTCTTGGAAAATCTCTCAGGAATAAGTTAATTGCGGTGCCGCCCTTCAAGCCAAAAATCTTTTCTTTGGCAACATGGGGGATAATTTTCAGTAAGAGATCTACTCTTTCGCGATATATGGATTCGATCATAATTCAAACAAGTCTTTCGGGATCATTAAGTTAAATTCAGGCACGTACACACCACCTTTTTCAAGGGAGCGTGTTCCCTTACCCAAAGTAATACCACTCACATCCAGAAAAGGTGACCAACTGTGTTGCATTTTTTGGCTCATATATAAGAACAGGCGTTTTACACGAACAGAGCCGCAATTTTCTAGAAGTTGTTGTAGAAGATCCGGACGTAAATTTCCTAAGCCTTCAAAGATTTGATAGCACTCAACATAGCTGATATAGGAAGGAGCTAAATAAAGGCATTCTAAAAAGGCCCGCTCTAAGGATGCTACTTGGACGTCAAAATGGCCTTCTGAATAATTCGTGAGACCAACATTGTTGGGTAAAAATTTAGTACAGATATGAACGTTTTTGGTCTCCCAAGGATGCTTCACAAACCAAGAAGGAGGCTTCCGTAAATTAGAAGAGAAGGTGTATGAGGCGCTTTCCCCAAAACGCAAATAGTGCTCCCGGCCATGCAAAGATAGAGCTGTTAGCGCTCCCACATAGATATTGAGATGCGCTTGGCTTTGTAGGGCATAAACAGCTCCCAGCCAACTTACTTCATCGCTGAATTTTTTATAGGCGCCATGTCCGATTGACTCAAGCCACCCACCCTTAACATAGCGCTCTTGAAGCTGAGGTGAGATTTCCTGAGCTACCATCCACTGTGCGAGAAAAGGTACACCTTGGCGGTGTAATTTTAGCAAGTTTTTTATTTTTTGTTCTATATTTATACTCATAGTATAATTATGAATCATTTTTTAAAAAATAACAACTCCATTTTCTTTAAGAAGCTTTAGTAAGCATTGTAAGCTTATCGCCAAAAACTGCTGTGGCTTTCCGTAAAGGTTCATCCGCCAAATGCGCATATCTTTGTGTTGTCGAGGCTTGAGTATGTCCTAAAAGCTTTCCTACAATACTAAGGCTTAAACCGCTAGAAACAAGGTGAGAGGCATATGTATGTCGCAGGTCATGTATTCGCACATCTGCAATATTAGCCGACTGACGGATTGTTTCCCAAGCTTTCTTAATTTCCTTGAGAGGTTGTCCCTGAACTTTTCCGGGGAAAAGAAAAGGGCTATCACTTGCTTGTAATTTCATTTTTTTTAATAGCTCAACAGCCTGTGAAGATAAAGGCAGGTGTTCCATTTTGGCCTGCTTCGTATTATGAGACGGTTTTGTCCACACCTCTTTTTTTAGATCGAACTCATTCCACGTTGCTTTTAAAACTTCACTTTTCCGTGCCCCTGTTAAGAGCAAAAGGCGAAAAATATCAGCAATATTTTGGTTTCTATAAGAGTCTAGGGTGACCCATAAGTGCTGCACCTCGGCATCACCCAACCAGCGGCTACGCTTTTCTTCTCTATATTTTTGTACAGCTGTCGCAGGATTTTTTGAGGTTATTTCCCACTGCATAGCCATGTTAAACATTTTATTAAGAAGAGATCGTATTCGGTTGGCTTGGTATGGCCTATTTTTAAATTCATGGTGAATTTTCTGAAGGTCCCTTGTGCTAATTGCATCCAAAAGCTCATGACCTATTTTTGGGATCAAGATGGTATTGAGAAGCTTTACCTCTTCATTGTATGTCTTTTCTTTCTTCTCTCCTTTGGCGTAGACTCTTAAATATTCCTCTACAAACTTCTCAAAAGTAGGCATTGCCCTTTTATCCTTACGAAGTGCAGAAGGGTCACTTCCCTTGCAAACATCTGCTAATATTATTTTAGCTTCTTCGCGAGCCTGATCTGCTGTTATGACACCATGTTGTCCTATTTTTTGACGCCGCGTTCTGGCTGCTGCATTTCGGTATTGAACAAAATAAGTCCTACGGCCCGTTGAAAAAACACGAACGCCAAAACCTTTCACCTCCGAGTCCCATAAAAGGAGCTCTTTATCGTCAACGGGAATAATGGATTCTACAAAGCGCTTGGTTAGTTTTTGTGTCATAGGCTATTCATTTTTAAAAGATATTATGAGATACAATCTAAAGAAGATTCATGCAAAAGAAAAGCAAAAAACGGAAGCAATTCGGAAGCATTTGAAACGAATTCAGGGTGTATTTAACGTGATTGAATGTGGTCGAACAGGATTATAAAATTTCCGAAATCCTTTTGTTTTATTGGGTTTCATGGCTATTTTATTGGTATTTCTTAATTATAGAGAAACCGACTCTTAATCAGCGGGTCACAGGTTCGAATCCTGTAGCGCCCACCACTATCCCCAACGGTATCAAAGGTTTTATTGAGACCTCCTCTTTTCGGCTGAAGAAATTTTTCAGTATAGATTTTATGTTTATTAAATATAAAACAATTTTTGGAGAAAATATTGAAATGAAGATCATTAATTTATTGTTTTTTGTACTGTTGCTTTGTTCGAACGTTGTTTTTGCCAGCGCTTTTGATGAGAGAGAGTACTCTTTAGATCATCAACTAAGGGTTGCTGTAGAACGCCAAAAAGCCGGCGTTGCCTTTGATGCCCCTTTAAGCCAAGAGTGGCAGGGCTTTTTTAATCAAGCCGTCGGGCGTGTTTCCAAGGCGTTAACAGATGATCCGGTTATCACAGGCGCGCGCAAAGTTGAGCTGCATGAGATGCTTACCCGTGTGAATAACTTTGGCCAAGAGAAATTTAAAGCAGGTGAAATGGATACCCATTGGTATCTCTTTTTACACCGCCTAATGGGGGAGGTTTTGACAGTAGTCCATGATGCCGTTGAGGGTGAAAATTTAGATTTTTCCAGTTTGTCTTATGACTCTTTATTACAGTTTGACGGCGTTGTGGAAAATTTTGAAAGTGAATTGTTTTTGCGCCGGCACCATTTGCGTGCCCTTAGGGACCGGTTTGCAGCAGATATGTGCCGGAGAAGTAGAATGTATGATCGTGACGGTGCTATAGGTGGCAAAGGCGACTATTTATTTTCTAGAACGGAGGGTGAGGCATTAAAGTTCACGTTTGGAAAATTCGATAGATCACCTTCTTTATATATGGATGTTTTTTTCTTGCCTTATATCGGCACACCCGATCAGGTTATTTTTCCAATTTCGGGGATTAATGAAGCTATGACCCACCGTATCGCTTTGCTTGGGTTCCCAACAGAGCCAACAGCATATGACGGCGGTTTAAAGAGGGCTTCGGCTCGTAGTTTCGGAGATCATGACCTTAGGCATGCAAAATCGCTGTTCTTATCATCTACAATTGCTCAAGACTTAGAACGTTTGGAGCTTAAGAATGATCCTCTCCTACAAATCCTCCGTCCTTTGTGGTCTCTTATTCAGGATTGCAAAGATGAAAATGAAAAAAAGAAGGCAGAAATTGCATTCTTTTTTGGATTTCATGAAGGCGGTTATGAAAATGAGTATTATCAGGACCAATACCCGAATGTAACAGATTTCTTTAAAGACTTAAGACAAAGGGTTGTCGGTGAAGAGGTCTATTTTTATCCAAATGCATTTGTCTATAGTCAAGATTCAAAAATTGCATTTTATAGGGAGAATCTTTTAGAGGAAAAAGGAATTGAGATTGAACTATTGGCAGGATCAAGGCCTCTTGATGATAGTTTGTTTACAATAACGCCCTTTGGTAATGAGGTCATAGAGTTGCCGCCTGAATTACGAGAGCATTTCCATGGTTTGGACTCTTGGCATTGTTTGGGTGAGGACTATAGACAAAGTCGGAACGTCCTCTACGATTATTATCAAATGATTCTTGAAATGAAGCTTGATTTGCCTGATTTTTGGAGAACAGCTGACGGCAAAGCTTTTAATAAAGAAAATTTCCCCCACAAAGCTGTGCAAGATTATTTGAATAAGGAGATTGCTCCGGTTCTCTTAAAAATCCAAGGTGTAAAATCTTAACTCCGATCAACCTTTAATATCGTAAAAAGCGTTTTGGGAATAAGAAACCGTGATAGTCGGGCATGAACGCCCTTGAGCTACGAATTTAAACCCTCGGCATCAGATTAACACACTGAATGAAGCCGAGGGTAATACATCTTTACAAAGAAAGTATCCGGCCCAAACAAGAAGCGCCGAAAAGGATCATAAGTTCTCGCTTGCCTGTGTGAAGGCGGTACTTCTTGTTGTTTGGAAATTATTCGTTTATCCCTTGCGTCATTAAAAGAATCGTTATCGGTAGAACAATTTTCTAGTGACGCTTTTCATACGAAATCACAGGAAAGCGTAGAGCTAACCCTGTATTGGAACTCTTGCCTTCGTAGGATCAGAAATAATTCTCGTTCCATGTGAGCGTGCTTTTTCTTTTTATATTTATTTTATATTAATAAATATTATTTTGTACATATATAAAAATAGTTCATTACTGAATTATTGATAAATGGAGAAGGAACTATGATGAATAAATATATTAAAAATTTTGCCATTTTGGCGAGCGCAATGGCTGTTGCAGGAGCGGAGGCCTCTTATAATAAGGACTTTGATTATTACGGCGGTTTTCCGACACAAAATAGAAACACTTACCGGCCGCAAAACACAAATATCCCTTACTATGACGGGATGAACACGTCCTTACCGAACCAACAAGGAAACTATAATCAAGAGAGTTATTATAATCCGGGTCAATACGGGTTCGACCGGCCGTTCTATCCGAGTCAGTACCCTAACAATAGGGGTAGCGGACACCCGGCTCCTATGCACTATCAGGAGACAAATTCTCAATTTGGTTTTACGACAGCGCCTTATTATGGTTATGGCATGAACACAGCCCCAACCTACAATCCACCGTACCACGGTATGCCCTATCAACGGTCGGCGATGACGGGAATGCCTTCAATGACTATAAATAATTATCACGCTATTGACCCGGACTATAGCCGTGAGGAGAGGTACTCTAAGCAATCAAGTAAGCACGGAAAGGATTACAGAAAGAGTAAGCATAAAAAATCAGAAAGGCGCAAAAATAAGAAAGAGCGTAAACCTAAATACTCTTCTTCCGAAAGTAGCACATCTTCTGAAAGAGGCTCACGCAAGTCCTCCGGAGAAAGTTTGGCTAAACCGCTTAAAACAATCAGCTTGTCGAGAAAAGAAGTTTCTAATCCTTCTGAAAACGCGTCTCCTCTTGATACGGAATTTTTAAATAGTCGGCTAAATTCTTTAAGCACCTTAGATACAAGAATAAGAGAAGTAAAAATAAGAGAAGCAGAAGCAAAAGCTTTTAAGGCGCTGTTAGCAGTGGAAGAAGCAAAAGTTGCTGAACTCCGTTCAAGGGCAGAGCTTCTAAGAGAACAGTATTATGAAAAATTATTAGCTGATCGGCATCTTGATAACGGTTATATAACTCAGGTTGTAGGACTCCCTGCAATAGATGAGATGAGGCAAATGGAAGTCGGAAACTTGGCAGCGGCAATTGGTCAAACAAACAGGGCATTACATTGGGAAGATGCGTCAGGATATGCGAAAGCAATTGTGGCGGTCGGCGGCCTTTCGGATCGATTTAACGATGTACCTCAAGAAAGACTCGAGGCCTATATAGAACTTGTCTATAAAAAGGGTGTGTTGTACGAAGACGTAAAGACACTAATCAACATGTCTGATTTAAACTAACAGACTGTGTTTATCGGCAGGTTAGAAATTTATTTGTCTGACCGGCTTGTCTTGAGGGAAGTGCAAAATTAAATGCACTTCCCTCTTATTTTTTTAATAGGCTTTAATAAAATCAAGATGACTGCCTTCTTCTCGGGCGAGAATAGCCTCGGCTTCTTTAAGGGCAGCCTCATAATTTGAAGCAAAAATGACATGGGCTTTGCCGTCTTCGATATGAGCATTTTTAAGCATTTGTAGGGGTTGGGATTGAAGGCCGCTTAAGATAATCTGTGTGCCGTTATTGCCGCATTGTTTGATAACGGATTCTAATTCGCTTTCCCCTGTCGCATCCAGATAAGGCACAAGGCGCATCCTGAGAATTAGGACTTTGGGTATTCGACCTATGGCTTTGAGCGTATCCACCAGCTCACCTGCTACGCCGAAGAAAAATGGCCCTGTAATCTGAAACACTTCCACACCTTTTGGCAGATTATGACGCTGTGTTTCATCTTCGGCGTTTTCGTCATAAAGTATACCGGATTTACGCCATTCTGATTTAATCTCAACGGCTTCACTCATATGTTTCATAAATAATAAACAGGCCAGCGTTACGCCTACGCCGATTGCTGCGGTTAGATCCACCAAAACGGTGAGTAGAAAGGTCAGGAGCATAACAGCGCGATCTGTGCGGGATAGGCGAAAAATATGAATGAAACGGCCGATTTCGCTCATTCCCCATGCGACGATGAATAAAATCGCCGCCAGTGTTGCCAAGGGCACAAAGGCCATAATATCCATCGCAAAGAGCATGAAGAGGAGAATAAATAACGCATGAAATATACTTGCCATCGGCGTTTTAGCACCGGCCTTGATGTTGGTGGCGGTTCGGGCAATCGCTCCCGTAGCCGGCAAGCCGCCAAATAGGCTTGAGGCAATATTGGCGAAACCTTGACCTACCAATTCTTGATTAGAGCGGTGCTTGTAACCCGTCATACCGTCGGCTACAACGGCAGACAATAACGCTTCAATACCCGCCAAAAAAGCAATGGTAAAGGCCGAAGGGATCACACTTTGCGCCTTGGCAAAATCCCACGCAGGAAGCTGCGGCATCGGCAGGCCGGTCGGAAGCTCCGGAAATTGCGAGCCGATGGTTTCAACAGGAATATGAAATAGAGCAACGGCAACTGCCGATACGGTAACGGCAATCAGATAACCGGGTAGTTTCGGGGCAAAGCGGCGTAAAAAGAGGATGATAAATAAAGCTGTAAAGCCAATAGCAACGGTTGCTAAACTAACCGTATCCAGTGCGTCGAAATAGGCTGCCCATTTTGGGGTGAAATCAGCAGGTACATTCTCAATTTTTAAGCCCAGAAAATCTTTTACTTGGCTTGAGGCGATAAGAACCGCAATGCCCGCCGTAAACCCGGTCACCACCGGATGCGGGATGAATTTGATGATTTGTCCCATCCTCGCATATCCTGCCACCAGCAAAATTACACCGGCCATGAGCGTTGCTAAAACAAGGCCGTCATAGCCGTGCTGAGCAATGACATTGAAGATCACAACAACGAACGCCCCTGTCGGCCCGCCCACCTGCACCCGAGATCCCCCCAGAAAAGAAATCAGGAATCCTGCAATGACAGCCGTGATTAAACCTTTATCAGGCGAAGTGCCGGAGGCAATCGCCAACGCCATGGCCAACGGTAAGGCAACAATCGCCACCGTCAGGCCCGCTATCGCATCGCTTTGAAAATCTGATTTTGAATAGCGGTTTTTGAGAAGGGTAAAAAGTTTGGGGGTAAATGTACTCATGATTTTTGTTTTCCTTGTCCGTTACCGAGGGCATCTTCGCCGATCGGCTCGGCCACACGGCATTGGACAAGGCCGTGACCGGCTTGGTCTTCGAAAAAACGTCCGCTGAGGTTTAAAAATTGAGGATGCGCCTTGGTTTTGTGTCGAGTAACATTCCGGCTTTTTTCACACCCTGTTGAGTAATCTTATCAAACCGTATCTTTTTTGGAAAGTACTGTTTGATCAAGGCGTGTGTATTCTTATTCAAGCCTCTTTGCCGTCATCCTCCGAGAGAAATCCCCAAAAAACGGGACGGAATTTTTGAACCCTATTTATTGATATAAGAAAAAGCAAGAAGGGGGGATAGAACCGTAAAGATATCCGTCCGTCTCAACGGAAAGGTAGCGTTAGCAGCGCTATATGGAAAAGACTTTAAGGTTTTAAAGGCGACTCTTCACCAAATGTGCTGCCTTAATTGCAACGCTCCAGGCTATATCCAAGTTTTTCAAACGTTTCGAATATCCCGTATTTGCTTTGGAGGTGGCTGCAACCGACAACAATGAGGGGAATATCATTTGAGGCGAGGGAAGGCATAATTTCTTTTTTATTAATTTTTTCCGTGTTGCGTAATCCTCAATGGGCTTGTGCTATTTTAACATTTGTAATTTTGCCAAGCTGTCACTATATATAAGTTATAAGAAATAACGAAGACATATATATAAGGAGTTAAATTATGAAAAAAACTTTATTAACACTTGTGATGGGAACAACACTTTCACTCTCAAGCGCTTTTGCAGAAAAGGAGCTTGCCCTTGTACCTTATGAAGGAGCTCAGGTAATGCCCCGTTCTCTTGTAAAGTATGAGGTCTCCGAAGACAAATTAAACCTTTCGAAAGCATTGGTTCTTATTGAAGATAAAGCGTCTGAAAATGAGCTTGCCCTTGTGCCTTATGATGCAGAGTTTGCAGCAAAGCAACTTGGCACAACACAAGAAGAAGCTGAAAGTTGGGGGAGTTGGGTTTTAAACAAAGCTGTGGGCGCGACAAAGTATGTCGGCGGTAAGCTTGTCGAAAGCGGCGCAGAAACAGCAAAATACCTTCTTGCTTGGAACTTGAACTATTATGGTGTGAATGCTCTTGAAGAGCTAACAGCTTATGGTGTTTATGCCGGTGCAACTCTAGTTGGCGGACCTGTTGCAGGAGATGCGGCTTACTATGTCACAAAAGGCGGTATTAAGCTTGCTCGTTGGGTTCTTCCCGGGTTTGACGGCTTTATTGCAGGAACTTATGCGCCTTTGACAAAGAACTTTGTGGTTGATCCCTTGGTGAACAACGCACCGGCCATTGCAAAGGCCGCCGTATCAACGGTTTCTACCGGTTTCGGTTATGCCAAAAGTGCTTATAACTACTTTTGGGGATCATAAGAGTCCCTTCAAAGGAAATACTAAAAAGACCCTGTTAGCGCAGGGTCTTTTTTTTTGTGGGGAAGTTTATAAGCAGGGCTCATCGTAAGGCTTGCCTCGGAACTAAGGAGTTTAACGGCCTCTAAATATTTTTGAGGGGGAGTATCTCTTTCATATTATTCTCCTTAGTTTTGGATTTTTCAAATCTCACTTGGAAGAGAGAAATTAATATAGGGTCGGTTGTATAAAAATGCCCTTTGTCGTAAAGAAAAGGGACATTTAAAGTCGATCGAGGGAAAAAGTCGGACGGAGTCTATTAAGACCCGCCGCGGTAAGCCAGTAACTCTCCGTTATCCGTCAAAAACACAAGGGTATTCTCAACGGCAATGGGAGAAAGAAGCGTGCGGTCGCCAAGATCGAGTTCTTGTACGATGTCGCCGTTTTCTACGGAAAGAATTAAAGCCGTTCCGGTGGATCCGGAAAGCGCAAGGGATTTATCGACAAGAATAGGGCCTGCCCATAAGATCGGATCGCTTTTTTCTGTGGGATCAAGGTAACGCGGGAGTTGCTTAACCCACACAACTTTACCGCTAAAGCGATTAAAGCACGCCAGCTCGTTGTTGTTGGTGGCCATAAAGAGGTAGTCTCCCGAAACAGCGGGGCTTCTGATGCCGCCAACGGTGTGCGTCCAAAGGGTTTTACCGGAATTGGCATCAAGGCAGCTCATAACGCCGCCGTTTCCGATTAAGTAGACGTGATTACCTTTCACAGCAGGACGAGCCTTAATGTGGAACAAAGAAGAAATAGGATCAAGCTTTGTTAGGCTCACAAGACTTTCACTCCAGAGAGGTAAGCCGTTGCCCGGATGAAGGGCGTAAACTTCGCCGGAAGTATAAGGCACAATAAGTAAATCAGGTGTTAAAGCAGGACTCGCCCCACCCAATAGTCCGGCGATTTCCATGATACCGGAGTGTGACCAAGCGGGATCGCCCGTGCGATAGTTAATAGCTTCGAGTTGGTTATTAATATTGACGGCATAGATATAACCGTTTTTAACTGTCGGTGCAGCGCGAACAGGAGCCGTTAAAGAAAAACGCTTTTCAATAGAACCGTCTTCCGCTTTCATCATGACGATTTCAGCCGCAGGCGTTACGATAAAGACAAAGCCGTTTTCGTAAGCAAGGCCGCCGCTGAAGGCTTGGGTTGATAGGTTTTCCGGTGTTGAGTCTTTTGACCATAACTGTTTACCTGTTTGAATATCAAAAGCGCTGACATAACCTCGCGTATCAACGGTAAAAAGACGACCGTCAGCAGCGACCGGACCGTTTAAAAGCCTTTCCGAAGCCCCCGAACCTGTTCCGATGGATTCGGACCATACTTTTTTCAAGTTCGAACCAAGGGCTACGGGATCAAAGGAATGGTCAACGGAACCGCCGGCACAGGGCCAAGATTTATTAACCCTTGCTTGGGGAAGGGTCACTTTTGTATTTTTTAGGGAGGGGTCTGCTATTAAAGGGTCATCTCCCACAAAAATCGCTTCGCGATCTCCTAAAATAGGGGGGCCTTTTTTATCATCACAAGCAGTTAGCAGCAATCCGGATAGGATTGCAACAAGCAGCGAGAAATGCGAAAGTGTACGTATCATGAAAAAACCTTTTTAAAGTGTATAAATTAATTGATTGTTTCCAGCATAGCCTGTGCACGTACTCGCATGGATTGCGGTGCTTGAGGATGCTTTGCAACGGATAGGAAAACGTCGGATGCTTTTTTTGTTTGTTGAAGTTTCAGGTAGGAAAATGCTTGCAATTCAAGGGCGGCAGCTTGAAGGGGGGAAGCTTTATTGACAAGGGGTTCAAGCTCTTCTAAAAGCACGGCTCCATGGGTTGAATCAAATTTTCTCATGATGGCTTGAAGGGCGGCTGCTTCACGGTAAAAAGAATCATATGAGGTGTCGTCGGCCATGGATTTTAGTAAATCTTCGGCTTCTTTTGTGCCAGATGCAAGGCGAGCTTGTTCAAAAGATCCCAAAATGCGGTAACCTGTCGAACCGTCTTTAATAAGGGGGGTGTAATCGGCCTTTTCGCCTTTAGAAGGATCGGTTTCCAGATTCCGTTCATACATAAGTGTTTGCTCCAAGATCTTTTTTTCTTGGAGGTTATGCCAAAAAAGATAACCGACGGTCATTAAAACAACGGCTATAACGGTTCCGATAACAATATTGCCGTACTCATTCCAAAAGGCAACCAGTTGATCGTTTCGGATATCTTCCTTAATTTCTTTAATTAAATCATCGGACATGGCGTTATTCCTTGTTCTATAAGAGAGTGCTCTGTGGCGTCCACTTTACCCATAGATCTTTCAAAAATCAATAGGATGTAGGGATTCGTCAAAGTTTTATTGAATTATTCGATATAAATGTGCTAAAAAGCGATATGTTTTGTCTGTTTTAAAGGTGCACAATGCTTCGCAAGAGTTATGACTGGGTTTTAGCCCACGCAGGTACGCCTAAAGCCCGTTGGATGCTTGTTGCGATTTCTTTTGCAGAAAGCTCGTTCTTTCCCTTTCCTCCCGATCCCCTTTATATGGCTATGATTTTGGCTCGGGTTCAAGACGCGTGGAAGTTGGCTTTTCTTTGTACGTTTAGCTCTGTTGTCGGGGGCATTCTGGGCTATTATATTGGTTTTGCCCTTTATGAGACCGCCGGGGAGTGGATCATTAATACCTACGGTCTCCAAGAGTCCTTTCAAAAATTCCAAGCAGGTTTTGATAAATGGGGCTTTTGGATTGTGGCTCTTAAGGGATTAACGCCTATTCCCTATAAAGTTGTGACGATTTTTAGCGGTGTGGCTAAGCTCGATATGTCAACGTTCCTTATGGCGTCTTTGATTGCAAGGGGTTTTCGTTTTTATCTCGTGGCAGCTCTCTTGAGGTTTTGCGGTCCGCAAATCAGAGACATTGTTGAAAAGCACCTCGGTCTGGTCACCCTCCTTGTTCTGGCAGCTATTATCGGAGGTTTTTTTCTTGTTAAATATATATAAGATCAGACCTGTTTTCTCATTTCGAGGGTCTGTGTTTTTTGCTTGTTTTGACGCCTTAGTTCATAAAGAGCAAGGATATGGCTTATACCCCCTGAAATAATTAAGATGCCGACAATGGCTGCAATATAAATTTCGAGGCTAAGTAAATTATTTAAAGTACGAAATGTTCCCAGTACGAAAATGAGCGCCCAAAAAACAAAAGATATCGTGCCGTTATAAAAATAGATCCTTATTTTCTTGAAGGGCATGCCTTCAAATAAACCTTTCCCAATTTGTTTTTTAAGTGTTTCTTGGATCGCATTATTGATGAATAGGCCGTTGATGATTAGAATGATAACCATAAGGCTCTTTCCGTATATTTTCTCGTTGCCTAAGGTTTCGGGAGAATTAATGGCGTAATATATTAGGAAAGCGAGCCCCGATAAAATGAGCGCCCCTAAAGAGAGCATAATAACGCGATGACCGACGGCGTATAGTCTTTGGTCTCGGGCACGGACTTCACGGGTGAGATTTAAACCGGCATGTATTTGTAGGAAAATTGCCGTCCCCATGCCTGTCACAGCTGCCAGTGCATGTATAAATATAATAACTTCTTTCTCTAGCACTTTAATTCGCCTATATTTTACAAATATAGACAAATTATACTATTTATTGTTTAATTTTATATTAACTAAGATGTATTTTTATATTGTAATATTATATAAAAAGGTGACGTCATTACAACATCACCTTTTAGTTTTTGAATAGAGAAAAGAGTTTTTTTAACTTGTTTTGATATTAAGCAACACGAAGCATGGTTTTCAGTTTTTCACAGGCATCTTCAAATTGGATGGCTTCAACAATAGCAACCTCATCTGCAAAACGTTCGAGAGCGTTTTGATAAATTTGACGTTCACTATAGGATTGATCTCCTTGATTTTCGTCGCGATGTAATTCGCGCAAAACTTCGGAAAGGGAAATAATATTGCCGGAGTTAATTTTTGTTTCATACTCTTGAGCGCGTCTTGCCCAAATTCCTTTGGTTGTTTTGATTTTTTTTGTTAAAAGAGAAAGTGTTTTGCTCATTTCTTCTTTTGTTGTCAGAGTGCGAAGACCCGTGTTCTTTGCTTTCACTAAAGGAAGACGCAATGTCATGCGTTTTTTTTCAAAATTAATGACAAGAACTTTGAGTTCTTGGCCTGCAATGGTTTGACTCTCTATTTTCTCGAGCTTACCAACGCCATGGTTTGGATACACCACGGTATCTCCGGTAGAAAAGGCTGTTGTATTTTTCATAAAAGCTCTCCTTTTGAGTCTCTTGTTGATTTAGTACAAATATTTCAAAGGGTTATGAGATAAAAATTTTGTTTTCTTTATTGTAGAGTTTAAGGTATAGCATATTTAAGAGCAAAAATATAGAAAAAACTGCTTAATGTAGTGTTGTGTGATTACCTAGTGTTCATTTATCACTTGTCGTGATTGAACTTATGTCATTTCTAGGCTCTTCAAAAAGTAGCTGTGCAAGCAACGTTCGGGACTTTTTAGGATTGGCTATATTTATTAACCTAATTTTCCTTCTAAACTAATCCTGCAATCAAAAGGGCGCCTAGAATATAGAGCAACACAGCTACAAGTTTCCTGATAAACCCTATGGTCATTTTCTTTAACCCGGCCTTTCCGGCCAGAACTCCGGCAAAGGCGGCAGCCGTTGCCGCAATGATAAGCTCGGTATTTACCTGCGCTATTAGCAGCGTGATATTCATGCCATATACGGCAAGACGCGTTATATCGACCAAAACGGAAATTGCGGCGTTTGTAGCGACAAAGGCGTTTTTATCCAGTCCCGCATGAAGCAGAAAAACGCTGCGGAATGCGCCTTGATGACCTGAAAGACCGCCGAAGAAACCACTTAGGACACCGCCAAGGGGTAGAGATTTTTCTGTAAATTTAGCCTTCTTAAGGACAGGTAGCCATTCCATTGTCGCAAAGACAAGAAGCAATATTCCGATGATCAATTTAACAGGCGTGATAATGAAGTCGTGTTCGGCCGCTCTGTAGGAGTGAATTTCCGGTAAATCAGAAAGGCCGGTGAGAAACCACGCGCCCGGAATTGCGGCAAGTATTGCCGGAAGGCCAAACCGCCATGTAATGCGTCTGTTAATATCTCGCCATAAAGCCCCTAGCTTAAATAAATTATTGAGCAGGTGAACAAACGCCGTCAAAGCGACCGCAACTGTAACGGGCAAGAAAATTGCTACAACCGGCATAAAAAGCGTTCCCAGTCCGAAACCGGAATATAATGTCAGGATTGAAGCAAGGAATGCGGTGATTGTTATAATAAGCGCGGTCATTCTACAACAGCTGTTTTTCTATTTCGCTTTTGCGTATTTTTATACCTCATCAAACGCCGTAACATGAACGATGGGAATGCTCAATTTAATACTAAAATTCATCGTTATTTATTAATATTGTATATTTAGCGTCTATATAAAAGGTGCTTTAAAATAGCATCAACGGAAAGGGAGCCTGCTCCTCGGGCAAAAATTGTTCCGAGCATAATGGCCCAAATGAGGTGAACTTGTGGCGTCGGCATTACAATTTGGATAACAGCCGTCATCATTAAGAGACCAAAGGCACTAAAGCGCGCAAAAAGACCAAGGGCAAGGAGGGTCGAAAGGCCAAGTTCGCCTGCCGTCCCTAAAATAGCGGCAATTTCCGGAGATAAAAAGGGGACGGGATGAACTTCTGAAAATAGAAAAAGAGTGCTGTCCCAATCATTATTCATATAGTTTTGAAATTTTAACCATCCTGATTTAAAAAAGATGTTAGCCATATAAAGGCGGATGGTTAAATCGACGAGGGGAGATATATACTTGGTCAGGAAAGGGGCAAGGCCTGTTTCTTCTTGTGAGCGCATTATTCAAAAATTCCCTTGTAAAATGTAGACTATATTATCATCCTATATCAGATTCTAAATTTTACAAAAATTTTTTTAATACAGTTATATTTTTTTGAATATAAGGCTTGTATTAATACCCCCGAAAGCAAAGTTATTACTCATGATTGTATTCACGTCAAGGGATCGAGGCTCTGCCATGATATGATCCAGAGGGGCACATCGTTCATCAATTTTTTTTAAATTGGCGGTAGGAGCAAACCAGCGATCCCGCATCATCTCGATGGCAAGCCAAGCCTCCAGAGAACCGCAAGCCCCAAGGGTGTGTCCAAAATAACTCTTGAGGGAATGAAAGGGGGTTTGGTCTTTGAAGACGGCATTCGTTGCGATGGATTCGGCAATGTCGCCAAACTCCGTCGCGGTTCCATGACCGCTGATGAAACCGATGTCTTCAGGTTTAAGACCGGCATCTTTGAGGGCGAGTCGAAGAGCCGTCTCTATGGTTGGAGCCGAGGGCTGGGTGACGTGATTACCGTCGGTGTTTGTGCCGAATCCGACAACTTCGGCTAAGATATCTGCGCCTCTTTTCTTGGCGTGTTCATATTCTTCTAAAATAAGCGTTGCGGCTCCTTCACCGATCACAAGGCCGTCCCTGTTTGCATCAAAGGGACGCGGTGTTGTGTGAGGCTCCGTATTTTTTGTGCTGGTTGCATAAAGAGCATCAAATACGGAGGCCATAGAAGGACAAATTTCTTCTGCACCCCCTGCAATCATTATATCTTGAATGCCGGCGCGAATGGTTTCCGTGGCATAGCCAATGGCAAGGCTTCCCGAGGTGCAGGCCGTTGAGCTTGGGATAATGCGTCCCGTAATTCCTAAGAACAGGCCGATATTAACGGCCGTGGTATGGCTCATCATGCGGATATAACTGGTGGCTGTGATTTTGCGCAGGCTTCGTTTAAAAAGAAGATCCGCAAACTCTTTCATGGGTTCGGGGCTGCCAAAGCTTGAACCGTAGGCAACACCCGTACGGCCGCCTTGCAATACGGGATCTCCCGTAAGCCCTGCCCTTTCAAGGGCTTTTTCCGTCGCATAAACGGAATAAAGGGCAACAGGCCCCATGCTGCGCGTTTTTTTTCGGGGCCAACGTCCTTCTAAATCCAGAGGGGCAATGGGGGCGCCGAGTTCCGTATTCATACCGTCGATATCAACCCATTCGGGCATATGGCGTGTTCCGGTTTTGCCGGCTTGCATATTTTTCTTAATCTCATGCCAAGTGTGCCCGAGGGCACTTACTCCGGACATACCTGTGACAACAACGCGGCGCATCAGACCATTCCTCCGTTAACCGAAATAACTTGGCGTGTAATATACCCTGCGCTCTTTGAGAGCAAAAAAGTAACCGTTGCAGCGACTTCTTCAGGGCGGCCAAAGCGGCGTAGAGGTATCATTTTTTTAATTTCTTCTTGGGGGATATGATCGATCATTTGTGTCTCAATAACGCCGGGCGCAACGCAGTTTACCGTAATTTGGCGTTTTGCAAGTTCAAGGGCAAGGGCTTTTGTTGCGCCGATGATACCTGCTTTTGAGGCACTATAGTTTACTTGTCCTCGATTACCCGTAAGGCCTGAAAGGGAAGATATCGTTATAATACGCCCCGGCTTACGCGTACGAACCAAAGGCATCACAAGAGGCTTTAAAACATTATAAAATCCGTCTAAGTTTGTGCGAATGACCTGATCCCAATCCTCATCTTCAAGAGCCGGGAAGGCATTGTCCCGAGCAATGCCGGCATTTAAAACAACACCGTAATATGTGCCGTGTTCTGCAATATCTGCCTCAAGGGCAAGGCGGCATGCTTCTCGGTCGGCTAAATCAAAGGAAAGGAGATGACCTTTCCGACCCAAGTCTTGAACAGATTTTAAGGTGTCTTGAGCACCTTGGCGATCCCGGCCATAGTGAATCGCTATGTCATAGCCGGCTTTTGCTGCATCAAGGGCAATCGCTTTTCCAATACCTTTGCCTGCGCCGGTTACAAGAACAAGGGGGGACGGTGAGTTTTCTGCGGTCATGGTCTTATGTCTCGTTGTTAAATTGAGTTATATCTTTCGGTTGATAAACATTAAGGGTAGCTTCTGCAATACATTCCCTATTTTTTTCAATCCGGCATTCAAAAGCAGCCATTTCTCCGTCGTTATAGTGACACTTTCCATAAATATCCAGCGTTTCTCCCACAAGAAAAGAGGGAACATTCAGGGTTAAACGGCGGCTACCCAATAAAAAGCCAATTTTGGGTTCTTCTTGACGTTCATAGGCGCGGTAACCGTTCCAAGCTGCAATGCTTTGAGCCATATATTCAAGGGCAACATAAGAGGGAATGCGTCCGTGTTCGCAAAAAGGTCTCTCGTCAGTGAGCGTGACGGTTGCATGAACATTTTCTTCTAAACACTCAATGAGTTCATCCAGTAAAATCATGGGCTCGCCATGGGGGAGATATTTTCCGATAGCAGACATGTTTATTGTATCTCCTTTAAGGGAGCGTTGGTTCCAAGGATCAAGCTGACATTATTGCCGCCAAAGGCAAAAGAGTTGCTCATCAAGGCAACTTTTTCAAACGGGCTGTGAGGGAGGTCTATAGACTCCTCGGGTTTAACAAGATGAATTTTATCAAGGCTGAGATCGGGCGTTTTAATGCCGTGATGAGGCGGCAAAGGAAGGTGCCGTCCTTGTCCGTGAGTTAAGCAAAGCCACAAAAACCTGCCTCAAGGGCACCGGAAGCCCCAAGGGTGTGGCCTGTGAGAGCTTTTGTTGAACTGCAGGGGGTTGAGGAGCCGAAGAGACGATTAATACAAGCGCTTTCCATGGCATCATTCAAAGGGGTTCCCGTGCCGTGAAGATTAATATAAGCAATGTCTTTTGGCATGAGGTCTGCTTCTTTAAGCGCTCGGTTAATAGCTTTTTCAGCGCCGATACCTTTGGGGTCGGGCGAGCTAATATGATAAGCATCGGAAGATTCACCGCCTCCGAAAAGGACAACAGGATTTTTGTTGCTATTTTCTGTCACAAAAGCAGGATCTTTAGAAAGCAGGAAGACGGCGGCACCTTCTCCGATTGTAATGCCGTCCCTATTTTGGTCAAAGGGGTTGCAGGGGGCTTTTGAGATAAGTTCCAAGCTATCAAATCCGTTAAGGGTTAAGTCACATAAAGTATCGACACCCCCGCAAATAACGACATCACAAAGATCCGATTCTAGGAGACGTTTTGCAGAGAGGAGCGCTTTCGATCCTGCAGAACAGGCCGTTGAAATTGTGTAAGCGGGCCCTTCAATACCTAAATAATGTGCCGCAAAAAGAGAAGGGGCGGCTGTTTCTTGTTGTCGGTAGTCAAAAGCTTTAGGCCATCGGTTGGTTTTGAATTTTTCAGCAAAGGCTCTTTCCCCTTCAAACATGCCGGAGGTGCTTGTGGCGAGCACAAGAGCAATGCGCTTTGTTCCATATCTTTTTTTGGCCTTTCGGATATCCGTTGCTATTTCATCAAGAACAAGTTTTAGCAAGCGATTGTTTCGAGACTCAAAGGCTGCACAAGCTTGAGGAAGATCGGGCAGGTCAAACGGTAATTCCCCAACGGGAACTTGTTTCCCTGAAAAAAGAGTCCTTGTTTTTGGAAAAGGAAAACGGGTCGGTGCAAAGAGGTTCTTGGCGATTTCTTTTTGTCCTTGTCCAAGGGAGCAGGCGATCCCCATATGGGATAGATAAAAGGAAGCACTTTTTTTCATGGGAGTTCCACCGTTTGGATGGTGAGTTCATAACCTTGTTTTGGGTTTTTTAGAATAACGTGTTTCCAAAAAAGGCCTGAAGGGTTCGTTCGTTTTATCTCTCGTATTTTCCGGTTGCCCGCCCTAATGAATCGCGTGTTCTTTTCTTCCGTCACCGTCGCGCCGTGAAGATGTTTTTTTAAGAGGTCTAAAGGGAGGGACACGAAAAGAAAATCGCTCAAAATATTTTCCGGCTTAAGGTGTTGGGGGAGGTGCTTTGAAGCAGACCATTTAAGACCGTTAGGGGTCCAATTAAGGTCATAAATCTGTCCGGCAATGTCATTAAAGGCAATAGCTTTAAAGGTTTGAGCAGATAAAGTTAAGTGCACGGAAAAAGAGAGAGAACGGCCTTGAAAACGGGCTGTGAGATTCTGTAAAAACACACCTTGAAAGGGGAGTGGAAACAGAGAAGGCGCCTCTAAAAAGACGTTTTCTTCTATATAAAGGCGATTAATCTTTTGAGTGCTTTGCGGTTCCCTCGACAAAGAGGCACATCCCGATAAAAAGAACAAAGAGCTAAAAAAAAGAGAATAAATCAACTGCATATTAGAGGTGCTTTGCGACAATGTTGAGGAAGTATTTGCCTTTTTTAACAAAGGCGTTATTTTCATCCCAAGCATATCCGGCGAGCATGGAAATAATCATCTTTTTAACGTCGCTGTTGTCATCGGGTTGCTCTAAAATAACCTTTTGAAGGGTACCTTCATACCAGCTTTCAACAAATTCTCGAAAAGCGTTTATGCCTACCGACAAGGGGGCTGCAAATTCTTTCTCCCAATCAACGTTTTGTCCTGCGAGTTGCTTGAGAAGCACATTTGCTGCAAGGTCTGCCGATTTAGCTGCAATGGTTAAACCCGATGAAAAAACAGGATCCAAGAACTCACCTGCATTGCCAAGGAGAGCAAAATTCTTTCCATAAAGGCTTTTCACACCACAGGAATAGCCGACTAGAGAGGCGACGGGACGAGTAAATGAAAAGTCGGGCATAATGGTTTGATAGTGTTGATCTTGTCGAATTAGGTTTGTTAAGCGTTCTTCGTCCGTTAGGCCTGCAGCATCGATTTCATACTCTTCTCCGACAACGCCAATGGAAGAGGTGCCGTTTGAGAAGGGAATCAGCCAGTACCAAATAGTCGGATTATCAGCATGAATGGTGATTAAAATTTTCTCACGATCAAAAGCAGGATGGGAAATATTATCTTTGATATGAGAAAAAATAGCCTTTCGGACGGGAAAGTCGGAGGGTTTTTCAAGGTTTAAAAGTCGCGGTAAAACGCGCCCGTATCCGCCGGCATCAAGAACAAATTTCCCCCGGGCTTCATAGGGAATGCCTTGAGCATTATTTCCCTTTAACATCACACCCTCGGCATTTTCTTCATAAGAGGTAACCGTATGCTCATAATGTATTTCTGCCCCGAGGCTTTCAGCGTGATCGGCTAGGATTTTATCAAAATCAGCTCTTTGTACTTCAAAGGTTTCTGCAGGGCCGTCGGTGAATTTATTGCTGAAATTGATCCGGCTATGTTTGTTTCCGTATTGAAAGGCTGCCCCGGTTTTTCTTTGAAATCGGGCAGCGTTAATTTTAGGGAGAACGCCCGCTCTTTGGAAGAAGACCATGGATTGGGGGAGAAGGCTTTCGCCAATGCTAAAACGGGGAAAGGTTGAGCGTTCAAAGATACAAACGCTATGGCCTGCTTGGCGTAAAAAACTTGCAGCAAGGGCGCCCGAAGGACCAGCTCCAATAATTAAGACATCGGCTTTAAGTTTATTGCGAATAGAAGACATCTTATTTTTTCCCAAGATAGAAAGTTGTGAAGATAAAGCTAAAGGTAATTCCTAGAAAGACGGACAATCCGAATCCTTCAACGGCAGCTGTTTTACTAAAGGCAAGGACACCAAAGGAAAAAAGCGTGGTTAGCGCCGCCATAGTATTGGCTAAAAGGAAAAAAGTTTGTTCATTCGTACCTTGGCGCCAAAATAAAAAGAGGGCGTAGTCAATACCGATACATAAAACTAATAAAAGTCCCATAAGGTGAAAGAGGGTAATAGGAACGCCAAACGCCGTCAAACAAGCTAAGGTAATCACCATGGAAGACATAACGGGCGCTGTAATTTTAAGGGCTGACTTGGGGCCTTTAAGAAGGGTTAATAAGAGAATAATAATGCTTAAGACGGCGAAAATAACTTTTATCATCAAAAGACGATAGGTTTTAAAGAGGTTGGAATATTCTTGGGGAGGATCAATATAATAAGCGTCTTCAAGGGGTTCTGCAATTTTCTCTAAAGTTTCGGTGTTTTCTATGCTTTGAATAAGAATCCGTCCCGTATAGACGCCCTTAGAGAGATGAAAAAGAGGCTTAAGCGGAGCAGGAAGAGGCGGTACGTTCCTAAGCGGCTCTGTTTTTTCTTGTTGTGGTATTTTGGGGGTGATCCCAATTTTTTGAAACAAGGATTGACCATAGGGTAATAGAAGGTTCTCTTGGACAAGACGTTGGTTTTCCAGTTGTCTTTTTTGTGACGGTATGATTTGAGAAAGGCTTTTGTAAGAGATGTTTAAAGCATCTAATCGATCCGTTATTTTTTCTTCTTGCTGTAATAGTTCTTCTAGGGAAGCTGCAGAAAGTGCAAAAAAAGTCGGAGTGCTGTTGATGTGTATTTTAGATTTAACGGCCTCTTCTTGAGCTTTCAAAGAGGGGTCAAGGGATTGAAAGCGGCGCACATTATCGTCAAAGGTTAGAAAAAAGATGATCAAAAAAGAGCTGCAGAGAGCAAAAATAAGAGGTTTTGAGATGGACTTTCTTTTCTTTAAAAAAGCGCTTAAGGTTCGTTGGATTTTAAGAGCCGTGGGCGGGACCGGCTGACTTTCTTTGTTAAGAAAAGCAGGACCCCACAAAGCAACGGTGACAAAAGCGCTAAGAAGACCGCCCGCTGCAAGAACGGCCATTTGTTGAATGCCCGGAAAGGGTACAAGGGTTAAAAGCCCGTATCCGATACAAGAGGATAAAACGCCTAAAGGGAGGGCGGGCATCAAGGATTTTAAAACGCCAAAAGGGTTTTTTTTATCTTTAACATGGAGTCCGGCACAATAATAATGCAAAGCGTAATCAACGCATACTCCAATGAGACTTCCTCCAAAAACGAGAGCTAAAATATGAAGGGATCCGTGTACAAGAACGGCAAGAGAAATGCCGCCGGCAAGGCCGCTTGCGATGACGGTTAAGGCAAAGCCAAGGGGGGCAAAGGAGCGAAAAACAAAAAAGAGCAGTAACACAATCAAGAGCGCTGAAATGCCGCCGATAAAGGAAATTTCCTTTTGGGCTTGGTTCGCTCCCGCCGCAGCATAGAAAACAGCTCCGGTTTTTAAAACATCTACGTTGAGGCTTTTTAAGAGCGGATCTAATTTTTCCTGCATTTCTTTTTGCGCTTGCAGGGAAAAAAGAGGCGTTGTGAAACGGCCGTGGTAAATAAACCACGTTGTGTCTTGATCCGTGATAAAGAGATCCCCCGTTTCAGGCGTTCGCTCAAAAGGAGTTTGCTCTTGTAGAGATATCACATAGCGGGGAAAAAGAAAAAAGGGATCAACGGCCGGATTTGCCGGGCCCAGGGTGCTAAAAGGGGTGCTCAATTCTTGTAAGGCACGGTTTTCAATGTCTTTGCCCTTATCGTTTTGAAGCAAGGATCTATCTTGGCGGGAAAGAAGACCGGCCTTATAAGGATAGAGGGTTCGGAAAAGGGTTTTGTAACTTTTCTCCAAGAATTTAGAATTGTTTTCTACTAAAGCCGGACCGGAAGTTTTAAGTCCTTGGCGCAGTGTCTTAAGAGCTTCTTGAGCTTTGTCTTTATTTTGGTGACCGACTAAAATCATAACTTGTTTTGAGATGTCCGTATCATCCGTGAAATGACGGACGTGCAGCATTTTTTCTGTTTTGGAATCGGGGAGCAAGGCTAATAAATCAAACTGAATCGTCTTATTTTTTAGGCTTATGCCTGTTAAAATAAGCAAAAGGGCAAGCCAAGAAAAACGGAGGAAATGATAGAATTTCTCAGTCATTTAACCATCCGAGTTCTCGGGTAGAGAAGGCTCTTTTGAGAGAGACTAGTTTGTGATTTGTGAAAACAATGTCGTCATAATCCCCGTTGGCTCGGTAAATCGTCACCTTTTGAACTTGTTCATGTCCTTGAATGCTAAGAGCTGTGATGAAGCTTTTGAGTTGGAGATTTTGCGGGGTTAGCTTGATGTGCCATCGGGAGTTATTTTCCGGTAAAAGCGTCGCGTCAAAACCCTCTAGCCCCTTAAGGAAGTCTCCTGCAAGAATCGCTGATAGGGTTTTGAAAATCGCATTATTTTGAGAGGCTTTTTCTAAGGCTTGAGGTTTCTCGTCCTCTATTTGATAAAGACCTGTTTTCGAAATCAAAAGCGTATTTGGAAACGGGTGCGCCGTTGCCCAAATAAGACCTTTTTGAGGTCGGAGTTTTAAGGTTCCCGTAGAAATGAGAGGTGTCGGGATGCTTTTCAAATGACGTGTTTGAGTAAAAGATGTCACAAGGACTTTATTCTCGGGGACTTTTTTGAGGGTTTCTTGAGGAGAAGCCTTCACGGAAAAAACACTGAAAGCAGAAAGGATGAGGACAAAGACAATCTTCATGCTAAAGCCCGCTTGACACAGGTTTGGAAAACCTCGGGGGTTTCAAACTGCATTTCTTCCGTTGTGATATTAAGGGCAACTTGAATGGTTGTCGCTTTGGTGGTTACTTCCTTGGTTTTGCGATCATAAATGCGGTAGTCGATTTTTAGGCGGTTTTCGTATTCAATAAGTTTTGCTTCAACGGTTGCTTCTTGATGAAGTCGCAGAGGTCTTACATATTTGATACGCATATCCACAATGGGCCATGCGTGATTTGAAGCAACCATTTCTCTATAGTTGTGGCCGATTGTGTCCAAAAGAAGGGAGCGGACTTCCTCAAAATAACGGACATAATTGCCATGCCATACAACGTTCATAGGATCGATATCATAGAATTGAGGGGTGATATGAAGGCAGGCTGTTAAGGATTTAGTCATGTGTATCGGCTTCCTTATAAAGCTGCCAAGTACGTTTTTGAATATGAGAGATAGCCTGCCGTAAAGCGTTTTCTAGGGGCTCGTCTTCTTGAACAAAAGGAATATGGGCCCCGGCTACCTCAAGGAAGGCATTAAGATCGTCGCCGTAATGTTTTTCCGACAGAATGCCCGTTCTTTCCCTCAAACGCAAGGCTTGAAAGGCTGCAAAAAGTTGAGCTGCCGCGACTTGCTCACTAAGTTGAAGGACGCGCAGAGCATCTCGTGCGGCAATAGTACCCATGCTGACTTTATCTTGATTATGGCTTTCTGTTGAACGAGAGAATACGCTGGCAGGCATTGTTCCCTTAAGGGCTTCGGCACACCAAGCGGAGGCTCCGATTTGCACGGCTTTTAACCCGTGATTAAGACTGGCGCGCCTGCCTGTTACGCCGGATAGATTGGCCGGCAGGCCATGGTTAAACTTAGGGTCGACAAGGGTCGCCATTTGTCGATCCAACAGATCGGCGATGTTGGCTACAATATTTTTTAAGCTATCCGAGATAAAAGCAATATGTCCGCCATAAAAATGGCCTCCGTGGAGGATACGGCCTTCTCCCTCGAGGTCCACAAGAGGATTGTCATTAGCTGAATTAATTTCTGTTTCAAGGATGTTTTTAAAGAGGGGTAACACATCTTCGAGTACGCCGATGACATGGGGGGCACATCTTGTGGAATAACGATCTTGTAAGCGATCAACGGGAAAAGCATCGGGGGCATTTTTAAGGTCGCTTCGAATAAGAGCCGCAATCTTTGTTTGTCCCGGATGGGGTTTCGCGGCAAATAAAACGTCATCAAAATGATGGGGATTACCCTGAAGAGCAAGGGATGTCATAGCCGTCAGGCGGGCGGCAAGACGACCTAAATAGCGCGCTCTAAAAAAAGCTTCGACGGCAAGAGCCGTCATGACAGCGGTTCCGTTCATCAAAGCCAGAGCTTCTTTGGGGCGCAAGGTGTGGGGTTGAATATTTAGTTCTTGATAGACATCTTGTGTAGAGCGCTTTTCTCCTTGGTACCAAACTTCTCGCTCGCCGGCGATTACCCCTGCAACGTAAGATAGAGGGGTTAGATCACCACTGGCTCCAACGGACCCTTCGCTTGGAATGACGGGTAGAATATCCTTTGCGAGGAGAAGTTCTAAGCGCTCAAGAAGTTCAAAAGTTACACCGGAAACGCCACGACATAAAGAGGCAAGTCTCACGGCCAGAACGGCTCGTGTTTGGGGTAAAGAGAGATAATCTCCTAAGCCGCATCCGTGAAAACGTGTCAAATGAAGAGGGAGCTCGGGGACAAGATCTACGGGAACAGAGCGTGTACAATTATCCCCGTAACCGGTTGTAATACCGTAAACAAGCCCCTCTCGATCAAGGGTATTGGCAATAAAGTCACTGCCTTTTTTGATAAGGTCTCTGAATTCTGATCCGTCATAAAGGGCAAGTCTTGCGCCCCTGCGGGACAGGGAATCAATATGGTCGAGGCTCAAAGGATGCCGGTGACTTACAGTAATGATTTCCATATAAAGACCTTGTGTTCTTTGATAAATAAAAGGATTTTACTTATCTTGTCCCCAAAAGTCAAAAAAATTAAACCATTGATAGGGATACTTTTTTGCTTTTTCTTCTAATATTTCAGAAAATTTTTGCGCATAGTGTTGTAAAGACGCCTCTTTATTACGTCGATCAAGGATAATTTGATCGGAAAATTTTTCGATATAGAGGCGGTATTGCGTGTTGTTTTTAATGGCAAAGGATACATAAACGGGACATTCAAGAAGAGATGCCAAGATGTAAGGGCCTTGGGCAAAGGGGGCGAGTTTTCCTAGGAAAGGCACTGTTGTTACGCGGGGCGCTGGTGATTTTATCGTATGAACGGGGCGGCGATCTGCAGCGATAACCGCCCAGTCTCCTTGCTCGATACGCTCTTTTAAAAAGAGCATGGTATCCGCACCGATTTCCGTGACCTCAATGATGTTGATAGTCGAGAGAGGGTTAAGTGTTTTAAGAAGGCGATTAAAGTGTCGGGCATTTTTTGTATGCAGTAGAACGTGTACTCGACTTTTATGGTCGGGTCTTGAAACGGCACGGCATAACTCCATATTGCCTAAGTGGCTTACAAAAATAATTCCGCCTTGTTTTTGAGACATCATTTTTTTGAATTGTTTAACGCCGGCCGAGTCTAATCGGGAGAGGTTAATATCGCCGTTCCAAGCGGCAAATTTATCCAAAACCATGGAAAAAAAATTCATAAAATGGCGAAAGGTCTCTTCAAAACCAATTTGCTTTTTCAGAACACGGCTTAAAAAGTCACGGGAGGCCTTGCGTTGAAGAGTGCCTGTTATATAAAAATAGAGAACAAGGGGAGACCCCAAAATCAAACAAAAGCGACGCCCCAGCAATTTATAAATTTTTGCCAGAAACAGGATGCCCATGAAAGACCCTCTTTCCCTAACGGTAGACCAATGGACGGTCTCTCCGGAAAGATCAAGGGATTTATAATCAGGTCGGTTGGCGAGAATTTCGGGCAGATGGAACAACACGTTAAAAACAAGTTTCGTATGCATTTTTGTAAGGCGCCAATTGTCCTTTAGGATATCAAAATTGGAATGGTTCTCTTCGGGGTAAGTCACCCGAACAGGGCTCATTATTGTAGGGACACCGGCCCAAAAAAGGCGAACCATAATTTCCGTGTCAAAATCCATGCGTCGGCCGATATTGACCCGATCACAAACGGCTAAGGTTTGTTCAACGGGATAAATGCGAAAACCGCACATCGTATCCGTAAGGCGAAAGGACAGTGTTTCAATCCAAACCCAAACATGGGTGAACCGGCGCCCGATGAGTCTCTCTAAGGGGATGGATTGATCATAAACGGGGTGTCCGCTCAACAGGGCGGAGGGGTTGCTTTTTGAAATCTCAATGAATTTCTCAAGGGTGCTTAAGTCATGTTGGCCGTCGGCATCTATTTGAAAAGCATGGGTGTAACCTTGCTTTTGAGCTTGGCGAAGGCCATGCTCAAGGGCAGCGCCTTTTCCGCTGTTTTCCTCAAGGCGGAAGGGAAAAACCCCTTTATATTTTTCACGAATTTCTTGAATGACCTGTTGAGTTCTTACGTTACTTCCGTCATCCACTATAATGACCGGCAAGTTTTCTTGGCGTAGGGTTCGGACGGTCTTTTCAAGAACCTTGTGATGGTTGTAAGTTGCTAAAATAGCGCAGTAGTTAGGTGTCATAGGTTAATTTCCCCGATGAATAAAGCTCGTTATTTCCGTTACTTGAGGTATATTTATAAGCAATAAGAGATTTTTCAGGATTGACTTCCAAATGCAAAATAGGCTTATGAGCCGGTTGCATGAGGTTCATAAATTTAATTTGAGTCCCCTTTGTAACGGGTGCCGAAATATTAAAAAGTGTTTGAAGAAAACCAACAACCCAATGAAGTTGCACCACTCCCGGTACAACGGGCATGTCTTTAAAATGTCCTTCAAAATAAGCGAGATCTTTTGGAATTTCCAGATGAATTTCCGCTGTTAAGTGTTGGACTTTTTTTGAAAGAACGCGGGGCGAGCGCACGTTAGATAAAGACATTAGGCAGCTTCCTTTTCAAAAAGAGACGACAGTAAGGAAACGGGACGTTTTCCTTGGGCATTTTCAGGGATTTGATCAACGAAGCGCCAGCGCCGAGGGAGGGTCACAAGATCGAAATAGGCGTGTAACTCACGACGCAATAGACGCACATAAGCGATTTTACCAAGGGTTTTTAGGTCATGGGCGCCTTGTGGGGTGAGGACAATAACAACGCCGGTTTCTTGCCGTGTTTTTGAGGCGATCAGGAGGGCGGATGCTTCTTGAATTCCTTCTAAAGCTTGCAATCGAGTTTCTAACTCAACGAGGGAGAGCCGTTTTCCCTCTACTTTAATAACGCGATCGCTGCGTCCTTGAAGGGAAAATTGTGCTTTGTTTATAAGGCTCACTCGGTCGGCTGTTTGGAAAAAGCCCTGTTTTTGACCCGTTGCGTCTATATAAGGAGAAGCCACCTTAAGATTTGAGGACTCGTTAACATCGAGGGTAACCGTTGAAAAGCAAGTCCACGGTGTGTTTTCTTTAATTTGTTGACGATAGGCTATGCCGCCTGTTTCCGTGCTGCCATAAACTTCCGTTGGTAAAACCCCAAGGGCTTGCAAACTATTTTGAACGTTTTGGTAAAATAAAGGCCCTCCGGAGGAAAACACTCTTTGAAAGGGAGCGGTAAAGTTACCGGGAAAGCGTTTTAGATGGGCAGGGCTAGAAATTAAAATATTTTCTTGAGTATTTACGGGTTTGAATTCATCCCAATGGGAAATTGTTTTACGGTTCAGCGGAACACCGGCACTTGCAGGGGCACCGTCAAGTTAATTTAGGCTGGATGAAATGAGGGCTATGTCTCAAATTTTAGGCGCAAAGAATCCCTTGAGTTGCTTCCTCCCAAATGACCTGGGCTTCCTTAAAAGCGTCTCTTCGGTCTTG